>JGI24025J20009_10000164_pt1 | contig 52181 bp, 52 predicted proteins | sample Cruoilmetagenom3_FD_20009 | JGI IMG/M metagenome (IMG submission 20009)
TGCGCTAGATTTTTCTTGGCTGGGAGAGGACCAGAAACGTATGAAAGCATCGAAGTTCACAGACGCGCAGAAAGCGTTCATCATCAAGCAGGGCGAAGAAGACACGACCGTTGCTGAGATCTGTCACAAGGCGGGGATCAGCTCGGCCACGTACTTTAACTGGAAGAAGAAGTACGCGGGTATGTTGCCAACCGATATGAAACGGTTGCGCGAACTTGAAGACGAGAATTCCAGACTGAAGAAGATCGTCGCTGCCGTTGTCTGGGTCGTGAAAGAGGCGAGATATTCTTCGATCTCAGAGCGCAGCGGCAGGTCGTGGGCAAACTTAAGGTCGCCCGAAGCGAACAGCACGGCGAGGTTTTCTATCATCAACGTCTTCGAGGCGTTGACATACCGCCCTGACCGACGCCACGCCTGTCCGCCCGTCATTTGCACCGCCGTGTGATCCACCAACTGCTCGAACATCATGTCCGACACAACACGCCCGATGCTCGTTCCATCTATCACGAGTTGCGACTTACCACCGAAGAGCGGCGCGTTGCGCAGGCGGATCAGGTATGCCAAGAGCGGTGTCGCGGTTGAGAACGGCGTTGCGAATCTGGATTGCCGCGACTTGCCTTTCGAAGTCCCTCGCCATCAGCGACTGGCCGAGTAGTTTTTTACAATGCATCTTCGTGTCGACGCGGCTTTGGCGGTGGCATCCACTCCATCGTTGCCACAAAGTGCAGCCTATCCTCTTTCATTGCGGTGCAGCCCTGCGTGGTGGTTCGGCTGATCGTCCTGCCCTGGCCCGAAACAGGAAAACGGCGCGTTTCATGCGACATTCTCGACTGTATACAATGGCACACATTGACTTGGACGTGCCTGCGTTCTAATCGGAACCCGAAAGCGCGGCGGCACGGCGGGAATCCCCGGCCATGCCCCCCGCGCAAGCCCAAGGCGCTGCCCCATTCCGGCGGTGCGCCGATCTAGGATGGAGAAAACGGAAGCCATGGCCAAGACCGAAACCCCCGACATCATCTACACCGTTGTTGACGAAGCGCCCGAACTGGCAAGCGCCTCGCTGCTGCCGATCATCCGGTCCTTCGCATCGGCCGCCGACATCGACGTGGCCACGCGCAACATCTCTGTCGCGGCACGCATCCTGTCCGCCTTCCCCGATTACCTGACCGAAGAACAGCGCGTGTCCGACGATTTGGTCGAACTGGGCGATCTGGTGAAAACCCCCGACGCCAACGTGATCAAACTGCCGAACATCTCGGCTTCGGTCCCGCAGCTGGTGGCCGCGATCAAGGAATTGCAATCTCAGGGCTACGCCCTGCCCGATTACCCCGAAGACCCGCAAACCGACGCCGAAAAAGACGTGCGCAAACGCTATGACGGCATCAAGGGGTCTGCTGTGAACCCCGTCCTGCGCGAGGGCAACTCGGACCGCCGCGCCGCCAAGGCCGTGAAGGAATACGCCAAGGCGAACCCGCATTCGATGGGCGAATGGTCCAAGGACAGCAAGACGCATGTGGCCTCCATGTCTGGCGATGATTTCTTTGCGAACGAGCAATCGACCACCATCACGGTCGCTCAAGCCGGCGGCGCGAAAATCACCTTCACCGGTGAAGACGGCGTTGAGACCGTGCTGAAAGACGGGTTGAAATATGCCGAAGGCACCATTGTCGATGGCACGTTCCTGTCCGCCCGCGCCCTGCGCGATTTCGTCAAGACCGAAGTCGCCAGCATGGAGCCGGGCGTGCTGTTCTCGGTCCATCTGAAAGCCACGATGATGAAGGTTTCGGATCCGATCATCTTTGGTCATTTCGTATCGGTCTACCTGGAAGATTTCCTGGTAAAACACGGTGCCGAGGTCGAGGCGATGGGCTGGTCCCCGAACGCGGGCATCGGCGATCTTGAGGCCCGCATCAAAGGCAACGCCGCACTTGAGGCCGACCTGAAGGCCGCTTTGAACGCCAAGCCCCCGATGTATATGGTGAATTCCGACAAGGGCATCACCAACCTGCACGTCCCATCGGACGTGATCATCGACGCATCCATGCCCGCCGTGATCCGCGCGGGTGGCATCGGCTGGGGCCCCGATGGCAAGGCCGCAGACACCAAATGCTGCATCCCCGACAACTGCTATGCTGGCGTCTATGACGAGACGATCAACTATTTCAAGGAAACCGGCAAACTGGACGTGACCAGCTGCGGCGCAGTATCCAACGTGGGCCTGATGGCGCAAAAAGCCGAAGAATACGGCAGCCACCCCACCACGTTCGAAGCGCCCGCAAACGGCACCATCCGCATCGTGCTGGACAATGGCGACGTGATCACCGAACACAAGATGGAAAAGGGCGACATCTGGCGCTCGGCCACGGCCAACAAGGCACCGATCCTTGACTGGATCAAACTGGGCATCAACCGCACCAAGGCGACCGGCCTTGCCGCCTTCTGGCTGGACAAGACCCGCGCCCATGACGCCGAGCTGATCAAATATATCGAACCCGCCCTGAAAGAGGCCGGGATCAAGATTCCGATCATGGCCCCGCGCGAAGCGACCCGCTTCACCCTTGAGGAAATGCGCAAGGGCAACGACGTTGTCACCGTCACCGGCAACGTGCTGCGCGACTACCTGACCGACCTGTTCCCGATCTTGGAACTGGGCACCTCGGCCAAGATGTTGTCGATCGTGTCGCTGATGCAGGGTGGCGGGCTGTTTGAAACCGGCGCGGGCGGCTCTGCCCCCAAGCATGTGCAACAGTTGATGGAAGAAAACCACCTGCGTTGGGACAGCCTTGGCGAATTCTGCGCGCTCGGTGAATCGTTCAAGTTCCTAGCCGACAAAGGCGACGCGAAAGCGGGCGTTCTGGGCGCCGCGATCGAGGACGCGACCCAAAAGGTTCTGGAAAACGGCAACTCGCCCGAACGCAAGGTGGGGTCCAATGACAACCGCACCTCGCATTACTGGTTCGCCCGCTACTGGGCCGAGGCATTGGCCGCACAAGGCGATGATGCCGAACTGGCCGCGCATTTCGCCACCATCGCCAAGGAACTGGCCGAGAAGGGAGAAACCATCCTTTCGGAACTGCAAGCCGGCGAAGGCAAGCCCGTCGACCTGGGCGGCTATTACCACGGCGACCCGGTGAAAACCGCTGCCGTGATGCGCCCCTCGGCCACGCTGAACGCGATCATCGGCTAAGGTCTCCTTCTTTGGGATTTTGAAAGGGAGCGGCTCGTCCGCTCCCTTTTTTGTCGGTATCCCGCGGCAATGGCTTGCGTTTTTTCTGCCAGGGCCGATAAACCACGCGCACAGGCCGCTCGTGCTGCTGAAGCAGGATTTCACAACCGTCTTCTTAATCTGCAGCGACGGCGGATATCGCGGCATCAACGTGACATACCAACATAAGAAAAGCGGCGAGCCGCTGGTCATGGTGGATGGTCCGCTGATAGGCGGCATCGGCGCGGTGAACACGGTGATCTTCACCGCGGACGGCCCAAGAAGCACAACACCCGGTTCTTCCGGCTTTTTCGCCACCTATGCCCGACTGCACGGCACCGCCGATCCCGGCGCCGCCCTCCATGATCGCGGCGAAATGGTTTGATTCCGTTGCCGCTTGGGCGACAGTTGCTTAACCATGTCACCATTGCGCACGCATCAGCCACAAATTCGCCGGATTTTCCGCACACCCTTTCCCATATACCCCGCCCGCGCCCCATTTATCGGCGCGGCGTTTGCCGGAAAGGATGACCCCATGGCACAGCAAGCGAAATCTGCACCCCAGCCGAAACCGCACCCGCAATCCGCAGGCGGCACAACGCCGAAACCCGCGCCGGTCTTCACCGACTACGCCAGCATCTGACCACGTGACGCGGGCCGCAAGGCGGGCTGGAATTGCTCCATGCCCACGCCCGATTCATCCCTGCGCAACCTTGGCCCGCCGTTCAGGCGGAACTGACCCGCGCGGGCATCCACAGCGCCGAACAGTTGCGCGACATCGGCGCGCATGATGCCTATGCTCGCATGGTCGCCGCCGGAACGCGGCCGCATTTCATCGGCTATTACGTGCTGCACATGGCGCTGCAAGGCCGCCCTTGGAACGATTGCAAAGGCGCGGAAAAAACGCACTGCGGGTGCAGTTCGACGCGCTCAAGGCGGCCACGCCGAAATCCGACAAGGGCCACGCCACCGAAATCGAACGCATCCTCGACCAGATCGGGACCGGCCTGCGCTCCTGATCTTTCACTGTTCTTCAAATACCCAAAACAAAAAGCCGCACCCGAAGGCACGGCCTTTGCTTGAATTTGAAAACGGTGGCTTAGCCGACCAGTTCCAGACCCGAGAAGAAATACGCGATTTCTTCCTTGGCGGTGTCTTCGCCGTCGGACCCATGAACCGAGTTTTCACCGATCGACAGGGCGAATTCCTTTCGGATGGTGCCTTCGGCGGCTTCGGCAGGGTTGGTAGCGCCCATCACTTCGCGGTTTTTCGCGATGGCGTCCTCGCCTTCCAGAACCTGAACGACGATCGGCTCGGATGCCATGAACTCGCACAGTTCATCATAAAAGGGGCGCTCTTTGTGGACCGCGTAGAACACGCCGGCTTGTGCCTTGGTCAGGTGAATGCGCTTGGACGCGATGATGCGCAGGCCGGCTTCCTCGAACTTTGCGGCAATGGCGCCGGTCAGGTTGCGTTTGGTTGCGTCGGGCTTGATGATCGAAAAAGTGCGTTGAACGGCCATGTCGGTCTCTCTTCCTCTAAAGGTATGAATGTCGCGACCGGCGGGCCGCAATGCGCCCTCCGGTTTCGCCGCGCATCTAGCATGGGGCAGACCCTTTGAAAAGCGGCGATTGACGGGGGCCGCAGGTTCAGGCAAACGCCACACATGCTGCGTATCACCGACATATCCTATTCCATCGAAGGCCGCCCCCTGTTCGAGGGCGCATCGGCCACTATTCCCACTGGCCACAAGGTTGGCCTCATCGGCAGGAACGGAGCGGGAAAAACCACTCTTTTCAAACTGATACGGGGCGAGTTGCATCTTGACGGCGGCAAGATCGAACTGCCTGCCCGCGCCCGCATCGGCGGTGTCGCACAAGAGGTGCCGGGCAACGAGGTGTCGCTGCTGGACACGGTTCTGGCCGCCGATATCGAACGCGCCGAACTGCTGGCCGAAGCGGAAACCGCGACCGACCCCACCCGCATCGCCGACATCCAGACCCGCCTGACCGACATTGATGCATGGAGCGCAGAGGGCCGCGCCTCGTCGATCCTCAAGGGGCTTGGTTTCGATGCTGAGGAACAGTTGATGCCCTGCTCGGCCTTCTCGGGCGGCTGGCGGATGCGCGTGGCACTGGCCGCCGTGTTGTTCTCGCAGCCCGATTACCTGCTGCTGGACGAGCCGACCAACTATCTGGACCTCGAAGGCGCGCTGTGGCTGGAAAGCTATCTGGCGAAATACCCGCACACTGTGCTGATCATTTCCCACGACCGCGAATTGCTGAATCGTGCCGTGGGCGCGATCCTGCACTTGGAAAACCGCCAACTGACCTATTACACTGGCCCCTATGACCAATTCGCGCGGCAACGCGCCGAACAGCGCGCCGTTCAGGCCGCACAGGCTAAGAAACAGGACGCCCGCCGCGCCCATCTGCAAGCCTTTGTCGATCGGTTCAAGGCCAAGGCATCCAAGGCGAAACAGGCGCAATCGCGCGTCAAGATGCTGGAAAAGATGGAAACGATCCGCGCCCCCGAAGATGCGGCGCGCACGGTGTTCACCTTCCCCGAACCCGAGGAACTGTCGCCCCCGATCATCGCCACCGAAGGCGTCGCATGCGGCTATGGCGATTCGGTGATCCTGAAAAACCTGAACCTGCGCATCGACCAGGACGACCGCATCGCCCTGCTGGGCAAGAACGGTCAGGGCAAATCCACCCTGTCCAAGCTGCTGTCGGGCCGACTAGAGGCGATGTCGGGCAAGATGCAAAGCAGCAGCAAGCTGCGCATCGGCTTCTTTGCCCAGCATCAGGTTGACGAGCTGTATGTCGATGAATCGCCGCTGCAACACCTGCTGCGCGAACGCCCCGGCGAAGGGCAATCGAAACTGCGCGCGCGGCTGGCCAGTTTCGGGCTTGGCCCCGATCAGGCGGAAACCGCGGTGGGGCGTTTGTCGGGCGGGCAAAAGGCGCGGTTGTCGCTGCTGCTGGCAACGCTCCCTGCCCCGCACCTGTTGATCCTCGACGAGCCGACCAACCACCTTGATATCGAATCGCGCGAGGCGCTGGTCGAGGCGCTGACCGCCTATTCCGGCGCGGTGATCCTTGTCAGCCACGACATGCACCTGCTGTCCATGGTCGCGGACCGGTTGTGGCTGGTCAAGGACGGCACCGTGCGCCCCTACGAAGACGACCTTGCCAGCTATCGCAAGATGCTGCTGCAATCGGACGCGCCGGCCAAATCGGACAAGCCGAAACCCGCCCCCAAACGTGCCAGCCGCGATGACATTCTTGCCCTGCGCGCCGAGGTGCGCAAATGCGAGGAACGGGTGACCAAGCTGACCGATATGGAAGGCAAGCTGACAAAAAAGCTGGCCGATCCCACCCTTTACGAGGACCGCAAGGACGAGGCCGTCGTCTGGCAAAAGAAATATGCCGAGCTGCGCGAGGCGATGGAACGGGCCGAAACCATGTGGGAAAAGGCGCTGGAAAAACTGGAAAAGGCCGGGGGCTGATCCATGAACCTGACGCTGATGGTCACCGAATTCGTCACCCTGTTCGTGATCATCGACCCGATCGGGCTGACGCCGCTGTTCGCCGCCCTGACACAGGGGATGGCCGCCGCGCAGCGCCGCGCCATCGCCATCCGCGCCTGCCTGATCGCGGCACTGATCCTTGCCCTGTTCACCTTTCTGGGCGAGGCAGTGCTGGGTTTCGTCGGCATTTCCATGCCCGCCTTCCGCATCGCGGGCGGTATCCTGCTGTTCCTGACCGCGCTTGAAATGCTGTTCGAAAAGCGCACCAAGCGGCGCGAGGATCAGGCGGACGAGCGCCCTGACCCGTCGGTTTTCCCCCTTGGCATTCCGCTGATCGCCGGCCCCGGTTCTATCGCCACGGTGATCCTGCTGGCGGGCGAGCACGAGGCGCTGACCGGGCGGCTTGGCACATGGCTGGTCACGGTTTCCGTTCTGGCGATCATGCTGGTGATGTTCCTTGGCGCCGGCCTGCTGCAACGCGCGCTTGGCAAGACCGGCATCAACGTGGTCACGCGGCTTCTGGGCATGTTGCTGGCGGCGCTGTCGGTGCAATTCGTGCTGGACGGGCTGCGCGCCTTCGGTTTCGCGGGCTGACCCCTGCACATCTGCGGCACGATGCCTATATTGACTCGCAGGAGGGCCGAATGACCACTGATCAAACCATGCGCCTGACATATCTTGTGCTGCTTGGCGGCGCGATTTTGTTCTGGTTCTTTTCGCAGGCGCGGCAAAATAAAAGCCGCACCTTGCAGCATTCCGCCGTTTGGGGGCTGATTTTCGTCGGCACGGTCGCCGCCGTGGGCCTGTGGGGCGATATTCGCCAGTCGGTCATGCCGCGGCAATCCGTGCTGTCCGAAACCGGCCAGATTGTTCTGCCCCGCGCGGGTGACGGGCATTACTATGCCACGCTCAAGGTGAACGGCACCCCGGTCCGATTTGTTGTCGATACGGGGGCCAGCCAGGTCGTGCTGTCGCGCAATGATGCGGACCGGGCCGGCATCAAGGTGGATCAGCTGGCCTTTACCGGCACCGCAAACACCGCCAATGGCCCGGTGCGCACCGCGCCTTTGCGGCTGGACAGCATCGCCTTCGGCCCGTTCGAGGATGCGCGCCAGCTGGTTTTCGTGAATGACGGGGAAATGTTCGGCTCGCTTCTGGGCATGTCCTACCTGCAACGGTTCTCCAAGATCGAGATCACGAATGGCGCGCTGACGCTGACACGTTAAGCGCGGCGCGCGGGGCCGTTCAGGATTCTGCCTTTTTCTCCCACTTTCCGGATTCTTCCGACCAGTATTCGGCCTTGCAGCCCGCGCCTGTCAGCGCCTTCCACTGCACCCTTGCGGCCTGCACAGCCGCGTCGGAATTGCCATCAAACAGGATGCGCACGCGCTCCATCTGCTGCACCTCTGCCGCGGTCACCTCGGCCCCGTCCACGGAAAACAGGGTGACCGCACCGTTGGGCACATCCGTCCTCGTGGTCAACAGCACGGGCTGGTCCGCATCCTGCGGCCCGCCCGCAAGCCCGTGCGGCAAGAATCGCTGCTGCGGTCCCTGCCATAGCGCCGCGTCCAGCATCGCCAGACGCGCCGCATCGGCCCCGCGCACCACCACGTGCCACCCCTGCGCCAGCGAGCGATCCAGCAGGTTGCCCAAGGTGACCTCCAGCGGGTTACGGGTCACGTGGTAGAACATGGCCGATCCCATGGGGGTTAGTCTTTCGCCTCGTAATTATCGGCGATCAGACGGTCCAGCGCGCGCACGCCCCAGCCGGTCGGCCCCTTGGGCGCCAACGGCGTCGGCGCCGAGGTGAAGGCAACGCCCGCGATATCCAGGTGAATCCACGGCACATCGTCCTGCACGAACCGTTTGAGGAATTCCGCCGCCGTGATCGACCCCGCAGCGCGCCCGCCCGAGTTTTTCACATCGGCCAGACGGCTTTCCATGATCTTGGCATAGCCCGCGCCAAGCGGCATCCGCCACGCGCCCTCGCCCTCGGCCTCGGCCGCCTTGAGGAAGTCTTTGCACAGCGCGTCATCGGTGGAATAGGTCGCCGCATTGTCATGGCCAAGCGCCACGATGGCCGCGCCGGTCAGGGTGGCCAGGTCGATCATGCCGCAGGGTTTGAAGGTTTCCTGCGCATACCACATCACATCGCACAGCACCAAGCGCCCCTCGGCATCGGTGTTGTTCACCTCGATCGTGTCGCCCTTCATCGAGGTGACAATATCACCGGGGCGCATCGCATTGCCCGCAGGCATGTTTTCCACCAGCCCGACAAGGCCCACCACGTTTGCCTTGGCCTTGCGCAGGGCCAGCGTGCGCATCACGCCCGCCACGGTGCCCGCGCCGCCCATGTCCATGGTCATCTCTTCCATGCCCGCTGGCGGCTTCAGACTGATGCCACCGGTGTCGAACACCACGCCCTTGCCGACCAGCGCCAGCGGCGCCGCATCCGGTGCCCCGCCCTGCCATTCCATCACCACTACTTTCGACGGGGTGTGGCTGGCCCGACCCACGGCCAGCAGCGCCCCCATGCCCTGCTTTTCCAGCTCCGGCTCGTCCAGAACGCTGACCTTTAGGCCCAGGTCGTCAAGCGCCAGCAGGCGGGTGGCGAATTCCTCGGTGGTCAGCACGTTGGCCGGTTCGGACACCAGGTCGCGGGTAAAGAACACACCCTCGGCCACGGCCAGCAGGGGCGCGGCGGCGGCTTGCAATTCCTCGGGCTTGGCGACGCAGGCAGTGATCGCGCCGGGGGTTTCGTCATCCTTCTTGGATTTGTGATCGGTGAAGGCATAGGCGCGCAGCACCGTGCCCTGAACCAATTCGGCGGCGCGCGGGTGATTGCCCGCCAGCAGCATCAGCGCGGCCTTGCCCTTGGCCTGCGCCAGCTTGGCCCCCGCCTTGCGCGCCACGTCCGGGTCCACACGTTTTTCCAGTTTCACCACATCCACCGCCTCGGCGGCCATGCCGACGGGAAAGGCAAGCGTGGCCATATCGCCCGCTTTCATCTTGGAAAACCTGTCAGAGGCAACAAGCCGCCCCAAGGCGCCCTTGGTCAGGCGGTTCACGCGCCGCGCGCCCGGATCCAGCTTGCCTTCTTCTCCGGTGATCACGGCAACGCGCCCTTCGGCGCTGGCGATGGCCTCCAGGTCGATGGCTTGGAAACTGGCGAAAACGGGGGTGGTCATGGGCGGCTCTCCTGTTTGGGCTGTCATTCTTTGCCCCGATACCTAGCGCGCGTCCGCCGGTAACGCCAGATAGCAGTTTCACACGGCCCGCCCATGGGATAATGTCCGCCACAATATATTGGCTCCCTGGGGGGGAATATTGTCCAGATTCGACAGATATATGCTGTCCCAGTTCCTTGTGCTGTTCGGCTTTTTCTCGCTTGTGCTGGTGTCGGTCTACTGGATCAACCAGGCAGTGCGACTGTTCGACCGGCTTGTCGGCGGCGGGCATTCGGCCTTTGTCTTCCTTGAATTCACCGCGCTGACCCTGCCCAACGTGATCCGGCTGGTGCTGCCGATGTCCGCCTTTGCCGGGGCGGTTTACGTGACCAACCGGCTTAGCCAGGAATCGGAACTGGTGGTGATGCAATCCACGGGGTTCTCGCCCTGGCGGCTGGCGCGGCCGGCGCTTTACTACGGGCTGATCGTGGCGGGGATGATGATGATCCTGACCCATGTGCTGGTCCCCGCATCGCGGGCGCAGTTGGCCGAACGCGAGCGTGAAGTGACCCAGAACGTCACCGCCAAGCTGCTGACCGAGGGCACGTTCCTGCACCCCACCGATGGCGTGACATTCTATATCCGCGAAATCACGCCTCAGGGTGCCTTGCAGGATGTTTACCTGTCGGACCGGCGCAACCCCGAACGGGCCATGACCTATACCGCGTCCGAGGCCTATCTGGTCAAGACCGACGACGCCCGCACGCAGCTGGTGATGATCGACGGCATGTCGCAAACCCTGATGGCAAGGGGCGAGCGTCTGTTCACCACACGGTTTTCCGATTTTTCATATGACATAAGCGCCTTGATCGTCGCAGGCGGCACCGTACGCCGGTCCATGAAGCATGTCGGCACGCTGGAGGCACTGCGCGACCCCGCCGCCATTGCCGCCGAAACGGGCAACAGCATCGGCGCGGTGGTCGAACATGCGCATTCGCGCTTTACCCAGCCGCTGCTGGCCATCATGGCGGTGCTGATCGGGTTTTCCGCGCTGCTGGTCGGGGGGTTCTCGCGCTTCGGCGTCTGGCGGCAGATCATTCTGGCGCTGCTTTTGCTGGTATTCGTGAAACTGGTCGAGGGGCTGGTGAGCGACCCGGTCACCACCCGGCCAGACCTGTGGCCGCTGACCTATCTGCCCGCAGTGGTTGGGGCTGGTATCGCTGCACTGCTGCTGTGGTGGGCCGGGCGCACGCGCCGCCGCCGCCCCGCAGCCCAGCCGTTGGAGGGCGCGGCATGATCCTGCACCGCTATTTTGCGCGCCGTTTCACCATGATCTTTGGCGGAGTGCTGGGCATATTTTTCCTGCTGATGGGGCTGATCGACCTTGTCGAGCAGATTCGCCGCTTTTCCCCGCTTGGCGTCAGCTTTGCCGAGGTCGCAGGCCTGACCCTGCTGAACATCCCCGCCGGGCTGTATGACATCCTGCCGCTGGTGATGATCCTGTCCACCGTGGCGCTGTTCCTTGGGCTGTCACGCTCGTCCGAACTGGTGGTCACGCGGGCCTCTGGCCGCTCGGCGCTGCGCGCGCTGCTGGCCCCGCTGGCGGTGGCGCTGGTCATCGGCCTGCTGGCCGTGGCTATGTTCAACCCGATCGTCGCGGCCACGTCGAAGCGCTATACCGCGCTTTATGAACAATACCGGTCGGGCGGGGCCGACGTGTTGTCGCTGTCCTCCGAAGGGCTTTGGCTGCGGCAAGGCTCGATCGAGGGACAAACCCTGATCCGCGCGGTGCGCGCCAATTCCAATGGCACCACGCTTTTCAACGCGACCTTTCTGACATACGCACCCGATGGCACCCCAGTGCGCCGGATCGAGGCCGACAGCGCCACCCTGACCCGCGGCGCGTGGGAATTGTCGGGCGTCAAGGAATGGCTGCTGGACCCCGACACAAACCCCGAACAGAACGCGCAGCGGCACGATACGCTGAAACTGTCCTCGACCCTGACGCAGGAACGGATCCGCGACAGTTTCGGCTTGCCCAACACGATCCCGATCTGGGATTTGCCCGCCTATATCGACCAGCTGGAACAGGCCGGGTTTTCCGCCCGCCGCCACGCGGTCTGGTTTCAGATGGAACTGGCCCGCCCGCTGTTCCTGATGGCGATGATGCTGATTGCATCGGCCTTTACCATGCGCCCGCAGCGGTCGGGCAACGTGGGCCTGTCGGTGCTGTTGTCGATCATGCTGGGTTTTTTGTTGTATTACATCAGGAACTTCTCGCAAATCCTTGGCGAAAATGGACAAATTCCCATTGCCTTGGCCGCTTGGGCGCCCCCCGTTGCCTCTGCCTTCTTGGCAACAGGCCTGCTGCTGCATATGGAGGACGGATGATGCTGCCGCTTCGCCCGTTTCTGATCGCTCTGGCCATGGCCGGGGCCGCCACCCCTGCCTTGGCGCAGGACACCGCCGCGCCTGTCACGGCCCGCGGCCCCTCCGTGCTGGTCGCCGATAACGTGCGGATCGAGGGACGCAACACCCTGATCGCCGAAGGCAATGTAGAGGCACTGCAAGGCGACACCCGCCTGACCGCGCGGCGCATCACCTATGACCGCGCGAACGACCAGCTGATCCTAGAAGGGCCGATCACCATCACCCAAGGCGACCGCATCGTGGTGCTGGCCGAACAGGGCCAGATGGACAGCCGACTGCGCGACGGGCTGCTGACCGGCGCGCGCATGGTGCTGGACCAGCAGGTGCAACTGGCCGCCAACCAGATCGACCGCGTCGGCGGGCGCTATACGCAGCTTTATAAAACCGCCGTCACGTCCTGCCGCGTCTGCGCCAGCGACAAGGCCCCCCTGTGGCAGATTCGCGCCGAAAAGGTCGTGCATGACCAACACGAACGGCAGCTGTATTTCACCAATGCGCAGCTGCGCCTGATGGATCTGCCCGTGCTGTGGACGCCGCGCCTGCGCCTGCCCGACCCGTCGCTGAAACGCGCATCGGGCTTCCTGATCCCGTCGCTGTCGCAAAGCTCGGAATTGGGTTTGGGGCTGAAAATGCCCTATTTCATAAGGATCGGCGCGCATAAGGACCTGACGTTGACGCCCTTCATCTCGGCCAATACGCGCACGATGGAATTCCGCTACCGTCAGGCGTTTCGCACCGGTCGGATCGAAGTCAACGGCGCGATTTCCAGCGACGATCTTGGCAGCTATGAAAACCCGCGCGGCTACCTGTTCGGCTATGGCCAGTTCGACCTGCGCAACGATTACAAGCTGTCCTTCGGGATCGAGGCGGTCAGCGACAAGGCCTACCTGACCGAATACGGCTATTCCGACAAGGACCGCCTGACATCCGAACTGGCCCTGACCCGTGCGCGCCGCGATGAATTCACCCGCGCCGCGCTGATCACCTTTCAATCGCTGCGCACGGGCGAGGCGAACGCGACCATCCCCACCATCGTCGCCGATATCGACTATGAACGCCGCTATTTCCCGCGTTTCGGCGGCGAGGTCCGGCTGGGGCTGGGTGCGCATAGCCATTACCGCTATTCCGACAATGACATCACGGGCCGCGATCTGAGCCGCGCCGACGCGTCGGTGTCGTGGCGGCGCAACTGGACGCTTGGGCCGGGCATACTGGCCTCGTTCGACACCGGGCTGGCGATCGACGGGTTCCTGGTGGAACAGGATTCGACCGCCGTGGACAGCGACACCGAATTGCGCCCCCACATGGCCGCCACCCTGCGCTGGCCATGGATGAAAACCACCCACAAAGGCACCGCCCATATCATCGAGCCGGTGATGATGCTGGGCTGGGTCGGCGGCAACAGCCTGAACGTGCCCAACGACGAATCCACCCGCGTCGAATTCGACGAGGGCAACCTGCTGGACCTGTCGCGCTTTCCTGCGCCCGACCGGCACGAACGCGGCGCAATCATGGCTTACGGCGTGAACTGGACGCGGCAAACCCAGGCGGGCTGGGGGTCGACCCTGACCCTTGGCCGGATCATGCGCGACAACGAGAATTTCGAATTCACCCACACATCCGGCCTGTCGGGGTTGGATTCGGGGCTGCTGATCGTAGGGCAGATCAGGGCCGATTTCGGGCTGAACCTGACCGCCCGCGCGATCTATGACGATGGCGCGGAGCTGTCCAAGGCCGAGGCACGCGCCGCGTGGGTGCGCCCCGATTACGCGCTTGGCGCATCCTATGTCTGGCTGGGTGCCGACACGGCCGAGGCCCGGCCGACCACCGTGTCGGAATGGTCGGTCGATGGCTACTACCGTTTTGCCCGCCACTGGACCTCGACCGCGAACTGGCGCTACGACGTGGCCTCGGACCGGACGGCCGAGGCAGGCATGGGCCTGCAATATCGCAACGAATGTGTCGAGGTGAACCTTTCCCTCTCGCGCCGCTTTACCTCTTCGACTATCCTGACGCCGTCCACGGGTTTCGACTTCACCGTCGGGCTTCTGGGCTTTACTGCCAAGACAGGCGACAAAAGCTATACAAGAACCTGTAAGAACTGAGGAGCAGCCACGGACATGAGACATTCTTTCCGCCGGATCGCGCTTGCCACCGCCACCGCTGCCGCCACGTTCGGCGCGCCGCTGCCCGCGATGGCGCAAAACCTGTTTGCCCCCGTGGCCACCGTGAACGACCGCGTTGTCACCGGATACGAGGTGCAGCAACGCGCCCGCCTGCTGGAAATGCTGAACGCGCCGGGCGATGCCACCGAACAGCTGATCGAAGAACGGCTGAAACTGGACGCCATGGCGATCAACGGGCTGTCGCTGACCGATGCCGGCATCGAAGCCGGGATCGAAGAATTCGCCGCCCGCGCCAACATGACCGGTGAACAGTTCCTGCGGGCGATCCAGGCCGGCGGGGTCGAGCCCGAAAGCTTCAAGGATTTCGTGATCGCCGGGCTTGGCTGGCGCGAATTGATCCGCGCGCGCTTCCTGCCGCGCGTGCAGATCACCGATGCCGACGTGGACAAGGCGCTGAACGCGATTTCCACCGGATCGGGCGTGCGTGTTCTGCTGTCCGAACTGATCATGGCCGCGCCGCCGCCGCAGGCTGCCGCCGTGCGGGCGCGCGCCGCCGAACTGAGCCAAATCGAAACGGTCGAGGCGTTTTCCGCCGCCGCGCGCCGCTATTCCGCCGTGCCTTCACGCGGACGTGGGGGGCGTCTGGAATGGATGCCGCTGACAAACCTGCCGCCACAACTTCGCCCGCTGCTGCTGGCACTGGCTCCGGGGCAAGTGACGGACCCACTTCCGCTGGAAGGGGCTATCGCCCTGTTCCAGTTGCGTGCAATCGAAGAAACCGATTATGTCGCGCCGGAATACTCCGCCATCGAATACGCCGCTTATTACATTGAGGGCGGCCGCAGCGAGGCAGCCCTGAAACGCGCCGCGCAGGTCAAGGCCGACGTGGACACCTGCGATGATCTGTACGGAATCGCCAAGGGCCAGCCCGAAACGGTGCTGGATCACGGTGTGAAAAAGCCCGAGGAACTGCCACAGGACATCGCGCTGGAACTGGCCAAGCTGGACAAGGGCGAGGTATCCACCGCCCTGACCCGCGCGGATGGGCAGACGCTGGTGTTCCTGATGTTGTGCAGGCGCACGCCGACCGTGGTCGAGGATGCCTCCCCCGAGCAGATCAAGGTGCAAATCCAGAACCAGCGGCTGGAGCGGTACGCGCGCGGTTATCTGGAGCAGTTGAAAGCCGACGCGCGGATCGTTCGGAAATGAGCCTGCCGATCGCGCTCAGCTGCGGTGATCCCGCAGGGATTGGGCCCGAGATTGCAGTGAAAGCATGGGAGGCGCTGAGAGATCAGCGCCCCTTTTTCTATATTGGCGATCCGCACCACCTGCCCGAGGGGGCACCCTTTGTCGAGATAGAAGCGCCCGCCGAGGCCATCGAAGCCTCGGCGACCGCGCTGCCCGTCCTACCGTTGCATTTCGCGGGGGCGTCGCACCCCGGGCAGCCTGATCCGGCCGATGCGCAGGGCGTGGTGGATTCGATCGTGCGGGGCGTGGAACTGGTGCAATCAGGCGCGGCATCGGCGATTTGCACACTGCCCATCAACAAGAAGGTGCTGGCTGACGGGGCGGGCTTTGCCTATCCGGGCCATACCGAATTTCTGGCCGCCCTGGCCCGGGTGGACCGCGTGGTGATGATGCTGGCCGCCCCTGCCCTGCGCGTGGTGCCGGTGACGATCCATATCGCTTTGGCGGACGTGCCCCATGCGCTGACACCGCAACTTCTGGCGGACACCATTCGCATCACCCATGCCGCGCTGATCCGTGATTTCGGGCTGCACGCGCCGCGCCTTGCCGTGGCGGGGCTGAACCCCCATGCGGGCGAAGGCGGAAAAATGGGCACTGAAGAAATGTCGATGATCGCGCCCACCCTGGCCATTCTGCGGGCCGAGGGGATGCAGATCGAGGGGCCGCTGTCGGCCGACACCATGTTCCATGCCGGTGCGCGCGCCCGCTATGACGCGGCGATCTGCATGTATCACGATCAGGCGCTGATCCCGATCAAGACGCTGGATTTCGACGGCGGCGTGAACGTGACGCTTGGCCTGCCGTTCATTCGCACCTCGCCCGATCATGGCACCGCCTATGACATCGCGGGGCGCGGGATTGCCAACCCATCGTCCCTGATCGCGGCGCTTGAAATGGCGGCGGATATGGCTGCCGCACGCGCGGAAGCCTCCGGCGGGGATATTGCGGGAACAAAGAAAACATGAGCGCGATTGACGATCTTCCGCCCCTGTCACAGGTGATCGAAACCCATGGGATCGCAGCGAAAAAGGCGCTTGGGCAGAATTTTCTGCTGGACCTGAACCTGACCGCCAAGATTGCCCGCATGGCGGGGGATCTGTCGCAATGCGATGTGCTGGAGGTTGGCCCTGGCCCCGGCGGGCTGACCCGTGGCCTGCTGGCCGAGGGCGCGCGCAAGGTTCTGGCGATCGAGAAAGACGCGCGCTGCCTGCCTGCATTGGCCGAAATCGCGGCGGCCTATCCGGGGCGGCTTGAGGTGATTTCAGGTGATGCGCTGGAAATCGACCCGCTGGCCTATCTGACGCCCCCCATCAAGGTGGCCGCGAACCTGCCTTATAACGTGGGAACGGAACTGCTGATCCGGTGGCTGACGCCCACGGACTGGCCGCCGTTCTGGCAAAGCCTGACCTTGATGTTCCAAAAAGAAGTGGCCGAAAGGATCGTGGCGCAGCCCGGGTCCAAGGCTTACGGGCGGCTGGCCCTGTTGGCGCAATGGCGGGCCGATCCGCGCATCGTGCTGAACCTGCCGCCCGGCGTGTTTTCGCCGCCGCCCAAGGTGTCGTCTGCCGTGGTACATCTGACCGCCCTGCCCGAACCGCGCTTTCCGGCGGATGCCGCCACATTGGAACGGGTCGTGGCCAAGGCGTTCAATCAGCGGCGCAAGATGCTGCGCGCGGCGCTGAAAGGGCTGGTCCCCGACCTGGAGGACCACCTGATCGCCGCCGGGATCAAGCCGACAGACCGGGCTGAAACCGTGGGGCTGGAACAGTTCTGCGCCCTTGCCCAGCTGATCAAACCCGTCTGACCAACAGGCCAACGACATGAAAAACGCCGCGCAACCATCGGTTTGCGCGGCGTTTCCCGTTTTAGTTTCCGCACACTTTGGCGAATCTATTCCGCTACGGTCGGTTTCGCAGCATCGTCGCCAGCCTTGGAAGCATCAGCCTTTGGGCTGTCATCCTTGGGCGCGTCGGCCTTGGACGTATCAGCCTTGGGCTTGCGCGTACGCGGGCGCTTGGGCTTTTCTGCCTTGTTCTCGGGCGTTTCGACTAGGTTGTCGCCTTCATCCGACCCTATATCCAGCACGTCGGGCTGGGGCGCATTGCCGGGATCGTCGGACCGGTTGCCGCGGCGCGAGCGGCTTGGCTTGTCGCCCTGCTCGGACGGACTACCCTGCTTGGTCGCCTTGGGCTGATCGCCCTGCTGACCTTGCTGGCCCTGCCCCTGATCGTCAGAGCGGCCGCCCGATTCGCGTTCCTGGCGGGCGGCGCGTTCGCGGTCGCGCTCTGCCTGGCGTTCGCGGTTCTGGCGTTCCTGCTCTTCGCGTTTGGCGTCCTGCTCGGCCTGGGCCGCGCTTAGCATCCGCATGTAGTGTTCGGCATGCTGTTGAAAGTTTTCCGTGGCGACGCGATCGCCCGACAGCTGGGCGTCGCGCGCCAGTTGGTTGTATTTGTCGATGATCTGCTGCGGCGTGCCGCGCACTTTGCCCTCAGGGCCCGAGCTGTCAAACACACGGTTGACGATATTGCCCAGGGTACGGCCATTGTTGTTGCGGTTCGACTTCGACCGCGAGCGTGACTTCGAAGATCTCATATATCCAGTAATCCAGCCTTGATATGCAGCCTTGTGACACCCGTTTCACGCCTCTTGCGCTCAAAACCCACCGGGATCACCACTTTGTCTGGCTTGGCGTCATGCGGGATCACCCCAAAGGGCATCCACCGCGCTGACACTATTGAGTAAACATGCCACGCGCCCTGTGACAAGGGGGTTTTGCCGAGATTCATGGAAAATCCGAGTAATTACACGGTTTTCGGCGGGTTCAGGCCATTCAGGTCACGGTTTTCGCGCCGAAACGACGCGGTCGCGCCCGTCAAGGTCGGGCAGAACGGCGATGTCCTGCCAGCCACGGGCGGCAAGGATCTGCGCCACCTGCGGTCCCTGCTGCCAGCCGATTTCCAGCATCAGGCGGCCATTCGCCGTCAGGTGGGTGGCGCATTCGGCAGCAAGAACGCGATACGGGGCAAGCCCGTCACCGCCAGGGGTCAGGGCCATATGCGGGTCATGGCCGCGCACCTCGGGCGACAGGTCGGGCATTTCCGCGGCGGCGATATAGGGCGGGTTCGATACGATCAGATCGAACTGCCCCGTGACTGCGGACAGCCAGTCCGATTGGATCAGGGTAACGCGATCCGCCACGCCAAGCGCATCGGCATTGCGCGCGGCGACATCCAGCGCGGCCTTGGACAGGTCCGCGCCCACGCCCCGTGCCTTGGGCCGTTTTGCCAGCAAACTCAACAGGATACAGCCCGACCCCGTGCCAAGGTCCAGCACGGTATCAAAGGGATGTTCAAGCGCGGCGCGCACCAGCACCTCGGTTTCCGGGCGCGGATCAAGCACATCGGGGGTGACGATGAAATCATGCTCCCAAAAGGCGCGGCGCCCGATGATTTTCGACACTGGCTCGCCGCCCGCGCGGCGTTCCAGATAGCCCAGGTACCGCTCCAGCAGCTCCGGCGTGAAATCCTCGATGTTCAGCATGATCAGCCGCGAGGGCGCGACCCCCGCCGCATGGGCCAAAAGCAGCTTGCGGTCGCGCATGTCAACCGGCCAATCCGCGCCCATCGCCAAGGCAATGGTCAACGCTTGCCCCGGCGTAGCGGCATCAATCGCGCCGATCATCCTTCCATTTCCGCCAGAAGCGTCGCCTGATGGTCGGCAATCAACGCGTCGATCACATCGTCCAAGTCGCCCTGCATCACCTTGTCCAGCGAATAAAGCGTCAGGTTTATCCGGTGATCGGTCATGCGCCCCTGCGGGAAGTTATAGGTGCGGATGCGTTCCGACCGGTCGCCAGTGCCAACCTGCGCCTTGCGGTCGGCCGAGCGTTCGTTGTCCACCCGGCTGCGTTCCAGATCATACAGCCGCGTTTTCAGCACCTGCATGGCGATCTCGCGGTTGCGGTGCTGGGATTTTTCGGAACTGGTCACGACGATCCCGGTGGGGATATGGGTGATGCGAACCGCGGAATCGGTGGTGTTGACGTGCTGCCCGCCCGCGCCGGACGATCGCATGGTGTCGATGCGCAGGTCATTCGGATCAATACGGATATCCACGTCCTCTGCCTCTGGCAGAACCGCCACCGTCGCGGCAGAGGTGTGGATGCGCCCGCCGCTTTCGGTTTCGGGCACACGTTGCACGCGGTGCACGCCGGATTCGAATTTCAAGCGGGCAAATACGCCCTGCCCCTGCACATGGGCGATCACCTCCTTGATGCCGCCAAGCTCGGTCTGCTGCATCTCGATGATGTCGAATTTCCAGCCTTTCGCCTCGGCATAACGTTGATACATGCGCAGCAGGTCGCCCGCGAACAGCGCCGCCTCGTCGCCGCCGGTTCCAGGGCGGATCTCGATCATGGCGGGGCGGGCGTCGGCGGCATCCTTCGGCAAAAGCGACAGTTGCAGCGCGGCCTCGGCCTCGGGCAGTAGCGCCTTCAAGGCCGGCAACTCCTCCTCGGCCAGGGCTTTCATTTCGGGATCATCCAGCATCGCCTCTGCCTCGGCGATGTCATCCAGCAGGCGGCGATAGGCGGCAATCTGTTCTACCACGGGGCGCAGTTCGGAATATTCACGCCCCAGCGCCGCAATATCCCCGCCCCCCTCGGCCATCTTGGCCTCGAGGAATTGGAACCGTTGGGTGATCTGGTACAGGCGGTCGAGGGAAATCATGGCTTTCCCATTCCCCATTCGGGCAATTTGGTCAAGGGGTCGGGATGTGATAGTATAAGACATGCTGAGGATTGCGATCATATTCCTTGCCGCCTCTCCCGCCCTTGCCGGGCCGGAACCGGCAGGAACCGCGCCTGATTGCTATTGCACGGATCGCAACGGAAACCGCGTGGAACTTGGCCAGCGGATTTGTCTTTACGTCGATGGCCGCGTGTTTACCGCCCAATGCCAGATGTCGCTGAACGTGCCGATGTGGCGTGATGTCGGCGATGGCTGCCCGTCGTCGTCCCGCCGCCTCAGCCCTGCGCCAGACGATCCAGCCAACGGGTGACACGGGCCCTGTTCACGCCCATATCAGACCGTCCGAACCGCAGCCGCGACCAGACCACAAGGTTGCCACCTTGCTGTTCGACCGTGCAGTAATCGGGAAAACCCCACAGGGCAGATCGGGTGATATAGGTCAGGCGCCCTTCCGCGACCGATCCGGCCAAGACCTTCGTGCGCGGTTCGGCCCGGATGATCTCATCCAGCGCGGCCATGTCGCCCGCGACCACGCGGATCACCCCGCCAGGGCGGTCGGTGTCGCGAGCCACGGGCGGGCTGACATGCCAACGCGCCGGATCCGAGGGCGCACCACGCACCCATCCGGCAAAGCCCAAACCACCCACGATCAGCGCCGTCAGAAACACCCACACCATCGCTTTTCCTTTCATTGTTCCCCAAATACCCCATCGCGCCAGCGGCGCGTCCAGCCCCATCGCGCCAGCGGCGCGTCCAGCCCCATCGCGTCAGCGGCGCGTCCAGCCCCATCGCGCTAGCGGCGCGTCCAGCCCCAAAGACAGATCAGTTCCATCGCCACATGGGCGCCTGCCACCGCAGTGATCCCCGCAGGATCGAAGGGCGGCGACACCTCGACCACGTCGCCACCAACCATGTTGATCCCCGCCAGATCGCGCAGGATACTCGCCGCCTGCCCGCTGGACAGCCCGCCCCAGACCGGCGTGCCGGTGCCGGGGGCATAGGCCGGGTCCAGCCCGTCGATGTCGAATGTCACATAGGTCGGGCTGTCACCGACGATTGCGCGCGCGCGACGGGCAATCGCCGCTGGGCCTTCCTCGTGTACGCTGCGCGCGTCGATGTAATTCATGCCGCAATAATCGTCACATTCGGTGCGGATACCGATCTGGACCGACCGTTTCGGATCGACGACCCCCAGCTTCACCGCCTTGTACATGAAGGTGCCGTGGTCGATCCGCTCCATATCGTCATCCGCCCACAGGTCGGAATGGGCATCGAACTGGATCACGCTTAGCGGGCCGTATTTCTCGGCATGGGCTTTCAGGATCGGCAGGGTGATGAAGTGATCGCCGCCAAGGGTGATCATGCCCGCGCCCGCATTCAGGATACCGGCGGCATGGGCCTGAAGCGCGGCGGGAAAATCGACCACCTTGGCATAGTCGAATGCCAAGTCCCCGTAATCGGCAATGGCGAATTCACCCAGCGGGTCAAACCCCCAGCCATAGGGCGGATCATAGGGTTGCAGGGTGCTGGCCTCGCGGATCGCACGCGGCCCCAGCCGCGCCCCGGTCCGGTTGGTCACGGCCTGATCGAAGGGCACGCCGGTCACGGCCAGATCGACACCGGCCAGATCCTTGGTGTATTTGCGCCGCAAGAATGACGTGGCCCCGCCAAAAGCGTTTTCATAGCTGAGGCCGCGCAAGTCATCGCGGGAAAAGGCCTGATCCACTTGGGTTTTCGCATCTTCCAAAGCCATCTGTCATCCCTCCTGCGGCAAGGCGCGCTCCACCAGCCGGGCAAAGAAACTGGCCCCCACCGGCGCGATCGCGTCGTTGAAATCATATTGCGGCGTGTGCAGGCCGGATGAATCGCCCTGCCCTAGAAACAGGTAAGCGCCGGGCCGCGATTCAAGCATATAGGAAAAATCCTCGGCCCCCATTTCGCGGCCCGCATCTGGTTTCACGCGCCCCTCGCCCACCACTTCGGCGGCGACGCCGACGGCGAATGCGGCGCGGTCCGCATCGTTGATGGTGGCCGGATAGTGCCGATCGTACCGCAGCACCGCGGCGCAGCCATAGCCCGCCGCGACGCCCTGCGCGATCTCGCCCATGCGGCGTTCGACCATGCCCTGCACCGCCGGATCGAAGGTGCGCACCGTGCCGTTGATATAGGCGGTTTCCGGCACGATATTCTCGGCCGAGCCGGTGTGAATCTGCGTCACCGAAATCACTAGGTCGTCCAGCGCGTAATGGTTGCGGCTGACGATGATCTGGATCGCCTGCACAATCCCCACCGTGGCCATGATCGGATCGCGGGTTTCATGCGGCATCGCGCCATGCCCGCCTGCGCCTTTCACGTCGATATGGAACGTGTCGACCGCCGCCATAATCGGGCCGGGGGTGGTGTAGAACGACCCTTCCTCGACCCCGGGCGCATTGTGCAGGGCATAGACATCGCGGATGGCGAAGCGGTCCATGATGCCTTCGCTGACCATGACGCCCGCGCCGCCGCCGTCTTCTTCGGCGGGTTGGAAAATCAGTGCCACTGTGCCCGCGAAATTGCGCGTTTCCGCAAGGTATTTCGCCGCCCCCAGCAGCATTGTGGTATGCCCGTCATGGCCGCAAGCGTGCATCTTGCCCGCGTTGACCGAGGCATAATCCGCGCCGGTTTCTTCGATGATCGGCAGCGCATCCATATCAGCACGCAGGCCCACAACGGGGCCGGTGCCGCGCCCGCGGATCAGCGCCACCATGCCGGTGGTCGCGATCCCTTCGTGCAATTCATCCACGCCAAATTCGCGCAGCTTATCAGCCACATAAGCGGCGGTGTTAAAGCAATCAAAGGACAGTTCGGGATGCGCGTGCAAATGCCTGCGCCACCCCGTCATCTCCTCGGCATAACCGGCTATTCTGTTGATCACCGCCATCGGCTGGACTCCTTGCGCGTCTCGGGTCAGGGTCTCACTCAACCACCAGAACGGAGCCTTCGCAATGGCAGATGACCTGATCCACGACCCCAATGGCGGGATGCCGCGCCTGCTGACCATCATGGCCGCCCTGCGCGACCCCGAAACCGGCTGCCCCTGGGACATCGAACAGGATTTCGCCACCATCGCCCCCTACACGATCGAAGAGGCATACGAGGTTGCCGACGCGATCGAACGCGAAGCATGGGACGAGTTGCGCGGCGAATTGGGCGATTTGTTGTTCCAGTCGGTGTTCCACGGCCAGATCGCCGCCGACAAGGGGATGTTCACCTTTGACGACGTGGTGCGCGACATTGCCGACAAGATGGTGCTGCGCCACCCGCATGTGTTCGGCGACGAATCCAACGCGAAATCGGCGGAACAGCAGACCCTTGATTGGGAAACCATCAAGGCCGCCGAACGCGCGGGCAAGCAGCAAAAGGGCACGCTGGACGGGGTCGCGGTGCATCTGCCCGCGCTGTTGCGCGCGGTAAAGCTGCAAAAACGCGCCGCGCGGGTGGGGTTCGACTGGCCCACGGACGGGGATGTGATCGACAAGATTTTGGAAGAGGCACAGGAATTGCGCGAGGCCCGCGCCGAGTTGACGCAAGAAGAGGTCGAGGAAGAATTCGGCGATCTTTTGTTCGTCATGGCCAATCTGGCGCGGCACTGGGACATTGATCCAGAATCCGCCCTGCGTACCGCCAACCAGAAATTTACAAGCCGTTTCAATAGCATAGAGGATACTCTTGCCACATCAGGCCGACGCCCCGAGGACAGCGGCCTAGCGGAAATGGACGCGCTATGGGATGCAGCGAAAGCTGCTGAAAAGGCCGCGAAGGCAGGGTCGAAGAAACCTGACTGTTAAATTCAGGTATTGACCTGATCAAAAGAGTCGGGTTTATCCATGTCTGCAACTCACCAACCGTTCCGAAAGGACGACCCCATGTTCGCACGACTGAAAACCGCCCTTCTGGCCGCAACGGCCCTGACCGTCGCCACGCCCGTTCTGGCCGAAGAGGTGAACCTGTATTCCTATCGCCAGCCCGAATTGCTGAAGCCGCTGACCGATGCGTTCACCGCCGAAACCGGCATCGACGTGAACGTGGCCTACCTGGAAAAGGGCATGATCGAACGTCTGACGGCCGAAGGCGACAGATCGCCCGCCGACTTGGTGCTGACGGTGGATATTTCCCGCCTGAACGCCGTGGTTGACGCCGGGCTGACGCAGGCGGTTTCCTCTGACACGCTGACGGCCAATGTGCCCGACGCCTACCATGATCCGGACGGGCATTGGTGGGGTCTGACCACCCGCGCGCGCGTGATCTATGCCAGCCGCGACCGCGTGGCCGACGGCGAGGTTACCACCTACGAAGACCTTGCCGACCCCAAGTGGAAGGGCCACATCTGCACCCGCTCCGGCACCCATGCCTATAACGTCGCGCTGACCGCCGCCGTGCTGCAACACCACGGCGCGGAGTACACCAAACAATGGCTTGAAGGGCTGAAAGCCAACCTTGGCCGCAAGCCACAGGGCAATGACCGCGCGCAGGTCAAGGCGATCTGGGCCGGTGAATGCGACATTTCGCTGGGCAACACCTATTACATGGGCAAGATGCTGAAAGATCCCGAACAGAAGGAATGGGCCGATAGCGTGCGCATCGTCTTCCCCACATTCGAGGATGCAGGCACCCATGTGAACATTTCCGGCGTGGCCATGGTGAAATCGGCCCCGAACCGCGATAACGCCATGGAATTGATGGAATTCCTGACCTCGCCCGAGGCACAGAAAATCTATGCCGAAGCGAATACCGAATACCCGATCGCGCCGGGGGTCGAACCCGACGCGCTGGTGAAATCCTGGGGCAGCTTCACCCCCGATGACGTGAACCTGATGGAACTGGCCGAAAAACGCGGCGAGGCGTTGCGCCTGACCGAAGAGGTCGATTTCGACGGCTGATCGGCGTCATCCGCCTGAAACGACAAAGGGCGGCCCGGTCGGGTCGCCCTTTTTTCTGGAACCGTATTGATTGATGGGAGGCGGCCTGCCGGACGCTGGGCCATTCAACCGCCGGCTTTTTCTTCCAGCTGCATCCACTCTTCCTCGGCGGCGGCAAGGGCTTTCTGACGTTCGATAAGGGCATCGGTGCCCTTTTGAAACTTCATCGGCTCCTTGGCGTAAAGATCCGGCTGGGCAAGAAAACCTTCCAGCTTTGCGATCTCTGCCTCCAGCCGTTCGATGACCGAGGGCAACTCTTCAAGCCGGTGCTTTTCGGTAAAGGAAAGCCCGTTCACCTTGGATTTTCCGGCCTGATTGACGGGGTTTTCTTGCGAGACCTTTGCTGCGGAGGGCTTTGATTTTGCATCACTTTGCGCCTCGGCCCGCTGCGCTTGATAGTCGGACCAACCGCCCGCATAGACCGTGGCGCGCCCGTCGCCTTCCATCGCGATGGTGGTGGCGGCGACGCGGTCCAGAAAATCACGGTCGTGGCTGACCAGCAGAACGGTGCCGTCGTAGTCGTCCAGCAGTTCCTGCAACAGGTCCAGCGTTTCGATGTCCAGATCGTTGGTCGGCTCGTCCAGCACCAGCAGATTCGATTCCTTGGCCATCAGCTTGGCCAGCAAAAGCCGCGCCTTTTCCCCGCCAGACAAGGACCGCACGGGCGCGCGGGCTTGCCGTTCATCGAACAGGAATTCCTTGAGGTATCCGACCACATGCTTGGGGTGGCCACGCACCAGTATCTGGTCGGCCTTGCCAGACACGCGCATGTCCGGATCGCCGGTCAGGCTGTCCCATAGGGTCATGTCCGGGTCCAGCTGGGCGCGGGTCTGATCAAAGATCGCGGGCAGCAGGTTGGTGCCCAGCGACACGGTGCCGGAATCGGGCTGTTCCTGCCCCATCAGGATTTTCAGCAACGTCGTCTTGCCCACGCCATTGGGCCCGACAAAGGCCACGCGGTCACCGCGCTGGATCTTGATGGAAAAGTCGCGCAAGATCACCTTACCGTCGTAAGCCTTTGAAATGCCTTCGACCTCGACAACCTTCTTGCCGGATTTTGGACCGGAATCCAGCGCCATGGCGGCGGTGCCCTGCCGCTTGATCTGGCCTGAACGTTCGGCGCGCAGCTCTTTCAGCGCGCGCACGCGGCCCTGGTTGCGCTTGCGGCGGGCCGAGATGCCTTCGACGGCCCAACGGGCTTCGGACTTGATCTTGCGATCAAGTTTGTGGCGCTGCATGTCCTCGTCTTCCCAGACCTTGTCGCGCCATGCCTCGAACCCTTCGAAACCGGTTTCCTGGCGGCGCACCGAACTGCGGTCGATCCACAGCGTCGCGCGGGTCAGCGCCCGCAGAAACGCCCGGTCGTGCGAGATCAGGACGAAACCGGCGCGGGTTTCCTTCAACTCGTTCTCAAGCCATGCGATGGCCTCGATATCCAGATGGTTGGTCGGCTCGTCCAGCAGCATCAATTCGGGCGCTTCGGCCATGAGCTTGGCCAGCGCTGCGCGGCGACGCTCGCCGCCAGAGGCGACATTCACATCGCGCGAAGGGTCGAATTTCAGCCCCTCTGCCACGGCCAGAACCCGCCATTCATCGCCAATGTCCAGCCCGCTGGCGGCATAGTCGCCAAGCGTGGCGAAGCCTTCCATCGTTGGCTCTTGCTCCATATATCCGACGCGGGTGCCGGGGGTGACGATCCGCTCGCCCTTGTCCGGTTCGACCAGGCCGGCCATGATCTTCATCAGGGTGGATTTGCCAGATCCGTTGCGGCCCACAAGGGCCACACGGTCGCCGGGTTGCACCACCAGCGACAGGTCGTCAAAGACCGGATCGCCGCCGAAGGTGAGGGATATGTCGGTGAGTTGCAGTAGGGGTGCGCGTGCCATGAAGCGCAGCTAATCGCGCAGGGGCGCGGCGTCAAGCGGTCCCGAATTTCGCATGCGAAATTCGGGACGGAATTCAAGACGAATTCCGACGCGGCAAACCGATCAGCCCGCCACGACACGCAGCAACCTTTTGCGCGCGGGCGGGATGGCGCTGATTTCCAGCCCTGTGAACACATGCAACGTGTTCATCTGCCGGTCCACGACCGCGTGATCCGACACCCATCCACCCATCATCAGATAGGTGCGCAGCAAGGGCGGCATTCGCAGCATCGCCAGTTTCTTGTCAGGGGTGCGGCACCGCAACTTGCCAAAGCGGAACACCTGCGGAGCCTTCACCCGTGGCAGCCAGCGATTCGGGGCCATGTGGCGTTGTCGCAGCATGGTGAAGGCATCTAGGTATTCGCCTTCCTCAACCCCCTTGAACGACGAGCAGCCAAACAGCATTTCAACAGCGTTTTCATCGACATAGGCGGTCATCGCGCCCCATGCGACGCGCAGGATATCGGGGTCGCTGACATCGGGATGAATGCAGAAGCGGCCCATTTCCACCATTGGCCCGGTGAACCGTTCCAGCCCCTTCAATTCATAAAACTGTGCCGAATAGCTGCGGCCGATTTCCCCGCCGCCCGACAGGGGCAGTATACGGAAACAGCAAACAAGACGGCCAGTCTTTGCCTCTTCGATCAGAAAATGGATGCAACATGCGTCGAAATCATCCGCGTCCAGCCCATCGGTGCCATGAAAGGCCAGATGGCGCAGGGCTTGCGCTGCGGCGATGTCTTCCAGACTGGTGGCCAGCCGCGTCTGGTAGCGGCCTTTTTTCAATGCCAGCATCTTGCGCCTCTCATAGGGGTTCAGATCAAGCTAGGTCGCCTGCCTTTAGCATACAAGATGTAACCGATCGGTGACAGCGCCGGGCCCAATCGGCCCGCAGATCGCGCCCCCAGATCAGCCGGGACCGCCACCCAACCCGCTTGGCCCGATCTGGCCGATTGCGCCCAGAAGCTGGCGGAAGAAGCTTTTGTTGGTCACGGAACTGTCGGTCACGCGGCGCGACAGAGGCACGGCGCGGCCATCCTCCAGCCCGAATCGTTCGATATTCTGGACCACGCCGGTGTCGTCAAAGGAAATCGCCAGCAACTCGCGCTTGATCACCTCGGGGCGTTTATAGGCGAAATGGCGCACCCGCGAGCGCACGTAGTAATAATCGCCCCCGGACAGCAGCCCATCGGTCGAGGGCGCGCCCACCACTTCGCGCACGGTGTCGCGAGTATCGACGCCCACGGCGATCGCGGCAAGGTCTTCCTCGCTCGGCGCATAGCCATGGTTGCGATATTGCGCGGTGCAGCCCGCAAGCGCGACCAAGGCCAGCCCGATCACGGCGGATTTGATGTGGTTCCGTTTACCTACCGACATTGCTGCCCTCTTGTCTTCGCACTATGTGCCTTTTATCCGCTTATAGGTAGATTGTCCCATGTTCAAGAATGGGATCGAGAATGGAAGGCTGACAATGTCCGCAAAGTCCCCGAAGGGTCCAGACGCCGTGTTGCGCGTTTCGAAACTGTCGACCAAGGCACCAACCCGATTCGAACGCCGCCCCGATGCCGCGCAACTGTCGGCCATCGCGGCGGAACTTGACCTGCTGGGCCTGCGCAAACTGTCGCTGGTCGGCACGTTGGAGCCGGAAGGGCGGAACGACTGGCGGCTGCGCGCCACGCTGGGCGTGACCGTGGTGCAGCCCTGCGTCGCCACGCTGGAGCCGGTCACAACCCGCATCGACGAGCCGGTCGAGCGCCAGTTTCTGGCCGATTTTGACGATTCGCAACCCACAGGCGAAGAAGCCGAGATGCCCGAGGATGACACCACCGAGCCGCTACACGAGATGATCGACCTGGACCAGATGATGATCGAAGCATTGGCCCTGGCCCTGCCGCTGTATCCGCGCGCCAAGGATGCCGCGCCGGCGGATCTCAGCGTGACGGAACCGGGCAAGAAAGTGTTGAGCGACGATGATGTGAAACCCTTTGCCGGTCTGGCCGCCCTGCGCGACCAGCTTGCCGACAAGACCGATGGCGACGCCGAAGACTGATTCACCCCGCCACGCAGGTTTTCGCCGCCCTACCGCCTTGGGCCTGCAAACCCACCGAAAACAGGCGAAAAAGCTGAAATACCCCCTTGCGCCTTTGGCATTTCGCTGTATTTTTCGGCCCTCATCCGAATTTGGGTTGGACAGGCGGCTCTTCACCGACTAAGAGCCACCAACACCCGTGAGACATGGGCTTCCGCCCCTGAAATGACACCGGGCCACTTGGCCCACGAAATTGAGGTTGCGACATGGCCGTCCAACAGAACAAAGTATCGAAATCGCGCCGTAACAACCGCCGCGCACATGACGCACTGGTTGCCGCGAACCCCAACGAGTGCGGCAACTGCGGCGAGCTGAAGCGTCCGCACCATGTGTGCCCATCCTGCGGTCAGTACGCCGACCGTCAGGTCGTTGCACTGAACGACGAAATCGACTTCGACGAAGACGCAGCTTAAGTCATCCTTGGCTGGGAAAGGGGTCGCCAAGCGATGACCGTGGCTAAGGACACTTCGGCTTCGGGCGCAGGGCGCACCATTATTTCTGTTGACGCCATGGGCGGCGACCGCGGGCCGGCAACTGTTGTTGCCGGCATTTCGCGTTCGGCAAAGAAGAATCCGAATATAGGCTTTATCCTACATGGCCCCGCGGACGAGCTGCAAAAGCTGGTCGCCCGCCGTAAATACCTTGCCGGACGGGTCGAGATTCGGGATGCCCGTGACGTGGTCACGATGGATGACAAGCCCAGCCAAGTGATGCGCCACGGCAAGAACACCTCTATGTGGTCGGCGCTGGATGCGGTCCGCGCGGGCGAGGCAGAGGTTTGCGTTTCCTGCGGCAACACCGGCGCGCTGATGGCCCTGTCGATGGTGCGCCTACGCAAGCTGCCCGGCGTCAACCGCCCAGCCATCGCGGTGCTTTGGCCATCGCGCAATCCGCAGGGCTTCAACGTGATGCTGGACGTGGGCGCGGATATTCGCGCCGACGAAACCGACCTTTTGCAATATGCGCAGATGGGCGCATCCTATGCCCGCAACGGCATGGGGCTGGAGCGCCCGCGCGTCGGACTGCTGAACGTCGGGACCGAGGAACACAAGGGCCGGGCAGAGCTGAAAGCCGCCCATGACCTGATCGAGGCTGTTGCCCCCAAGTCGAAATTCGAATTCGTGGGATTCGTCGAAGGCGGCGATATTCCCGGCGACACCTGCGACGTGATCGTCACCGACGGGTTCACCGGCAATATCGCGCTGAAAACCGGCGAAGGCACGGCCTCCCTGATCGGCGATCTGCTGAAAGAGGCGTTCAAATTCTCGCCCCTGTCGCGGCTGGCGGCCTTGTTGGCCCTCACATCCCTGCGGCGGCTGAAAAAACGGATCGATCCGCGCCGTGTGAATGGCGGGGTCTTCCTTGGGCTGAACGGAACGGTGGTGAAATCCCACGGGTCGGCCGACGCTACGGGCGTATCGGCGGCGGTCAAGCTGGCATTTCAGTTGGCGCGGCAGGGCTTTGCCGGCAAATTGGCGGCGCGGGTTGCATCTGCGAATGACCTTCCCCAAGATACTGCCCAAGAAAATCTAAAAGACGGTGAGCAGGAATGACAACGCGCGCGGTCGCTATCGGGATCGGGCATTACCTGCCCGCCCGCGTGGTCCCCAACAGTGAATTCGAAAAAACGCTGGATACCAGCGACGAATGGATTCGGTCCCGGTCCGGCATCGAACGCCGCCATTTCGCCGCCGAAGGGGAAATGACCTCGGATCTGGCGGTCAAGGCGGCCAATGCCGCGCTGACCAATGCCGGGCTGAAAGCCGATGACCTTGACGCGGTGATCGTGGCCACCTCGACCCCCGACCTGACCTTCCCGTCCGTCGCCACCATGGTGCAGGGAAAGCTGGGCATGACGCGCGGCTTCGGGTTTGACGTGCAGGCAGTTTGCGCCGGGTTCATCTTTGCGCTGGCCAATGCCTCGGCGCTGATCGCCGCCGGACAGGCGAACCGCGTCATGGTGATCGGCGCGGAAACCTTCAGCCGCATCATCGACTGGGAAGACCGGTCCACCTGCGTGCTGTTCGGCGATGGCGCGGGTGCGCTGATCCTCGAAGGGCAGGACGCGGCGGGCACACCGGGTGATCGCGGCGTTCTGGCCACCGACCTTAACTCCGACGGGCGCTACCGCGACATGCTGTATGTCGATGGCGGCGTGTCCTCGACCGGTACGGCGGGCAAGCTGCGCATGCAGGGCAACCCGCTGTTCCGTCAGGCCGTGGAAAAGCTGACCTCGACCGCGCACAAGGCGCTCGAAAAGGCCAAGCTGACCGAAAAAGACGTGGACTGGATCGTGCCGCACCAGGCTAATATCCGCATCATCCAGGGCACCGCGAAAAAGATGGGCCTGCCGATGGACAACGTGATCGTCACGGTTCAGGACCATGGCAACACCTCTGCCGCATCGATTCCCCTTGCCCTTTCCGTGGGCGTGGCAGAGGGCAAGATCAAGCGCGGCCAACTGCTTGTCGCCGAGGCAATCGGCGGCGGTCTGGCATGGGGCGCGGTGGTTCTGCGCTGGTAACTCGCGCTAAACGGGCGAAATATCGCAAAAACCTTGGATAAACCGCCACTTGCAAGCCATTGATATTGACTCGGAAATTGCCCTCCCCCTATGGTTGGGTAAATCACGGGGGAAATTTTGGCATGAGTGAAAAGACGTTGACCCGCATGGACCTGAGCGAAGCGATTTTCCGCGAGGTGGGTCTGTCGCGCAACGATGCCGCGCAGCTGGTCGAATCCGTGCTGGAGCATATGTCAGATGCTCTGGTCGAGGGCGAGCAGGTCAAGATCTCGTCTTTCGGCACGTTCTCGGTTCGGGAAAAAGCTGCCCGCGTGGGCCGCAATCCGAAGACCGGCAAAGAGGTTCCGATCGAACCGCGCCGGGTTCTGACCTTCCGCCCCTCGCACCTGATGAAAGATCGCGTCGCGGCCGGCAACAAAAGCTGATAGAACGGAGGCGTCAGGATGGCGAAATCACCCGATGCCTTCCGCACCATTTCGGAAGTGGCCGAATGGCTGGACCGCCCTGCCCATGTGCTGCGGTTCTGGGAAAGCAAGTTTCCACAAGTGAAACCGGTGAAACGTGCCGGCGGGCGTCGTTATTACCGCCCGCAGGATATGCTGCTGTTGGGCGGGATCAAGCAATTGCTTCACGATGACGGGCTGACCATCAAGGGCGTGCAGAAAATCCTGCGCGAACAAGGGGTTGCCCATGTCTCTGAACTGTCACAGCCGTTGGATGACATATCGGCCGCGCAACTGGGCGAGGTGCTGCGCGCCGCCGAGGAAGACAGCAAACCCACCGCGTTTCCGGCCCCTCCTCCGCCTGCCCCGCAAGACGATGCATCCGACGAAGAGGCACCCATGTCCGTGGACATGGAACCGGAAGGCGGCACCGTTCTGTCCTTCAACCGCGGCGCAGAACCCGAGCCGGAAGCGCCGATGGACCTATTCTCGCATGGCGGCGCGGACCTCACGCCCGACCAGGACACCGCGGACGCGCCCCATGAAGACCCGGCTGGCGAAGACGTGGCAGACCTACCCGATTTCATCACCGACAGTGCCTTTGATTCTGAACCAGATGCGACGGAACCACAGGCAGCGGCCCCCGAACCCGTCGCGCCCGACGTGACGCAGGCGACACCGGAAACGCCCGCGCACCCCGCGGCCGAAGCACAGCCAGAGTCTCCCGCGCCAGAGCCCGTGGCCCCGGTCTTTACCGAATCTGCCACGCCGGAGCCGGAAGCCGAGCCTGCCCTTGACCCGTTGCCCGAGGACGCGCATGCATCCGAAGCGCCGATGCCAGCGGAACCGACCAAGCCGTCGGTCATGTCCGAGGCAGAGCCGCCCACCGAACAGGCCGAAACGCCAGAGCCGGCCGTCGCGCCTGCCCCGGTCATTGCCGTGCCAGATCTGCCCGACCCGCCCGCCGATGACGACATCAAGGCCGGTCCCGGCCTGCTGACCGCCATCGCCCACGCGGTGCAACACGGCGCACCGCCCCCCGATGCGGGCAAAGTCGCGCCGCTGCTGGCCCGTCTGGCCACCTTGAGCAGCCGCATGCAGGACGCCAGAAAACACTGACGGAATTTCTGGCCTATTCTCTGTTAAAATTCGGAAAACACACTTGCCCCCGTCCGGAAAACCAGTATGTAGGCGAAACCGTCGGGCTATAGCGCAGCCTGGTAGCGCGTCCGTCTGGGGGACGGAAGGTCGCAGGTTCGAGTCCTGCTAGCCCGACCAAAAAATTCGACGGTAAGCGAACGCCCAGGCACCGAAAGGTCCGGGCGTTTCGTCTATCAGGGGGTCGAAACAGGAGGGAAAGATGACCGGAGTCCTGCCCAGCCAGCGCATTGAGGCGATGATCGCCGATGGGGGCCTGACCGGCACGCCCGCGATCCTGCCCGACCAGATCCAACCCGCATCGCTTGACCTGCGCCTTGGCACCGTGGCTTACCGCGTTCGCGCCTCGTTCCTGGCAGGGGATGGCCGCAGCGTGGCCGACCGATTGGCCGAATTCGAAATGCACCGGGTCGATCTGTCCGGCGGCGCGGTTCTGGAAAAGGGCTGCGTTTACGTGGTTCCCTTGATGGAACATCTGTCCCTGCCCGAGGGGCTGCAAGCGGTCGCCAATGCCAAAAGCTCGACCGGGCGGTTGGATTTGCTGACCCGCACGATCACCGATGGCGGGACTGAATTCGACAGAATTCCAGCAGGTTACAAAGGCCCGCTATACGCAGAGATTTGCCCGCGCAGCTTTTCTGTACTGGTCCGCCCCGGCATGCGCCTGAACCAGATCCGCTTTCGCGAGGGACAGGCCGTGCTGTCCGATGCCGCCCTGCGCGCCCTGCACGAGGTCACGCCACTGGTAGATGTTTCGCCGATGATCGACGAAGGGCTTGGCTTTTCCGTCGATCTGGAACCGGGGGGCGGCACGCTGGTCGGCTATCGCGCCAAACCCCATACCGGCGTGATCGATCTGGACCGGATCGGCGAATATGATCCGGCGGAATACTGGGAAGAGCTGCACAGCGCCAATGGCCAGATCATCCTTGATCCGGGCGCGTTCTACATTCTTGTCAGCCGCGAGGCGGTTTGCATTCCGCCAGACTATGCCGCTGAAATGACACCATTTCTGGCCATGGTGGGCGAATTTCGGGTGCATTACGCGGGCTTCTTCGACCCCGGGTTCGGCCATGCGCAGGCCGGTGGCGTCGGGTCGCGTGGCGTGCTTGAGGTGCGCTGCCACGAGGCTCCATTCGTGCTGGAACACGGGCAAGTGGTCGGCCGCCTTGTATATGAACGCATGACCGAGCCTCCGACTCAGCTATACGGCCGCGAGATCGCATCGAACTATCAAGGCCAGGGGCTGAAACTGTCCAAGCATTTCCGCATGGGCTAAATCGGGCGCATCTGCGCATCGGCGGCTTGTGACAGGTGGCCCGTCACCTTCGGCCCCTTGGGATCACACCGTCTTTCGCGCACAACCACCATGTTGCGGCCGCGCGATTTGGCCATGTAAAGGCCGGTATCGGCGCGGGCCAAGGCATCTTCGAGGGTTTCAAACTCTCCGTTCATGACCGTCGCGCCAATCGATGCCGTCAGCTCGGCCCCGGATTCGGCTACCATGCTGGCAATCCGTCGGCGCAAATCCTCGCAGATCGTGGGCAGATCTTCGGGCTTCAGGTCAGGGGCCAGCACAAGAAACTCCTCCCCTCCCCAACGGGCAACGACATCGCCGGACCGCATCCGTGCGCGCAGCGTCTCTCCGGTTTGTTGCAATATCGCATCGCCTGCGGCATGGCCGAAGGTATCATTCACCTGTTTGAAGAAATCCAGATCCAGCAGGATCACCCCCATGCTGGTCTTGTCCAGGGTCAGCAGCGCCTCGGCCACGCCCTGCCGGTTGATCACCCCGGTCAAGGCATCGCGCATCGACAGAAACACCAAGCGCCGTTCGATCTGCCGCCGCTGCTGCTCAGTCTTCTCATGCGCCCTGGCAGAAATCACGACAAGGGCCGCGATGAGCCAGATCGTTGCAGCAATATAGATCACCGCCCAGATGCTTTCCTTGACATTTGGCACGCGAAAAATCAGCAGGCCAACTCCCAGCGGCATGGTCAGGCTGGCAATAAGCTGCAATCGCGCAATCTTTCCCATTTTCGTTTCCGTAATCAGCGGACGGAGCAATTTGCGATGTGAATAGTTGGCCAGCATCGCGATGTTCAACGGCAGCATCAACATGATCGTTGTCAGCGACATCTCTCCGTAGAATGTGCCGAGGTCGAAAATATAGCCGACCAAAGAGACCAGCGGCAGCAAGGGGGCGCTGACTGCCATGACTATTCCCAGCTTAGGCACCCGTTTTCTGGCCAGAAGCCCGATACTTAGCATCAGGCCCAACATGGCCGTATTGATTCCGGTGCGGGGCGGCACTTCAGCGTTCGCGTTTGGGATCAGCGCGTCGAATGTCGTGGAAAGATGCACGACATCCTCGCCCAAGATCAGCTCGCCAGTGCGAAACAGGCACAGCAGGACGACCACCCCGAGCATCGCATCCATTTTGACGGTAACCGGGCCGAGATGCCGATGAATCAGCTGCGATAAGGTCAGCAAAGTCACGATGACAAGCGTCAGCGGGCTGGTGGCGGGACCGCCCGGAATCGGCCGGTAGAGCGCGGGAATATCAAGCGCGAAACCTATTGCGATCAAGGCGCAAAGGATCAGAACGCCATAGGCCAGCTTGCGTGTAATGATCGACAATGGGCGGATATACCCGAACCGGACCGCCCCCGCAGTTGTGATGGGCTGCCCCACCGCGTCCGGCAGCGTCAGGTCCAGGAAAGAGGCATCGCCCCCCCTCATGCGCCGTACACTCCCGCCCCTTAGACGTTCTGTGTTTTAAGGGGGATCATCCAGCTGCTGCGGGAATACGTCCCAAACATTTGACGCGTGAACATACAGATTCTTCCCAGAAGCAAAACACGTGCTTCAGGCTACCCAAAAGGAATTAATGCATCGTAAATATCGCAGGATACAGTGTCAGTCTCATACATCTCTGACGCGAATCAGCAACAGGTTCCTTGGGCAAAGTCTAGAACTTGTTCATCCTTTGCGCCGCCTTGGCAGCTTGACGGGCGCGGCGGACTTCTTGCTTGGTCTGCCCGTTTTGACCATTCTGGCCGTTCTGGCCGTTCTGGCCACCACCACCATTGCGACCATTCCCGCGCCCACCGGACACACGATTGATCCCGGCATTCACACCACGGTTCACCAGTTTACGCATCACCATACGCATGATCATATTGATAAGTTGATTGGCGTTCATTGCGCCCTCCTGTCCTGCTCTGGTCTCATATAGCATGAAACAGCGCAGATTTCAGGGCCGAACCGCGGCAGCGGCAAGATTTTACTCTTCGAACAGTTCGGATTGGCCCTCCTCGTCCTCGTCTTCGGCCCCGTCTGGCCCGGCCATCATGCCCGGCGGCGGGCGGTTGTCCAGCAGCCCGGCAGAACGCAATTCCTTCAGCCCCGGCAGGTCGCGGGCGTTTTCCAGCCCGAAATGATCGAGGAAGGTCGCGGTCACGACAAATGTCACAGGGCGACCCGGCGTCATCTTGCGGCGGCCAAAGCGGATCCACTCCATTTCCAAGAGCTGGTCAACGGTGCCGCGCGATACGGACACGCCGCGAATCTCTTCAATCTCGGCTCGTGTTACGGGCTGGTGATAGGCGATGATGGCTAGGGTTTCGATCGCCGCGCGGGACAGTTTGCGCGCTTCAACCGTTTCTTTTTGCATCAGAAATCCAAGATCGGCAGCCGTGCGCATGGCCCAGGCGTCGCCCACCCGCACCACGTGCACACCGCGCCCTTCGTAGCGTTTTCGCAGATGCACCAAGGCCTCGGACGCGTCGCAACCATGCGGCATCCGGCCGTTCAGTTCAGCCACGGAAACCGGCTCGGCGCTGGCGAACAGGATCGCTTCGACCATGCGCTCCTGTTCGGCGATGGGGGGCGCTTCGAACAGGCTTTCGCGCGGGGGCGCATCGCCTTCGGGATCGGGGGCAGGATTATGGGCTACGCCCTCCACTTCGGTGACGGGCATTTTGCTCTCTTGCCCGGGCATTTGGTCCTCATCCGCCATCGCGGTCCTCCCTTCTGCGCAGCTGGATCGGTTCGAACGTGCCCGATTGGCGCAATTCGAGCTTGCCTTCCTTGGCCAGTTCCAGCGAGGCCGCGAACATGGCTGCCGTGGCCGAGCGGCGCTTGACCGGGTCGTTTTCCCAGTCTTCGGGCAGGTAGGACACGATGTCGGTCCATGTGCCCGCGAACCCGATCAGCCCGCGCATCCGTTCCAGCGCCTGTTCCATGGTGTAAACCCGGTCGCGGTCCATCACGAAGGGGCGGAATTCATCCTTGGTGCGGATACGGGCATACGCCTGCATCAGGTCCAGAAGGTTGGCGGTATAGGTGACTTTCTTGACCCGCTCGACGCTTTCGGGAATGCCGCGGGCAAAGAAATTCACCCCCAGCCGGTCGCGCGCCATCAGCCGTGCAGCCACGTCGCGCATGGCAGACAGCCGTTCCAACTGAAACGCCAGGTGCGCGGCCAGTTCCTCGCCCGAGGGGCCTTCCTCTGTCGGATCGGGGGGCAGCAGCAGGCGCGATTTCAAAAAGGCCAGCCACGCGGCCATGACAAGGTAATCGGCGGCCAGTTCCAGGCGCAACTGCTTGGCGCGTTCGACAAAGGCAAGATATTGCCGCGCCAGTTGAAGCACTGAAATCTTGCGCAGGTCCACCTTTTGCGTGCGCGACAGGGTCAGGAGCATGTCCAATGGCCCTTCGAACCCGTCCACATCCACGATCAATGCCTCGGCGGCGAGGCGATCCTCGACGCTTAGGCGGGCTTCGCCCTCTTCATCTTCGAATAGATCGTTTTCAGCCATTCCCGCGCCCGTCAAGAAACGCCTCAAGCTGGGCCGCGAGGGCCGGAATGTCAACATCGTCAGGGGTCTTGCGCGCGGCAATGGCCGCTTCGGCGCGGGTTTGCGCCGTGGGCGACATGCGCCCCGCGGCCCCGGCCACGCGGGCGCGATCATCCAGCGAGGCATTGCACAGCAGCACCACGTCACAGCCCGCGTCGATCGACTGGCGCGAAAGGTCGGCCAGATCGCCCCTAAGCGCTTTCATCGAAATATCATCGGTCATCACCAGCCCGCCAAAGCCGATATCGCTGCGGATGATGTCCATCATCACGGGCGACAGGGTGGCGGGGCGCGAGTCTATCACGTCATAGACCAGATGCGCGGTCATCCCCATGGGCAGATCGTTCAGCGCACGGAAAGGGGCGAAATCCGTGTCTTGCAAATCGGCCAGTGGGGCTGACACCACGGGCAGGTCGAAATGGCTGTCCACCACCGCGCGGCCATGTCCGGGGATATGTTTCAGCACCGGCAATACGCCACCGTCCAGCAGACCATCCGCCACCGCACGGCCCATGCGGGCCACCGTGGCACCATCATGGCCATAGCAGCGGTTCAACAGGAAAGGATGCGTTTCGGCATGGGGCACATCCACCATCGGGGCGCAATTGCTGTCCACGCCAAGGGCGCGCAATTCATCCGCGATGATACGGTAACGCAGGTACATGGCGCGTTCGGCGTGGCCCCCTGCCCGCGTCACATGATCCAGCGGGGGTAGCCATTCACGCCATTGAGGGCTGCGCAGGCGTTGCACGCGCCCGCCTTCCTGATCGATGGTGATCGGACAATCACGGCCCACGGCATCGCGCATGTCGGCGCATAGCGCGCGCACCTGGTCGGGCGTATCGATATTTCGGGCAAACAGGATGAACCCGAACGGGTCCGCATCGGCAAACAGGCGCTTTTCCTTATCCGTCAGGCGCAACCCTTCGGCATCAAGGATGGTCGCGCCCCAAGGCTTGCCACTCACCGCGTCACCACCGGGATACAATCGACCTTTTCGGCCACGAAGGCGGAACAGAAACGGCGTGCTTCGCTGAGGTCGGCAAAGCCTTCGGCCCGCAGGCGGTAGAAGGTGCGCCCGCCCGATTGGGCCTTTTGGATCACGCGGCCCTTGCCATGCAGGAAATCACCGAAACGGGCCGACAGGCGGTCCCATTCCTTGCGGGCGATTTCGGGCGATTCAAACGCCCCAAGCTGGGCAAGACGGGTGCCCGCCGGAATGGCGGCGGCGTCCAGGTCACGGGTGCCGCCCGCAAGGGCGGCTTCGGCAGCGACAGCGGCCACAGCAACAGCCTTTTGCAAGCCCGCAGGGCGCAAACGCGGGCGAAGCGAGCGTTTCAGCCCGCCCTTGATGATTTTTTTTGGTGCAGGCGCGGCCACGGTCACGGGCACCAGGTTGGTCAGCGGGGCGGTGTCGGCGGCGATCTGCGCCACCAATGCCTCGACCGAAGTGGCAGGCTGCTGCGTGGCCTCGGTCTTGGCGGCGGCCGTTTCTTCGTCTGCGGGGGCCGGTTCCGCGGGCGCGGCAGGCGCGGAAACAACATCGCGGTCATAGGCGCTTGATCCCGGCACGGCATCGTCATGGATCACGTCGGGAAGCTGCGGCGCAGCCCGCGGCGCGGTCAAGGAGGCCAGCGTGCCAGCGGCGTCTTCTGCGGTCACGTCAACGGGTTCGGGCGCCAGCACCAGGCGGTCGGCGGGCGCGGCGGCGGCGCCTTCGGCGGCAACGGAATTCACGGCCAACCCCTGATGTTCGGCGGCCATGCCACCGGGATCACCCGGCGCCTCGCGCATCGGCCCTTCGGCGGCGCGCACAACCGGAACGCCCGACACATCGCGCACCATCAGCTTGTAGCCCCAGACGGCCACACCGGCGACAAGCGCCAAGGACACCACGGCCCCCGCCACATTCGCCATATTCCCAAAGGGTTTGCCTGTCACGGGCGCATCCATGCGCCCATCTGCGTAAACGTCCGCCATCATTTGCCTCTCATCCCAACCGGGTACATTGCCCGGGCGGGTTCTTGTCTGTTCGGAAAGATCCGAAGCCTGCTCAAGACCGGCGGAGGTGCGGATTTTCAGTGCATCTCATCCACCGGATCGACGCCAATCATATCAAGACCGGACAAAATAACAACGGAAACGGCACGAACGAGGGCAATTTTGGCCACTGTTGCGGGGGTGTCACCCTGCTGGACAAAGGCCAGTGCCGGATTGGCGGTGGCCGCGTCCCAATGGGCATGGAACCGGCGAGCCAGATCGACAAGATCGAAAACCAGCCGGTGCGGTTCTTTCAGGGCGACGGCCGTGGCGATCTGGCGGGGCCAGTCGCCAAGGGCGCGGATCAGGGCGATTTCCTCGGGTGCGGTCAAAAGCGACGGATCGGGCGTGCCCTCGTCCAGCCCCGCCTCGGCCGCGCGGCGCAGCAGGGCGTTCGCGCGGCTGACCGCGTATTGAATGGCAAAGGCGGGGTTTTCCATGCGTTGCGCGCGAGCGGCAGTCAGGTCGAAATCCAGCGGGCCATCGTTCTTGCGCGACAGCATGTGGACGCGGGTGACACCTGCGCCCGCCTCGGTTACCGCGTCGCGCAGGTCGATCCGGTCGCGAAACGGCACGCCATCGCGCATCGGGCGGATCATCTGGCACAGTTTGACCTGCAAGGGCACGCGCCCATCCGACAGGGCGGAAACCACTGCGCCCAGTCGTTTAACATAGCCGGCATGGTCGGTGCCAAAAACATCGACAAGCGCATCGAAGCCGCGGGTCAGCTTGTCGTGGTGATAGGCTATATCGGGGGCGAAATAGGTCCATTGCCCGTCGGCACCGGCCACGGGGCGGTCGATTTCATCGCCATGGGCGGTGGACCGGAACAGCAGCCGTTCGGCATGGGCCTGGCCGTTGCCCGCCTGCCCGCTGGCTTTCTGGGCCTCGACCGTGCCGCGATAGATCAACCCCTTGGAATCCAGCAGTTTCAGCGCCGCTTCGATCGCGCCCGCCTTGCGCAGGGCGCTTTCATGGGTGAACACATCCATATGAATGCCAAGACTGGCCAGATCGGCGCGGATACGTTCCATCATCCGGTCCACCGCGAAACGGCGCACGAGGGGCAGCCAGTCACCTTCTGGGCGGTCCAGCCATTCCGCGCCAGCCTGATCCTTCAGCGCCGCTCCCATATCGGCCATCGAGGCCGCGACCATCGGGTCGGGCGCATCGCGCCCGTGCGCGACCAGATAGGCCTGGTAAACCGAGCGCGCCAGCACATCGGCCTGCGCGCCGCCGTCGTTGACGTAATATTCGCGGGTCACATCATGGCCGGTGCGTTCCAGCAGGCGCGCGATGCAATCGCCGGTCACGGCACCGCGCAGATGCGCCAGTTGCAGGGGCGCCACCGGATAGGCGCCGACGAATTCCACGTTGACCTTTGCCCCCTGCCCCAGATTGGCCGCGCCATAACGCGGCCCCTGCGACAGGATCGCGGGCAGCAAACCCTGCCAGAAGGCCCGCTTCATCACCAGGTTGACAAAACCCGGCCCCGCCACCGCGGCCGAGCCGATGCGCCCGTCGCCGCCAAGCTGCGCCACCAGCGCCTTGGCTATATCCCTTGGCGTCAGGTCCGCGGGGCGGGCCAGCACCATGGCGGCGTTTGTCACCATCTCGCCATGGCCCGCGTCCTTGGGCGGCTCGACCGTCACGGCGTCCATGTCCAGCCCCGCGGGCAAATCCCCGGCGGCCTGCATCTGCGCCAGCGCGTCCAGCACGGCGGCGCGGATTTCTGCGAATGGATCGGTCATGTCTGCCCTGCCTTGATGCACCATTTATGCACCTGCCATGGGTTACCGAGGCAGGGCGCGCCCGTCAATCTTTCGCGCCTATGTGCCGCCCTCTTTGGGCTGGGCCACCGGCAGATGCGACAGGGGGATGACCGCGCCATTGATGCCGCGCTGGTGCGACAGGCTGGCCAGCAAGGGCCCCAGCGCCACCGCATCGACCCCACTGTCGGCCAAAACACCGTTGACGCGGATCCGCCCCGGCGCAAGCCCGTGGGCCATCTCCTTGACCAAGTGTTCGATCGCCGCCTCGGCGGCCAGACCGGCCCAATGGCCTGCCTCGGCCTGCGGCGCGCAGATCGTCAACCCGCCCCGCCACCAGCGCCACGCGAAATCCGCGCCCCAGCCCGACCGAGGACCGCAGCACCATTTCCATCAACCCCGGCTGGCCCAGCGGCAACAGGTTCACCAAGGCCGAGACGGGCTCTGCACCCCAAATGGCACCGATACGGGCGCTGACCTCGGGCCGACGCAGATCGCATTCCAGCGTCTGGATCCGGTCCGGCGCAGCACGGGCGGTGCGCAACAGCGGGTCGGCCTTCTGGTCGGTGATGATGACGGTCGCAGCACGTTCAGCAAGCTCTAGCGCAAGGTCATGCCCCAAGACTGTCCCCGCCCCTACGAGCATGACCGTCCTTCCAGACAAATCGTTCAAAACCCCAGTCATCCGAAAAGCCGCAAAAAGGACGCCCCCATGGAGACGCAAAACCGTTAACAAAGTCAACTGCGCATAGGTTGTAAGCGCGCCTGGGGAAGATCGCCGGCCGGTTTTGGCAAAGGCACGGTGCCGCTGTCCTTGCCGGTCGCGCCCGCGGGCTTGTCGGCATCGCGCTCATGCTCGCGCGCCTTGGACGAGGGCGGCGCATCCACCTCTTTCGGGGCCATATAGATCAGCCGCACGCCTTCACCGCCACGCGCCCGTTCGCCCGAATTGATCAGCCGCATCTCGCCGCCCGGGCGGATCACCACCAGCAGCACCGCGCCGGGCATTTCCTCGCGCCACTGGTCCAGCCCGAATTCATCGGACAGTTTGGTGGTGCGGACCTGCCAGCCCTCGCGCATCTTCATTTCAAGTTCGGAATGGGTCTGGCCAAGGGCAAACCCCTTGCCGCCAAGGGTCGCGGGCAAGGCATGGCGCGACCGGCTTTCTTTCTCGCGCTTCAGCTGAAAGACGTTGTCGCGCCCGAATTCGGGGGCAAGGTCGGTGGCAACCAACGTGTTATAGGCATCGTTATCGGTAGCCGACAGGATCGTGCCATAGCTGACCAGTTCCAAGTTGTTTTCCGCCGCTTCCGACAGGATATCGCCGTAATAGGTGGGTAGCCCCGCCTCGCGCGCGGCGCGCAGCCGGCCATGGTTCGGATCGGTCAGCAGCACCGGCACCTCGGCCTGTTTCAGCGCTGCGGCCAGACCGGCGGTAAAGCGCGATCCGCCCACGATCAACAGGCCCGGCACCTCGGCTCCGGTCAGGCCAAGGAAGCGGGCAAAGGGCGACAAGGTAAAGCCGTGCAGCACCACCGTCACCGCCACCAGAACAAAGGCCAGCGGGCCGACCAATGCGCCATCTTCCACCCCCATGGCGACCAGCCGTTCACCGAACAGCCCCGCAACCGCCACCAGGACCACCCCGCGCGGGCCGGTCAGGGCAATCAGCAGGCGTTCCTTCCACGGGATCGATGTGCCCAGAAGCGAGGTCAGAACCGTGAAGGGCCGCGCCAGCAGCACCACGGCGGCGACAAAGATCACCGCACGCCAGTCCAGCCGCGACAGCGCGCTGAAATCCAGCCCTGCCGCCAGCAGGATGAACACACCAGACACCAACAGCACCGTGGCATGTTCCTTGAAGCGCCTCAGCTCGCCGTATGAGGGCAGGTTCAGGTTGGCGATGGCGATGCCCATCACCGTCACGGCCAAAAGCCCGCTTTCATGCAGCATGGAATCCGCAACGGCGAACACGCCCAAAAGCGCCACGAACAGCACCGGAACCTTCATGTATTCCGGCACCTTGCCGCGCTTGAACGACCAGGCGATGCCGAAACCGCCGATCGCGCCCAGCACCAGCGCCACCACCAGACCAGACACCAGATCGCTGACCGCATGACTGACCGTAGTGGCTGTATTCAGCACCATCACCACCTCGAAGGCCAGCACCGCGGCCAAGGCACCGATCGGGTCGTTGATGATCGCCTCCCACTGCAAAAGCTGCGCGGGGCGGCGTGACAGGCGCGCGTTGCGCAAAAGTGGCGCAATCACCGTCGGCCCGGTCACGATCATGATGCCGCCGAACACGGCGGAGGTCTGCCAATCCAGCCCAGCCCCATAGTGCAGCGCCAGTGCCGAGGTCAGCCAGCCAAGCGGCGCGCCAATCACCACCAGCCGCATCACCCCGTGAGCCGCATCGCGCAAACTATGGATGTTCAGGGTCAGACCGCCCTCGAACAGGATGATCGCCACGGCGATGGAAATCATCGGCCCCTGCAAGGCGCCAATGTCGCGCGCAGGGTCGAAAATGCCGGTGACCGGCCCCGCAATCACACCGGCCAGCAGCATCAGCACGATGGCGGGCATGTTCAGCCGCCACGCCAGCTGCTGCGCACCCACGCCCAACGCGCCCACCAGCGCAAAGGCCATAACCGGGTCCAATGCCCCGCTCGTTTCAGCGATTGCCATGTCCTACCCCCTTAAACGCCCATCAGACCCCAGGCGGTCTGTCGGCCGGATCACTGCCCAATAGGACATTATGTTGTTGCAAGGCAAACCTGTCGGTCATGCCCGCGATATAATCCAGAACGATCCGCGCCAGCGCGGTTTCATCCTGCGCCTCCTCGACATCCTTGCGCCATTGCTTGGGCAGAAGGTCTGAGCGTTCCATAAAGAGTGGAAATAGATCGCGCACCACCTGCGTCACGTACTTTCGCATCTCGACCACGGCGGGCGCGCGATACATGCGGTGGAACAGGAATGCGCGGATCTGTTTCAGATCGGTCCAAAGCGCCGGGCTGAACTGCACCATCATGCGGCCCGCATGGCGAACATCGGTAACATTGCCCGGGTTCAGGTCCGCCAGATTGGCGCGGGTGACGGCGATCACATCCTCGACCAATATGCCAAAGAAACGGCGTAGCGCCTCGTGGCGGCGGCGATAGTAATTCAGGCCGGGGTAAAGGCCGTCCACCACTGCGAAACAATCGCACAGGATCGGCAGCTCGGACAGCTCATCGGTGCTGAACAGTTCCGCCCGCAGCCCGTCATGCAGGTCGTGGTTGTTATAGGCAATGTCATCGGCCAGCGCGGCCACCTGCGCCTCGGCGCTGGCATGGGTGTCCAGTTCCAAGTCGTGCCGCGCATTGTATTGCGCCAGCGCATAGGGCAGATCGCCCACCACCGGACCGTTGTGTTTTGCAATGCCTTCAAGGGTTTCCCATGTCAGGTTCAACCCGTCCCATTCGGCATAATGCCGTTCCAGCGAGGTTACGATGCGGATCGCCTGCGCATTGTGGTCAAACCCTCCATAGGGGGCCATCAGGTCGGCCAGCGCGTCCTCTCCGGTGTGGCCAAAGGGCGGGTGGCCAAGGTCGTGGGCCAGCGCGACGGCCTCGGTCAGTTCGACATTCAGGCCAAGGGTGCCCGCGATGGTCCGCGCCACCTGCGCCACCTCGATGGAATGGGTCAGGCGGGTGCGGAAATAATCGCCCTCGTGCTCGATGAACACCTGCGTCTTGTGCTTGAGACGGCGAAACGCCGAGGCGTGGATGATCCGGTCGCGATCCCGTTGAAAAGGCGAGCGGAATTCGCTTTCCGGCTCGGGGTATAGCCGCCCGCGGCTGGCGTTCGGATCGGATGCGTATGGCGCGGTCATGGTCCATGATCCCTTGTCGCGGAAATATGCGCCACCTATATTGCATTCCGTCGCCACTGAAAACCGTCAGGAATGCCACGATGCAATTGCCCCCCAAAGTCACGGACCGTGCGTTCGACCGCCTTGCCGAAATTGGCGCAGGCGAACAGGGTCAGGCCCTGCGCGTCGCGGTCGAGGGTGGCGGCTGTTCCGGCTTTCAATACGAGATCAAGCTGGACGCCCCTGCCGACGACGACCTGGTTCTGAAAGGAAAGGGCCAGCAGGTCGTGGTCGATGCCACGTCGCTGCCATTCCTTGCCGGTGCCGTGATTGATTTCGCCGATGAACTGATCGGCGCACACTTCGTGATCGAGAACCCGAACGCCACGTCTTCCTGCGGCTGCGGCACGTCTTTTTCCATGTAATATCAAGTCATCACGCGGCAATATTAATCTGCCGCACCAGCCCGTGCGAAATTGGCAAAGAACCCTTCGAAATTATCCGAGGCCGCTTCGGCCGCCATCAGCACTTGATGCGCGTCGTCATTCAGCCCCTGCACGATCCGGCCCCGCATCCGCGCCCAATCGGCGCTGCGCGTGTCCTCCATCCGCAGCAGGGTTTCGGAAATGTCGCGCAACGGTCCGGGATGACGGCCTGAATTCAGGAAACTCATCCGCCCGCGTTCGGTCTTGGCCGCAAACGCGGGGCGGCCGCGCGTGGCCAGCGCCCAGTTGACCACAAGGTATTCGTGATAATCGTCCTGCGTGGCCGTCATGTCACCGCAGGCCACGTCGAAATAGCGCATCTCGCGGCTTAGCCAGTCCTCCCACACGGGTGACGGATCAAGCCCGGCAAAGCGCATGGCGATGCAGATTTCCGCCAGCAAATCGGCGTTCTGCTCCAGAAAGGCCAGCGTGCCGGCATAGTCCAGCGCCCGCGCCGTGCCGTCCGCCAAATCCGGATCGCGGCGGCCATATTCGGACAGGTAGAATACGATGTGGGTCAGTTCATAGGCGGCCTTCTTGTTGGGCAGCGCAAAGGTGGCGGGCCGCGCGCAGAAGCAGCGCAACCGATCATCCAGACCGGCATCAAGGGGCAGCGGATCGACCCCGCGCCGCGCCATCAGGCGCCGTGCCTCGCCACGTTGCAGATCGGACAGTTCCGCCTCGGCCAGGCCTTGCCGTGCGGCCCAATCGACCAGCCGCGCGCCGATTTCCCCGCCCATGCCCAGGTCTTCAAGGTCAAGGCAGATGGACAGCAGGAACCGATAGTATTGCGGAAAGAAAGCCAAGCGTTTCTCGATACTTGCATAAAACTCCTCATGTACTGATAGCGCGCCGCCAGGCAGGCTGGCACCGGTGCATTCAAGGATATTCAGCAGTTCGGCGTTTTCTTTCAGCCAGAACACATCCTCTTGCACGCGGCGGTGGCGGGCAAAGCTGCCGACCATATCGGTCAGGCGTTGCCCCTCGGACTGACGATGAGACGGAGCGTTCAGCTGGATCACGTTGGACATCGGGTTTCTCCTTTGCTTGCGCGGGGCCTTGGCCCCGTCTCGATCAAGGGTTTACAGGCCCGAGGTAAACAGCGCGCAGCCTTCGCCTGCGGCGGCATCGCGGCCCGATGCGTTCAGCCCGGACGTGAACATTTCCACCTTGTCGCCGGCAGAGGCATCCTTGCCCGATGCGGCTAGACCCGAGGTGAACATCTCGACAGCGTCACCATTGCCCATGTCAGTGCCACGCACCGCGAGCCCCGAAGTGAACAGCCCCACAACATCGCCCGATTGCACGTCAGTGCCCGATGCCGACAGGCCCGAAATGAACAGCCCCGTCGCCTCGCCCATGGCCAGGCCGGATGTGTACATCTCAACCGCGTCGCCCATCAGGCCGGACGCTTCGGAAACCGGCCCAAGACCCGAAGTGAACAGGCCGGTGGCGGCCCCGTCCAGCAGGCTTTCACCGGCGATTTCAGCAAAGTTTTCCACAGCAGCGATTTTACGGATGGCAGTCATTTTGGCTCTCCCTGAGCAGCGTTTCGATGCCTTAATGACTTACACGCTAAAGGAGAGTTTCCAAGCCTTATTACCGCCTTACGTGCGTCAGCGCATATCACTCACTTTAAGTTCGACAGGTAAGTCATTGCTTTTGAACGCTGTGCGTTCCTGCCAATTTTTGGAAACTTTTTTCTGCGCAAACAAGATTCGCCTTAAAGGCGAAGCGCGCATTAACCGGAACGTTAATAAATTGCTGCGGCTGTTAACCACCCCGTTAACCCCTGACTGTGGATACCGCCACGTTATCGACAGGCCGCAACGAATCGATTCCCGTCGCCGGGCCGATTCTGTCCGGCGCTTGCCCTTCGCGGCCCCATCGGCGATAGAGAAACAGCCCAGAGGCCAGCGGAGGTTCCCATGCAGATCGCAACTTTCAACATCAACGGCGTCAAGGCGCGTCTGCCGATCCTGATCGACTGGCTGCGCGACGCCGCCCCTGATGTCGCCATCCTGCAAGAGATCAAGTCAGAGGATGCCGCATTCCCCCGCGAGGCGATCGAGGATCTGGGCTATAACCTGGAAACCCACGGGCAAAAGGGGTTCAACGGGGTTGCGCTGATCTCGAAACTGCCGCTGGAGGATGTGACCCGCGGGTTGGACGGGGCAGAAGGCGCAGGCCCGAAGGGCGAGGATGACATTCAAGCCCGCTATATCGAGGCGACCGTCGTCGGAAAGACCGCGCTGCGCATCTGCGGGCTGTATCTGCCCAACGGCAACCCGGTGGAAATGGACGGGGACACCCCCGTCCCCGGCGGCAAATACGATTACAAACTGAAATGGATGGAGCGCCTGCGGCATCGTGCGCAAGAGTTGTTGAAAGAAGAACAGCCCTTCCTGATGGCCGGCGATTACAACATCATCCCGCAGGCCGAGGACGCCAAACGCCCCGACGCGTGGCGCGAGGATGCGCTGTTCCGCCCCGAAAGCCGCGCCGCCTTTCGCCGGTTGCTGAACCTTGGCCTGACCGAAGCATTCCGCGCCCGTGTGCGCGGGCCGGGGCATTATTCGTTCTGGGATTACCAGGCAGGCGCGTGGAACCGCGATGACGGCATCCGCATCGACCATTTCCTGCTGTCGCCGCAATGCGCCGACCTGCTGCGCGACTGCCGGATCGAAAAGGACATGCGGGCGCAGGACAAACCGTCGGACCATGTGCCGGTCTGGGTCGATCTGGACATCTAGGCGCGCCTAGCGCGTCACGTCATGCTCATACAGCCAGTCGAACTGGTGCATCATCCGGTCCGGCGCAAACCGCCCACCAAGGCGCAGGGCGGTATGGGCGGCCATTCGCAGTGGCGGGAATTTCAGGTGGTATTTCCAGGCATTGCGGCTGGCCGCGTCGATCACGCGGGTCGCACGCGGGCGGCGGGTGCGGCCATATGCCGACAGCGCGGCACTGACCGTGTCATGGCCTGACAGGCTTTCGGCCAGCACCCATGCATCCTCTAGCGCCATGCAGGCGCCCTGTGCCAGAAACGGCAGCGTAGGGTGCGCTGCATCGCCCAGCAGGGCGGTGTTGTCGCGGCCCCAAATCTCGGCCACGGGGTGGCGGAACAGGCCCCACAGATGCACAGTTTCCACCGCGTTCAACATGGACGGCACATCGCCGCCAAAGCCCGCGAAGGCGGCGCGCAGATTGGCCGGATCGTCGGTATGGCTCCAGCCTTCGTCGGCCCATGCGCGGCGCTCTTCAGCGGCGACGATGTTCAGGAACTGACCGCCGCGCAGCGGGTAGCTGACCAGATGCTTGCCCGGCCCCATATGCACGCGCGCCTCGGCCCCCGCGCCGGTGATGTTGGGAATGACCGCGCGCCACGCGGCCTGACGGGTAAAGAACGGCCGGTCGCCCCCGTTCAGCGCCTGCCGCAGCTTGGAATGCAGCCCGTCCGCGCCAATCACCAGATCGCATTGCAGGCTGGCACCATTGGCGAAATGCACCTCGGGCCGCGGGCCGGGCGTGACCTCCTCTACCCGTTGCAGCAGGCGGATCTTGACGCCCGCCTCGCGCGCGCCATCTGCCAGAATGTCGATCAGGTCGGCGCGGTGCAGGAAATAGTAACGGCTGTCTGCCAGCCGGGTCAAATCAAGGCGCAGCACCTCGGCCCCGCCGGTGTCGCGCAGGGATACGGCGCGGCCCTGCACGCCCGCCTTGGCCACGGCATCTTCCAGCCCCAGGGCGGCCAGAACGCGCAGACCGTTGGGGGCGATCTGCAAACCTGCGCCGACTTCGGTGATGGCTTCGGCTTGCTCCAGCACGGTCACATCCGCGCCGCGCAACGCCAATGCGCGGGCCACGGCCAAACCGCCGATTCCCGCACCGATAACCGCAACCCTTAGCCCCAGAATGCTCATCCCGTTCCCATCTTGCAAAAAGGACGCCGAAGCCTGCGCCCCGACGTCCCTCAATATCATATCCGCCGACGGATCAATCGTCGCGGTGGACCTTTTCGCGGCGCTCGTGACGCTCTTGCGCTTCCAGCGTCATGGTGGCAATCGGGCGCGCGTCCAGCCGTTTCAGGCTGATCGGTTCGCCCGTCACTTCGCAATAGCCGTATTCGCCCTCGTCGATCCGGCGCAGGGCCGCGTCAATTTTGCTGACCAGCTTGCGCTGACGGTCACGGGTCCGCAATTCCAGCGCGCGGTCCGTTTCCTCGCTGGCACGGTCGGTCACATCGGGGATGTTCCGAGTGCCGTCCTGCAGACCCTCGATCGTGTCCCGTGTGTCTTCCATCAGGTCTGATTTCCAGGCCAGCAATTTGCGCCGGAAATACTCCAGCTGCCGGTCGTTCATAAAAGGTTCGTCCTCGGCGGGACGGTAGTCATCGGTCACAATGGTTTCCGCGTTCATACTGGCTCCCTCAACTGGGCCCTCCGCCGTTTTCTTTTGCGATTCAGGCATCGGGCACTCCCTCGGGCGCTGCTTTACTCCCTTGCTCGGGGATTGTCACTACACGAAAGGTCAGGAAATGCAACGGATTGCACCCCCTTGTGGTTAAGGATTAGTGTGCGAACGAAATGACACCCAACAAGCCGGATATACGCATGAAATTCGAAGGAACCTCCTCTTACGTGGCCACTGATGACCTGATGGTCGCGGTCAATGCCGCCGTTACGCTGGAACGCCCGCTGCTGGTCAAGGGCGAGCCGGGCACCGGCAAGACGGAACTGGCCCGCCAGGTGGCCGAGGGGCTGGGCCTGCCCATGATCGAGTGGAACATCAAGTCCACCACCAAGGCGCAGCAGGGGCTGTACGAATACGACGCGGTTTCGCGCCTGCGCGACAGCCAGCTTGGCGAAGAGCGCGTGCATGACGTGAAGAACTACATCAAGAAGGGCAAGCTTTGGCAGGCCTTCGAGGCCGATCAAAAGGTCGTTCTGCTGATCGACGAGGTAGACAAGGCCGATATCGAATTCCCCAACGATCTGTTGCAGGAACTCGATAAGATGGAATTCCACGTCTACGAGACCGGCGAGACGATCAAGGCACGCGTACGCCCGATCGTCATCATCACCTCGAACAACGAAAAGGAACTGCCGGATGCGTTCCTGCGCCGCTGTTTCTTCCACTACATCCGCTTCCCCGATCCCGACACCATGCGCGCCATCGTCGAAGTCCACCACCCCGGCGTGAAAGAGCAGTTGCTGACCACCGCCCTGACGCAATTCTACGAGGTGCGTGAAACGGCGGGCCTGAAGAAAAAGCCCTCCACCTCCGAAGTGCTGGACTGGTTGAAACTGCTGCTGGTCGAGGATCTGACCCCCGAAGACCTGAAACGCGATGGCGCCAACGCCCTGCCCAAACTGCACGGCGCGCTGCTGAAGAACGAACAAGATGTGCATCTGTTCGAACGTCTGGCCTTTATGGCGCGTTCAAAACGGTGATCCAGGCAGGGGGGCGCTGGCTGCGCCCTCCAACTCCAATCGCAGATTTTGTCCCCTTAGGTGTTTGATCCCAAGGTTTGATGGTGCGATCTGTTCTTTGGAATGGAAGGAAAGACTATGGGACAGATACGTCACGGCTGCGCCACGTACTGTTACC
>JGI24025J20009_10000165_pt1 | contig 52132 bp, 56 predicted proteins | sample Cruoilmetagenom3_FD_20009 | JGI IMG/M metagenome (IMG submission 20009)
TTAAGTCCTTATTGTAGTTTGACAACCCGGCAACCTCTTTTTGCAGCGATATTGACCATTTCGTGGGACATATCGCACCCATGTGCTATTCTCTTGAATTTGGCCGCAGCCAGGAGGAATGTGCCAGTGCCGGCGAAGCAGTCCAAGACTAGGTGCCCAGGACTGGTGCTATGCCTGATAAGCCGCTCTGCTAGTTCGTCCGGTTTCTGCCACTCGTTATATCTTATGCCTGTGCGACCATCTGGCGCATTGACCTCTTGAACGGCGAATTGTTCCGTTAGGATAGGGCAAGCAAGTTCTGGGGCATCAGGCCCCCGGTAGTATAGGATAGCCTGCCAGTTTAAGTTGTAGTCCAGTTTGGATGCTGGCCCGATGGTATTTCGATACTCCCAGACCATGACGTTAGCCAAGGTCATGTTGCCAGGGTTAATTCCAAGGTAAGCCTCCAACTCCTTTGGATATGCTCCGATAAAGATGTAGGCTCGACCTGTTGGCTTTACTTTTGCCAGGGCGGGAGGTAGCCAATCTTGGGCAAAGCCCTTGAGGTTCTCTACCTCTGTTGAATAAGGGGGATCTGTAAGCAAAAGGTCGCAATCTGGCTGTTTCGGCAACCAATCCCTATATTCGGCATGACTGATCGTGGGCAAGGTACTATCAAAGCTAGGCGGGAGTATTTTGGATAGACGAATTTGCTTAGCTAGTTCAGTCGCCGACCATTTATTGTCCTTAGCTTTATTCAACCACTCCAAACGGTCTTCAAGCGGGGCAGTTATTTGGTAATATTTGAAGCCAAGAGTTTCACTCCGGTGTGAAACTTCATATCGGCTGGCAACATACTGGCAATTTGCTAGAGCTCCATAGTCTTTGCCGTACTTCTCCGCCATCTCCTTTAAGCTCCCATAGTGTCTTTCCCTAGCATTAGCTAGGTCTCCCCACCACCAGCTCTGAGCACTTTCTATTGAAGAGAGGCGTCGGAATGCCTCATCATATTCCTCGATGTTGGGCTTGCCGCGCACTATGAGGGCATTAGGTAGCAGTTCAAAACTATCGCCTAATATCTTCAATCCTAGCCGTTTCTCAGTTATTTCTGTAGGCACTTCAGCAACACTCGCTGTTTCTACCCTCTCACCGCTGCTATTCTTCTGTAGCACTCTGCCGGCACATCAGTTATTTCTTCCTGAGAGTTAACATTTAGCTCAGCCCACACTTGCTGCCTGGTCATCTTGAAGTCTTGGTGGCAGGCAGTATATAAATCGCCAAAGTTCTTGATTGTTTCTGGGTCACGCTTGGGTTTTGTTGGGTCGGCAAGGTCTACAGGACTATCTGTTAATGGTGGTGAAACTGGCTCATCCACAGGGGGTCGTGCCAAGGCTTCAGTGATCATCTCATCAACTTCTTCAAGGGTTTTCCCTTTATCTACCAGGTCTGCTTTTATACTCCCTACGTGTAAGAGAGCATGAGCTTTTATGCCGTCTATGCCGCGCTCTGCCTGTTTTGCCCAAAATTTACTCCAGTCGTCTTCACCATTTTTCTTATAGGCCGGGGAAAGCTCTCCTTCGGGTACAGGCTCAAAGTCAGCAGTGGTGTAGATTCCAGAATACCTGTTTGGGAACGCCTCTTTTAAGGCATGGGATAAGGCGACTTTCCTGATCATGCTGGCAGGCATTTCGTTCCAGAATCTTGAAGGCTTGCCATCCCTGGTGTATTTGCGGTATTCCGAGATAGGGACGGCGGCGTAAAATGACTTAGCTCTATCCTTCCTGTAGACTTTTGCCCATCCACCAGCTAATTTACTCTCCTCCTCAGGTAAGACGAATGATCCCTGCCTGAACTCAAGTTTGCCTGCTGTATCTTTAAGTATTATTCCTGCCTCATGGCCATTGTAGTTATCGTTAGTTTCAGCAGTCTTTAAGTAGGCATCCGCTGAGATAACCATAGACGCCGCGGATTTAGCATCGTATTTAATCAAGTAGATTTCTTTTGCCCATGGGTCCAGCCCCTCTGACTGACAGGTCTTAAGAAACAGCACTATTTCTTGAAGAGAGGCATTTGGGCATAAGTATCGTCTAATATCATCTGCCGTGATTTCTACTTCGGTCTGGTCTGGCTTTTTGATAGTGACTGCTGTTATAGCTTGAGTTTTATTCTGTTCCATGATTTTCACTTCCTCCTGTACCGTTGTTTTTCTTATCACAGCTCTTATCCAATAAACCTTCGCGTCTCCCTACAGCTATTGCCACATTAAGGATGACACGGAGCCTCTCCCTTACCGCAGATCCTCTTTCTTCAGGTAATGTCCTCATTTCAATTGGGTCTGCTTTAGCTGCAGTCACAAGCACACACCTTGGTGTATTTCTGCTACGCAATTTACTTAATATCGTTACTATTGCCAGGCATAAAAAAATGATGTGCGATTGCTCGCCTCACAAGAGAGCTTATATCTGTCCTCTCCAGTTCCGCTATCCGCTTCAGTGCCTCATAGTCCGCCCTGGGCAATAGCACCCTGATCGCCACCTTATTTCTACCTACTATGCTTGGTTTCCCTCTTTTCATGTTACCCTCTTATAGCAATAATATTACTATTATATGGTGATGATGTCAAGTCATTATCATTACCACGATACCTTCGATTATGCCCGATGTCCCGATGTTCGTATTTAGAAATTGCTTTCGAAAACAAACCAAGCAGTGACATGAGGGGGTTGACAAGCTTTAATGAAGGTGATATTATTACCATAATGCAATAATGAAAAACAGGAGAAAATTTTTATGCCGATAACGCTAGCGCAATTGGTAAGGGAGGCAAGAATGCGGTTGGATGGGATGACACAGGGAGAGCTTGGCCGACTAGCCGGGACCAGCTTGGAAAACATAACCGCTATTGAGAACGGACGGAATCGGCAGCCGAGTCCAGAACTCATCGCCGGTCTGTCGCATACACTTGACCTTCCGGTGGAGGATATCTATGCCGCCATTGCTGGCACACTTAACCACTTGCCCTGGGAAAAGACCGGAGACCTGGACCTCAAAGACCCTGAGCTTGAACTTATGTTTCGTCAGGTGGATAGTCTGCTTGATGGCGAGCCCAGGGAGAGGGTGAAGGCTTTTATTCGCTTCACCCTGGACGAAGAGAGAAGAAGACGAAGACATAAGTTAGAGGAAAAGAAAGAGATACCTGGATAATCAGAGCTTTAAGGGGTGAGATATGAGCAGGCTGGCAATAGACAAGGCTAGGGATATCCACAAGCGCTATCCCCTTTTATCCTTTCCTATAGATATGGAATGGTTGGTTGGCGCTGAGGGCTGTGAGTTACTTAGTTGGCCGTTCTTGGGGCCGGTCAAAGAGGTAAAACAGGGCCGCTGGATAGGAATTGCCACAGGGCTTGATGAGAGGCAGCAGCGTTATCTTATTGCTCATGCCCTGGCTCACCACCTGATGCATCGCGGTAATCAGCTATCATTTCGCGACTGGCAGAAAGGTAATCTCTTGAAGCAGGAACACGACGCTGAGGAGTGCGCTGCCCATATCTTGATGCCGGAGCCGGAACTGGAAAGGATAGGCAATATGCCAGTCTGGGAACTGGCTGAGTATTTCGGCGTGCCTGAGAAATTAACCAGACAAAGAGTCACTGAATTTGCCACTGATAAGGAGCTGGCTCGCTGGCAGATGACAAGTGAAGATAAGCCACTTCATTAAAAGCGTATCAGGAGAAATAACATGCATAAGGAAACCGACAACAAGCAGTTGAGATGCTGTATATACGCACGAGTTTCCACCGATGAGCAGGCAGAAAGAGACCTCTCTATCCCCTTTCAGTTGGAAAGGTGCCGCTACTATGCACAGGGTAAGGGTTGGGAAGTGGTCAAAGAGTTTGTCGATGCCGGAGAAAGCGCTAGAACAGATAAGCGCCCTCAGTTCCAGGAGATGATCAGCAGTGCTAGAGCCAAGGAGTTTGACATTATCCTGGTACACAAGTTCGACCGATTTGCCAGGAATGATTACGACTTCATCGTCTACGAGAAGGAGCTTGGAGACCTTGGGGTAATCGTGGAGAGCGTAAGTGAGCCCGGTGATGCCTCAACTCCGGCTGGCTATATCAGCCGCAGGATGATGCAGGTCATCAGCACCTGGTATTCTAAGAATCTGGCCATGGAGACCAAAAAGGGAATTCAGAAAAAAGTGGAAAATGGTGGATGGCCCAGGCCAGCTCCATTAGGCTACATAAACAGACGCAATAAGAGTTTAGCCTGGGTGGAAGTCGATCCCCAGATGGGACCACTAATTACCAGGGCTTTCCAGGAAATGGCAACGGGTAAATGGACTCTTAAGGAATGGGCTGAGCACAGTTACAGTATGAATTATCGCAGCCGCAAAGGCAACAGGCTCCCTGTTAGTTCTTGGAGCCATATCTTCCACAACCGCTTCTATATGGGTGAAGTTTACCTGCGTAAAGGCGATGTGCCTACAAAAGGCAACCACGAGCCACTCGTCAATGCAAATACCTTCGCTCAGGTGCAAGAGGTATTGCGGAAACATGATAATTACAAGCAGAGAACTGAGCGGCATAAATATCTACTTCGCGGCTTGCTTTACTCCTTGAATACCAATAGTCCATGTTGGGTGGAAACTCATCCTAAGAAGCGAACCAGTTACTATCGCAGCAAAGGAAAGATTAATGGTGCGCAAATATACTACAATACCAGAGAGGTTGATCCCCAAGTTATGGGTATTATGCAAGATATCACGATTACAAATGAGGCCGCATCTATGTTGGAGAGGGAACTGGCAGCTTGGTTTGACGATGAGGACAATAGTGACGCTGAACTAAGACAGGCAGAGACAAGGCTGGCAAAACTACAAAAGATGGAAAAGAACCTACAAAGATTAGCAATCGAGGAAGATATATCTCTTCAGGATTTCAGAGAGCATCGGGCTGAGATTGAGTCAGAAAGGGCAAAGCTCAATAATTTCATTGAGCTTATCAAATCTAGGCGTAACTTGGTGAAGGCTGATTTTGAGATTGCGCTGAGTCTGGCAAAGGAATTAGACTTCCTCTTCGAGAGAGGAACCTTTGATGAGAAACGCCTACTCTGTGAAACAATATTTAAGCGTCTTTATATTGAAAATTACAAAATAACTAATTTTGAGCTCAACCCGCCTTTTGGTCTTGTTACAGCTAAGCCCAGTAGTTCGGAAAGCTTACAATTTGGTAGCGCATACCGGATTCGAACCGGTGATCTCCTCCTTGAGAGGGAGGTGTCCTCAACCCCTAGACGAATGCGCCATAGCTGAGCTGGGGATCCAGGATTCGAACCTGGCCTGACGGATCCAGAGTCCGCTGTCCTACCGCTAGACTAATCCCCAACGGGCTTGAATTATAGTTATCAGCGCAAGATGTGTCAAAAGTATTCTATCTAACATTTTTCTTAACCAGAACTATTGTATCCTGCTCAGGACAGGTATATAATCAAAATAAATGTATGGTATCATCCATGGAAGTAGAGAGGAAGAGTGGATGTTAGTAGTGGATGGCAACGGGTTCTACAAGAGATGTTTTCATATGGTAACGATAAAGGACAAGCCTCAAAAGATGTAATATCTATTGGAGGCAGGCAAACACCGCTAAAGTCTCGTGAGGAGATATGGCTGTGGTGTATAGACTGCTATGGCGAACTGTGTGCCATAACTGTCCCCAACGTTGCTTTTCAAAAGCTTGATGCTGAAGCAACCAAATATTCAGAGAGACACTCAGTAATTGCAACCACAGGATGCATTGGGGTGGATACAGAGAGCATGTCACTTGTGCTTGCTGTAGCCTCTCTCAGGAAATTTCGTCAGCTTACCGAGGTCGCGGGTGCAGTTCATGACCGTGAATTGCCGGCTAACTTCAGAGATATGGCGGTGGACCTATTTGCAGCTGCCCGCTTTGTTGAATCAGAGAATGATGTTGCATTTGGTGTTGCCGTGAAGCTGATAACTGAGCAAGCAGAGGAAGAAGAACTTTTTACCCAGCTCCCAGGTAGCAAGCAGGCAAAAATATACCATACTTGTTTGTTAATGGATGAGCCAAAGCCATACTCAGCCGAGGAAAGAGCAATATTAAAACATCAGATGTGATATTCTGATGCAGAATACTCGTCGTGACTTACCCACCGGTATTTTGTTTAAATTCGCCTTTCCCCAGGGCAGTAAATATAATGGCAGGTATTCCCAAAAACCATACACAAAAGAACGAGCAAATAGAGCCAGCGAGTGCCAGCCCCCAAATTCTTCTTTTCAAAGCATAAACACCACCTACTATAGCTACTATACCAAGTATTATACCCACTATAGCTACTATATGAAATATCAAAGGAATTATCCCTTCAATGGCGCTATCAGCCATACCATGCATTACACCAGGGAATCCCATTACTCCCAATAGCCTTCCAACAGCTTTCCCCAGTACCGCAACCACTATGCCACCAATCATACGGAGAGCACCAGCGACAATGCTCAAGATGCCAGCGGTAGTCGGCTTCCATGTCTTCTCCATTTTCTCTTACCTCCTTTACCTATAAAAACTGAACTCTATATTTATGACTTCGCCCTGTCAACTGAAAACGAATTTCACATTGCGCATTTCATGATGCCTCGCCTTGATAATCACAAGGTGGAGCGAACCCCTGGAACTGGACACATTAAGTTAGGAAGGTTTGGAAGGATCAGAATATCCTATAATGAGGGATAGAAAAGACCTTGCCATGAAGAATCAGAGGAGTTTCGGCATTGCATACCCTGACGTTTTGTTCAACAAGGTAATTCACTCGCTCAATGGCCAGAGATAGCAATACCCCTTCCTCCACCCCTAGCACTTCAGCAGGTTGAGCCAACAACGTTCTTGTTCTATACTTTAGCAGGAGCACCAAAATGCACGATTGGGAGAATTGCCAAGAATCCCTGGGGCTATCTTTTAGTAATGAGTCTTTGCTGAGGCAGGCTCTTACTCACAGTTCCTATGTCAATGAACATCCTGATGCTCCTTTGCCCAGCAATGAGCGATTGGAATTTTTGGGTGATGCTGTCCTGAACTTCACCGTAGCTGAGAAACTGTATAAAGAGTTCCCGGATTTACCTGAAGGCAAACTAACTCCTATCCGTGCCTCTTTGGTTCGTCGCGATGCTTTAGTTGAAGTAGCCTCTTCACTCAAACTCGGCGACTATCTTCTGCTGGGGCAGGGAGAGGAAGCAAGTGGAGGGAGAATGAAACCAAGCAACCTGGAGAATGCCATGGAGGCAGTAGTTGGAGCCATATATCTGGATCAAGGCCTACCCAAAGTAAAGAGATTTATTCTCAACAAGCTTGAGCCAAGGTTAAGGAAAATAAAGACCAAGGGAATCGCCCCGAATTACAAAGCCTTGTTGCAAGAATTCATCCAGGAGAAAAGAAAATTAACACCAGTTTACCAATTACTGGAAGCTACAGGGCCTGACCATGCAAGGCGATTCACCGTCGCAGTCACAGTGGAGGGTGAAGTGTTGGGCGAAGGTATCGGAAAAAATAAAAAAACTGCCGAGACGGAGGCAGCACGCTCCGCCTGGGAAAAAATAGAAGGAAAGGAAGATGCCCATCCCACACCTAACAATTAGTTGGCGAGGGCACGAGGTGCAATTATGGGGAGACGAGATTACAGAAAGAGAGAACCAAAAAAGTCAAAGAAAGGAGCAAAGAAAACAAAGGCAATCTCTGAAATCCTGCCACAAGTAGAAGTTGAAGTGGTTAAGAAGAAGAGAAAGACCGGTGCCGAGGGGGTTGAGGAAGAGGCATAGTGGCAGCTTACCGGGAACTCTATTACAGTGGCGAACTTAAAGAACGAATAGAAAAGGCTAAATCTCTGCTGCAAAACTGCTCTGTTTGTCCTCGCCGCTGCCATGTTAATCGTCTTAGCGACGAAGTGGGCAAATGCCGCACCTCCCAAGAGGCAATCGTATCCAGCTACGGCCCACACTTCGGTGAAGAAGCTCCTTTAGTCGGTAGATGTGGCTCGGGCGCCATATTTTTCGCTAACTGCAACCTGCGGTGTCTTTTCTGCCAAAACTATTCCATAAGTCAACTGGGTGAAGGTGAAAAGACGAGCAAAGAAAAAATAGCTTACATGATGCTCTCCCTTCAATCTCAAGGATGCCACAACATAAATTTAGTATCGCCCACGCATGTGGTTCCTCAAATACTGGAGGCACTGGAAATAGCGACAGAATCAGGGTTACACATTCCTTTAGTGTACAACAGCGGNGGATATGATTCAGAAGAGACCTTGAAACTGCTCGATGGCATCATTGATATTTATATGCCTGATATGAAGTATGGTAATGAGGAAACAGCCAGAAAGTTATCAGGGATTGAGAATTATCCTGAAATAAACAAGACTGCAGTAAAAGAAATGCATCGCCAGGTAGGTGANCTGCAAATAGATAGGGAGGGAATAGCTCAGCGAGGGCTTCTGGTGCGCCATCTGGTCTTACCCTATGGTTTAGCAGGGACAAGGGAAGTAGTGAATTTCCTTGCTCAAGAAATATCTCCCTACACTTATGTCAACATCATGGCACAATATCACCCCTGCTACCAGGCTTATCAAGTTCCCAGCCTGGCTCGACGCATAACAACACAAGAATTTCAAGAAGCGATTGATTTAGCCTATCAAGCTGGCCTACAGCACCTGGACAGAGGGCGCCTTTTGATTCAAACAGTCTGATGACAAAAGGACATATTTTAATTCGAGTTTATGGCCGCGTACAGGGCGTTTGTTTCCGCTACTTTACACAAGATACAGCCCAAATGCTGAAACTCAAGGGGTATGTACGCAATTTGCCCAGCGGTGACGCCGTAGAGGTAGAGGCTGAAGGAGATAAGCAGCAACTAGACAAATTATTAGAACAGCTCAAAATAGGGCCGCCGGCGGCATGGGTCAAGAAAGTAGAAGTGAAGTGGACTTCTTATTCAGGGCGATTCACCGACTTCAGCATAGAATATTGACGTGCTCTGCCTTATTATTTTTCAAGCTGGCTACGCCCCTCAGCGATGAGATTCAGATGTTTGCTCCCAATTCCGGCTATTTGCGAAGCTTTCTGGTCAATCTCGTAAGGTTCACCAAACAAGATTTTCCCATATTCCTCTACCTTTCTTTCTTTCCCATCCGCAGTGTAAAAGACCTTCTGGCGAGCCTCAATAATGCCCAAATCAAAAGGCAATGTAAAATACAGATCAGCGAGTACTTCTTCTATCCCCGATTCATATAAACTGCCCAATGCACCTTTTTGATCTTTGCTTGCAGGTAATAAGCTGAGGAGATTTGCTATAGTGAAACGAGCAGCATTGTCGCACACTGCGAAAGGAGTGACACTGATCAAAAAATCGCTACGTAATACCACATTGGGAATCCAGAAACTTTCCGTGGCATAGAACTTAGGTAACGGGTTCTCCACCTCAACAAAGATAGAGTCTCTGATATCAAGCATCAGTACACGATGAAAGTTGTATTCCAGAGATTTATATACCGGGTAGATAGGCTCACCATTCGGTGTTCCTTCAGCAATAAGGATATCAGCATCACTGACCTTCCTGATGCCACTGATAATCGCACTCAACATCTGAGGGCTAGTAGTTACAGGATAAGGTGAAGGGAAGCCAGCAAAAGGCTTTATCAAAATCCGCCTGGCCCAAGAAAGCTGTGACGGAGGCATAAACAAAAATTCAGGAGCATCAACAATCATTTTCCATTCTCTTACATAAAACTTATACTGCCATTAACAAATTCCCGCGCTATAAAAATGGTTTCAGAATCAAGATTTCCCTTACAGCCGGAAGTTCTCCCAATTCAAATTCCACTTCGCTAGAATCCATCTTTTTTACTTTCCTTTTATTCTTGAGGAAATCATCAACACCAGCTATAGGAAGAGTACACTTAGATGTCCTGAAGTGCATGGGAATTATTACTCTTGGTTCTAGCTGGTCACATACCTGGCTAGCCGCATCAGCATCAACAGTATAAAAGCCCCCTACAGGAACGAACAGGATATCTACACCTCCAATCTCACCAACTTGCTCCGGGCCAAGTACATGTCCTAAATCACCCAAGTGACAAACTCTTATACCATCCAGCGTAAAGCAGAAGATTATGTTATTCCCTCTCTGCTTGCCTTGAGAAGTGTCATGATAAGTAGCTACGCCTTTAAACTGAATCCCCCTAGCAGTGTTTACACCAGTCCTTCTCACCACCTCCGGCTGGTCTCGTACAGCAGAAACGTTGCTGTGATCACCATGGCCGTGGCTTACCAAAACAACATCGGCACTTTCCTCAATGGGAGAATAATTGATGCCCCCTCCCACAGTATAAGGGTCAGTAATTATCCTTAGCCCAGCTTTAGATGTAATCAGAAAGCAGGCATGACCAAGCCATTTTATCTTCATACTAACCTCTTGATATTATTCAAATATCCCCAGCCAGTGATAAGGCCAATTCTGCCAGGGTTCTTACACCTACTCCAGTAGCTCCTTTGGTAGTATAACCTTTCTCTTTGCCGCTAGAAGCTGTGCCGGCTATATCAATGTGAACCCAGGGAACATCAGCAACGAATTCAGATAAGAAAAGAGCCGCCGTAATAGCTCCGCCATATCTATTGCCAACATTCTTAATATCAGCAATCTGGCTTTTATTCATTTCTCTATACTCCTGAGGCAGGGGCATCTGCCACAATTTTTCCCCAGCCTTGGCAGCAGCTTGGAGAACCTTTGTCACCAGCTCTTGATTATTGCTGAAGGCACCGCTGTATCCTGTGCCCAAAGCTACACGACAGGCTCCAGTCAAGGTAGCCAGGTCTATCAGAGGAGACAAGCCTTCCTTTACAGCGTAGCTCAAGGCGTCAGCCAGAATAAGCCTTCCCTCTGCATCAGTGCTTATCACTTCGACAGTCTTGTCATTCATAGCTCTCAACACATCTCCTGGCTTCAAAGCAGTGCCACTGGGTAGATTCTCAGTAGCAGGAATAACAGCAGTAATATTAACTCGGGGCTTTAGTTGAGCGATAGCATCCACCGCCATCATAACTGCAGCACCACCTGCCATATCATCTTTCATCTCTTCCATACCTTCCGAGGGCTTGATGGAAATACCACCGGAATCGAAGGTTACACCTTTGCCAACAAAGCCAACTGCTTTATTAGCTTCTTCATCTCCTCTATACCTGAGGATTATTAGCTTTGGTGATTCATTGCTTCCTCTGGCTACACCAAGAAGCGCCCCCATACCCATAGATTCCATATCGCCGGAATCAAAGACAGCACACTCCAGGTTATATTTAGCGCTTAGCTCTCGAGCTATCCCAGCCATCCTGCTGGGTGTCATATAACTGGCCGGTTCATTGACCATATCCCGCGCCTGAGCAGCGGCTTCTGCCATTACGCTCCCTTTACGAATACCCTCTTCCAAATTGGGAAGCTCGCTCTCATTTTCCTCCACTAGCAGTAATTCTTCAACATCTTCATATTCTGATTTCTTATACTTCTGGAAATTATAAAGGCCGAGAAGGCTACCTTCCGTTATCGCCTCTGCTGAAGCTTCAAGAGTAATTTCACCACTTCCAGCGCCATGAAGTATCGTAGCTATTTTACGACAATTCAATTTACGTAAAGAGCGACAAAATTCTCCCGCTGCTTGGCGCAGCNTGTCCAAGTTGAAATCCTGTGGTTTGCCTAACCCAGCAACAGCAACTAGCCCTGCCGATAATTTANCCAAAGTATGGACAATACCAACCTCCCCTAATTTCCCCTTCATTTCTCCTCGCCTGATGAGCCCACCAATGACTCCATCTAGGGCTTTGTCCACACTAGCAGTGGCACCATTGATTTCTTCCACTCCCTCAAAAAGACTCACCACAATGGCATCTGCTTCAACCTGAGCTATGTCACCAGCAATAACTTTAATTTCCAACACTCACCTCTTGATTCCAAATAAATTCTCCCAAACCTACATTTTACTCCATCTGGAACATGAATTGAATAGATGTAAAGAAGGAAAATGCGTATAATGATGGATCAAAGGCGAATTAAGTAAATTATCGAATATTTACAATCCTGCTGACAGCAGCATAGAAATCCTGCCACTCCCCCAATTTACTATCCAAAATCTGACGACCCTTGTCAGTTAACATATAGCATCGGCGCCTTTGTTTTTGAGCAATTTGCTGCCATGAACTCAGTACCAGGCCACTTTTTTCCAAGCGGCGCAATGCTGAATATACAGTGCTCGCTTTAAATTTAAAGTAACCCTGGCTCCTTCTCTCCAAGTCTTTAATCAACTGATAGCCATGCACAGGGAATTCGGCAATAACGGAGAGTAACAATGGCTCTACCGTCCCCTTTAATAATGCTTGAACATAGGCTTGAGACATAACGCTAATAGTATATCATATTCACTGAACTAAGTCATACATTTACCATGTTTCAGCATGGATTTCTACTGATAAAACTGCAGTGATATAATAACCAGCGAAGTGTCCCAAAAAGTCAAATACATCATCACTGCGTTAGTACTGATAGGTGTGCTCTTGGGCGCTATTGGGTGTCCCATATCACTACCTCAGTCTCTCACCCCACCTCAAACTACTCCAGCACAAGATAGCACCCCAAGCGACCATACCAATGCCAACTGGGCATTTCCTTCGGGAACTGGTTCAGCAGCTTCTTTGCCCAACTTTCCTCCCGTAATCGCCAGAGTAGTGCCTTCGGTAGTCTCTGTAAACACAGAGCAGGTCGCTTCCGACTTCTGGGGGCACCAATATATACAGCGTGCAGCCGGCTCAGGTATGATTATTGATGATAAGGGATATATTGTAACCAACAATCATGTGGTACAAAATGCTCAAAATATAAAGATAAAGATGCATGATGGTAGCACTTTCCCTGCTGAGATAGTGGGCACCGATGCCTTAACCGACCTGGCAGTGCTCAAGATAAATGCGACAAATCCACCTTATATCCCCTGGGGAGATTCATCTCAACTCGCTTTAGGCAACTGGGTGATAGCCATCGGCAATGCCTTGGGAGAGGGAATATCAGTATGCGAAGGCATTGTCAGCCGCATAGATGTCTCGATATCTATTGAGGGAACTATTCTTCGTGGCCTCATTCAGACCACCGCAGCTATCAATCCCGGCAACAGCGGTGGGCCACTCGTAAATATGGCAGGCGAAGTGATTGGCATCACCAGCGCTAAAATAGCCACAGTGCGTGTTGAAGGAATGGGCTATGCCATAAGCAGCAACGGCGCCAAACCAATCATCGAAGATTTAATTCATCAGGGCTATGTCACCCGCCCCTGCCTGGGAGTGGAGCTTTATCCATATTCGATTGACGCCTTTGTAATGAGTGAATACAACCTCTCAGTTAATAAGGGAGCGCTGATTACCAGGGTATTTCCACAAAGTCCAGCAGATAAGGCAGGCTTAGCAGAAGGAGACGTCATCATCCGCTTTGGGAATGAGGAAATATCCAATATCAGTGACCTCGTCCAGGCAATACACAGTTGCCAGATCGGCCAAGAGGTGGAAATAACTTTTGTCCGCGGTGAAGATACCAAAACCACAATCGCTACATTAGAGAAAACCCCTTCATCCTGGGGTTAAAATAGCAGGGGACAAGCTGTTGTTACGGATTTCGCGCTACCTTGATCGCCAATGAAATCTCACCGCCGGAAATGCGATATCTCTCACCATAAGCATCTTCAGGAGGAGGATTGTCAAGAAGCTGTAATGACAAAGTCTCCTGCTTGATATAGTCACCGAAATCCACGATTACCTGCTTGACCTGGCCTTCTGCTTGATAATAAGTGACGATGTGGTCAGCAATATCAAAATTGGCAGTGCGGCGCATATTTTGAAGACGACGCACAATTTCCCTGCTTACCCCTTCACCAATTAACTCGGGAGTCAATTCTGTGCTTACCGCCACCCAGTACTGAGCATTCCGAGCCAGACTGTAACCAGGCAAGTCCTGGGAAACTTCTTCATCAGAAAATTCTATCTCTTTGACATTTATCTCTCCTATTATTTCAGCAGCTAAGCTAGTTAAAGCATCCTTCTCCTTTGTAGATGACACCTTGATTATTGCTTTGGCTAAAGGTTGACGTACCTTGATTCCTGCCTTAGCTCGTGCTGCTCGGCCCAGACTGGATATCTTCATGGCCAGCTCAACATCGCTGTTCAGCCTATCATCAATTACGGCTTCATCAGCTACAGGGAAACAGGTCAGGTGTACACTCTCTTCAGCATCAGGGTTAACAGAACGCACCAAGTTTTGATAAAGCTCCTCAGCAATAAATGGAACGAGTGGCGCCAGAAGTTGAGATAGGGTTACCAGGCAGTGATATAATGTAGCATATGCTGTCAACTTGTCAGCATCGCTCTCGCTTTTCCAGAAACGCCGCCGACTTCTTCTCACATACCAATTGGAAAGAACATCAACAAACTTCTCAATTTGGCGAGCTGCCGAGGTAGGATTATAGTTATCCAATGCCCTGGTTACCTCAACTATGAGCAAATTGAGCCGTGAAATAATCCAGGCATCCAGCAAATTTCTGTGATCACAACGATAAGAAGACTGAGGGGCAAAATGATCAATATTGGCATAGAGAGTGAAAAAGGAATAAACATTCCACAAAGTCAATAGGAACTTTCTCATGGTTTCAGCAACAATCTTGGAAGAGAAGCGATGGCTTTCCTCTGGCGCAGTGGAGACAAGCATGTACCACCTTAAAGCATCTGCACCATAATTATCAATGATTGCTCGNGGGGTAATCATGTTACCCTTTGATTTGCTCATTTTTTCGCCCTCTGNGTCCACTACATGTCCNAAACAAATAACATTTTTGAAGCAAGCTTGTCCAAAGAGCAAAGTACTNATNGCATGCAGGCTATAAAACCACCCTCTGGTCTGGTCAATAGCTTCACAAACAAAGTCAGCAGGGAAATTATCTCTAAACTCATCTCTGTGCTCAAAGGGGTAATGCCACTGGGCTACAGGCATAGCCCCAGAATCAAACCAACAATCAATTACTTCAGGAACCCTTCTTATTTCAGCCCCACACTTGGGACAGGCAAAAGAAATATCGTCAACATAAGGACGATGCAAATCCAAAGGAGACCTTAAACCACGGAGACCCGCCTTCTTTTTCAATTCGTCAACGCTGCCAACACATTCATAATTGTCACAAACAGGGCAATGCCACACATTAAGCGGCGTCCCCCAGTAGCGTTCTCGAGAAAAAGCCCAATCAACATTGTTCTCCAGCCAATTACCGAACCGACCTTGCTTAATATAATCAGGGTACCAATTGATACAATCGTTCACTGAGATGAGTTCACCCTTCACTGCTGTCGTTTTGATATACCATGATTTCTTAGCATAATAAAGAAGAGGCGAATCACAGCGCCAACAAAAAGGATAAGTATGGGTGATTCTCTCACTGCGATAAAGCAGCTTTCGTAACCGAAGATCTTCAAGGATAAGAGGATCAGCATCTTTGACAAACTTGCCAGCGAAAGAATAAGTGCCTGTAATCTCACCTTCCAGATTTACCTGTTGCACGAAATCAAGCCCTTCAGACATACCAACATCGAAATCCACTTCTCCAAAAGCAGGAGCAACATGAACTATACCTGTGCCTTCCTCCAAAGAGACAAAATCTGCGCAAATTACAGGATAAGTTAAATCCTCTTCCTCTTCCTGTAGTTTCAAAGATGGCAAACTCAGACGGGGCACACCAAAATGATGAGGATTAAACAAAGGTTCATAGCGAAGATGTGCTAGAGTCTCTCCTGGAATGACGCCTATTTCAACATAACCTTCCAAATTAACTTTATCTGCTAGTGCTCTCGCCAGAATAAGGTAATCTTGACTCCCTTTCATGAGACTGTACTCAGCATCAGAGGCTACTGCCAGAGCAGTGTTCCCAGGTAGCGTCCATGGTGTAGTCGTCCAGGCGAGAAGATACATAGATGAATTTGAGTCGGTACCGAATTTGCCTAAATATTCCATGGCCCTCTTCGCTGGCACTCTAAACTTGATATAAATTGAAGGGTCTTCAGTATCATCCCTGTAACCCAGAGCGACTTCATGAGAACTGAGGGAAGTGCCACACCGGGGACAATGCGGCGTTACCTTATAGCTCTGATAAATCAGATTTTTATTCCACAGTTCTTTTATTATCCACCAACAAGATTCAACGTATTGGTTATCCATAGTTACGTAAGGGTGCTCCATATCTATCCAATATCCAATACGCCTGGTCATATTTTCCCATTCACCAATATAGCCAAGAGCACTGCGACGGCAATGCTCGTTGAATTGGGCTACGCCATAATCCTCAATCTGAGTTTTATTGGTAAGCCCCAGAGAGCGCTCCACCTCCAGCTCTACAGGTAAACCATGAGTATCCCATCCAGCCTTACGTGGTACGTAGAAACCTTTCATCGCCTTGTAGCGACAGATAGCATCTTTAAATAAGCGGGATAGCACATGATGAATTCCAGGGCTGCCATTAGCTGTAGGTGGACCTTCATAAAATACATAGTGCGCTGCCCCTTTCCTGTCTTTAACACTCTTGGCGAAAATGTCACGCTCTTCCCAAAAACGAAGGATATTCTCTTCCATCTGGGGAAAATTAACCTTGTTATCTACTTTGCGAAACATCGTTATTCTGAATACAGCGAGGAATCTCTTAGTGAAATAATCACCTTCCTGTTTTCACCATCTCCAATACTATGAGTTGCCACATCAGGATGATCGGTCAAAGTTAGATGAATAATACGACGTTCATCAGGAGGCATTGGCTCCAGAGTGATATCACGATGCTTCGATTTAGCTTGCTCTGCCAGATACAAAGCTAACTTTTGTAAGGCTTCATAGCGCCGTTTCCTATACCCGGCAACATCAACATGTAAAGGTAACCAGGACTTTAGCTGCTCAGCTACTATGAGTCTGGTAATGTATTCCAGCGAAACCAAGGTCTGCCCGCGGCGGCCAATCAGAATACCTAAATCATCACCCTCTATATCCAAAGATATAGGTAACTCCGGGGATAAAGCCTTAACCTCAGCCTCTATTCCCATTAGCTTAAGCAGGGTGCTCAAGACTTCTGTGGCTGTCTTCAGTGCATCTTTCCCAAGTGAGCTAATCTCAGATGGTTCGCCTTTCTCCTCTGCTTGCCTTCTCGTTCCTGCAGTAAACTCTGTTTCGTCCATATTTATCTTCTCTTCTTCGCTTTCACCACCTGGCTTTCAGGACGGCTCCTGAGGTAACCCCAACCCATAATTTTATATTGTGTTGCAATACCAATAATATTGGAAACCGCCCAAAATAGAGCTAACCCACTGGGAAACATCATGGTAAACAAAGCAAACATAAAGGGCATCATCAATAACATCATTCGGCTCGTAGACTGCTGTCTGGGATCGGCAGAAGGCGCTGTGGTCATCTTCTGCTGCACCCACATCGTGACACCAACGATGATTGCCAGCAGTAACGTAGCATCAGGTTGTGCCAGGTTAAGCCAGAGGAAGTGACTGCTTAAAGGGAATGCCTGAGCTACAACTGTCCAGGAGTAAACATGCTGACCTAGATTCAACAAGTTTTCTGGCGTGGTGGCTAAAGCTTTCATAATGCTCTGATATAAAGCAATCCAGACAGGGAATTGAATTACGAGAGGCCATATACAGCCCAGTGGATTTATTCCCGCCTCCTTGTAAAGCTTCATCATCTCCTGCTGCAGTTTCTGCTGATTTTTGGCATATTTCTTTTGCAATTCCTGAAGCTTGGGCTGCATGTCCTGCATGGCTTTGGTGGATTTGCTCTGCTTCGTGGTCAAGGGGAACAATATCAGACGAACAATGATGGTGAGGGCAATAATGGCCAGTCCAAAACTATGAAAGAGGGTGCTGCTCAAGGCGATCAAACCATTGAGCATAGGATTGAGGATAATTAAGTACCATAAATCTGCCATGATTACGATGCCTCTTCACCAGTCAGAGAGAGTTTCCAGTTTATCCCCCCCCTGGCAATATCCAGAGCATATAAACAATTGTCCTGAGCATGAACATAAACTATCTCATCGTGGATGCAAAGAGCTCCCTGAACACTTGCATTAATAGATATGGTCTTCATTGGCAGCATCACTTTATTCTCAGGCCTGGCGTTGGTGTCAAAAACGAATATCTCTCCTGCTTCATCAGCCACTATCAGCAGATCGCCATCCCAAACAGGTGAAGAGACTACAGGATGGTGAGTATCACACTCCCATTTTAATTCCCCAGTTTCAGCACTGATAGCGTACATCTTGCCATCGAGACAGCCAGCATAAACAATTCCATCTCTAATCACAGGTGCAGCCCAAAACCACCTGCCCCCCTGGAATTTCCATAAGGGCTCATTACCACCTATCTTTATAGCATAAAGGTTATTATCGAAAGCTCCCACAAATATGGTGTCTTGATAGATTGCAGGAGAGGAAGCAAATCCGATATCAGCTTTAAAAGCCCATGGCAATAAAGCGCCATCCTTTGTTGATAAGGAATAAATGTGACCATCAAAAGTGCTCACATAGAGGGCGTCGTCCTCAATCACCGGGGTTTTCCATAACTTTTCGCTGAGGATATCCGATTCCCAATTTGAATCTCCAAAAACTTTATCTAAAGAGTACACTTTGCCATCCGAGCTAGCCACATATATAGCATCATTGCTTATCACCAGATCGCCTACTATACCCCTACCTCGCCTTTTTTAGGATAAACCCACTCACCTTCTCTCATTTGAGGGAAAGATAGATTCTGCCTTCTGGCTGAAGAACTTAATGCCAGAACCCTACCATCATAGAGACCAGCATAGACCAAATCCCCATCAACCACAGGCGTGCCATACATAGCAACAGGCGCAGATGTCTGCCCACATGACATGAAGCCACCAGAGGACACAACGCCAAAATCATAAGACCATTCCGAAGTTCGTGTTGCTGGATTCACCGCCACTACCGCCCCATCCATAGAACCTGTATAAAGAACACCTTCGTGATAAGCAACGCCTGACCACCCTTGCGCTGGTTGAGTACCTGTAGACATACAGGAAGTCATCGTTAAGCTCAAAAGTGAGAGCACAATAATGAATAATATCTTTCTTTGCTTCACCGAAATTTCCTCGAACTACGATTAGGGCACTGGATCATAACCACCTTTAGAGAGGGGATTACAGCGAGCTAGTCTTTTGAATGCCAACCAACCACCTCTGAGAAAGCCATGTTTACCGATCGCTTCAAAAGTATACTGGGAGCAAGTAGGTTGGAAACGGCAAGAATGAGGAGTTACTTCTGACACCGTAGTCTGGTATAATCTAATTAAATCGAGAGCTAATTCCCTTATCATTGTCTTCCAGTAATTGTGCCTGAGCTAGCAATCCAGTCACCGCCTTTTCCAGTTGATGATAACCTGTATCAACAGCAGTGGGACGAACAATAAAAACTATATCCCATCCTGGTTTCATCGGCTGCAGCCGGGTTATTTCCTTCAGTAGACGCTTCAAATGATTGCGCTGCACTGCCTTTCCCACTTTCTTAGTCACAGAAAACCCACACCTGCTCCAGCTCAATTCGTTAGGCAGTGCCTTCATAACCAGCAAATTATCTACCCAAGTTCTACCATCTCTATAAACTAAACTGTATTGTGCCCTCTGGGTTAACGCCTTAAGATTCATAAGGCAAGATTAAACAGGAGTCAAGCGCACACGTCCTTTAAGACGCCTCGCCTTAAGTATTCGCCTCCCCGCTCGGGTGGCCATTCTGGCACGAAAGCCCAGTGCACGTTTTCGTGGAATTTTCTTTGGCTGATAGGTACGCTTTGGCATCTTGCTTCTCTAAGATGTTGATTCCCGCAAACCTATACTCCTTGTCTTCCAAATATGGCTGGGAGCATAGGGCAATAAGGCAAGAAAACGAGCTCTCTTGATAGCTCGTGCCAAAGATCGTTGATGTTTAGCACAAGCCTTGGTTCTTTGTCGTGATCCAATTTTGCCACGGGCTGAAATGTACTGGGACAGTACCGAAGCATCTTTATAATCTATTTTCGCTCTTCCAACACAGAAGGGGCAAATTGCTGGCTTACTGATGAAATCTCTCCCCCCCCTTGTCTTGGAAAACCCACTTCTTTTTCCTAATCCTTTTTTAAATTCGCTCACTCTGTATCTCCCCGCGTTTGTTCAAAAGCTAAATCACCAGGCTCAATCTCACCTTCTTCAGGAATAGAAGTGCCAGCCCTCCTCTCAAGAAAAAGGACTCTGTCAGCAGTTACCTCAAGGCTGGTACGCGTTTGTCCATCCTGTCCTTCCCAGTCACGAGCATGAAATCTCCCTTCAACATAAACTTGCCGACCTTTAGTTAAAAATTGATTGCACTGCTCTGCTTGTTTACCCCAAACAGTAATCCTAAACCAGTCTGTTTCTTCTCTGCTTTCTCCAGCAGAAGTAGTGTAACGACGATTAGTGGCCATACGGAAAGAGGTGACCGGCTTGCCATCAGGGGTGAATCTCATCTCAGGTTCGCTACCTAGATTTCCAATAAGTATTACTTTGCTTAAACTTGCCATCTCTCAATCCTCGACTTGTACTACAAGATACCGTAGGACTTCTTCCCAGCCTTTTATATCCTTCTCAACCTCTTTAACCAATTTGGGCTCCAGCTTGAACCGAGTTAATATATAGTCAGCTTCCATAAATTTCTTTACCGGATAAGCTAACTTTCTCCTTCCCCACTTATTGATTTCATCTACCACTCCATCTCTCTCAACAATAGACTTATCCAGCTTATCTATTGTCTGAGACAACCCCTCCTCGTCAATTTCAGGGCTTATTATAGTTATTAATTCATAACCACGCATTTACTCACCAAGATACTAAATTGCCGTGCAGAGTATAACACAGAACATGTTAATAGCCATAATCTAACCGGGCAATTAAAGACAAAGGCAATTTATACTCTCTCATCTTTTCTTGAGTAAGCCTTATATCATAATTGCAACGATGATGATACATCATCTGCGTGCCGCTATCATAAATGATATAGCTTGCTCGGCAATCACCATCTCGAGGTTGCCCTACTCCACCAGGATTAATAATCACACGCTCACCCTCAACATCGAGGCCTATCTTATCAAAAATACTGACGGCAAGACAATTGCCAGCCTTGTCCTGTCGCAAGATCAATGGCTTATGAGAATGACCTACGAGACAAAATTTGGTATCAAAATAGTCAAAATTCTGGCAAATGTCATCCATGGGAAATAAGTCAGGGTCAAGATATTCCCAAACAGGATAGCGAGGGCTACCATGAACTAAAGTGAATTCACCCAACACTAGTTTTTCTGGAAGCTTTGCCAAATAATCTCTATCCTGGGCATCTAGTTGTTGTGTTGTCCAACGACAAGCTTGGGCAGCATCTGGATTGAAATCAGAGATATCAACCTTGCCGATAGCAGCCCAATCGTGGTTGCCCGCAACACAAACGTGTTTGTGATTCCGTAAAATTCCGATGCATCTATGTGGCTCTGGGCCATAGCCAACTACATCTCCCAAGCACCAAACCTTATCGCATCCACCTCTCGCTTCAATATCAGCAAGCACAGCCCGAAAGGCGACTAAGTTGCCATGGATATCTCCAAGAATGGCGTAACGCATAGAAATAAACTATAGCATTTACCAGCTAGATCACTAAAATTGAGGCTAGAGAAAAGCCAATGCTATAATGACAGTGGATGGAATTAAAGGAGCTGGGGGAATTTGAATTAACCAAGCTCATACATGCCCTGGTTGATAAGTTCAAAAATCCTGAGCAGCCTTCCGAGCAACAAATCTTGGTCGGTATTGGTGACGATGCTGCTGCCTGGCAAAGCAACAATCGTATCCAGATAGCCACCACTGATACACTGGTTCAAGATGTACACTTTGATTTAAGCACCAGCACCTGGCAAGAACTAGGATGGAAGGCGCTGGCAGTAAACTTAAGTGACATAGCTGCCATGGGTGGCGTGCCACAGTATGCTTTAGTTTCCTTATCATTGCCTGGCGAGGTAGAAGTGGAGGATATATCCAGATTTACTGAAGGCATGGCACGTTTAGCCAGCGAGTTTGAGGTGACTATAATTGGCGGGAATTTAACTGCTGCCTCTATCATAGTTATTACAGTCACACTTACAGGTTGTTCTCAAGGTAAATTCCTTAAGCGCTCAACAGCTCGCTCTGGCGAGTATATAGCTGTCACGGGATACCTGGGAACATCAGCAGCCGGCTTGAGGATGCTCCAAAAGAAACTTACCTTGAACGCTGAGGCCAATAAGCTCTTAAGACAAGCTCACCTTCAGCCTACACCGCGCGTAAAGGAGGGGCAAATTCTAGTCCAACAAGGAGTTAAGACTGCCATAGATATAAGCGATGGCCTCATTGCCGACCTCGACCATGTATGTGAAGCTAGCAAACTTAACGCCAGAATAAAATGGGAGCAGGTGCCAGTACACTATATAGTCAAAGCAAATTTCCCCGACTACCAAGAGTTGGCTTTACACGGTGGAGAGGATTATGAGATTCTTTTTACTGCAAATAAAAATACCATAGATAAAATAAGGCAAAACATAGACTGTCAAGTAACAATAATCGGGGAGATTACAGAGGAAACTCTGCCTGACCGGGTTACTGTAGTAGACAATGAGGGAAATATCATCCCTTATAAAGGGGAGGGTTGGGAGCATTTTAGAAATGGAACTTTTAAAGCTAAATTCGCATAGCCCCGAGCAAACTCAGCTTCTAGGAAGTCATTTGGGTAAACTGGCTCAGAATGGTGATATCTTTCTCCTCACCGGCGAGTTAGGGACAGGTAAGACATATCTCACTCAAGGCATAGCCCGAGGGTTAGGCATAAAGGAATGCGCTTTCAGCCCTTCTTTTGTCATAATCAGGGAATATCATGGCAGACTTCCCTTATACCACATCGATTTCTACCGCCTGGACAACATCGATGAAATCACTAACCTGGGACTGGAAGAATATCTCTATGGTGAGGGAATCTGTGTAATTGAGTGGGCTGAAAAAGGATTATCGATATTGCCCCAGGATAATTTGCTTGTGGCGTTGAATTACATCCCTGCTTCTGAGACAGAGCGTACTATTTATCTCACGCCTAAAGGGCAACGCTACCTAAAGCTAGTGAATCAATTGAAATTGACTTTAGACCAGGAGAGAATGTGGAATTAGCCATAGATACTTCTTCAAACCTCTGTAGCCTTGCCCTATCTCACAAAGGCGAACTCTTAAAGGAACTCACTTGGCGGACAGCAAAGAACCACACTGTAGAAGTAACATCCAAATTGGCTTATTTGCTCGCTTCAGCCAAGGTAAAGCCAGATTCTCTAAAAGCAATCATTGTAGCCAAAGGCCCAGGAAGTTTTAATGGCCTACGGGTGGGGATGAGCATAGCTAAAGGGATAGCCTTTTCTCTAAACATTCCACTATTCGGCATAAGCACCCTGGAAGTTGCAGCATATTCCTTCGCTTATACCATGTTACCATTATGCCCTATCCACGAAGCTGGCCATGATGAAATAGCCGCCGCACTCTACCAGCAAAGATGCGATGAATGGTATTGCTGGGAAGAAGAGCACTTAACCACTCTGGAAAATTTATGTCAGCAAATCAACCAAGAAACGCTTTTTTGTGGTGAAATCTCCCCAGACATAGCCCGGAAAATAGAGAGGTCATTAGGCAACCGAGCCATAATAGCACAAACCTCTGCCAGCTTATCCCAAGCAGGATCTTTAGCTATGTTGGGTTGGCAAAAATTAGACAGAGGAGAAAAACATGACTTGGCTACCTTACAGCCTTTATACCTTCGTCCCCCCAATATAACGAAGCCCAAAAAAAGGAGGATAATAAATGGAAGTTCCCCAACTAAATTTTGACTCATCAACTAAGCTTTGCTTTGCTTGTGGCCAAGACAACCCCATAGGACTTAAGTTGAAACCCATTTACGATGGAGAAAAGGTCAGAGCAGAATTTACTCCAGGAGAACTTTACCAGGGCTGGAATAATGTAACTCATGGCGGCATCCTTTACACCCTCCTTGATGAAGTAACTGCTTATGCCATTCTCTGTCATGGCATCGATTTCGGCGTTACTGCCAGAAGTGAAGTGAGGTTTAAGCACGTGGCACCTATCAATGAGCCAATCCAAATTTCTGCTTGGGTGACAAAACTGACAAGGAGGCTGGTGGAAACAAAAGGAGTGCTCGAACTAAAAGACAACACAATGATAGCTGAAATTGACTCCCTGTTCTATATCTGGAGACAATCAAAAAAGACCGCCCTCTGGGACATGGATGGTGTCATCGCCGACTCCGGTGCTCACCATTTTACTGCCTGGCAGGAGACTTTCGCTGAAAGGGGAACAAAATTCACCAGGGAAGACTTCGCCAAGCTCTTTGGCACGAGGAACGATTTCATCATCCGCAGCACCTTAGGAGACAAAATTTGCGAAGAAGATATTGAAACCATAGTACAAAAAAAGGAAAATAACTTCCGAGAGAGAATAAAAGGAAATGTTACGCCCTTTCCGGGAGCAATTAAGCTAATAACTGCAATAAAGAAAGGAAACTTCAAACTGGCTTTAGTTTCCTCAGCGCCGAGGGAGAATATCGACTTACTACTCAGCGGACTCAGTATAGGAGATTGGTTTGATTGCATTGTTTCTGGCAGAGAGGTAAGAGAAAGTAAGCCTAGCCCCCAGATATTTCTTTTGGCTGCCGAGAAATGTGGAGTTGAGCCTCAGAATTGCATTGTAATAGAAGATTCCCCTCGCGGTATCGACGCGGCCAAAGCTGCCGGAATGAGATGCCTAGCTGTAGCCAATAACCACACAAAACAAGAGTTAGCTGGAGCTGATAGAATAGTAGATTCTCTGGAAGAAGTAGACCTTATCACCTTAATTCAAAGAACATAGTAAAGGACAAGTGATTAAGATGGAGCGCAGTTTAGTACTTATTAAACCAGATGCCATGCAAAGAGGACTTGCAGGTAAAATCACCTCACGCCTAGAGAGTAAGGGACTTCAAATCATAGCTATAAAAATGCTCCGAATGGATAAAACATTGGCACAACAGCACTATGCTATTCACAAAGATAAACCCTTTTTCGTTGCCTTGGTAGACTTCATCACCTCGAGTCCCATCATCGCCATCATTTTCCAAGGAAAGAATGCAGTGACTCTAATAAGACAAATAATGGGGGCGACAGATCCAGCTAAAGCCAGCCCTGGTACTATCAGAGGAGACCTCGGCACCGATATCACCCATAATTTAATACACGGCTCTGACTCTCCGCAGACCGCTTCTCAAGAAATATCGCTTTTCTTCTCAGAAGAAGAAATCTTCCACTCTGCCCGGGGTATTGACAAATGGATTAGCTAGGACTTGCCACTTACTGAATTCTAAGCACAGGAATGGCTCGTTCCCAAAGCTTATCCAACTGATAGTAATCTCGCTCTGACGGAGCAAAAATATGAACGACAACTGAGCCAAAGTCAGCAAGCACCCAACCTGAATCTGGAGTACCTTCACTGTGGTGGGGTATAACGCCTTTATTTTTCATCGCTTCGCCAATGCCCTGCCACACAGCTTCAATATGTCGCTTGGACTCTGCACTACAAAGGACAAAATAATCAGTAAAGGAACATAATCCTCTTACATCCAGCATAGCTATATCTGTTGCTTGCTTTTCAGAAGCAACTTGTGTGACCATGCGTGCTACCTCTTCCGCTTTCAGAAAAGCATTACCTCCCTATTTACATTATACCGCTTCCAGCGAACTTTGACTAAATATTCCTTATCAGGTGCGACTGTCAAGAGTTGATTTTTTCTAGTTGCAATATCTCTGATATAATAAAGACGTAAAGAATATGAAATCTGTTTGGTGGCGTAACGGTTTTTTTTACCTATTACTCTTGGTGGTAATGGTGGCTTTAGTATTTGCTTTCTTGCCCCATAACGCCCCTCAAGAGATACAACTGGGTGATTTTGTTGACCAAGCTAGGCAAGGGCAAATTGACACTATCAGACAGGAAGGCAATGCTCTTATCGGATTGAAAGATGGCAAAGAAACAATTACAGCAGCATTTATAGGTGGCACTGAAGACTTACGCAGTTTCCTGACACAGCAAGGCCTAATTCTGGGAGAAAATGGCATAAAGATAGATGTTAAACCTGCCGGTCATGATTGGAGCATGATAGCCCTGCAAGTTATCTTACCTCTTATGCTATTTGGATTGCTATTCTATTTCTTATTCCGCTCCGCCCGCGGCATGGGTACTCAGGCTTTTGATTTCAGTAAAAGCCGCGCACGGCTGACCAGCGGCGACAAACCAACGGTGACTTTTGCTGATGTGGCTGGAGTTGAAGAGGCAAAAGAGGAAGTGCAAGAGATAGTGGAATTCTTGAGACACCCTCAAAAATTTAGCGCTTTGGGGGGACGTATACCCCGTGGTGTGCTCCTCGTAGGCCCACCGGGGACAGGAAAGACTCTATTAGCTAAAGCTATAGCTGGAGAGGCTAAAGCACCGTTCTATTCTCTCAGTGGCAGTGAGTTTGTGGAGATGTTTGTCGGCGTTGGCGCTGCCAGGGTCAGGGATCTCTTTGAACAAGCTAAGCGCAATGCTCCCAGTCTCATATTCGTTGATGAAATTGATGCTGTCGGCCGACACCGTGGTGCTGGCTTGGGTGGTGGGCATGACGAAAGAGAGCAAACCCTAAATCAAATTCTAGCTGAAATGGATGGTTTTGATACCAATACTAATGTCATCGTTATGGCTGCTACCAACCGCCCTGATATTCTTGATCCCGCTTTATTGCGTCCTGGCCGCTTCGATCGCCACATCATCATTGACCTCCCTGATATTCAAGGACGCAAAGCCATTTTAGAAGTGCATGCCAAAAGCAAGCCACTGGCTAAAGAAGTCAACTTGGAGACCCTGGCCAAAGAAACACCGGGGTTCAGCGGAGCTGATCTGGCCAATGTGGTTAATGAGGCTGCTATTTTAGCAGCGCGGCGCAATCTCAAAGAGGTCACATTGCAAGAACTGGAAGACGCCGCTGACCGGGTTATCGCTGGACCAGAAAGGAAAAGCCGCATAATATCCCCCAAGGAAAAGGAAATAATTTCCTATCACGAAAGTGGACACGCTTTGACTGCCAGGATATTACCCAATGCTGACCCAGTACATAAAGTTTCCATAGTTGCCCGTGGTACGACAGGAGGCTGGACACGTTTTCTACCCACTGAAGACCGTCATCTGTGGACCAGGTCTCAGTTTGACGATAGGCTGGCTGTGACCCTCGGTGGACGCGTTGCTGAAGAAATAACCTTTGGAGAGGCAACTACGGGGGCAGAAAATGACCTGGAACAGGCAACCAAGCTAGCCAGAAAGATGGTTACCGAATATGGCATGAGCGAAAAATTAGGGCCCAGAACTTTTGGGCAGAAACAAGAACTTGTCTTTTTGGGCCGCGAGATCAGCGAACAAAGAGATTACAGTGACGAAACAGCCAATGAAATAGACCAGGAGGTCCATAGCATTGTCCAGCGCGCCTATGATACCGCTAAGAAAATCCTTACCAATAATAAAGCCAAACTGAAGGAAATGGCTGAGCAACTCATTGTCAAAGAGACATTAGGGGAAAAGGAATTAAGCAAGTTATTTGAAGGACTAACTCCACAACAAAGCTGCAGCTAATACAAGCCTCCAAATTAGCTCATCTTGGCCCATTTCAAATTCATCTCACCATTGGGGTGGAGTCCCCAGCCGGCTATTTTCTTTATCCACAATGCTCTCATCCAGTTTGATAAATAATGGCCTCGGTTTCCGAAGTTTCTGACCTGGCTTTGGTAACTGAAACTGCCAACCCGCCTCTTTGATACTCCCTTCAAAACCAAGGAAAGAATGGAGCTTTTCAGCACTGAAAGGAAGAAAAGGATAGAAAATGGTTTTTAAAGCTGAAAGCAAGGACAAGGCAGTATAAACAGATTTAGCTGAAGCTTGCCGTTCTTCCTTAATGCTCTTCCACGGAGCTTGCTCATCAAGATAACGATTAGTTTCCTGAGCCAGAGACATAGCCTCTTTCATGGCTCTTTTGAAACCACAGTGGTAGAGCAATTCATCAACAGTATCCAAAGTGGTCTCAGCTTTGTGAATCAATTCCTGGCTGCGGGCATCAAGCTCACCTGGCGGGGGCACAATTCCATTAAAATTACGATAAGTGAAGGTAAGGACGCGGTGAGCCAAATTACCATAGGTAGCCACAAGTTCATTGTTATTGCGACGTAGAAACTCACGCCAGGAAAAATCACTATCACCAGTCTCAGGCATATTCACTGCCAGAGCATAGCGCAGGGGATCCGCTTCATATCGTTCTAAGTAATCAGGAAGCCAGACAGCCCAGTTGCGACTAGTAGAGAGTTTATGGCTCTCGATGGTCAAAAATTCATTAGCGGGGACATCATAAGGAAGATTCAAATCACCATAACCCATCAGCATCGCTGGCCACACAAGAGCATGGAAAAAGATATTATCCTTGCCCACAAAATAAAAACCTTTACCATCGCTCTGCCAAAAAGGTTGCCATGCCAATTCGTTACCTTGCGATTTCGCCCATTCTTTACTCGCTGATAAATAACCGATGACTGCTTCAAACCATACATAAATGCGCTTACATTCAAAACCTGGCTGTGGCACACTTATTCCCCAATCCAGGTCACGCGTTATGGCTCTGTCCTTTAATCCTTCATCCAGAAACTTCCATGCAGCGCCAAGAACATTGTGCCGCCAATGAGTTTGCTCCTTTATCCACGTCTTCAGCTTATCTTGAAAAGCACTGAGCCGCAGGAAGAAATGCTCTGAAACCTTAAATTGCGGCGCCGCACCACAAAGACAACATTGAAGATTCGTAAGGTCAGAGGGATCCAAAGGGTGACCACAAACCTCACACTGGTCACCTCGGGCCTTGAGAAAACCACAATGAGGACAGACGCCCTCCATGTAACGATCGGGAAGAAATCGCTGACATTGAGGGCAATAAGCTTGAAGCATTTTATCCTTGTAAATATAACCTTTATGGAGCAGTGTAAGGAATATATCATGCGTGACTTCCCTGTGATTTACCGTGCCTGTTGTGGTAAATAAATCGAAGGAAATGCCCAGCTTTTGCCAGCAATCTCTGAACTGCTGATCATACTTATCTGCTATCTCTTGCGGAGACTTAGATTCCTCTTCAGCTCGAATAGTAATTGGTGCCCCATGCTGGTCACTGCCAGAAACCATCAACACTTGGTTTCCCTTAAGCCGATGATAGCGGGCAAAAATATCAGCCGGCAAATAGGCACCAGCAATATGCCCTAAATGCAGAGGACCATTAGCATAAGGCCAAGCAACCCCTATCAAAATGTGCTCACTCATGAATCACCCATAAATAATCGTCAGGCAATATTTTGGAATTACTTCGCTATTATGAGGTAACAGCTAGCATTAATTTATCATACTTCTTCTTTTGAGAAAAAAGTAATTACTTGCTCGTTATCCTCTATTTTGTACGAAGCATAACCAAGCCTGAGACAACAAGCAACACAAAAACGTTGCTTCTCTCTTTCTTCTTCGATAACTAGATAACGCTCCCCATAATTAATAAGACGCTGACAACCATCACACTGTATCTTACCTACAGCAATACAACCACGCCGCATCTTAGCCTCCTTTCTTAAGACTCAGCCAAGTTTGATAAAGTTTTTTCTGAGACAAAGTACTTGTCCCAGAGATTTGTGATATCGCCTCCTTAGCCTTGAGCCCCTGTTGATAAAGCTCCTGCAACTTTCTTTGCATCTCTTCTGTAACCTCATTCTTCTCTTCAGCTTTTCCTTCTATAACCAAAGTAAACTCACCTCTTGGTTCTGTGAAATGTTCTCTCGCTTGGCTCACCCTTCCCCTGAATAATTCCTCGTGAGCTTTACTAAGCTCACGACAAACAGCCACTCTCCTATCCCCCAAAGTTTCCTCAATATCCTTCAATGCTTTCTTGAGACGGTGGGGAGCTTCAAAGACCACTATAGTTCTTGATTCATTAGCTATGGAGCTAAGAAGACCCTTTCTCTGCCCCTGACGACGAGGCAGAAAACCGAGGTAGATGAACTGGTCAGTTGGTAGGCCAGAAACTATCAAAGCAGTGACTGCCGCTGAGGCACCTGGTATCGGCACAACAGGAATCCCATGATCAATGGCAGCAACAATGAATTCATAACCAGGGTCACTCAAGCCAGGCATACCAGCTTCAGAAACGAGAGCCACATCTTGCTTTTCCAGAAAGCGCAATAAATAATCTAGCTTGCTCCACTTACTGTGCTCATGATAGCTAGTTAGAGGAGTTTTTATATTATAGGCATTGAGCAACTGACGTGTGGTGCGTGTATCCTCAGCAGCTATAAGCTTCACTTCCTGCAAAAGTCGCAAAGCACGCAAGGAAATATCCTCTAGATTACCAATAGGAGTAGCGATAACATAAAGAGCAGGCACAACTGGATAATTGTAGTTGGTAGCTGTAATTTTGTCCATCTTTGTTCTTGCCAAGGCTTTTGCAACAAGAAGGAAAATATCATTCTCGCCACCCTTTATCAATTTTTTTCACCCCAAAACAATAATGGACACCGCACAACACCACCTTGACAGACCTAGCTTCCTATGCTATACCCAAGATGTCCCAAGTAACCAAACAGAAATCTGGTGGATGGGTAGCCGAAACTGAGTAAGTGGAAGCTGAAAGGCAGAGGGAGGAAAGAACCGATGCAAGGTAAGCGGAAGCTGAAAGGGAGGTGATAGGACGCCAAGAGAGAAGGGAGGTTACTTGGGATGTTTTTGTCCCCAAGGTGAGTTGCGAGTATTTTTACTCCCTTTCTATTTGCTCAGGGTGGAGGATGCCAATAAAGGGTAAATTTCGATATTCACCATTGTAATCCAAACCGTAACCAACCACGAATTCATCAGGAATTTCGAAGCCGATATAATCCAGAGGGACATCTACCAAACGGCGCGCTCTTTTATCCAGCAAGGTGCAAACACGGAGACTGGCAGGGTTGTGAGCTGAGAGATGCTTGAGCACATAATTTAGCGTCATACCAGTATCCACAATGTCTTCAACCATCAACACGTGCTGTTCCGTTATACTGCTATCTAGATCTTTAGTTATTTTGACTATCTGACCATCACCACCATAATATGAAATAGCCATAAAATCTGGGATAACCGGGAGGGAAAGATGCTGCATGAGATCAGACATGAAGCAAACAACACCTTTCAAGATGCCCACTAAAACCAGTTTTTGGCCAGCATAATCTTGAGATACATGTTTGGCCAAAAATCTAACTCTCCTCTGAATTTGTGTATGACTGTATAAAACTCGGTCGACCCCTTCTACCTTAGCCTCCCCCAAAGGACCATAGCCATATTTGGCAAGGAGCTGAATATAATCGCTCTTGTTAAGTAATTTGACATTGATTTCCGGATAAAGTTCCCTGAGACGGCGTACCTTACGATTTTTTTCGGTTATCAGGCTTTGTTTCAGTGTAGTGAGCTCAATATAGAGATCCAATTCAGGTAAATAGAAATCAGGAGTGAACATCTCAGCTAGTCCATTTTTTCCCCAGCGAAGTGGGAATGCACGAGGCTCATATAGCCATTCAATACGATAGAAATCCAGTAGACTAGCAAATTCTTCCTCGCTAGGATGAGCAAAACTGGTTGGCCTCAATGCATTAGTAGGCAATTGAGGTACTGAAGACTTAATTCGCTTTTTGCCTGCCTTGTAGTCTTTCTCCAGCAACCCATAGAGTTCTGTCCTTTCAAAGAGGAGCCCACACACATCAGCAACACTGAGAAGGAAAGTTCTGTCAGCCTGAGAGAACTCTCTAGGCTCATGGGTATAAATTCTAACCTCGCCAACGACCTCACCCTTCCTAAGAATAGGTACTCCGAGCATAGAAGATATCCCCTGTAGCTCACCTATTTGAGGATACTCAACTCTTTCATCGTTAGTAACATCGGCAATAAATACTATTTTCCCTTCAAGAATATCCGGAAGGCTTTTATGAGCCTTAAGAGGGGCATACCTGAGAAAAAGATCGCTTAAACCGTAAGCCCCAACAGTGACCAGATAATCTTTCTGAGGATTGAGAAACAAGATACGGCAGCCATTCCCTCGCACCACCTTAGCAGCGCTTTTAGCTGTAGAATTACAAATCCTTCTTAACCCAAAGGCGGAATTAGCTAACCTATTTATCTGTTTAAGAGCTGGATAATAATTACCAGCTACCCTGCGTTTTGGATTATCTCTCACTTTAGCCTTCACTACAATCTTCCCTCACAAGAAAAAAGGAGTTTAGACTTCATCCGCATTTAGTAAAGCCGCAATCAAGGCAAATGTTGCACCCTTCTTGATAAATCAAGGGCCCCCCGCATTCAGGACATTGGCCTGTGATCCCACTTCCAAAACCTGGAGTCTCAGGATCCAAGCTTTCAACTGCCTGACGAGATACAGAATATTTAGAACCAGAGCCAGCATGATCAGCAGACCCCTGGCTGATATACTTCTCAAGAACGCCAGCAATGGCATCAGCACAGGACATAACAGCATGTCCTTGTTCCCAAGAAATGGAAGGACACCGTATACCACGCAGTTGCTTGACAATAGAATCTAGATCAACCCCTGACCTTAAAGCTAATGAAATGAGTCGGCTGATAGCCTCAAGCTGCGCTGCAGCACAACCACCAGATTTCCCCAGAGTAGAAAAAACTTCACATATTCCCGATTCATCAAAATTCACGGTTACATATATATATCCACATCCGGTATTCACTCGCTCCGTTACACCTTTAGTGACCTTAGGTCTTTTTCTGGGAGTCAGTTTACCTTCGGCTTCTTTCAGTCCTTGACCCACAGTGAGAACTTGACTCGCACGGCTCCTATCTCGGTAAATAGTAATGCCTTTTAAACCTTTTTGATAAGCCAGCATATAGACCTTTCTGACATCCTCAGGCGTTGCTTCGTAGGGAAAATTCACCGTTTTGGATACGGCGCTATCAGTATCTCTTTGGAAAGCTCCTTGTATCCTAACATGCCACTCAGGGGTTACATCATAGGCAGTGACAAAATTTCTTTTAACCTCTTCAGGAATATCAGGGAAGTCTCTTAACTTTTTCCCTTCAGCTAATTCTCTCATCAACTTTGATGAATAGAAACCACCCTTTTGAGCCACGTCCTCAAAATAAGGATTTACCTCAACAAATTCTTCGCCTTCTAGAATGTGGCGTACATAACTCAAGGCATACGCGGGTTCAATGCCACTGGAGCAGTTAGCAATTATGGAGAGACTCCCGGTAGGAGCAATGGTAGTCCGGGAAGCGTTGCGAAAACGAGGGCCATCAGGAACATCATAAATACTACCCACAAAGGCAGGGAAAACTCCTCTTTGTGCTGCCAGCTCCATTGACGCCTTATTCGCTTCTTCAGATATGAAACTCATGATTTGTTCTGCAGCCTTAATTGCTTCTTCGCTATCATAGGGAATACCAAGCTGTATCAACATATCGGCAAATCCCATCACTCCCAAACCTATTTTTCTAGTAGCTTTTGTAGCCTCAGCAATCTGAGGCAAAGGGAACTGGTTAACATCAATAACATCATCAAGAAATCGCACTGCCACCTTAACAATTTGAGCCAACTTGACGTAATCAACCTGTGCCGATTGACCATCCTGGCAGACTATTATTTTTGCCAAGTTTATAGAACCCAGGTTACAGGACTCATAAGAGAGTAAAGGTTGTTCACCACAGGGGTTGGTACTTTCTATTTCACCTAAATTGGGAGTAGGATTATGTCGATTTATCTGGTCAATGAAAACAATGCCAGGGTCACCAGTACGCCAGGCCATATTAACTATTTTATCGAATACTTCCCTAGCATTAAGTTTACCCATTCTCTCACCATTTCGCGGATTAACCAGATCATAGTCATCACCCTTTTCCTCCGCCTCCATAAAGCTATCGCTAATCGCTACAGAAAGGTTAAAGTTGGTTAGAGCCTGAGGGTCATCCTTAACTGTGATAAATTTCATGATATCGGGATGGTCGACCTTAAGAACAGCCATATTAGCTCCGCGGCGCATGCCGCCTTGCTTTATCACATCAGTAGTGGTATCAAAGGCCCGCATAAAGGAAACAGGACCGCTCGCTACACCACCGGTAGAGCCAACTCTATCACTCTCTGGCCTGAGCCGTGAAAAGGAAAAACCAGTGCCTCCTCCACTTTTATGAATTAAAGCAGTATGTTTAACAGCATCAAAAATAGATTCTATGAAGTCATCAATGGGAATAACAAAACAAGCTGACAACTGTCCCAGTTCACGTCCAGCATTCATCAACGTAGGTGAATTGGGTAGAAAATCCAGATTCGCCATCAACTGGTAAAATTTTTCCTTCCAGAAAGAGATATCCGCCTCAGGATCATAAAGAAGCTCAGCCGAAGCAACATGACGGGCCACACGGCGAAATAAATCCTCAGGAGTCTCAATAATTTTCCCCGCCTCATCTTTCCTCAAATACCGTCTTTCCAGTAGCCTCAAGGCATTGCTACTCAGTTTAATGCCAGAAACAATCTGGCTACCGGATTGGGGGGAAAGTTCTTCCATTGCTGAAACTCCCTCCATCGTGTCCCTAACCTTTGAAGAAGAAAGAGAACGGCTAGTTCTTGGCAAAACAAATTCCTCCATACCAGGCAGAGGTTGAGCTACCCCCAGACGCTGACTTAACTGCTCAGTAAACTTTTCCAAAAACCTTCTATCGCTTACCCCCATAGATTCAGCGGCAGAGAAGACAGCTCTGGCTACTCTGCCTTTACCAATAACTTTTTGGCTCGCTTTTCTACCTATACCAGACATTCTTACACCTCAACAATTCTCCAAGGGACTTATCTTTTTGGAAGACAACATTGACAACTGATTGACTGATATGGTAAGTCCATCAGCAGCCAGGTTATCCACTACATGCTTCAACTCGCCTATATCAGCGAATTCTCGATAAACACTAGCAAAACGAATATAAGCGATATGGTCTAATTTTCTTAATTCCTCCATAACCAAATCGCCAATAAGAGAACTGGGAACTTCATTTTTGCCTTTTTTGTAGAGCTCAGCCTCAATATTATCTACGAGCTTATCAATAGCGCCTGTAGGTAAAGGACGTTTCTCACAAGCTTTGCGGATACCCTGAAAGAGCTTATCCCGGTTAAATTCCTCGCGCCGTTTGTCTTTCTTAACTACAAAAATCTTGTGCATCTGGATACGCTCATAGGTAGTAAAACGAGCACCACAAAAGCGACATTGCCTCCGCCGCCTTATCCCATCATTCACAGCTCGTGAATCTACCACCTTGGACTGTATTCCATCACAACAGGGACACTTCATAATCCCACCACAAATTGTATTATAATGTTATTCTACCACTAAATGTAGTAAAATTCAACCTTTTTACTTGTTTTTGATGAGGATATGAGATTATTCTTTGTTGACAATAATAAAAGGGGCAGCTATAGCTGCCCCTTTTATCCAAAGAAGTTTACGTTTACCCCTTAGACACTTGATACGGTGTTGGAACTACTGGTTTAGCGGTTGTGGAATTACCTATTACATTATTATAGGCAGGGAAGCGTTCTGAGCGGCGTAAGAAAGAAGGCACATCCAGAACTTCAGAGTCTCCCTTTATCAAGCGGCGCAGGTTCTCAACAGCACTTCTCTTCTGGCCATACTGGGTAACAAAACCTGTAGCAATGATAGTGAGCTCAACTTCACTATCCATCTCAGGATTAAACACTACGCCGAATATTACATTAGCCTCGGAGTCAACCGCCTGGGTAATCACTTGAGCAGCCTCGTTACACTCAAATAAGGTAAGACTTGAGCCTCCGGTAATATTGAACAGGACACCTTTGGCACCAGCTACAGCCACATCAAGCAAAGGACTGGCTAGAGCTATTTTAGCAGCTCCGGCAGCGCGGTTTTGCCCACTGGCTCTGCCCACAGACATCCAAGCAGGACCAGCATCCTTCATCACTGACCTGATATCAGCGAAGTCAAGGTTAATCAAACCAGGAACGGTAACCACCTCAGAAATAGCTTTGACCCCCAAGCGAAGAGCATCATTCGCCAAACCAAATGCACCCTCTACGGTTGTCTTAGCATCGCAGAGTTGAAGCAAGCGGTCATTGGGTATAATAATTAATGTATCGACCTTGTCGCTCAAGGTCAGCAAACCTTCCTCAGCTACTTCATCTCTGTGTGTTCCCTCAAAACCGAATGGCTTGGTTACCACCGCGATAGTAAGAGCACCAGATTGTTTGGCGATCTCAGCTACAACCGGAATACCACCGGTACCTGTACCACCACCCATACCAGCAGTGATAAACACCATGTCAGACCCTTCAACAAGATCATCTATCTCTTGTCGACTTTCCTCTGCTGCCTTGGCTCCAATTTTATGGTCACCTCCAGCACCCAGCCCCCGTGTCAATTTTTCCCCGAGTTGAATCCTGGTGGATGCCTCAGCCAGTGAGAGCGCCTGTCCATCAGTATTCATAGCGATGAAATCAACACCTTTAATTCCTTCACGAACCATGCGCGTGATGGCATTGCAACCACCACCACCAATACCTATGGCCTTAATTTTTGCTACTCCTGGAGTATAAATTTGCTTTGCCATTTTAACCTCCTTTCCTTAAATTAACTGCGGAACCATTTTTTCACCAAACCGATGAAGGCGCTCCAGGGACTACTCCTGTGCAGCTTTAACTCTGAGCCGGTTTTACCCCCTACATGCCACAGAATTAATCCCAAGGTAGTGGCATAAGCAGGGTCATGGAGAATATCAGCGATACCATAAATACCTCTGCTCAAAGGTCTGCCTATCCGCACTGGCATTTGCAACACTGTTTGTCCCAATTCATCGAGTCCAGCGAGGTTAGACGTGCCGCCGGTAAGAACCAAACCACAAGGCGCCAAGGAGCGATAATCAGTCGTAGGCATCTCTAAAAGTATCAACTGCAATAGTTCTTCCATTCGAGAGTGAATGATGTCACACAGATCGTGGTAAGAGGCGCTATGTCCATTTTCAATACCCACCCGGGCTTTCTCATCAATCTCTAAGTTTGGCGTCATATCGGCATACTGCTTTTTCATTTTCTCAGCTATTTCGAAAGGCAAACCCAAACCGATTGAGAGATCACTGGTCACCTGATAGCCAGCTACCGGGATGATCGCAGTATGATAAATGCTGTCATTCTTGAATACAGCAACATCGGTAGTGCCGCCACCAATATCAGCCATAATCACGCCAGTTTCTCTTTCCTCCGGAGTCAATACCGCTTCGCCACTAGCCAAAGGCTCCAAGACCAGATCTTCAACATCAATACCAATGCTTCGGACGCATTTGACCAAATTTTGTATTGAGGTTATCGAGGCAGTGACAATATGGGTTTCCACATCCAGCCTGGCTCCATGCATACCTACCGGCTCTTTTACTCTCTCTTGTCCATCCAGAGCATAATAGCGGGGGATAGCATGTAATACGCGTTTACCTTCAGGAACGGGGACATTAGTACGGGCTGCTGACAATACTCGCTTCAGGTCTTGGGGCCGTACTAAGCGGTCATCTCTGGGAATAGCTACAACCCCTCGATTATTCAAACTAGTTACATGCCTGCCAGTAACCCCAACATATACAGAGTCTACGCGCATTCCACTGATTCTCTGAGCTTCCTTTATTGAGGCAGCGATAGATTGCCTGGCTTCATCCATGTTAACTACAATGCCTTTATGCAAGCCCTGGCAGGGAACAGTTCCCACACCTAAAACTTCAATGTCGTCTTGTGCTTTGGCGTTAGCCACAATAGTAGCTACTTTAGTTGTGCCCACATCAATAGCAGAAAAAATTCTCTTTAGTTTGGCCATCTTTACCTCCTTTATTTTTATGGATGCTGCCTTTTTAGTTGAATCGCTCAGCTACTCTTAACTTAGCGCTGCGACTGCGCGGGTTGGATTCTACCTCCAACGAAGTAGGTTTGATGACCTTCCTTGATATGAGCTTTAAGATAGGCCTATGCTCATAGCTGCTGGCCTCACATCGCATGAATTGCTTAACTATACGGTCTTCTAAAGAGTGATAGCTGATAACTACCAACCTTCCGCCAGGACAAAGAAGGCCAATAGTCTGCTTCAAGGCCGCTTCCAAGTTTTTGAGTTCGCTATTGACTGCAATGCGAAGCGCCATAAAAGTTCTTGTGGCGGGATGAATTTTAGTATGTTTGCTCCCTAGAGCCTGCTCCACAATTCGAGCAAGCTGTAATGTAGTAGAGATAGGGCGATTTCGTACAATGAGACGGGATATCCGCCGGCTGTAATGCTCTTCTCCATACTCATTGATGATAAAGGCTAGCTTCCGTTCAGGGAAACTATTCACAATGTCAGATGCGGTCAGTTCCTGTTCACAGCTAAACCTCATATCCAGAGGAGCATCACGCTGAAAACTAAAGCCTCGTTGGGCTGTATCCAGTTGCAGGGAAGAAACACCAAGGTCAAAAAGGATACCATCAACCGGACAAAAATGGTGTTCGCTACAAATGGCTTCCAGATTGATAAAATTATCGTTAATTAAAACAACCGATTCATGATAGCTGTCAAGTTCACTTTCAGCTATTCTCAGAGCTTCAGAGTCAGCGTCAATGCCTAAAAGTCTCCCAGAAGGTGAAATCCTTTCCAATATGGCAGAAGCATGCCCACCCAAGCCTACCGTACAGTCGATAAAACATCCTCCCGGTTGTGGTCGTAATCCTTCAAGGACTTCATCAAGCAACACAGGTATATGGATGGGCAAAGACATAGTCAACTTCACAACTGTGCTCCGAAACTCTCGATTATCTGAGATGCCTCCTGTTCATCTGAAGCTTTTTCTTTCTCCCAAAGTTCCTTCTCCCAAAGTTCTACATAGTTGTTGGCCCCCACAATAATGACAGTGTCACCAATCGCAGCATAATCGCGTAACGGAGCTGGCAACATTATCCTGCCCTGTCCATCAAAAGAAGCACTGAAAGCAGAACCGAAAATAGCGCGATTCAGTTTCCTCAAATTAGCCGGCGCTACCGTTTTTGCCAGACTGTCGGCCAACCTTTTCCATTCAGCTACGGGATAAGCCAAAATGCATTTCTCTGTCCCCTTGATTAATATCAGTCCTTCCTTCATCTGCCGTCTGAATTTCGGCGGCAGAGGTGTTCTCCCCTTTTCATCTACTTTATATTCGTGTTCGCCAAAAAACATATTTACCTCGGAGCACCTCACATTTTGCTAAAATTCAGGTACCATCCCACACTCTCTATCATGCTTACCTTTTCCTTCCCCTTTTCCCCACTTTTCCCCACTTTCCTATTGTAACCTTATATACCTCTATTTTGTCAAGGGGTTTTTGCTCTGTTTCCAAGAAAATTCAAGAATTTTCTAACTTTTCTTATGTCTTCTCATATGCTAAGATGAATCGCTTAACTTTTGTGCTAATACAAGAGCCAAAGAATCACAAATCAAAAAGGAACATTATAGAGGCAGTCCTATGCGAATTGACATATTTTGTCTTTTCCCTGAGATGCTTACTTCTCCCTTTGAGCAAAGCATTATTAAGAGAGCTACCGAGAGGGGCATAGTAGAAATTGCAGCTCACAACATTCGGGATTACACCCATGACAAACATCATACCGCAGATGATTATTCTTACGGAGGCGGGCCTGGAATGGTTCTTAAGCCAGAGCCCATTTTCGAAGCGGTAGAAGCAGTAAAGCAGCAGTTTAATGGAAGCGAGCTACCCATTATTTTGCTCACACCAACAGGCAGCTTGTTTAACCAACAAATCGCTCAAGAATTAGCTCTCCTCCCTCATCTCATGCTAATCTGTGGCCATTATGAGGGCATAGATGAGAGAGTACATAAATACTTGGCCACAGACGAAATCAGTATTGGAGACTATGTCCTCAGCAGCGGTGAGGTAGCTGCCATCGCAGTGGTAGATGCTATAGTCAGACTTATTCCAGGAGCGCTTGGTTCAGGGATATCATCAAGCACTGACTCCCATGTCGATGGCCTTTTAGAATATCCCCAATACACCAGACCACAGGTATACCGAGGATGGGAAATCCCCTCGGTTTTGTTCTCAGGAAACCACCAAGAAATCGCTTGCTGGAGGCGGCGGGAAGCCATTTTACGCACAGCAAAACGGCGCCCCGAACTTCTGGAAAAGGCAAATCTTAGCCGAGAGGAGAAAGAATGGATATTCAAGAAGTTGTCCAATATAAAATAGACCCAAATATTCCTCAGATACACCCTGGAGATGCAATTAAACTCAGTATCAGAACTACCGAGGGGGATAAGGAACGCTTACAACACTTTCAAGGAATGGTGATCAGACTGAGGAGAAGTGTCAACGGAGGGACTTTCACAGTAAGAAAGATAAGTTATGGTATTGGGGTGGAGTACACACTCCCTTTTCAATCAACTGCTATTAAAGATATTGAGGTTTTAAAGCATGGCAAAGTACGCCGCGCAAAGCTTTACTACATGCGCCATCTCAGTGCTAAGCAGAGCAGGCTGAAGGAAAGGCAAGAAAAAGTAACCGTGCAAGCTGCTTCCCAAGAAGATGAAAATCAGCTCTCTTCAGAGGAAGCGCAATCATCATAGTATACTGAATGAGGTATGCCGAGGTAGCAGTTAATTCTCCTGCGATACATCCCACATTTTGCTACGCCACACCACCTCACTTAGATATTCAGTTAGGACAGGCAGTTTGGGTTCCCTTTGGTTCCAGAAATGTCCCCGGCATTGTCGTCAGGCTAAGCGAGCAAACTTCGCTGGAAACAGTCAAAGAGATAACTGATGTCATTAGCGAACACCCTTTGCTATCACCTCTGCAAATGGAACTCGCTCAATGGATAAGCCAGCATTATCTTGCGCCTCTTTTCGATTCTCTGGCTTTAATGCTGCCACCAGATTTTGGACACAAGCTCACTACCTATTTCCAGCCAGCAAACACTCACACAGATACATCGTCTCTTCCTTCAAGAGAAAAACAAGTCCTCAAATTTATAGAGAGCAAAAGAAAGGTAAGTTTGCCAGCACTGGAGAGAAAATTCGGGAAAACTAAAGCTAAACAGCTCATTGTTCCTCTCCTTCACCATGCTTTATTAATAAAGAGTGAGGAACTAGAAAAAGCCAAGATAAAACCAAAATCATGCGCCTACATAAAGCTAGAAATAAGACATAACGAAGTCGCCACCGAGATCTCTAAATTGAATAAGTCCCGAGCTTTCAAGCAGGCAGCGCTTCTAGAAGTTCTGGATAAACAAGCTCAACCAATTCTCATCAATGAAGCTGAGAACCGCGCTAACTGCTCTTTGGCATCAATAAAAGCCCTGGTACAGCGCAACATTGCCTCCATAGAGAAGATTAATGTCAGGCGAGACCCATTATCTCATTTCAATATTGAGTCCAAGTTGCCTCCAAACTTAACTTCATCCCAAGAAACCGCATGGAAATCAATCGAGGATAGGCTAAACAATATTGGCAATGGCTCATCACCCATATTTCTTCTGTTCGGTGTCACTGGCAGTGGCAAGACAGAACTTTACCTAAGAGCTTTAGCCAAGATCGCCTCTCAAGGTAAGCGTGGCATCTGTCTCGTCCCTGAAATTGCTCTCACCGCTCAAACAGTGGAAAGGTTTGCCAGCCGCTTTCCCGGACAAGTAGCAGTGTTACACAGTGGTCTTTCACCAGGAGAACAATTCGATGAATGGCAGTGGATAATGGAAGGAAACTGCAGCGTGGTTATTGGTCCCAGAAGTGCTTTATTTTCCCCTCAGTCTGACCTCGGGCTTATTATCATAGATGAGGAACATGAATGGACTTACAAGCAAGAAGACAAATCACCTCGTTACCACGCCAGAGACGCAGCTATTCAATTAGCACAGCTTAGCGGTGCTGCTGTCATTCTGGGCAGCGCCACACCAGATATTGAGAGCTTTCACCAAGCGCAATCAGGTAAGTATCAAATAATAGAGTTGAAGGAGAGAATTACACCACATGGCTACTCACCTTTGCCTGAAGTGAGTATAGTGGACTTAAAAAAAGAATTGAAGGAAGGAAATACCAGTCTGCTAAGCCGTTCCCTATCCACCGCTATAGAGAAAACTCTAGAAAGAGACGAACAACTAATTCTATTCCTTAATCGCCGCGGCACAGCCACATTTATTCAGTGTCGTCACTGCCATTTTGTCTTCCGCTGTCCCCGCTGCTCGGTAGCTCTTACCTATCATTCAGCAGAAAGAAAACTGACCTGCCATCGTTGTAGCTATTCCATAGCAGTACCTTCATCCTGCCCTCAGTGCTTCAGCTCCAATCTCAGTTTTTTAGGGGTGGGCACCCAAAGAGTGGAGGAGGAGGTTAAGCACCTTTTCCCCCAGGCAAGAACACTTCGCTGGGATAAAGATGTGATCACGCGGAGATACGCTCACGAGAAATTATTGAACAAGTTTCGTGACCACAAAGCAGATATACTTATTGGCACCCAGATGATCGCCAAAGGCTTAGACCTGCCGCAAGTCACGTTAGCCGGGATAATCAGTGCTGACACAGGACTCAACTTTCCCGATTTTCGTACTGGTGAGCGCACTTTTCAACTCTTGTGTCAAGTAGCCGGAAGAGCTGGGCGTGGAGTCAAAGCAGGGAAAGTTATCATCCAAACATACTCGCCCGAAAACTATGCCATTCAGGCCGCTGCTAAACACGACTATTTGAGATTCTATGAGCAAGAGATAAATTACCGGCATCAATACCATTACCCCCCATTCAGCCAGCTTATTCGTCTGGTATATACTCACACCAATAATGACCAATGCCGCCGGGAAACAGAAAAAATGAGCCATATCATCATGGAGGAAAAAGAGAGCAAAGGTTTAAGTGACCTGAACTTGATTGGCCCCATGCCCGCTTTTAGCGCCAGAATCCGGGGCAGGTATCGCTGGCAACTTATACTCCGCGGTTCCAATCCAGCTCAGATATTCTCAGGACTGACTTTGCAACAGGGATGGACTGTGGATGTCGATCCAGTAGGATTGTCCTAANTTGTAACAATCCCCTCATAAAATTTGCCAATACAATCATAAAATCTTATACTTAAAGATTATGGCAGTGAAGCAAGACTATTACCAAGTACTGGGAGTGCCGCGTAATGCCAGTGAAGCAGAGATCCAGAGAGCTTTTCGCAAATTGGCCTTCCAGTATCATCCTGATCACAATAGGGATCCGGGAGCTGAAGAAAAATTTAAGGAAATAAATGAAGCTTATCAGGTGCTTTCCGATCCCGGGAAAAGGAGTAGCTATGACCGTTATGGCCGAGTGATTAATGAAGGCGAGTTTCCTGACTTTAACTTTGGTGGCCTGGGGGATATCTTCGAATCTTTCTTTGGGGGGTTTGCTGAGTCTCCATTCGGTAGAACCGCTCAGCACATTCCGCAAAAGGGCGACAACCAGTATAGTCATCTTACTCTTTCTTTCGAGGAGGCTATTTTTGGCTGCAAGAAGGAGGTGGAAATAGAGCGCCTGGAGGTATGTCCTTCATGCCATGGAGTTGGTAGCAAACCAGGAACAAACCCTCAGGTCTGTCCTGAATGTCAGGGTGTGGGTCAGGTGAGGAGAGTGCAACAGAGTATTTTCGGACGTTTTACCCATACCACCACCTGCCCCCGCTGTAAGGGAAGTGGCACTGTGATAAGCAACCCCTGCCCCCAGTGCCGTGGGAGTGGAAGAATAAGAATGAAGCGCAAACTGACCGTTGATATCCCCGCCGGGGTAGACGATGGCTACAGCATACTCCTTGAAGGTGAAGGCAACCTTGGTTTGTACGGAGGCCCACCTGGTGACCTTCACCTTGCACTTTCAGTTAAGCCACATAAATTGTTCCACAGGGAAGGGAACGATATTCTTTGCGAGCTCCCCATTAACTTTGCTCAGGCTGTACTGGGTGATGAGATAGATATCCCATCTTTAAACGGCAATATATCTCTAAAGATACCACCGGGCACACAGAGTGGGAAAATTCTGTGCCTCAAGGGCAAAGGAATCCCCCATATCAGGAGCAGAGGGAAGGGGGATTTTTGTATCAAGATTCAAGTGGTTACTCCCCAAGGATTGGATAAAAATCAACGCTACCTTTTTGAAGAATTAGCCAAGGTCTTGCCCAGATTCAAGGTATCTGGNAATTAATCTCACTTACTCTTTTCAATTGCCTCTCCATTTGATTCAAGTCAGGACTTCGGCTTTCCTTTCACGACAATAGGAGCTTCACGAGGAGCAAATTCACTTAAGATACTTAAAGAAGGTTGATAATGAGCCGCTGCCAGTTTCTTGAAGGCAACTATGGCTTCTTTCACAGGCAAATCCTGAAACAGGATATCATAAATAATATCAACAATGGGCAATTCTTTCCCCAGTTTTAAGGCTAGCTGATGAGCCGCCATAGAGGTGTAAACGCCTTCGGCAACTTGGGGCATGGAAGCACGTATCTCAGATAGAGGGCGCCTTTTAGCCAATTCACAACCAACATAATGATTACGGCTGAGATTGCCAGCGCAGGTGGTTACCAAATCCCCCAAACCAGCCAAGCCATAAAAGGTAGCAGGATTGGCTCCTAAAACTGTCCCCAAGGAAACAAGCTCAGTCCAACCATAGGTGATAAAAGCAGATTTAGCGTTATCACCCAAAGCCAAGCCATCCATCACCCCCGCCCCCAAAGCCACAATATTTTTAAAGGCACCTCCCAACTCTACCCCAATAACATCCTCGCTGGTAAAAAGCGTAAAATGAGGACATTCGATCAACTCTCGCACCTTCTCAGCGACGGTTATGTTTTCAGAAGCGACTACCGCAGCAGCAGGTAGACCCTGTGCAATTTCTTTGGCTAAATTGGGGCCTGAAAGAACACAAATTTGCCCCCTCAAATCAGAAGAAATTACCTCCCCTATAACCTGAGACATCCTGTCTCCGGTGTCTACCTCCAGCCCTTTAGCGGCGCTAACAAATAACATAGAGTCAGTGAGATAGGACTTAGCGAGGGTGACATTTTGCCTCAGTCTTTGAGAGGGAACCGCCCAGATTACCAGATCAGCCTTATCCAAAGCTTCTTCAATGCAATTGGTAGAAGAATAGCTATACTTTCCCTGGTTCAGTTCCTCAGCTTCCGTCCTGCTTCGTGTCCAGATCTTTACTGCTACCCCTTTATCCCCCAGCAAGGCAGCTAAAGTACTGCCCCAAGTGGTGTTACCTATGATAGCAGCTTTAGGCATGACTAGAAGAGTCGGCGCTCTGTTCCCTGTCTCAGTCTTTTGATGTTATCGCGGTGTTGATAAATAACCAATCCCATGGCGGCTAATGCGTAGGCGAGATAAATTGGCGGCAAGTCATAGGCAATAGTCAAAGGAATCATTAGACACCAGGTGGCGATGATGCCAAGGATAGAGCCCGAGGACATATGCCGACTGTGCAGTGCCACTGCAGCCCAAACCTCAGTGCCCACCAAAGCTGCCGGGGGATAAATGGCAAACATTGTGCCAAAAAATGTGGTTACACCTCTGCCACCCTTGAACTTGGCAAACACTGACCAGCTATGCCCGGCAAGCACCGCCATCCCTGTGACAACTTGCGCTACCTGCCAATTGAGAAGGACAGTGCCAAGGGAAATAACATCGCTTCCTACAACCAGCTTAGCCAGCATAACTGCTACAGCAGCTTTAGCTACATCAAGAGCTATAGTCAGAGCACCGAATTTAGTTCCTGCAGCTCTCATTACATTAGTAGCACCTGTCTTGCCACTTCCATATTGTCTCACATCAACACCCTTAGTTAATTTACTCACTATTAACCCAAAGGGTATAGAGCCAAGGAGATAGCCAATAATCATGGTAACAATGAATTTGGTTATTATCATACTTGCATCATCTCCGGTTCCCTTCTATTTTTACTACGATATTTGCTGAAAATCAACCGCAAGGGAACACCCTGAAAACCAAAACTGCGGCGCAGTTGCTTCTCCAGATAGCGCTGATAAGAGGAATAGACTAAACCAGGGTCATTGACCGCCAGAACAAATGATGCCGTGCTAGATTCATCCTGGTAGGCCCTGATAATTCGTAGCCGTCTCATTCCTTTAACAGCAGGGGGGTGGCTGCTCACTGCTTGTTTCACTGCCCTGTCAACCTGTGATTGTGCTACTTTCTTCTGTCTCTGCTGCCAAATACGCCATGCTTCAGGCAAAACTCTATCTGTACCTTCCCTCAGTTTAGCAGAAATATAAAGAAAGGGAGCATAAGACAAGAATCTGAACCGCAATGAAAGAAGATGCTGAAACTCCCGCCTCTGTACCATGGGAATAAGATCCCACTTATTGATTGCCAATATTATCCCTCTACCAAGTTCCATAATATAACTAGCAATATGCATATCTTGGGCAGTAACAAACTCAGTGGCATCAACCATCAACAAGGCAACATCGCAACGATTAATAGCCTGGAGAGCACGAAGCAGACTGTAATAATCAATACCTCTAGCAACTTTGCCCCGCTGTTTGATGCCAGCAGTGTCAATAAGCGAAATTCTCTTATCATGCCACTGAACCACCGCATCCAAAGAATCGCGTGTTGTTCCGGGAACATCATCAACAATGGCTCTTTCCTCAGTTAACAAAGCATTTAGCAAAGTTGACTTCCCCACATTGGGTCTTCCCACAATAGCCAGTTTCGCTTCTGGCGGAAGGGAAAGCTCTTCAGATGGCGCAGGAAGAAGATCCAGGACAGCCTCTAGCAATCTCTCTATTCCCAGGTTATGGTAGGCACTGATAGGTATAGGCTGTCCTGCTCCAAGGCAGTAGAAGTTGGCAGCTTGAGCTTCCCATTTAAAGGAATCTATCTTATTTACTACCAGTACCACAGGCTTACCTGTTTCACGCAACATCTGGGCTATTTCCTCATCCGCACTAATAATTCCATCCTTACCATCTACGAGAAAAATTATGGCATCTGCTTGAGTAATGGCTGTTTTTATTTGAGATGCCACCTTTTGATGCAGAGGCAACTTTGTCGAATCAAGCGAAGGGCATGGAAAGTAACCACCGGTGTCAACCAAGGTCATCTCTCGCCCTCGCCAAGTGACCGAAGCAAAGAGACGGTCTCTTGTAGTTCCCGGTAAATCAGCAACTATGGCCAGACGCCTGCCAGCCAAACGATTCAGCAGAGTAGATTTGCCCACATTAGTTCTGCCGACAATAGCAAGGATAGCTTCCGTCATTTCATCAACATCCTTAATCACAAAAGCATTTTGACTAACAGCGCCTTTTGGAGGTGAAGCCTATTCTCCGCCTGATCAAAGACCACAGACCTGTAATCATCCAGCAAATCTATTGAAATCTCTTCTCCATGATGGGCAGGCAAAGGATGCATAAATAAAACATCCTGTTTGGCCAGGTCCAACAATTTATGATTCACCTGATAACCGGAAAAAACAACACGACGCTTCTCTGCTTCAGCTTCTTGGCCCATACTAGTCCACACATCAGTGTACACCACATCAGCATCTTCGACTGCCTCATAAGGCTTATCAGTCAGCTTGACCTCGTTGCCGCTGGAAATGGCAAGTTCTTTACCTCGGGCTAATATCTCTTGGCTGATCTCATAAGCCGAAGGAGAGGCAATATAGAAATTCATGCCCACAAGCGAAGCAGCAAGAAATAAACTGTTAGCTACATTATTACCATCGCCAATAAACGCCAGGGTTAGTCCTGAGAGCCTACCTTTTTTCTCATATATAGTAAGCAGGTCAGAGAGTGCCTGACAGGGGTGTTCCCAATCAGACAGCGCGTTGATAACAGGCACAGATGAATACTCAGCCAGAGTACACAGTGTATCGTGAGAAAATGTGCGTGCAGCGATACCATCAACGTAACGACTGAGCGTCCTGGCCACATCAGAAACTTGCTCTCGTTCCCCCAAACCCACCTCGCCTGGAGATAGATAAACAATGTCTCCGCCCATGTGATGCATGGCCACCTCAAAGCTAGTCTTAGTGCGCAAGGAAGGTTTCTCAAAAAGAAGAGCTAAAATCTTTCCCGAAAGAGAGTGAGCTGTACCTTTTTGCTTTATCATGAGAGCTTCTTTGATAAGCTGCTCAATTTCCTCACCACTGAGATCAGATATCGAAAGTAAATCTCTTTTCATTCATTACCCCCAGGCTATGAGCTTGACACTACAAGTTTAGTATACCATTCTTGAGCCGCACGTGGAGCGAAAGCGTCATAGAAAAGGGCTTAGGCGCTAAATTGCCTCTAAGCTGAAGGAGTAGTCCTCAATAACAGGATTGGCTAGCAACTTGCGGCACATCTGGTCAATCTCTTCTCGGACTTTATCTTGCCTATCTTGATCTATCTTTATTTCTATATACTTGCCTGCCCGAACGCTGGTTACTTCGCTGAAGCCCAAGTTATGCAATGCTCCTTTGATAGTCAAACCCTGAGGGTCATTAACTGTAGGCTTTAAGATAATATAAACTTTAGCTAAGTACATTTCAGAACTCCTCACATGTTTATTCAGATAGTCTGTCCGGTCAGTTTACTGTAGACCTCGCGATATCTTCTTGTTGTTCCTTCAACCACCTCCTGCGGCAACATAGGGGCTGGCGGCTCCTTATCCCACCCTGACGCTGTCAGCCAATCACGCACTGGCTGCTTATCAAGGCTGGACTGACAAAAACCAACCTTATATTGACTGATGCTCCAGAAGCGGCTGGAATCAGGCGTCAGCAATTCATCCACAATGGCCAGCTTTCCATTTATGAAACCAAATTCAAATTTGGTATCAGCGATGATAATACCCCTGCTTCTGGCATAATCCCGGGCGTAGTCATAAACGAGTAAGCTCTTCTCTTTTAATTCTTCAAGCAAGTATTTAATGCCAAGGCTTTTTATATCCTCTTCAGCTAGAGGACGGTCATGCTCTGTATCACTCTTAGTAGTAGGAGTGAAGATGGCGTGAGGTAATTCTTGACTTTCTTTCATCCCTGAAGGTAAAAGATTCTCACCAACCTTTCCCGTCTCCTTATATTCCATCCACGCCGAGCCTGCCAGATAACCCCGAACGACGCATTCCACCGAGATGCGTTCAGCTTTACTCACAAGCATAGAGCGACCTCGAAGATAGTCAGGTAACTTACCAGAATAGTCCCAAGGGTTTTCCACATCGTTCAGAGTGAGGCCGTCATCAACTACTTTGATAAAGTGGCTAGGCATGATATTCTTTGTTTTTTCAAACCAGAAAGCTGAAAGTTGATTAAGCACCTTGCCCTTGTCGGGAATGCCGCAGGGTAGCACAACATCAAAAGCAGAAATGCGATCGGTAGACACTATAAGTAGTTTATCGCCCAAATCGTAAATATCCCTTACTTTGCCGCGGCGGAATAAAGCAAGAGGTAAGCTGGTCTCCAATACAATCTTCATTGTCTAGTTCCCTCCAATTAGCTTTGGGTAGCAGCTGAACTTTCTTTTAACTCCAGGCGCTCAAAAATGCTGTCTACATATCTCAGGTAATAGTTGTAGTCAAACAGAGATTTCAATTCAAGTTTCGACAGATAAGCCAGAATGCGCTCATCAGACTCAAGTAGATCCAGGAAGCTAATTCTTTCCTGCCAGGCTTTCATAGCACTATCCTGCACCATTCTGTATGCCTCTTCTCGACCTGCACCTTTATTTATTAAAGCCAGAAGCACTCTTTGAGAGAAGATCAAACCCTTAGTGAGACCAAGGTTGCGCTGCATATTCTCAGTATAAACTTTGAGTCCCTTCATCACCCAGGTGAATATAGACAGCACATAATCCAATGCCAGGCAAGAGTCAGGCAAGATGAGGCGCTCTGCCGACGAATGGCTGATGTCGCGCTCATGCCACAGAGCTATATTTTCCATGGAAGTCAAAGCATATCCCCGAATTAATCGTGCCAGCCCACAAGTACGTTCGCAAAGCTCAGGATTTCGCTTGTGGGGCATCGCTGAGGAGCCCGTTTGCCCAGCTTCAAAAGGTTCTTCAAGCTCCAAAACTTCAGTTCTCTGAAGCCCTCTGATTTCAGTGGCGAACTTTTCCAGGGAGCTGGCAATCAGAGCCAGAGTAGTTACAAATTGGGCATGGCGATCACGCTGGACTATCTGACTGGATATTGGAGCTGGTGCCAGCCCTAACTTAGCACAAGCCATCTTTTCCACCTCGGGGGGCACAGTAACATAAGTGCCCACAGCTCCCGATATTTTCCCAACGGAGACAATTTCCTTGGCTTCAGCCAGCCTTCGGGCATTGCGCTTCATTTCCTCTCTCCACAGAGCCATCTTTAAACCCAAGGTAATAGGCTCAGCATGGACACCATGTGTTCGCCCCATCATAATAGTGTATTTATGTTCTATAGCCTTGTTTTCCAAAACAAAAATGAGCCCAGCTACGCCCTGCATGAGGAGTTCGGCAGCTTCCTTCAATTGCAAACCCAGAGCAGTATCCATAATATCTGAAGAGGTGAGACCAAGATGTACGAAACGAGATTCTTTACCCAGGCTTTCAGAAACTGCACTTAGAAACGCTGTCATATCGTGATGAGTTATTTTGAGGAAACCAGCCATGCGATCCAGGTTATAGCTGGCCTTTCTTATTTTGGATATATCTTCCTGGGAAATCTCACCCAACTCAGCCCAGGCTTCACAAGCAGCTATCTCTACCTTCAGCCATTGGTCAAACTTATTCTCTTCAGACCAGATTTTCTTCATCTGTGGTCTAGAGTAACGTTCAATCATAATTATCTATCTCCTAGCTCCATTTTATATTTACGGTAAGCCTCTTTTATTTCAGCATGCCCTGTACTTAAAATCTGGGCAGCAAGTAAGGCAGCATTCTTAACACCACTTTCGCCAATGCCGACGCAAGCTACAGGAACCCCAGCAGGCATCTGACTTATAGAGAGCAGAGGCATCTATACCTTTCAATTCGCTAGTGGGCAAGGGAACACCAATTACGGGCAGCGTTGTCCAGCTAGCCAGAATACCGGGAAGATGGGCTGCGCCACCAGCAGCAGCAATAATAACTTCTATGCCGCGCTCTGCTGCCTGTAAGCCATATTCCTGTGTCTTTTCGGGATTTCTGTGCCCGGAAATAACAGAGAGTTCATGGTCAATGCCCAGTTCTTGCAGCATCTCCAGGACTGGCTCAATCATTTCTCTGTCTGTCTTACTGCCGATAACAATGCCCACTAATGCCATTCAAACTGTCTCCCTCAAAGCAATATCCCTACGATAATGACAGCCCTCAAAAGAGATGCCGGAGATATTGCGATAAACTTTCGTCCCAGCTTCAGCCAAATCTTCACCCCTACCCACTACCGTAAGCACCCTTCCACCATTGGTGTAAACTTTGCTATCATCGCCCAGTTTAGTTCCCGCATGGAAAACTAGCAAATCTTTATCTATGTTATCCAAACCTTCTATGGGAAAGCCAGTTTTGTAGTTGCCAGGATAACCACCCGAAGCCATGACAACTCCAACACAGGCTCCAGTATCCCACTCTATCTTCACCCGGTCAAGATTTCCTTGAATCACCGCTAAGAATATATCTATTAAATCGGTTTTCAGCAAGGGCAGGATAACCTGAGTCTCAGGATCGCCAAAACGGGCATTGAATTCTAGCACAAGTGGCTCTCCATCAATGACCATCAACCCAGCATAAAGCACCCCTTTATAAGGCATACCTTCGTCGGTCATTGCTCTTATTGTCGGCAGCAAAATATTGTTGGTAACTTTTTCTATGAGCTCGGTGGAGAAAAATCCCGGAGGGCA
>JGI24025J20009_10000166_pt1 | contig 51927 bp, 45 predicted proteins | sample Cruoilmetagenom3_FD_20009 | JGI IMG/M metagenome (IMG submission 20009)
TGGTCTATTGGCACAGAGCTGAAATAACCAACCCCGATCAGCAGGTGCAAAGAGTAGCTTAAATTACGCCAGTTCCTGTCCAACAAATGGGGAGTAGCTCAATCTTCATATCTACCGTCTGGCCCAATCGCCGTCAGAACGCTTTCCGCCCTTCGTCCAAAATCGCTTTGGCGGATGCAATGGGAATTGAATATTCGCAGCGCAACCCCGCAATGAAATTTTTGCAACAGAGCCCCCGCAATGTCCGGAATTGCGGATCAACGCGGCTTTCGGGAACATCCAAAAACAAAGCACCGCTTTTGCTCTTAAACAAATGCTTGACTGCAGCATTTGTTTAAAACTTTAAATAACGTCAATTTCTCATAGCGACTAAGCGGATCTATTCCGTCACTTGTATCAGTTTATGAGCAATGGTCACTTTTGGCTCATAGGCTGACTTGGAAAAAGTATCTGCCACCCGAGAAGACTGGAGCTCCGCCAGGAACCACGAGTGACACACTTAGGGGCCGCTGCATCTAAGGGAATGTAAATAAATAGATTAACGAATTTTTACTAACCCCGCGTCGCGCAACTTATGCGCGTCGCGCAATTTTTTCGCTTCCCTACAAAAACACTAAAAATCAAGGTTCTCGACGTTCAGCGCATTTTGCTGGATGAACTCGCGGCGAGGCTCGACCACGTCGCCCATCAGCTTGGTGAACAGATCGTCGGCTTCAGCCATATCATCAACCTTTACCTGCAGCAAAGTTCGCGCTTCGGGATCAAGTGTGGTTTCCCACAGCTGCTCCGGATTCATCTCTCCCAAGCCTTTGTACCGCTGCAATGACAGGCCTTTTTCACCCTCTTGCAAGATCGCGTTCAATAGATCCATCGGTCCGTGGATCACCTGAGAGCGGTCCCTGCGGACCAAGTGCGCGGGCTTGTCGTACACAGCGTTCAGCTGATCAGTCATCGTACCCAACTTGCGGGCCTCGCCGGATCGCAACACCTGCCCGTCCAGCGTCCGCACCTCTTCGACACCGCGCAGAACGCGGGTCAGGCGGATACCGTGATCTTGGGTAATGCGGCCCTGCCATCCTTTTTCATACTCGGCGGCGATCAGATCCAAACGGCCTGCAACGGCATCTGTCACCGCCTGTAGATCGGCATCGGCACGCCCCGGCACGAAGGCACCGGAAATCGCGGATTGTTCAAGGATATGGCGGGGATATATAGTCGGAAAAGCCTCAAGGATGCGCTTGACCGTGCGCGCTTCTTCGACAACGCGCACCAAATCCTGACTCACGATTTCCTCGCCCGAACCAAGCCGTAGCGCGGCACCTTCGGTGCCTTGATGGATCAGGTAATCCTCTAGCGCGGGCTGATCTTTCAGGTAAACCTCGGACTTGCCACGCGCCACCTTATACAGCGGCGGCTGCGCGATATAGAGATAGCCGCCCTCGATCAACTGGGGCATTTGGCGATAGAAAAAGGTCAAAAGCAGCGTCCGGATGTGGGCGCCGTCAACGTCAGCATCAGTCATGATGACAATCTTGTGGTAGCGTAGCTTTTCGATGTTGAACTCGTCACGGCCGATGCCGGTGCCAAGCGCCATCACGAGGTTCCCGATCTCCTGGCTCGACAACATGCGGTCAAAACGCGCGCGCTCGACGTTGAGGATCTTACCGCGCAGCGGCAGGATCGCTTGTGTGCGGCGATCACGGCCCGTCTGTGCGGACCCACCAGCGGAGTCCCCCTCGACCAAGAAAAGTTCGGTCTTGGACGCGTCTTTTTCCGAACAATCCTTCAGCTTACCCGCCAAATAGTTCACATCCATCGCTGTCTTGCGGCGGGTCAATTCGCGCGCTTTACGGGCCGCTTCGCGGGCCAGCGCGGCCTCGACGATCTTACCGACGATCTGCTTGGCCTCGTTCGGGTTTTCCTCGAACCACTCGGCCAGTTTTTCGTTCACCAGCCCTTCGACGGCGGGGCGCACTTCGGACGACACCAGCTTGTCCTTGGTTTGCGACGAGAATTTCGGATCGGGCACTTTGACAGACAGCACGCAGGTCAGGCCCTCGCGGGCATCGTCACCGGTAAAGTTGACCTTTTCCTTCTTGGCGATGCCGGATGTCTGGGCGTAATTGTTGATCGTCCGGGTCAGCGCACCGCGGAAACCAGCCATGTGGGTGCCACCGTCACGCTGCGGAATGTTGTTGGTAAAGGGCAGCACGTTCTCGTGGTAACTGTCGTTCCACCACATCGCGACCTCGACCCCAATCCCGTCCTTTTCACCGACCATGAAGATCGGTTCTGGCATCACCGGCGATTTCGAGCGGTCCAAGTATTTGACGAACTCCTTGACGCCGCCTTCGTAGAACAGCTCGCTGCGCAGCGGTTCTGCCGGACGTTCATCTTCAAGGATGATCCGCACACCCGAATTCAGGAATGCCAGTTCGCGCAGGCGCTTTTCCAACGTTTCAAAGGAATAATCTAGGTTCGAAAAAGTATCGGTCGAGGCAAGGAAGCGCACTTCGGTGCCTTTTTCGCCATTCGCATCGCCGACCACGCGCAGATGTTCGGCGGTGTCACCATGCTCGAATCTCGCATAGTGCTCTTTGCCGTCGCGCCAGACCCGCAGTTCCAGCCAGTCGGACAGCGCGTTCACAACCGACACGCCCACGCCATGCAGACCACCGGACACCTTATAGGAGTTTTGGTCGAATTTACCGCCCGCGTGTAGCTGGGTCATGATGACCTCGGCTGCGGAAACGCCCTCTTCTTCGTGGATGCCCACCGGAATTCCGCGCCCGTTGTCGCGCACGGAAACGCTGGAATCGGCGTGGATTTTCACCCGCACATGGTCGGCGTGACCAGCCAACGCCTCGTCAATGCCGTTGTCCACGACCTCATACACCATGTGGTGCAAGCCCGACCCGTCATCCGTATCGCCAATATACATACCGGGCCGTTTGCGAACGGCCTCCAACCCCTTGAGAACTTTGATGGAATCGGCACCATATTCGGCCGGCTGCTGCGCGTTGTCGGACATTGTTTTTTTCCGTTATTTCCCTTGCCGCTTTATACGTGCTGGGCGTGGGATTGTCACGCGCCAGACACAATATTTAGTGGTTTGGTGCTTTGCCCTGTGGCCTCGGAATTTCCGCTCAACGCCCTGTCCCGGCCACATTCCGCCGGCACAATCGCGCAAACAGACAGGAGGCATTTTCATGGGGCGTGAAAACTTCAATGACCGTTTGAACCGTATCCGGAAGAGGCGAGAAAAAAACCCGCCGAAGTTGGACGACAGCTTTACCATCTATGAGCGATCAAAGGACGGCGGCGAGCGGGAAAAGAACGCGCTGGACGAGGGGGAGCACCGGTTGGAGCAGGGAGTTGCGCTTGTCACCTTCATCGCGGTCGTGCTGGTCATTTATTTTCCAGCACTTGGCTGGACGATGATGCCAGTTCTCGTTTTGATGGGCGTCGTGCTGTCAGCGGCCATCTTGATCAACTGGATCAGGCGTCGGGACCGGTCGAATTTCTTCATGTATTTCGACAGGTATCTGGCCTACCCGGAGTGGCTATACAGCATTTTAAAATCCGCGCTCAGGTGAAGGGGATCACAAGCCCCACCGCAACGAGCAATCCGCCCGCGGTCAGGTTCATACGCTTCAGCGCGCGAGGCGAAGTCATAAGCGCGCGCACTCGGTCGACCGACGCGGCCAGAATAAGGTTGCCGGTCAGCGGAACGGCGGCGGAAATGGCGCAGATCACGGCGATGTCCACCCCGGTCAGGCGCGAGAAGTCGAAGAACCCCGGCAGGATACCCATGTAGAACAGGATCGCCTTGGGGTTGCCGATAATGACTGCCAGCCCCGCCGCGAACCCCGCCCACATGCCGGGGCGGGTCAGCCGGCTGTCTTTCGAAATGGTACGGTCCGCGCGACGAATCAGCACATAGCCCATGAACAGGAACATGCCGCACGCAACATAGCGCATTATGATCAGGAAATGTTCGAATGTGGAAACCAGCCAGCTGACCCCCAGAACGGCCAGAAGCGGCCAAAGAACATCGCCCACCACCACGCCTAGGGCCAGCGGCCAAGCAGAATGAAATCCGCCCGACAGCGCCCGCGCCAAGAGCGCAACCCAGACCGGGCCGGGCGTCATGAACAGAACGAACAGTCCGGCGGCATATAGGAAAAGTTCGTATGTGGTGATGGTCACGACTGCACCTCGAATCTGGACACGCCGCTTTCTTCGGTCACTTCGACATGCATCGCGCGATCACCCAGTTCGGCAAACAGTTCCGGCCCCGTGCCTGTCATGAATGCCTGCGCCCCAAGAGCGCATATCTCATCATAAAGTGCGGCGCGGCGGGAGGCGTCAAGATGGGCGGCGACCTCGTCCAGCAACAGGATCGGCGGCGCGCCGAAATCGCGGGCCAACGCGCGTGCATTGGCAAGTATCAGCGACACAAGCAGTGCCTTTTGCTCTCCAGTCGAACAGTCCGAAGCGGGTACGTCCTTGGCCGCATAGGTGCCGATCAAATCGGCACGGTGTGGGCCGATCAGCGTGCGCCCGGCCGCCAGGTCGCGGGAACGGGACGCGGCCAGCGTCGCGCACAGCGCATCCGCCGTGTCAGGCAGGTCGGCCTCGGCATGGGTCAGCTCCAGTTCGGCGGTGGGAAAGGCGGTTTGCGCCTCGGCCTGCGCATCGCGCAATTGGTCCAGCGCGAACAGGCGATTGGAATGGATCATCGCGCCCGCTTCAGCCATTTGGCTTTCCAGCGCGCCATACCAATGGGCATCGCGCACCTGGTCCTTCAGCAAACGGTTGCGTTCGCGCATGGCTTTTTCATAGGTCAGGGTCGCCTCGGCATGGCCGGGGATGAAGCTTAGCACCGCGCGGTCCAGAAACCGCCGCCGCCCCTCCGCCCCTTCGATCCACAGACGGTCCATCGAGGGGATCAACCACAACACCCTGGCGATCCGGCCAAGCGCCAACTGGCTGGCGGCCTTACCGCCAATCCGCACCTGCCGCGCGGCCCCATTTTCAGACCGGAATTCAACCTCATGCGCCTGATGCAGCGACCGCAGAACGCCGGTGATCTTCCAGCCCAGCGCCTCTGGCCGCCGGGTCATCTCCTCGGCACTCGCACGGCGCAGCCCGCGACCGGGAGAAAACAGTGAAACGGCCTCAAGGATATTGGTCTTGCCCGCGCCATTCGGCCCGAAAATCGCAACAGGCCGCCCGTCAAGCGCCAGATTCCCCCCGACATGCGACCTGAAATGCGACAGAGTCAAAGCGGTGAGTTTCAGGCCGGACATCATCCGCCTTTCATTGTTCTGAAAATACCTGCGCCGCAGACAACCCGCGCCAGCCGGTTACACCCGCATCGGCATCACGACATAAACAGCCGAGGTGTCGTTGCCCTCGCGCATCAGAGTAGGATCGCCCGAGGAGTTAAACAGGAACACGGCATTCTCACGGTCCACCTGAGAGGCAATCTCCAACAGATATTTCGCGTTAAACCCGATCTCAAGCCGCTCGTCGCCATAGGCCACGGCCAGCTCTTCCTCGGCCGCGCCGCTATCGGGCGCGTTCACGGACAGAACCAACCGGTCCTCGTCCAGCGACAGTTTCACGGCACGCGAACGTTCCGACGACACGGTGGCCACACGGTCAACGGCGGCGGCGAAATCCGATGCGTCAACTTCCAGCTTGCGGGTGTTGCCCTGCGGAATCACGCGCGTGTAATCGGGGAACGTCCCGTCGATCACCTTGGATGTCAGGGTGATGTTCGGCGTGGCAAACCGGATCTTGGTTTCAGACACGGACACGGCGATCTGCATCTCGTCATCGTCCAGCAGCTTGCGCAACTCGCCCACGGTTTTTCGGGGCACGATCACGCCGGGCATTTCCGCCGCGCCATCTGGCAGCTCCGCGTCGATCCGGGCCAAGCGGTGGCCATCCGTGGCCACGGCACGCAGCACCTTTCCGCCATCGGCATCAGACACATGCAGATAGACACCGTTCAGATAATACCTTGTTTCCTCAGTGGAAATCGCGAATTTCGACTTGTCGAACAGGCGCCGTAAAACCGGTGCCGGGGCCGAGAAGTTTGCCGAATATTCGGAATTCGCCATCACGGGAAAATCTTCGCGTGGCAGGGTCGCAAGGTTGAAATGGGACCGCCCCGCCTCGACCGACAGTCGCCCGTTGGCACCATCGTCAGTCAGCGTAACCAGCGCGCCGTCAGGCAGTTTGCGCACGATTTCATGCAAGGTGACGGCAGACACGGTGGTTGCACCGGCGCGTTCGATCTGCGCGGGGGCCTTGTCCACCACCTCGATGTCCAGATCTGTGGCGCGGAACTGGGCCGTATCGCCCTCTGCCTCGATCAAGACGTTGGCAAGGATCGGAATGGTATTACGGCGTTCGACGACCGATTGGGCTTGGCTGACTGCTTTAAGCAGCGCGCCGCGTTCGATGCTGAGTTTCATGCCCTCGCTCCTATTCGGGTGCAACATTCCGACCGGGACCGGCAAGGTATCCGGTTTGGGCGGCGTCACAAGTGTTTTCTTGTTTTGTCCAATGGATTGCATGGAATATCAAGGGCCACGCCGATGTGGCGCAGCCCTTGGGGTGGTTCCGTGGTGTCAGTGCCGCATATCGCGGGTTTCGGAGGCTTAGGCCTCCAACGTCCGGCGCAGCATTTCGACATCCTCGTCGATCTGGCCGTCCTGCACGCGCAGCTCTTCGATCCGGCGCACACCGTGCATGACGGTGGTATGATCGCGCCCGCCAAAACGACGGCCGATTTCGGGCAGGGAGCGCGATGTCAGCTGCTTACAAAGATACATCGCCACTTGGCGGGGCCGCGCATAAGAGCGCACGCGCTTCGGCCCGATCATGTCGGACAGGCGAATGTTGTAATGATCGGCCACCTTGCGCTGAATCTCTTCAACGGTGATCTTGCGTTCAGAGGCGCGCAGCACGTCGGCTAGGCAATCCTGCGTCAGCTCCAGCGTGATTTCACGCCCGACAAGCGAAGCAAAGGCGAACAGACGGGTCAGCGCGCCCTCAAGCACACGCACATTGGTCGAAATCCGGTGCGAAAGAAACTCCAACACGCCATCGGCCATGACCAGACCGGGGTATTGCAGTCGATACTGATCGACCTTGGACTGCAGAATGCCAAGGCGCAGCTCATAGTCAGTGGGGTGCAGATCGACCACCAGACCGCATTGCAGGCGCGATTTGATACGATCCTCAAGATCCTTGATCTCGCCCGGCGCACGATCAGCAGAAATGATGATCTGCTTATTGCCATCCACAAGCGCATTGAACGTGTGGAAGAACTCTTCCTGCGTTGAATCCTTGCCCGCGATGAACTGCACGTCATCGACCATCAACACGTCCACCGCACGGAACATATGTTTGAAATCCATCATCTTGCGATCGCGCAGCGCCTGCACGAAGCGATACATGAACTGTTCGGCGGACAGGTAGACCACGTTCAGATCGGGGCGCTTGGTTTGCAGCTCGTGCGCGATGGCGTGCATGAGGTGGGTCTTGCCAAGGCCGACGCCGCCATAAAGGAAAAGCGGGTTGAATGAAACAGGGCCACCTTCAGCCACGCGGCGCGCGGCGGCATGGGCCAATTCGTTCGGTTTACCGACCACGAACGTATCAAAGGTGAACCGCGAATCCAGCGGCGCGCCGGGCATGTCGTCATTGATAGCCGCGGCTGGCTTGGCAGAAACGGCAGGCTCCGCGCCGCGGGCTTGCGGCGCTGCACGCGCGGACAGGTTTGCGGAAACCTGGAAATGCACGCGGCGCACATTGTCCACGACCGCCTTCAGCTTGTGAAGGATCAGCTCTCCGAAATTCTGCGATACGTAGTTGCCCATGAAAGACGTGGGCACATGAAACGTCGCTACCCCGTTTTCGATGCGGGCGAATTTCAGCGGCTCGATCCAGTTCGAAAAGCTATTTTGCCCCACAGTCGCCAGCAGGTCTTTTTGCAACTGGCCCCATTGTTCTTGTGTCATATTTCCCCGATCCAACCCTTCGTTTTTCGTCCACCTTGCGCGGCATTTTCCACGCGGCACCATTACCGTCGGACCATAAACAAAACGCGACGAACCCATTGCCCGCATAGGCATGGAGGATTCCGTCCGGTCCGGACTCAAATGCGCATCGCCTGCAATCCGTTCATAGCGCCACACCGACGGAATCGGCGGGACCCTTCCCCAATGGATTGCGCGGACGCCGCGCGGACTTGCTGGACAGGGTCGAGATCGGAACAATCTCGATAAGATCAACAAAACAAGGCCCAAGAACCCTTGTATTAGTGACCCAAGCTGATGCGAAGCTGGCCTCCCAAAGCCGATCCGCGCTGCCTGTCCCCCCAAGGCGAGTGACTCGCAGGGAGGAAGTTAGCAGCCCTCCAAGCGCTGCCACAACTAATCTTCGCGCTTGACTCTATGAGTCGCGAAAAAGAATCTCGGATGCCCCGAAAGCGTTGAAATTTTGCTACTTGGTCAGGAAAAATGACACGAAAAAAACGCCGCTCAAGGCGACGCTTTTTAATCATTTTGGCACTGGGCCAACCGGTGCCTCACCCCGTGGGGCGCGACCTATCAGCCGATCGCTTTGACGCGCGCGGACAGGCGCGACATCTTGCGCGCAACGGTGTTCTTGTGAAGGACACCTTTGGTCACACCGCGCATCAGCTCGGGCTGAGCTTCGCGCAGGGCGGCGGATGCCACTTCTTTATCGCCGGAGGAAATCGCTTCTTCCACTTTACGCAGGAAGGTGCGGATCCGCGAGCGGCGTACTTTGTTCACGGCGAAGCGCTTCTCGTTCTGACGAGCGCGTTTCTTCGACTGGGGCGTATTTGCCATGTTCTCTTCGTCCCACTGTTCGGGTTCGGTGCAATCTTGAAGCCGCGTCTTTAGGCCTGAGTCGGTTTCAAGTCAACCCGCTTGAGGGCATTCTTTGCCCCGGAAAGCCATTCATCGCCCCGGCAGCCCCTGCAAACTGCCCGAATTCCGACAATTCCCGCGAAGGGAGCCCGAATCCCGCGAAGGGAGCCCGAAATCCGCTCGAATCGGATGGGTTTCGGCGTGACACTCGCAAACCGCACTGTTATCCCCGCGTAGGTAGCAAAGACATGGGTAGAACGCCTTGCAAATCGAAAAAACGAAGCTGAATAGCGTATTCATCCTGACGCCAAAACGCCACGGGGATGCGCGCGGTTTCTTTTCCGAAAGCTGGAATCGCAAAGTCATGGCCGAGGCCGGGCTTGATTTCGATTGGGTGCAGGACAACCATTCACTGTCCGCGCGTGTCGGAACGATCCGCGGGCTGCACTATCAATCGCCCCCCCACGCGCAGGACAAGCTGGTGCGCTGCGGGCGCGGGCGACTGTTTGACGTGGCCGTGGACGTGCGCAAGGGCTCTGCCACCTACGGGCAGTGGGTCGGGGTCGAGTTGAGCTTTGAAAACGGAAAGCAGTTGTTGATCCCCGCAGGTTTCCTGCATGGGTTTGTCACCCGCGAACCTGACACGGAAATCATTTACAAATGCAGCGATTACTATGCACCCGAATGCGACGGTGCGGTGCGCTGGGACTGTCCGGACATCGGTGTGGACTGGGATTTGGGCGCGGTTGAACCCATCCTTTCGGAAAAGGATGCCAAGGCGATCGGCTTGGCCGAATTCGACAGCCCGTTCGATTGCAAGGGGTAAGAGTATGAAGATTCTTGTAACTGGTGGCGCCGGATTTATCGGCTCGGCCGTGGTGCGTCATGCGGTGGCACAGGGCCACGCAGTCGTTAACCTTGACGCGCTGACCTATGCCGCCTGCCTGGACAACGTGGCCAGCGTGGCCGATAGCCCGCTATATGCATTCGAGCAGGCCGACATCCGTGATCGCGCCGCGCTGGGCCGGGTGTTCGCCAAGCATCAGCCCGACGCGGTGATGCATCTGGCCGCAGAATCGCATGTCGACCGATCCATCGACGGACCCGGCGATTTCATCGAAACGAATATCACCGGCACCTATAACATGCTGGAAGCGGCCCGCGCCTACTGGGTCAGCCAAGGCAAGCCGGACAGCTTCCGCTTTCACCATATCTCGACTGACGAGGTGTTCGGTTCGCTGCCTGCCGATCCTTCTGTGCAATTCACCGAGGACACCGCCTACGATCCGCGTTCGCCCTATTCGGCGTCCAAGGCCAGTTCCGACCACTTGGTGCGTGCATGGCACGAAACCTACGGCCTGCCGGTCGTGATGACCAATTGTTCGAATAACTACGGGCCGTTCCATTTCCCTGAAAAGCTGGTGCCGGTGGTGATCCTCAAGGCGCTGGCCGGCGCGCCGATCCCGGTTTACGGTAAGGGAGAGAACGTGCGCGACTGGCTGTATGTCGAAGACCATGCCGACGCGCTGCTGACCGTGCTGGAAAAGGGCAAACTGGGCCGCAGCTACAACATCGGCGGGGAGAACGAGGCCAAGAACATCGACATCGTGCGCACCATCTGCGCCGCATTGGATGAAAAGCGCCCCGGCAACCAACCCTATACCGAGCAGATCACCTTTGTGACCGACCGCCCCGGCCACGACATGCGCTATGCCATCGACCCGTCGCGCATCCGTAACGAATTGGGTTGGCGGCCCTCCGTCACGCTGGAGGAAGGTCTGGAAAAGACCGTGCAATGGTATCTGGACAACGAGGACTGGTGGCGCGCGCTTCAGGACCGTCAGGGCGTGGGCGAACGACTGGGGGTAAAGGCGTGAGCATCCTCGTCTTCGGCAAAACCGGGCAGGTGGCCACGGAACTGCTGCAGTTCGACGCCTGCGGCGACTTGGCAAAACATTTTCCCGGCCTCGGCCCCATGACCTTGCTGGGCCGCGACCAGGCCGACCTGACCGACCCGGAAAAATGCGCGCAGATCATCGCGGATAGCGATGCCAAGGCGGTCATCAACGCCGCCGCATATACCGGGGTGGACAAGGCCGAGGATTACGAGGCCACCGCCCACATGGTGAATGCCACCGCGCCCGGCGCCATGGCAAAGGCCTGCGCCGCCAAGGGCATTCCCTTCATCCATATTTCGACCGACTACGTTTTTGACGGCTCTGGCGACACGCCCCGTAGCCCGGATGCGCCGACCAACCCGATTAACGCCTATGGCCGCACAAAACGCGCAGGCGAAGAAGCCGTGCAAGAGGCGGGCGGGCAATACGCCATCCTGCGCACGTCCTGGGTATTCTCTGCCCATGGCAACAACTTCGTGAAAACCATGTTGCGCCTCGGGGCGGAGCGGGACCGGCTGACCATCGTCGCCGATCAGGTGGGCGGACCGACCCCGGCCTACAGTATCGCTGTTGCCTGCCTGTCGATCGCGGACAGTTTCCAGCAAGGGCGCGGCACCACTGGCACCTATCATTTCTCGGGCACGCCAGACACAAGCTGGTCCGATTTCGCACGAGAGATCTTCCGCCGTGCCGGCCTTTCGCCAGAGGTGGTGGACATCTCCACCCCGGACTTTCCCACCCCTGCCGAACGGCCGCTGAATTCACGGCTGGACTGCTCCAGCCTTGAACAGGCCTTCGGCGTGCAGCGGCCTGACTGGCAGAACGGTCTACAATTCGTTCTGGACCAGTTGGAAGACGCCGCCAACCGACCCGACTGATTACCCATTTACCCGGAAAGATCGACGCAATGATGACCAAAGTAGAACAGACCACCCGCAAGGGCATCATTCTTGCTGGCGGATCGGGCACGCGCCTTTATCCGATCACGATGGGCGTATCCAAGCAACTGCTGCCGATCTACGACAAGCCGATGATCTATTACCCGCTGTCCGTTTTGATGCTGGCCGGTATCCGCGAGATCGCGGTGATCACCACCCCCGAGGACCAGGACCAGTTCAAGCGTCTGCTGGGTGACGGCAGCCAATGGGGTGTCGAGTTTACCTATATCAAGCAGCCCTCGCCCGACGGGCTGGCGCAGGCCTTTATTCTGGCCGAGGATTTTCTGAATGGCGCGCCTTCGACCCTTGTTCTGGGCGACAACATCTTTTTTGGCCACGGCTTGCCGGAAATTCTGGCCGAGGCGGACCAGAAACAGACCGGCGGGACGGTCTTTGGCTATCGCGTGGCCGACCCCGAACGCTATGGCGTGGTCGATTTCGATGCCGATGGCACGGTGCGCGGTATCGTCGAAAAGCCCGAGGTGCCGCCATCGAACCACGCGGTGACAGGGCTGTATTTCCTTGACGGCGACGCCCCCGAACGGGCCAAGAAGGTGAAGCCCTCGCATCGCGGCGAGCTGGAAATCACCACGCTTCTTGAAATGTATCTGAAAGATGGCCTGCTGTCGGTGCAACGCATGGGGCGCGGTTACGCATGGCTGGATACAGGCACTCATTCCAGCCTGCTGGACGCGGGCAATTTCGTGCGGACGCTGGAAAACCGGCAAGGCCTGCAAACCGGTTGCCCCGAGGAAATCGCCTTTAATTCAGGTTGGATCACCCGCACACAGTTGATCGAAATGGCCGAAAAATTTCGCAAGAACAAATACGGCGCCTATCTAAAGGGTCTGTTGCAGGGCTGATAAGCGCAAGCGAGGGTAAGACATGACGACATATAAGTTGGCAGGCTTCGGCCATTCGCATCTGTCGGCCTATCTGCGGGCCAAAAGGTTTTTTGAAAGAACCGGTAAGGAGTTACTGGCTGAGACTTCCCTTACGCAACTGAACTTTAAGGTGTATCAGCCGAATTACGAAAATGTGGACCTCACAGCGGCTTACTCCTCCAATCCGTCTGGCGAAAAAACGAATCGCTTGAAACGCCTCGCTGCCCGTCTTTCGGGTGGGGGGTATCACAGTTTCGATGCCCTAAATCGACCGCGTGTCCTTACGGAAAACTTTGAGAACCGCATGAGACATATAATCAAGCGCGATGATCCCAATGCGATTTTTCTGGCCTGTATGGGCAACGAATACAACACCATGGGGATGCTGCAGCACCCCGAGCCCTTTGATTTCGATCTGCCCGGATTCGGGATCGAGGTCGAGGAAGGCGTGGCTGTTATTCCCTATACACTGATGCGCGCCCAGATGACTGCCCTGTGCGAGCAAAACGTGCTGCTGTTTTGGCGTTTCTTCAACGAGGCGACAGACAAGCCGATCTATCTTGTGCCGCCACCACCACCAATTGCCGACAAGATGCATATCATGTCCTATCCTGGGGCTTTTTCAGGAAAGGCAAAGCAATACGGCGTGTCGCCTGTCGGGTTGCGCCGCAAGATGTGGCTGCTGTATTGCGACATCCTGCGCGACGTGGTGAAGGGCACCGGCACCACCTTTGTCGAACTGCCCGACCCGGTGTTCGTCGATGGCTGTCTGGCCAAGCAATTCTGGCAAGAAGACCCGACCCATGGCAACGTGGATTACGGCAAGCTGATGCTGGAGCATGTGACCGATCTGGCCTTTGGTCCCGGCGCCGCGAAAGGGGACGCGAAATGAGCAAACGCACCAATCCTTATTCGGGCCTGCCGGCCCACTGTTTCTGGTCCCGCACCCATCGTGGCAAGGACATCGCGGAAATCGATCCGGTGGTAAAAGGGCAATTCACCCTCAAGCCCAAGATGAAGATCGCCACGGCCGGCAGCTGTTTCGCACAACATATCGCCAAGCACCTTCAGGGGCAGGGTTACAACTATTTCGTCACCGAAAAAGCACACCCGATCATCGCCGATCAGGTGGCGCGCGCCTTTGGCTACGGTGTATTCTCGGCCAGATATGGCAACCTTTATACCACGCGGCAACTGCTGCAGCTGGCCCGCCGCGCCTACGGAGAATTCCAACCAAAAGAGGATATCTGGGAGGTCGAAGGCGGCTTTATCGACCCGTTCCGCCCCAATATCCAGCCCGCTCCCTTCGCCAGCCGCGAAGAATTCGACGCCGCGCGCGAGGTGCATTTCGCCGCCGTCCGCAAGATGATCGAAGAGGCGGACGTGTTCGTTTTCACCTTCGGCCTGACCGAGTCATGGGTATCGAAAGAGGACGACGCGGTCTTCCCCCTTGCACCCGGTGTGGCGGGCGGCGAATTCGACGAAAAGCGCCATGGTTTCAAGAACTTCACCGTGTCCGAAGTGGTCGCAGATTTCCGCGACTTCATCGCGCTGATGCGGGCCAAAAACCCCAAGGTGAAGGTGCTGATGACGGTCTCGCCGGTGCCGCTGATCGCCACCGCACGCGAAGACACCAGCGTCATCACCGCGACGGCCTATTCCAAATCCGTTTTGCGCGTCGCCTGCGAGGAATTGCAGATGATGGAGAAAGACGTGTTCTATTTCCCCTCCTACGAGGTGATCACGGGCAATTATACGCGCGGTGCCTATTACGGTGCCGACCTGCGCGAGGTCGAGGCAGAGGGCGTGGCTCATGTCATGTCCCTGTTCATGCGCCACTACACCAAGGATGGCGGATCAGCGCCCGCATCGGACAAGCCGGTGGACAGCTTCCAAGAGGACGTGCAAAAGGCCTTGGATATCATATGTGACGAAGAAATGATCGAAAGAGCGGTTAAATGAGCGAGACCGGAAATGCCCAGATGGTTGTGGGTCTGTATTCCTTCCCCAAAAGCGGCAACACTTGGCTGCGGGCCATCATTGCGGGGCTGTGCGACATCCCCGGCGGGCCAGGTATGTTGCAGAAATATGTGACCGACACCCATTACGGCAAGGTTCTGGAAAACCCTTGGGAGTTTCAGGGCAAGGATTGGTACTTCTACAAATCCCACCGCAAGGACGTGTTGGAGGAACATCAGGGCGAAGCCTTCAAAACCGACCGCATTCTGTATATCTACCGGCATCCGCTGGACGTGTTCATGTCCTACCTGAACTTCGTGTCCAAGAACGTGTCGCCCAAAGCCGGTGAATCGCTGCCCGTGCAGGTAAGCTCGGTCGAGGAACTGACCCCGGAAGAACTGGAAACACTGTTCGCCATCTTCGTGGAACACGGCACGCTGTTCCCACGCAACGTCGCTTTCGGCAGCCTGTTCGAACATGTCGCCAATTTCCGCGCCCGCGCCGAAAAGAACGGCGATACCCTGATCATGCGCTACGAAGACCTGTATGACGATTTCGAAGGCGTGGTGCAGGGCATGTGCGATTTCCTTGGCCTTGAGGATGTGAACATTGCCAAGGCGTATCGCGTCGCCGATCGGCGTACCAAGCAGAACGGCAAGTTCTTCTGGAAACGCCAGAAAGAGAATTTCCGCAACTACCTGAGCGACGAACAGGTGACCCGTTTCGTTACGAAATGGGCGGATGAAATGCAGGCCCTGGGCTACGACACCAAGTAAGCCGCGCATGTGGCGGGCCACCATGGCGTGGCCCGCCACAATGACTGCCAGCCGGAGAATTCAGCCGTGACCCAGACCACCGCCATCTACGTGATCGCGCAGGGGCTTAATCACCCCTTGGCCATCGAAACCTCGGTCCGGCGGCTCAGCGCGGGTTACGACCGTGTGCTGGTGATCCACGAACCGTCCGAGACAGAGCGTTTCACCACCCTGTTTAGCGAAATTGAGAATGCCACGCTGACCCCGTTCAGCGGTGGCGCACAGTCTCCGCTTGCTGGCTACAAGCAGGCTTTGCTGGCACTCAAGGGCGATCTGAGCGGCCCCGTCATCCTGACCGGCAGCCATGTGTTTGCCCCGATCGGCGGGGTCGATTCGGCATTGGCACAACAGGCGCAGGGCGCGGTTTCCAGCTATTGGCACGATCTGACGCTGGACAGCCGACTGAAAGACCTGCCCGCCAAGAAGGGCATGCCCGACCGGGTGCCCTACCTTGATTATATCGCCCTGTCCCCCGCCATTGTCGCGGAGCCCGCATTCTGGACCTTCTGGGAACGCGCCGCGCCCAATGGCCAGACATGGGAAGAATTCGAAGATATCGTTCTGCCCTTTGGCAAATTCCTGGCGGACAACGGCCACAAGGTCGAATATTCCACCGGCGACACCCTGCTGGAAACCGCCGATCCGCGGCTATACGAGGTGCATAAGATGATCCAGGGCGGTGGCACCGCGCTGCCAACAGCTGGCCTGTTGCTGGATCCGGTGCTGGACGACCTGAACGCGATTGATCTGAAGGGCGCGCTGGATCATCTGCGCCACGCCGACCCCGAAATTTACGCCGCCGTGATCCGGTATGCCACGCGCCATGTGAAGATGCGCGAATTCACCACGGCCGCCGATCAATACGAGATCGTGACCGACCACCCCGCTGACCCGGCCAAGACCGAATGGGATCTCGGCACTGTCGCCGTGTTCATCCACGCATTCTACGCCGAGATGATGCCCGAATTCTGGGAACTGATCGAACGCATCCCGGCCAATGCCGACCTGTTCATCACCACCGCGACCGAGGACAACGCGGAGGGCATCCGCGCGTTTTTGGCCGAAAAGGGCTGGCCCGAAGGCGGCGGAGAGGTCCGCGTGGTCGAACAGAACCGCGGGCGGGATATGTCGTCGCTGTTCATCACATGGCGCGACATTGTGCTGGACGGCGGATACGAGGTCGCCCTGCGCCTTCATTCAAAACGCACGCCTCAGGTGTCGCGGCAGGTGGGCAACTCCTTTCGCGACCACTTGTTTGACAACCTTGTCAATTCGTCCGGCCATGTGCGCAACATCCTCGACCGAATGGAGGCCGAGCCCGACGTTGGCCTGATCATTCCGCCCGTTGTCCACATCGGTTTCGGCACGCTGGGTCACGCCTGGTACAATAACAAGGAAGTGCTGCACGACCTGTGCAAGGAAATGTCCGTCGATGTCCCGCTGGACGATTTCACCCCGGTCGCCGCCTATGGCACGATGTACTGGTTCCGCCCCAAGGCGCTGGCCAAGATGTTCGAATGGCGCTGGAAATGGGAAGATTACAACCCCGAACCGCACCATATCGACGGCGGTCTGGCCCATGTGCAGGAACGGTTGATCGGCTATTGCGTGCAGGACAAGGGCTATCGCATCTTGCAGGTTATGACCCCCACGCAGGCCGCACGCAGCTACGCCAAGCTGGAATACAAACTGCAACTGCTTGTCTCTTTCCTAGGCTCGCACAGCATCTATGACCAGCGGCTGGAAATGGCGGCAGCGCATGACAATATGCGTGTCGGTATGTATCGGCGCGCGCGGATGGTCTATGGCCGGATCTTGCGGAAATACCCTGCATCGCGCGCGATGTTACGCCCGTTCAAGACCTTTGCTGTCAAGGTTCTGGCCCCCGGCGGTGGCGACCCACAGCCCTAGGGATCAGACCCGCCCCATCGCGGCCGCCATGGCCATCAGCGCGGTTTCAGCCCTGCGCTGACGGTGCAGACCCAGACGTCGCCACTCCATCATGCGGCTTAGACCGACCTGCTTGCGCAGGCGGGTGAAACGCTCCAACACATTGCGTGCCTCGGGGGTGAACAGCTCCATGTCGTCCTCTAGCGCGGTCAGGTTGGCATCGACCCATCCACGATATTGCCCGCCCATTATGGTGCCCAAACGGGCATATCGGGCGGCAAAACCCCGGTTCCGCCCCAGCGTGTTCTCGTCGTGCTGGCGATAGAAAAGCGAAGGCTGATCGTCATAGATCACCTGCCCGCCTGCAGCCATGATGAACTGGTACAGCCACCAATCATGAAAGGCTGGCGGGTGCTGGCTGCGGCTTTTCCGGACCAGCGCAGCGCCTTCTCCCGTCAACACCATGGTATTACCACCCGCAATGGTCTGGATCAGCGCATTGGCAAGGCTGGGTGCCTTGTGATGTTGCGGCGACAGACGGCGCGGCCCGTCCGGTGCTTGCCCGATTTCGGTTCGGCTGGCGTATAGCGCGGGCCCCTGCGAAAGGCGCAGCAAATCCAATGCACGGCTAAGCCGGCCATGGAACCACACATCATCCTGGTCGCAGAGCGCCAGGAACGCCCCCTCGGGCAGATCGGGGTGGCGCATTAACGACAGGAAGTTCGCTGCGCACCCTGCGCGCGGCCCTTCCAGCAAATGCACCGGCTGATCCACCTCGCTTGCGAAGGCCCGGACCAGATCGCGCGTGCCATCGGTGGACCCGTCATCGCTGACCCACAGGCTCCATGCGTGATGGGACTGCGCCTTGATCGATTCCAGCTGCTCGGCCAAGTGGGCGGCCCCGTTGTAGGTCGCCAACAGGATGCAGACATGGGTGTCGTTCATACCCGCCCCTCTGACATCGCGCTGCCCATGGTCATTATCCGTAAATCAGGTCTTTGTGGTGCCGGTGCAAAAGCATCATGCCGAAGGCCAGCAACAACAGGGCAAAGCCCAACACGAAAGCAACAGAGATATAGGGCGCGTCATAAGTCACGTAAAACCCGCGCCGCATCATTCCGACCACATGCACCAGCGGATTATACCACAGGATTTCCCGCGCCATCACCGGCATCTGGTCGAACAGGAAAATCACACCGGAAATCAGCAGCAGGGGCCGCGTGACGATCTGCCAGACCCTTTCCCACATGGGCAGGGCGTTGAACATATAGCAGTTGAACGTGCCGATCCCCATGCCAACCGCCGTCGCCATTACTACGGCCATGATCACCGCCACCGGATCCACGATCGAGGATAGCCCGAAATACAAATGCACCCCGGTCAGCACCATCGCCCCGATCGAGATATGCGTCATCAGGCTCAGGATCATTCGCGCGAGCAGAGCATCCGAATAACGCACCGCCGGATAGGCCAGAAGCGAGCGCGAAAAGGTGATCGACCGCGAGACCTTGTTGGAAATGTCCAGCGACATGGAAAAGGGCAGATAGCCGGTCGCGAAATACAGCGGAAAGTTCGTACCAAGCGAGGGCGAGCGGAAGAACAACTGGAACGCCAGCGACAGCATCGCCACGGCGGCGACCGGCTCCATCACGGCCCAAAAATACCCGCCCGGCGACTTCCCATAGGTCGAGGACATTTCGCGCAGGATCAGGGCCACGATGGTCCGCAAGGATTTGAAGCGCCTCGCACGCAAAGGCTCTGGCCTGAGTGGCTCCATAAGGTGGATTCCCCGTCGTCGCTGGATTTGATAGTCTGGGTTATGTAGGAACGATGCCAGCTAATCAAGCATGGCACAAGCCAGCCGGACCGGATACGGGATAAGGCGACACGGCAACTGGGCAAGGGGCGCAGGCGAATGCAGGACAATGGCAAGGCAGAAGGTGCTGTGAACGCGCCCGGCTTGGCGGATGACGACGCGCGGGCCGCGCACGAGGCCAAGCGCAAGGCGATCCATCAGGCCCGCGTCGAAGCCCGCAGGGAGGCCGAGCAGAAACTGGCCGAAGAACAAGCCGCAGCGAACGCCGCGCAATCGGCACGCCCGCAGCCCGCGCAGAATTCCGCGCGTCATGTTGCCATCAAACCCACCGCCACGCGCACCCGTGGCAAGCGGCGGCATGCCATCTTGCTGATCTCGTTGCTTTTGATGGTCGGCGTGCCGACCCTTGGCGCGGCTCTTTACCTGTTTGGCATCGCCCACGACCAGTATCATTCCACCGTCGGCTTTTCCGTCCGCAAGGAGGAGGTCAATTCGCCGGTCGAAATTCTGGGCGGGATCACCAGCCTTTCGGGGTCCTCTACCTCGGACACGGATATCCTGTACGAATACATCCAGTCGCAGGAAATGGTGGAAATGGTCGATGCGCGGCTGGATCTGCGCGCCATCTATTCCAAGCCCGACGGCGACCCCTATTTCGCCTTCGATCCCGGCGGCAACACCGAAGACATGGTGGCATACTGGAACCGTATGGTTAAGATCCACTATGACAGCGGCACCGGCCTGATCGAACTGCGCGTGCTGGCCTTTACCCCCGACGACGCCCAGACCGTGGCCAAGGCTGTATTCGAGGAAAGCAGCCGCATGATCAACGAGATTTCCGCCATCGCGCGCGATGATGCCACCCGCTATGCCCGGTCCGAACTGGACCGCGCCGTGGAACGGTTGAAAACCGCGCGTCAGGCGATCACGGAATACCGGCAGCGCACCCAGATCGTGGACCCGACAGCAGATATTCAGGGTCAGATGGGGCTTTTGAACACGCTTCAGGCCCAACTGGCCGAAGCGTTGATCGAGCTGGACCTATTGCAGGAAACCACCCGCGAAAGTGATCCGCGCATCAGTCAGGCCCAGCGCCGGATCGAGGTAATCACCGACCGGATCGAAGAAGAACGCAAGAAGCTGGGCGTGGGCACCGGAACCAATGATGGAGGGCGCGATTACGCCACGCTTTTCTCTGAATACGAACGCCTGAGCGTTGACCGCGAGTTTTCCGAGCAAGCTTATACCGCCGCCCTATCCGCATATGACGCCGCCCAATCAGAGGCGCAGCGCCAAAGCCGTTACTTGGCCGCCTATGTCAAACCCACGCTGGCGCAAAGCGCGCAATATCCGCGGCGGTTCCTGCTGGTGGCGCTGACGGCGCTTTTCACCTTCCTGACATGGGCCATCGTCACGCTGGTCTTCTATTCGATCCGCGACAGGCGCTGAGGCCACAATGATCAGGCTCAAGAACGTTACCAAGGTTTTCGTCGCCCGTGGGCAGCGCAACGTAGTGGCAGACAACATCAACGCGGTCTTCCCGACGGGAAAGGCCGTAGGCCTGTTGGGGCGGAACGGGGCGGGCAAATCCACCTTGCTGCGGATGATCGCGGGCACGCTGGATCCGACCTCGGGCAAGATCACATCGGATGGCACGATCTCTTGGCCGGTCGGTTTCGCGGGCAGTTTTCATCCCGACCTGACCGGACTTCAAAACGTGCGCTTCATCGGACGGGTCTATGGCGTGGACACCGATATGCTGGTCGATTTCGTCGAGGATTTCGCCGAGTTGGGCAAGCATTTCAACATGCCCTGCCGCAGCTATTCCTCGGGTATGAAATCGCGGCTGGCCTTTGGCGTATCCATGGGCATCCGGTTCGACACCTACCTGGTGGACGAGGTTACAAGCGTGGGCGACGCCGCCTTTCGACAGAAATCCGACGCAGTGTTCCAGCACCGCATGAAGGACAGCGGCGCGATCTTGGTGTCACACGGCACAAACATGCTGCGCCGCAACTGCGATATGGGCGCGGTGCTGGAGAACGGAAAATTGACCTTTTACGACGACATCATCGAAGCGATCGAAGCGCACGAGGCGAACATGCATGCCGAAACGCTGGAAGATTGAAGGGCGCGGCATCCATCCGGTCAGCACTTCCCACCCAACCAGATAAAAATGGATCAGATCAGGAAATCATCTGCGGTCAGGTCCATGACGCCGATCAACTGGATTTCAAAATTAGCCAAGCGGAAAAAAGCCCCAAGCGGAGCGAACCGCTTGGGGCCAATGGGTCTAACCATCCTTGCGCGATACCCTAGATATAGAAATCGGTGATCGTCAGGTCGATCAGGCCGGTCAACTCAATCTCGAAATCGGCCAAGCCGTCGGCGTTCACATCGCCTTCGACAATGGTGTTGCCGTCTTCGAACCTGTAGGCGAGTTCGCCCGCCACGCCGGACAGGCCCGCATCGCCCACAAACGTGAACCGCTGCTTGAAGCCCTGCGTCGTATCCGCGTCGAAACGCCCAATCTCGATCCGGTCTTCGCCGGATTCAAAATCGGTGATGATGTCACGATTGCCAGCGCCGACACGGCTTTCGCTCATGTGGAAATAGATGAACCGGTCGCGTGCGGTGTCATCGCCGCCGGTCATCACATCAGCGCCAAGGTTGCCATAAATCGCATCGGTTCCTGCTTCGCCGTTCAGGCTGTCGTTGCCCGTGCGGCCATACAGCCGATCCGTTACGCCACCGCCAAAAAAGACATTGTCGCCGGAATCGCCGCGCAACTGGTCAACAAAGCGCGAAGCGTGGAATTCCTCGAACCCGGTGGCGACATCACCTATGGCATCGCCGAAATTCAGCGTGTCGTTGCTAAGGTCGAGAATGACCCGGCTTTCCGAATTGCCATAGCTGAGAACGTCATACCCTGCGCCGCCTTCCAGCAAATCAGCCCCGGCAGAGCCATAGACCAGATCGTTATCCGCGCCGCCATCGACCGTATCGTCGCCTTCGCCACCGTCCAGCGTGTCATCCCCCACACCGCCCATCAGGCTGTCGTCGCCGATGCCACCGTCCAAATGATCATTGCCGTCGCCCGCGCGCAGCGTATCGAACCCGGAGCCGCCTTCCAGTGTGTCATTACCATACCAGCTGTCCAGACTGTCGTCGCCCGAACCGCCGATCAGTGAGTCCGCGCCACTGCCCGACAGGATTGTATCGCTTCCGCCCAGACCGTTCACGGTGCTGTCGCCCGAAAAATAGAGGATATCGTTATCGCCTTCGGTCGCGGTCAGATCCAGCGTGGTTGTGCTACCGTCCAGGAACAGATCAAGCCCTTCGAAACCGGTGGCATAGTACAGGGTGCCATTTACATCAATCACGCCGGTGCCCATGTCCGCAGTGATTGAGCCGGTAATATTGTAGTCAGACATGCTCAACGTATCCTGACCTGTGCCGCCATCCACGACAAAGTCGCCCAGTTCGGCGGTGATTGAATCGTCGCCCCCCTCGCCGGACAGGCTGTCTGCACCAAGGCCGCCAATAAGGGTGTCATTGCCCAGACCACCCAAAACCGTGTCATCGCCGTCGCCCGCGCTCAGGTAATCGTTGCCGCCTCTCCCCTCGATCAGTTCGCCAAATTCGGTCCCGTAATAGGTATCGTTATCCGCAGTCCCGATGAAATCAACGGGCCCATCGGGGCCGGATGTCGCAACCCCGGGCAGATCTTCGAACGAGAGAAGATTATACCGGTCATAGCCGATGGGCACCGTGCCGCTGATGAAGTTAAACCCGTTGACGAAAGAATTACCGGTGGCGATCGACGTGACATCCGGCAGGGCGCCGCCTTCGATTTCGATAAAATACTCGGTAAGGGTCGAAGCGTCATTGTAATACAAGACGGTCGTCTCCGACGTGCCGTAGGCCCAGGTCAGGTCATAGAACTGGCCTTGATATCCTTCGAACAATTCGAACCCGGCGGCACCGTCTACGGTGACCGAATTGATCGTGCCTTCCATCACAAGATGCACGACATCCATCGAAAAGAAAGAATAGGTGCCGGGGTAGTAGTTGTCCTGGTCTGTAAAGATGTAGAAACCCGCACCAAGCGCGCTTGGCGTCACGTCCACGACGATATCGACAGTATCTGCCGCCACCATCGTACCCAAGGAATCGGAGGTCAGGGCGATCGCTTCAAATGTGTAAGTTGTCATTATGTTTACTCTTTCAAATTGTGCAGAAGTCCTATCTTGAATAATCGACGCAAGGCTTTCTGTCTAATCAACTTGTGGGTTCCGCCCCGGTCAACCACGGGGAAAAGCGCGGTTTTCCAATCACCGTAGCAGCTCGGCATCGAATGCTCGCCCCTAACGCGAAACGGGGCCGCCGTGATGGCAGCCCCGTTCCAAGTCGGATTTCGGGCCTGATCAGATGTAGAAATCGGTAACGATCAGATCCATGGTGCCTAGCAGCTCGATTTCGAAATCGGCCACACCGTCGCCGGTGACATCCGCCTGAACGATCGTGCTGCCGCCCTGGTGGACATAGGTCAATTCGCCAGCAATGCCGGACAGGCCCGCATCGCCGACGAAATTGAACGCTGCTTTCGGTCCGCCAAGGATGGCGTTCGCATCAAAACGCCTGATCTCGATCCGGTCCTCGCCCGAGACGAAGTCGGTGATGATGTCACGGTTGCCCGCACCGACACCGGATTCAACGATGTTGAAATAGATGTAACGATCGCGGCGGCCCGCATCGTCACCACCGGTCATGACATCCGAACCGGTGCCGCCATAGAAGGCGTCCGCACCTGTTTCACCGAACAGGTAGTCATCGCCCGCACGGCCATACAGGCGATCGGACAGACCACCGGTGTAGAAAATATTGGCGTTCGTATCGCCGCGCAGCTGGTCGATGGTGCCGCCGGTCTGGTATGCCTCGACGTTGGCGAAGCTGTCGCCGACGGCGTCGTTGTACATGAATGCCGAATTCTGCAGGTCCACACGGACCGAGCGCGTGGCCGATTCATAGCTGACGGTGTCAAAGCCAGCGCCGCCATCAATAAAGTCACCGCCCGCGCCACCGTCGATGAAGTCGTTGCCTTCGCTGCCGTACAGGCTGTCATCGCCGTCACGGCCAAGGATGTAATCGTCGCCATCACCACCCACGACCGTGTCGTTGTCGGCCCCGGCATCCACGGTCGAACCATAGCCATCACCGATTTCGATGAAGTCACCGCCATCCCCAAGGAAGACAAGCGCGTCGCCCTGATCGGCAAAGTTGCCCATCTGGAAGTAATCCGCGTTTGCCGACCCGGCCAGCAGGTAGTTCGATTGCGTTGCAGAGAAATCATCGTTGACCAGTACGAAATCCGCCGAGAACGTGTCGCTTTCGTCGGTCATGGTCACGTCCTGCACCGAGCTGTAGCCATAGGTACCTTCGGTCAGTTCGACAGTGCGGCCACCGAAGAATTCGAACGAATAAACCCCGCTGAAGAGATCATAAGTGATCTCGCCCTGCAACTCGCCATCGTCCGGGCCGATCAAGATCAGCCTGTCCATGCCAAGGTGATCGTCGATCTGAACGGTGCCGGTGCCGGCGCCATTAACCTCGTAGGTGTCGTCACCGTCTTCGCCCATCAGGGTATCGTTGCCCTCGTTCGAGATCAGCGTGTCAGCGCCGTCTCGTCCGCGCAGCAGGTTGTCCTGATCGTTGCCGGTGATCACGTCGTCGAAGCTTGAACCGCGCACCGCTTCGATGTTCGACAAGGTGTCGTAGAAAGCCGCGCCATTCCATGTGCCCGACGCGTTGCCGCCCGCCAGATCGACGGTCACGCCCGTGTCATAACCCGACCGGTCATAGCGCACTTCGTCAAAGCCCGCGCCACCGTCAAGCGAGTCGTTGCCACCGCGCAGGATGTAATCCTCGCCCATGCTCGACCCGGTGATGTCGTCACCGAAGTTGGTACCGCGCAGTTGCAGGTGCCCGCCGCTGTCGGTCACGTTGAACGTATCGGAGCTGCCGTAACCGTTGTTGGAAACGGTGCCCGCACCCAGATCGGCAACGATGCCGGTAGACGGGGCGCTGGCCCCATCCCAATGATAAGAGACGCGCACCAACCCTTCGATATCAAGGTTATAGGTGTTGCTGCCGCCGCCGCCGCGCAGGTCCAGCCATTGCCCGTCGGCAATGCTAAGGTTGAAGGTGTCATCGCCGGACGAACCGTAGAGGCCAAAGCCGTAGCTGTCCCAGTTTAGGGGCGTGTTGATATCGGTGATCGTATCCACATCGCCATTGCCCTTATCGACGCTGGCGGTATTGGCGAACCCGTCGATATTGAAGGTCACGCCATCGAAATCGTTGTAGGCCAGCACGACCCAGCTATCCAGCGTGGTATCGGACAGGATGATGCTGTCGCTGCCGCCACCGCCGTCAACACGGTCCTCGCCCTGGTAGTTGGACAGCGGGTTGATTGTGTCGTCGCCGTCTCCGCCGCTCAGAACGTCATTTCCAAGCGTGCCGACGATATTCTGGGACGGCACGAGGGTTTCGGTGATAACCACGTCAGGCATGGCCGCAAAGCTGATAAAGCTGCCCGGTCCGTATGCACCCGACGTCACACCGCCAGTGGCATTGAAATTGATGGTGGTCATGAAATTCTGGAATTCGGTCAGGGTTGTCATCTCGGGCAACGCGACGCCGCCGATCACAAACATGTAGTCCGTGTTCGAATCCGGTTCGAAGAAAGTCATCACATAAGTGGTGTTTCCGCTCCAGGAAATACGGCCAATCGCGGTGTCGAAAGTACCTGCATCATCGGTTTCCGGGTAATAGGTGCCGCCCAGTTCGAACCCGTAGATATTCGCTGAAACATCCACGTCGCGGAAGTCGCCAGCCTCATAGGTGTAGTCATCATAATAGATGATTTCATAGGTAAAGCCGGTGGTCGTATCAGGCGCAACGATGCTAAGCGTCGTGGCGCTTGCCGAGAGCGGCGTATCGTTCTGGGTCTCGCTCCAGGTAACTTTGATGCCTTGAAGAGTATATGTGGACAATGGGGCCTCCGGGAAATTGATTTACTTGCTATGGGGTTGGGTATTTCCGATTACACAACACATTATGGCAAAACATGCCAAGCGCGGTCAACCGTCGAAAACTCAAATACAACCCTGGATTAAAAGGCATTCACCCTGCGGCGAATGCATCAAGCAATTCAGTCGAAATAGGTGTGAAACGCGCCAGCAACCGATGGGTCAGATCAGGAAATCTGCCTCGATCAGGCTGCTGACATTCAGCAACTCGATCTCGAAATCCGCCGAACCGTCACCGTCCACATCGCCTTGCACGATGGCCGAGGATCCGCTGACCTGATAGCGCAATTCCCCCGCCGTACTGGAAAACCCGGCGCTGCCGACAAAGTCGAAGCCTTGCTTGAACCCTTGCGTCGTGTCCGCGTCAAAGCGCGAAATCTCGATCCTGTCCGTGCCGCTTTGAAAATCGTCGATCCGGTCACGGTTGCCGCTGCCCACGCCGGTTTCGGTCATGTTGAAATAAATGAAACGGTCGCGCACGGCACCCCCGCCGCCAACCATGTAATCGGCACCCGTGTTGCCATACAGCGCATCCGCCCCGCCATCGCCGTAAAGGATGTCGTCACCCGCGCGGCCATACAGCCGGTCCGACGAGGCACCGCCGCTGAACATGTTCGCATTGGAGTCGCCCCGCAGATTGTCAGCGTGAACATCGCCGGTGGCCCCTTCGATGCTGGTGAACGTATCGCCCGAGGACGCGCCGCCGTCATAGAAAACGGCAAAGCCCGATCCCGACACATCGCTTTGCAAATCCAGCAGAATGCGCCCGCTGTCGGCCCCGTAAGTGATCGTGTCGAATGCATCGCCGCCGTCATAGGCATCGCCGCCAGCCCCGCCAAGGAATTCGTCCTCGCCGCCGCCGCCGTTCAGGGTGTCGCTGCCGTTGCCGCCTTCGATGGTGTCGTTCGCGGATCCGCCGGTGATCAGGTCATTGCCACCGCCGCCGCGCAGGGTGCTGCCGTTGTTGTGGCCGGTGATCGTGTCATTGCCCGACCCGCCCACGCCCTCTTCTATCACCACGCCGTTCGCGACGGTGAAACCGCCGACAATCCCGCTGGAATAGTTCATGTAACCGCCCGCATTCGCGCCAGTCAGGGGAGCCTCGCGCAGGTCGATCGTGTAGGCGCGGCTGCTGCCCTCGGCCGAAATCACGTCGTAACCGCCCGCGTCCCAGAGGCTGGACCAATAGGTGCCGGCACCATTGGCGGAAGGGATCACATAGGTGTCGTCCCCAGCGGCATGGGCCGTGTTCGCGCCATAAATTTCTTGGATCGCCGCGATGTCCAGCGCCATGGGCGTGGCCGAGTAGTCATAGTCGGAATAGCCATTGAAAATCGTGTGGTTGGGGTATTCGCTCATCCAGCCGTCATTATAGGTCATGACAGTCCAGACCCCTTGGTTCAGGTCATAGGTGCCAAAATCGTATTCCGAGAAGACCCCCGGCATGATCGAACTGTCGCCGCCATTATCATGCGGATGCGCCAATCCCAGCCCGTGCCCGATTTCATGCAGCAAGGTCAGATAACCATAGCCGCCCGCCTGCAATCCGCCCGCGTCCCAGCCAAGCCCTTCATAGCTGAACACGCCGTAAAGCGGTTCGATCCCTGCGGAATCCGGCACCTCGTGCCAGCCCAGGCCGCCCACCTCGAAATCGGACCCCTGCCAGTACCAGATTTCGGAATCGTCATAGTAAAGCGTTTCCTGGAAATCGATGTCGGCCACGGCCTCCCACATGCCAAAGGCTGTTTCAATCGCGGTGGTTTCGATCGCACTCCACGAATTTCCGTAATTGATACCGCTGAAAAAGCTGTAGGGATCGGACCCGAACCGCAGCGAATATTCGATGATCGTTGTGCCAGAGCCCGGCGTATCCCAGGCACCGCCCCAGAACAGGCTGTCGATATTGGCGTTGCTGCCCGTGTAGGTGGCATCGCTAACGGTCGTGGTGGACATGGCTTTACTGCTCCTGAACTCGTTTGCTGTTTCTATGCCAAGTTCAGGATTGGCTAAAAAGCATTTCAAAATCGTTAAAGCAGGAAATCACCCGCATCCAGCGTTATCAGGCCAGTCAATTCGATCTCGAAATCGGCGGCGCCGTCACCGTCCAGATCGGCCTGAACCAAGGTGTGATTTTCGCCGGACACCTGCTGAAACCGCAATTCGCCCGCCGAACCGCTGAACCCGGTTTGACCGATGAATTCGAAGTTCTGCTTGAAGCCACGGGTGATGTCGGCGTCGATGCGGCTGATCTCGATCCGGTCCTCGCCGTGGTGAAAATCGATGATCACGTCGCGGCTGCCTTCGCCCACCCCGGTTTCATTGGCATTGAAATAGATGAAGCGGTCGCGGCGGTTGCTGTCGCCACCGCTCATCCGGTCCGCGCCGCGGTTGCCATAGATCGCATCAGCCCCGGCGCCGCCATCCAGCACATCATCGCCAGCGCGACCATAAAGCCGGTCGGACACGCCCCCACCGGACAGGGTGTTCACGCCCGCGTCGCCACGCAGGTTGTCGGCATAGTCGCCACCCTCGAAAGCCTCGACATTGGCATATTCAGACCCGACCGCGTGGCCATAGGAAAAGAAGCGGGCGAAACCCGCGTTGCTGACATCAAATTGCAGGTCCACAAGGCAACGGCCCGGCGTTTCCGCGAAAGAGACAAGATCGAAACCGTCGCCGCCATCCACCGTGTCGGTGCCGGTGCCCACGATGAACCGATCGTTGCCGCTGAACCCTTTGAGGATATCATCGCCCGCGCCGCCCGCCAGCGCATCACTGGCATCGGTGCCGAACACGACCTGACCGCCAGCCGCATCCACATTGCCGGTGGCCAGATGCGACAGGCCGGTTTCCAGCGCGATGTCTTGCGCCTGCAAGGCATTGCCATTTGCGCTGCGCACTTCCAGTTCGAATTCGCCGAAATAGACCATTGCGCCGCCGGTCTGGCCGATCACGGTCAGTTGCTGGGCCCCATACAAAAGCGCCACCTGGCTAAGGTCGATCACGTCCTGACCGGGGGTATAGTCGGTGATCGCATCAACAGAGCCGTCCGCCGCGAAGACAAAGGTATCCTTGCCGCCATTGCCGGTCAGCATATCCTCTCCCGCGCCGGAAATCAGCGTGTCTGCACGACCCGTGCCGCCCAACGCGCCGCCTGTCGTGCCCGCGCTACGCACCTCGCCCAGATTGCTTAGATCGACGCGGAATTCGGTCAGGCCCGCCTCGGTCTCGGAACCGGCATAGATGGTCAGCCCGTTGCCATCCGATGCGACCGCCAGCGCGGTCACATTGTCCAGCGTGGTGTCGGTGGCATCCGCGACCGATGCCATGTGGATCAGGCGACCCTCGGGCAGAAGTTGCAGCAGGCTGATGCCATCATCGGGGCCGGCCGCCAGAATGTAGACATGGCCGTCGTGGGTGACGACCTCCATGGCCGAGACATGGCCAAAGCGTGTGCCCAACGTGTCCATCACATGATCGGTAACAACCATGCTGCCATTGCCCCGCAGTTCCATCACCGAAATGCTATGAGAGCCATAGGCACCTGCAATCACATAGGTTTTGCCATCCATCTGGGCGATCTCGATCAGGTTCGGCACGTCGATGCCAAAGCCACCGTTGGTGGTGATCTGGCCGGTCATGGTCAGCGCGCCGTTGCCCGCCACCGAAAAGGCCGCGATCCGGTCGTCGTTGGTAAAGGCCGCGATAACGTAATCGGTCCCGTTCACAGTGACCGCATCCAGACCCCCAACATAACCGCCGAAAGTGTCAGGGCCGGTTTCGGCGCGAAACCGCAGCGAACCATCGCTTTGGATCTGGTAGCTGGCCACGCCGCCGGACCCTTGCGCCACCAGCAGGAAATCACCCTGTTGCACCGCATCCATCGGACGCACAGGGGGGGCGCCGACCTGCGTCAGCGCCGGTCGCGCGCCGCTATATTCGCCCACGTTGTTCAGGGTGTAGCTTTGGAGTTCGGGATTGTAGGCATTGAGGGTCAGGATCATATCATGCCCGTCGATCTGCACCTGAACCAGTTCAAGGTCAGAAAACGCGCCGGTCGCGCCGGAATAGGTGATCGTGTCGATCGGGGTCAGGCTGCCACCGACATTCCAGACGGCAAGCCCGGTGCCCCATTGGCCCGCTCCATAAAGTTGCGTTCCATCCGCCGAGATTTCCAGATCGCGCAGACCCTGGACAAAGTTCGATTCTTCGCCCGGAAGCGTTCCTTCATGGATGAAGACCACCATGACCCACCTCTTGTTTCAAAGGCCCCGGCAGAAAGGAAAGCTGTATTCCGGGACAGTCATGAATCTGCGCCCCGAATGTGGACAGAAAGGATCACCAAAAGTGACGGGCCTGTGGCCTTTCGCTAAAGATTTTCTAAACTCGTACTATAATTCTGCGCGCCTCGCCGCGGAACAGGCAGAGATATGCAGGCTGGCCACCCTGACCAAACTAGGCCTTGTGTGGCTGTATCTATACTATTAACCGTGCAAGCGCTCAGACCCCTGCCCTAGGCCCGCCTTCTTCCCGATCCTTGGAATGCGTCCTGCGCAGCGGTTCGACGAATGGGGCACAGCCGCGATCGGGCGCAGTTGTGTCGGTGTGATTTCCCCGAAACCATGACTGAGATGACAAGATGGCACAGAACAAACCCAACGTCCTGATTACTGGTGGCGCGGGATTCATCGGATCGCGGCTGTGCGCCAAACTGTCCGGCACCCATGATGTCACGGTCTTTGATAATTTCCACCCGCAGGTCCATGACGGTAACCCCGAGAACCGCGAACGCCTGGCCGAACATGGCATCACCGTGATCGAAGGCGACATGCGCGACCGTGACGCCTTGCGCGCCGCCGTGGAAACCGTCAACCCGACGCTTATCTATCATCTCGCCGCCGAAACCGGCACCGGCCAATCCTTTGACCTGCCCGCCCGCTATACCGATGTGAACGTGATGGGCACCGCCCACCTTATCGAAGCAGTGCGCGAACTGTCCCCCGCGACCGGGCGTATCATTCTGGCTGGTTCTCGCTCTGTCTACGGCGAAGGGGCCTGCGTTGACGCCGAAGGTCGCCCCACTGCCGCGATCGAACGCACCGGCGAGGACATGGCCAAGGGCGATTTCGCCCCCAAGGACCGCGACGGAAACACCCTGACCCCCGTGGCGACCAATGCAGATTGCGTGGTCGCGCCCGCGTCGATCTATGCCTCGACCAAGTTGATGCAGGAATACATGCTGCGCCAGGCGTTCTGGGGCACCGGAGTCGAGGTCGGCATCCTGCGCCTGCAAAACGTCTATGGCCCCGGCCAGTCACTGAATAACCCCTACACCGGCGTGTTGTCGATCTTTTGCCGCCAGATCCAGGAAGGCAAAACGCTCAATATCTTCGAGGATGGCGAGATCACCCGCGATTTCGTGCTGGTCGATGATGTCGTGAACGCGTTCGCCATGATGGGCACCGTTGCGGACATGCCGATGGATATTCTGGACATCGGGTCAGGCGAAGCCGCGACCATTCTGGATGTGGCTGGCGTTCTTTTGAACCTGCTGGGAGAGCCTACAGACAAGCTGACCATCACCGGCCAGTTCCGCCCCGGCGATATCCGCTATGCGCTGGCCGACACCGCCCGCAGCCGGTCGCAGCTTGGATGGGCACCACAGGTAAGCCTCCGCGAGGGGCTTGAAAAACTCTCGCAATGGTCGCAGGAGACTATGAAAAAAGAGAAAAGTTTGCAAAGCGAAGGGTTTGCGAATGAAATCGGAGGGCATTGAGCCAACCTGTTCGATCAATGTCTTTCCGCTCCTATCTGGTGGTATCGCACTGGGTACCGGAACGGCTCTATTTAGGATCGTATGCATGATGAGTAATTTTTGCGCCAAGGCAACAGATGTCTGAAGGCAGCATAAATCCGGTTTACGTGACCGGGGCCAACGGGTTTCTTGGCGCCGAGATTACCAAATACCTTGCCACCCAGCCGCAGTTCGATGTGCAACCCGTGGCGCGGCGCAGCCTGCCGCCGGAAGTCGCACATGTGCCGGCGCGCATCCAGCCCGATGTTTACGCGGCCGACTGGTTTGACCCTACCCACAAAGACGCGGTGATCGTGCATTGTATCGGGCCGTCCAACCCGCGCGCGGTCCATATCAGTCTTGCCAAGGCCTCGGGCGAGCAAGTGCTGCCCCATGTCGCCATGGTCGAAAACCTGCTGGCCAAGGGCTGGAACGGGCGGCTGCTGTTCCTGTCGTCGGGCGGCGCGATCTATGGCGACACGCCAACCCTGCCGATTTCAGAGCAAAACACGACCAATCCGAAAAGCACCTATGGCTTGCATAAGCTGCTGATCGAAAACGCGTTTTCCTTCCTATCCCAGACCGGGAACTTCGAATACGCGAGCCTGCGGGTTTCGAACCCTTACGGTTCATTGAAGGTCAAGCCAGGACAAGGCGTCGTCCCGATCATCCTGAACGCATTGATGAAACAGGAAAGTTTCGAAATCTACGGCGACGGATCGGCCCTGCGCGATTACCTGCATGTTGACGATCTGAACAGCGCCATTGATACTTTGGCCACTGTGCCCTTCTCGGCAAATCCGCTGGTGCTGAACATCGGCAGCGGTTTGGGCGTGGCCCTGAACGATGTCATAACCACGTTGGAACAGCTGACAGGGCGTGAATTACAGTGCATTCGCCGTCACACCCAGCAAGATGTTCAATCGAACGTGCTTGATTGCACGCTTGCTTTCAACCTATTCGGGTGGAAAGCGAAACAACCGTTGGAAAGCGGCCTGAAGAACCTGGTGGAAAAAGCGCGTGCTGGCATATCTGAAGACTGAAGCGAATACCGGACCCGACTGGCCGGGCGAACCCATGTTTATTCTGGAGCCTAACCACGGGCTGCCCCAAGAAACACTGGATACACTGACCCGATCGGGCCGTATCGTCGAATTCATCGACTCGCCCGCCAGCCGCGTGGACCAGTTGCGGTCGGTTCTGCTGACCGCTGCCGCGCGTCACTGGCTGGACAAGGGGCCAATGCTGGTCCTGCTCTGCGATCCGGCCGCCGTGGACGCGCCCGCCCTGCTGGCCGAGGTCAAACAAAATCCCGATCTCGTGCGTCATGGCGAAGCGAATAGCGGCGTCTGGTTCCTGTTTGGCACCACGATTGTCGGCAACCCGAACTTCACGACATTCTTCCGCAACATGCAGCCCGGGATGGACGATATCCACATCGCGCCCAGCCTCGACATCATGCGGGAGCATCTGACATGAGCGAAACATTCGATCCCCAGGCTCTCTGGGAAAAGCTGGTCGCCCCCTACGGCTTGCTGGCGCGGCGCCCCGAATTCGGGATCGACCCCGACTTCTATGCCGGTCGCTATCCGCAGGTCGCCGCATCGGGCCTGCCCCCGCGCGAGCATTACGATACAATCGGCAAGGCCGAGGGGCTGGCCCCCAATCAATACGCGGAACTGCGCGCTTCGATGCCCGGCCTGGACCGGCGGCTGCTACACATCCTGCACGACGTTGAAATGCGCAAGGCGATCCGCGCCAATGTCGAAGGCGCGGGCGAGGTGGCGTTCGAACTGCTGGCCCTTGGCGAGGGGCTGGACCGCCAGCTTTCTGATTTTTCGGCCAAGCATTACGTCCGCCTCTATCCCGACATCGGCGCGGCAAAACTGCTGCCCATCGGCCACTTCCTGCGCCACGGCGAACGCGAGGGGCGGCGCTCTTTGCGCGACTTGCGCGAAAACTACATGCTGGGCGAGGCGCAGTACGATCCGGACAAGCCCAGCTGCCTGATCTGCGTCCACGAATTTTCACGCTCTGGCGCGCCTATCGTTGGGCTGGACCTTGTCCGCACCGCGTCGAAAACCCACAACGTGATCGTCGGAAGCCTGCGGGGCGGCGAATTGCTGGAATCTTTCCGCGCCAACGCGGTCGCGGTGCTGCTGTCCGACAAGCCCGAACTGGAATTCGATCTGGTCGTCGACAACAGTGTCGGTGAAATCGAATTCGCGATCATCAACTCGGTCGTGGCCAACAACTACCTACCGCTCTGCGTGTCGCGGGGCATTCCGGTTGGCATGTACCTGCATGAATACGCTGAATATATCCTGCCGCGCCATTTCGTGACCTTCTCGGGACTGATGTCCGATCTGCTGGTGTTTTCCAGCGCGCAGGTCCTCAATTCCTGGCGGCCCGCGCTGGAGGATATCGGATTTGACATAGAACGCGACACCGTCATCATCCCGCAGGCCGATTACCAATGCAGCACGATTCCGACCGATGATTACGACCGCGCCCGCGACCGGCTGTCCCGCCTGATCCGCCGTGATCTGACCGGCAAGCGCGTTGTCCTTGGCGCTGGCCACGCGCATTGGCGCAAGGGCACGGACATGTTCGTGCTGACCGCCCAACAGGCGCGCGATATCGACCCCGATACGGTCTATGTCTGGATCGGCAACGGCTTGAACCCCGAAAATTTCCACTTCGGCGTCTGGCAGGATCAGCACAACCGCGAGGGCGGCGCGAACGATCCTGCGGGCAACCTGTTCTTCCTGCCCGCCGGCGATTATTTCGAGGATGTCTGCCGCGCCTCGGACGTGTTGTTCCTGTCGTCGCGCCTTGATCCCCTGCCCAACGTGGTCTTCGATGCTGCGCGGCTTGGCTGTCAGGTGCTTGGTTTCTCCAACGCGTCGGGGTTTGATGACCCGACCTACCTGGACGAACCGGGGTTGCACATGGTGCCCTTCGGCCGTTTGGACAAGGTTGTTGACAAACTCTCCTCCTTGCCGCGCAAACCTGAATTTCAGGCCAGCCTGCCGCCAAGGGGCGCAGGTGACGAGCGCTCGATTTTCGAACGGCTGCACAGCGCGTTGGAGGAAAGCATCGGCTCCCAGCGTCATGCCGTCATCGGCTCTGGCAGCTACGATATGCCGATCATGTTCACCACCGCCCCGGACGACGCGGCAGGCCGCCGCGCCGAGCGGCAAAAGGTCTGGTCCCACGGGCGCAGGTTCGTCTGGCGTTCGGCCGGCGAGGCGCAGGCCGAAATTGTCCGTTCCGACAACTGGCTACACAAATCGCTGGAAGTCCGCCCCTATGCCGACGCCGCGGCCCCGAAGGAGCGCGACGCACTGCCCGAATACGGGATCCATCTGCATGGCTATAACTTGGACGGCCTTGATCAGGACATCGAAACCCACGCCGCCTACAGGCTGGCCTCGCGGATCGTTGCCACCACGGACAGCACCAAGAAACAGGACCAGCTGAACGCGATTTTCGCCAATCACGGGCTGGAAGGCTCGGTTCAGGTGGTGCGCAATCAGGGACGCGATATCCTGCCATTCATGCGGCTATTCGACGAAGGCGGCGCAGGGCATGACCAAGAAAACTGGCTTCATATCCACCAGAAAAAGGCCCCGACATGGGGTCAGGCGGGCGGCGAGATTTGGCGCAAGTTCCTGATGGCCATCCTGATGGGCGAATACGGGCGACTGTCGGACGGGCTGTCCTCTATTGCCACGCCGGGCACTGGGCTTGTCGCCCCATTCGACCCCTACCGCTTTGGCTGGGGTGCATCGAAACAGCTATTGCCGGAATTTGCCGACCAGTTCCCCGGCGATCTTCCCGATGTCCCAATCGCCTTTCCGGTGGGCAATATGTTCTGGGTCCGGCGCGAGGTAGCACAGGCCATGAATGCCATGTTTGGACCCGATTACCCGTGGCCGAACGAGCCGCTTCCAAATGACGGGACAGTCTTTCACTTGATCGAAAGGCTCTGGCCGGCGGTTACCGCGAAATGCGGGCTAAGGTCCGTCTTTCTTGACAAACCCGACCAACAGAGACGGTGACGTAAATGAAATATATTTTCCACATCGGCATGGGCAAAACCGGCACCAGCTCGATCCAGTTTGCCTTGCAACACAACCAGGAAAAACTGGCCGCGCAGAACGCGCATTATCTTGGGATGTGGTTTTCCATCGCTGACCAGAAATATAACGGCTTTGCCAGATCCCGCGAAATTTTCGATGGCACCGAAGAAGAGGTCAAGCAGCGCGCCCGCGCGTTTCACGAGGCCTGCATAGCGCTGGCCAATGAGCTCGGCTTTGACACAATGATCCTGTCAAACGAATCTCTGTTCGAACTGTTCGACCGCGCCGCGCCTTTCTTTGAGCAGATCACCGAACTGGGAGATGTGCAATTCGTGCTGTATTTCCGCGATCCCAACCAATGGCTGCCCTCTGCATTCACGCAATGGAGCCTGTTCCACAAGGGACCGCCCGGCCCGATCCGGTCGTTCGAACAGCAGGTGCAGGGGCTGGTTCACGCCTATGACCCGGCCCGCAAATGGCATGAAAAATTCGGCGACCGACTAAGCGTGCGCGAACATAGCAAGGAAAAGGACGTGGTGCAGGATTTCGCGACCACGATCGGCTTTGATCTGTCTCCGCCCGAGGGCCGCGTGCAGGAACGCAGCGAAAATGCCGAGATTTTGCTGCGGGCGCTGTTCAACGACCGCTTCCCCACGCCGGTCCTGCCAGACCGGTTCAATGGCACTGTATTCAGTGTGAATCGTGGCAAACCGCACAAGTTGGAGAACATGGTTCAGACCTGTTTTTCGACCGAGGGTGCCAGCGAGGCAATCGCTGAAAACATGCCGACATTCGAGTTTATTCGCGACACATTCGGGTTGGATTTCACGCAATCCGCGCCGCGTGCCGCGAAAGAGATCGACACCGAGGCGCTGCGCAATCGCACAATCGATTACCTTGTGGAAATCACCCTTCGGCAAGCCCTTCAACTGCGCAAGCTGGAGAAGGAAGTTCAGGAAATGAAGGCCGGGAACAGCGATTAAAGCAGGGCAAGCACCCGCTTCATCAGGTCTAGATGGGGCGGCAATGCGCCCTCCTGCCCCTCGGTGTTTGCCGCCAGCAGTTCGGACAAGGCCTGCCGCTGTTCGCGTGCGATGTCCATCAACTGGTCGGTCGATGCGATCGCGTTCCCTGTCGCTTTGGGCATTTCGCCCATCGGCTGGCCAAGACGTTCCTCGATCCATGCCAGATCGTCGGAGAATTGCGCCATCACGGGCTCGATCAACGCCGGCGCAAGCGAGAACTTGTCTGCACCCAACGCGGCCAGCGTGGTGGACAGGTCCGCCTGGTCGCGCGGCGCAAGACGCGGCAGTTTCGCCCCATCCTCGCGCAGGCGTCGGATGGCATACAGCACCGCGATGGCCTGTAGCGGACGGGATTCGTTGACGTTGACCAGCTTGTCCTCGGGCATATGCACGCCGATCCGATGGGCGAAATCCAGCACCGCGTCGCCACCGTGCAGACAGGCGCGATCGAACTTCACCGCATCCACCTTGCCCCGGCCAAAGGCCCTGTCCAGCGCCCCGATTCGCTGACGATAACGCGGCCAGACCTTATCCAGCGCAAGCGGCCCATCACCGGCCGCCGCGTTCTGTTGAAATGCCGATGACAGGTAGGATGCCGCCGGGCGCACATAAACGATGCAGGACACATCCGCCCGCCGCGCGGCAAAGAAATCGTGCATCCGCTGCTTGACCTCGGGAGGGACGTTGAAAATCCGCTCGGATGAAACCAGCACCGTCTCGGCCCCGTTTTCCGAAAGCGCCTCTTCGATCTGAGGCAGCCATTTCGCACGGATATTTTCGACCGCGGCAGCAGGATTGGGACGGAAGGCAAAGGCGCGATGTTGCTCGGGGCGATCCTCGAAAAGCGTCGCCAGAACCGGGCCGGGGTTCAGTCCGGGCGATGGCAGATACGCCAGGCCCGGCGCATCCAGCTGGCTCATGCTGGCCTGAATTGCGCTGGACCCGGTCTTGGGCATCCCCGCATGAACAATAACCCGCATTTTCGCTCCACCCTACCGATTGCACATGGAAAAGCCGGGCGGTTGGTCCACCCGGCTTTTGCCAGTTGCGATCATGGTAATGCGGGCCGCGCCGCGCGTCCAGAACCCAAGGTTGCGATCAGCCGACCTTGTAGCCGTAGAACGTCGTCCCGTCGGCTGCGAAATAGGCATAGTCGCCGCGGAAATAACCCTGAAGCTCGACCGTTTCCCCCGCACCAAGCGCAACCAGCGTCTGCAGGTGCAGCACCGTCGCCTGATCGACATGGGGGCCCGATACCTCGCCAAAGGTGCCGTCGATCTGATCAGTGCCATTCTTGACCAGACGCCCGCGCATGAAGACCGGATTGGCATGATCAACCTTGAACAGCAGCGAAGCGCCCACCACGTAGGTGCCCGCAACCGGCGCCGTAAACAGGCTCGTCGCCGCATTAAAAGCGCCCTGATCGTTATAGTCGGCACTGTTGATTCCGATTTTCACCCAAGTATCGGCGGCGGCGTAATTGTCGTAATTCGTCAACGCCTTGAACCGGGGCAACGCCGGCAACTCGGCGATGCCGGTGGCCGCATCAATCGTCAGTGCATCGGTAAAATTCGTCCCGTCCGGGGTCACGGACAGGCGGGTCTGATCGGAGCCGAACAGGCCAAAGATGGCGCGGGTTTGATACCCCGTTTGCAGCACAAGGCCTGCGTCACTGCCCGCTGTTTCCTTGTTCATACGCTGCACGATGCTGCCATTGCCCCCATCGGCAAGGGCCAGCGCAGTCCAAAGCGCGTCATTGGTCATGGCTGCGAAACTGGTTCCGGGGCCGGTTTCCATCCCGATGCCCAGCGCATCAACCGCCTGCAAATCCTGCACACCCATTGCCACCCAATCGGTGCCGTCGAACACGACCATTCCGCCGGTATCCTTCACAAAGGCCCGCCAGCCGGCTTTCGGGGCAAAGAACGCCCAAGCACCATTGTCGCGTACCGCGATGGTGCTGTCCTGCCCGGCCCATGCGTCCAGCGCCCCGGCGGGAAGGATGAAACATGCGCCCTCTTCCGGTTCGGCCGGGGGGGTATTCAACGTGGTCGAAACCACGCTCATTTGGACCAGCGCATCAAGAACGCGCAGGGCTTCGTTATGCGTGACGTGTTTCTGTGCCTGGCTGGGCAGAAGAAACGGAAGGTTCAGAATATTGGAACTGTCGGACATGAAAGGAGATTCCCGCGTGCTGGTGTGGATCGGGATCAAGGTCCGGCAAAAGGCTCTCTCATTCCTGACCACGCAGAACCGCGGATCAATGGTTTGTTAACCACGATTTCCGCCCCGGAGGGCGCCAGATGGCAAATTAAGGCTGGTTCCGTTGGCACAGGACGGTAAAAGGGATGGAACGCTGACATCGCTCTGGGGGGAGCATTATGCACCGGACCACAAGGTTGGGCCTTGCCCTTCTCTGCATGATTTTTGTATCCGCATGCGCCCTGCCGCGCGGCGCTGCGATCAATACCGAAGTGCTGCGCGAGCAGAACAAGGAAGAGCCAACCTTTTCCGTCATGCCCGTCACCCGCGCCAATCTGGCCGAGATCCAATCTTGGCCTGTGACTGGTTGGGGCGGCAGCTATCATTGGCTGGGCAACAGCCGGGGCCCCGCTTCCAACGTGATCCGCGCGGGCGACAAGGTCGATCTGGTGATCTGGGACAGCACTGAAAACTCTCTGTTGACCGGCGAGGCAGAGCGCGCCGTGGCAATGCAGGGCATCACTGTTTCTCCATCAGGCACCATTTTCGTGCCTTATCTGGACGAAATCGTGGTCAACGGCCTGACCGAGAGTCAGGCCCGTTCGCGCATTCAAACCGCATTGGAGCCGATTATCGCCTCGGCGCAGGTGCAGGTGATCCACCAGCCCGGCAAGAACAATTCGGTCGATCTGGTGTCCGGCGTGACCAAGCCCGGCGCCTACCCGCTGCCAGATCGCAACACCACTGTCCTGTCGCTGATCGCGCAGGGTGGCGGCATATCGACCGCGCTGCGCAATCCGCTGGTTCGGCTGATCCGTGGGTCGAAAACCTATGAAATCCGGTCTGAGCGCCTGTTCGCGGATGCCTCGAAAAACGTCACACTTCGCGGCAATGACAAACTGTTGGTGCAAGAAGATGACCGCTATTTCTCGGCGCTTGGTGCGGCTGGCGAAGAGCAGCTGGTCTATTTCGAAAAAGAAGACATCACCGCGATCGAGGCCGTTTCGATGATGGGCGGGCTGGCCGATACCCGCGCCAACCCCAAGGGCGTTCTGGTGCTGCGGGAATATGCGCCGCGCCAGATGCGCAGCGACGGCAAGGGACCGGACATGCCTTACGTGGTGTTCACCTTCGACCTGACTTCGGCGGACGGGTTGTTTGCCGCGCGCAAGTTCCAGGTCAACCCCAAGGACACCGTCCTAGCCACGGAATCGCCGGTGAATGCCGCACGCACAATCTTTGGCCTGATCGGGTCCACCGTGGGTCTTTCGAACCAACTGGCCAATTGATCCGACCACCGGACAAAAAAGGCGGCACCCTCGGGTACCGCCTTTTTAATTTGTAACGCGCGACTTATCGGTCGCGGAACTGCGGGCTGCGCTTTTCCATGAAAGCGGCCATACCCTCTTTCTGGTCCTCAGTCGCAAACAAGGAGTTGAACAGCCGGCGTTCGAACAGCAGCCCCTCGCGCAGCGGCACCTCGTAAGAACGGTTCACCGCTTCCTTGGCTGCCATAACGGCAATCATGGATTTTTCCGCGATCTTTCCGGCTGCGCCCATCGCCTCTTTCATCAGGTCCTTGCAAGGCACGACGCGCGACACGAGGCCGGAACGCTCCGCCTCTTCGGCGTCCATGAAACGGCCCGTCAGGTTCATATCCATCGCCTTGGCCTTGCCAATGGCACGGGTCAGACGCTGGGTGCCGCCAATCCCGGCGATGACGCCAAGGTTGATCTCGGGCTGGCCAAACTTGGCCGTATCCGCCGCGATAATGAAATCGCACATCATCGCCAGCTCGCAACCGCCGCCAAGGGCATAGCCCGCGACCGCTGCGACGATCGGTTTGCGCACCCGCAGGATTTGGTCCGTTTCTGCGGTGAAAAGATCGCCAGCAAACACATCGGCAAAACTCTGCTCGCTCATCATCTTGATGTCGGCCCCGGCGGCGAATGCCTTGTCCGAGCCGGTCACGACGATGCAGCGCACCTTATCATTCTGTTGCGCAGCGGTGAGTGCTTCTGCAAGTTCCTTGAGCAACTGGCCGTTCAGCGCATTCAACGCATCCGGGCGGTTCAGTTTCACAAGGGCGATGTGGTCTTCTATTTCGACGATGATCGTCTCATAGGCCATGAATTCTGCTTTCGCTTGTTATCAGTCAGGCCCGATTGATTACCGATGTAAGACCATGGATCAAGTTATCTTTGGCCTTGCCTTGCTGTCATCGCTGGCATTTGGGGCAGAAAAAGCTCGACCTGCCGCTTTGCACGATGCGTTCAACCACCGATGTGCAGCCGGGTGTGCCGCACGGTTCGCCCTCGCGGCCGTAAACGTCGAAACTATGCTGGAAATAGCCTAACTCACCGTCCGCCTGCCGAAAATCCTTGAGCGACGAGCCCCCTGCGGCGATCGCTTGGGTCAGCACGTCGCGGATGATCGGGACCAGGTCGGCAATCCGCGCCGCGCTGATTTGTCCCGCCTTGCGTTTGGGATTAATGCCAGCGCGGAAAAGGGCCTCGCAGACATAGATATTGCCCAACCCTGCAACGATGCGCTGATCTAGCAACGCCGATTTGATTGGTGTGTTCCGGCCTTTCATCGCGGCGACAAGATAGGGTTCCGCAAACACGTTTCCAAATGGCTCCGGCCCGATATTGGCCAACAGTTTGTGCGCCTCGACCGTGGCGGTCGGCAGCAAATCCATCGCCCCGAACCGGCGCGGGTCGTTGAAAGTGATGCGCGCGCCATTATCCATGTGAAACACCACATGGTCATGTTTTTCAGGCATCGGATGGTCATGCACGAACTGGCCCAAGGGATCGCCCGACACGGTCATCCGCCCGGACATGCCAAGATGAATCAACAAGGTCTCGCCCGAGGAAAGATCGCAGAGGATATATTTCGACCGACGGCGCAGCGCCTCGACCCGCTGACCGGTCAGCCGTTCGGCCATGCGGTCAGGGAAAGGCCAGCGCAGATCGGGGCGATTCACATCGGCGCGGGCGATCACCGCGCCTTCCATGGCGCCCAGCAACCCCCGGCGCACGGTCTCGACCTCGGGCAACTCAGGCATGTTGCACCCCGCCGTTGTTCACTTGCTTGAATGTCACGCCGATTTCCCCTCGTCTCAAAGGACGCATACCCTATCTGGAACACATAGGGTATAGCAGGCACGATTACAGACGGACGAGCATCACATGACCGAAGAAAACACCACGCATTTCGGGTTCACCGACATCCCCGAATCTGAAAAAGCAGGCAAAGTCCAAGGCGTTTTCGGCTCTGTCGCGTCGAAATACGATGTGATGAACGATGCGATGAGTATGGGCATTCACCGCATCTGGAAGGACGCGATGATGGATTGGCTGGTCCCGCGCCCCGGCACACGGTTGCTGGATGTCGCGGGTGGGACTGGCGACATCTCTTTCCGGTATCTCAAACGCGCTGGCCGCGCCCATGCCACCGTGCTGGACCTGACCGAACCGATGCTGGTCGAAGGCCGCAAACGGGCCGAAGCGGAAAGCATGGCCGACAGTCTGGATTGGGTCGTGGGCGATGCGATGGCACTGCCGTTCGAGGCGAATACCTTTGACACCTACACGATTTCCTTTGGCATCCGTAACGTCACCCGCCCCCAACAGGCGCTGAACGAGGCGTATCGCGTGCTGAAACCCGGCGGCCGCCTGATGGTTCTGGAATTTTCGCAGATACCCAACGCCATGATGCAGAAGGTCTATGACCTGTATTCGTTCAACATCATTCCCCGGATGGGCCAGATGATCGCTGGCGACCGCGACAGCTATCAATATCTGGTCGAATCTATCCGCAAATTCCCCGACCAAGACACCTTTCTAAGCATGGTGCGCGCCGCCGGATTCGAGAATGCGAAATACCGCAATCTGACCATGGGCATCGCCTGCCTGCACTCTGGCTGGAAAATCTGAATATGCGTGGACCTCACAATGTCTGGCGGCTGATCCGCACCGGCGCAACGATGGAACGGACCGGCGCCATGAAACTGGTGCTGGATGCATTCGAGGCCCCGCGCGCCCTGCGCATCGTGGCCCGCACTGTGGTCTGGCCCTTCCGCTGGCTTGGTTATAGCGGCGATCCGTCGATGCCCCCCGCGCCGCGTGCCCTGAACGCGCTTGGCCCCGCATATATCAAGTTCGGTCAGGTACTTTCTACGCGGCCTGACGTGGTGGGCGACGAGATGGCCCAACATCTGCGGGTTTTGCAGGATAAACTGCCCCCCTTTTCGATGGACCGCGCCAAGGCCGCCGTCGAAGAGGAACTGGGCCTGCCTGTCAGTGATGTTTTCGACACCTTTTCCGAACCGGTCGCCGCCGCATCTATTGCGCAAGTCCACCATGCGCGGCTGAAGGACACGGGCGAGGAAGTGGCCGTAAAGGTGCTGCGTCCCGGCGTGGAAAAGGCGTTCCGCAAGGATATCGACGCCTTCTATTTCGCCGCCGATATGATCGAGCTGCTCCTACCCTCATCGCGCCGGTTGCGGCCCCGCGAAGTGATCGCCCATTTCGAAGCCGTCGTGGTGGGAGAGTTGGACCTGCGGCTTGAAGCGTCCAGCGCGTCAGAGTTCGAGGCCAATACCGCCAAGGATGAAGGCTTCACCCTGCCGCAGGTCAAATGGCCCCTGTCCGGGCGCCGCGTGATGACCCTTGGCTGGGCCGAGGGGCTGCCGCTTGGCGATAACGCTGCGCTGGATGCGGCCGGACATGACCGCGCCGCTTTGGGTGAGCGGGTGCTGCAACTGTTTCTCAGCCATGCGCTACGCGACGGGTTTTTCCATGCAGACATGCACCAAGGCAACCTGAAGGTCGCCGCGAATGGTGACATCATCGCCTATGATTTCGGGATAATGGGTCATATCGACGAATATACCCGCCGGGTTTATGCCGAGATTCTGTTCGGCTTTATCAAGCGCGATTACCAGCGCGTCGCCGAGGTCCATTTCGAGGCGGGCTATGTCCCCGCCGACCGTGATGTCGATGAATTCGCTCGCGCCCTGCGCGCTGTGGGCGAGCCTATTTTCGGCATGGATGCCACGCATATTTCCATGGGCCGTCTGCTGAATTACCTGTTCGAAGTGACAGAACGCTTTGGCATGGAAACTCGGACCGAACTGATTTTGCTGCAACGCACCATGGTTGTGGTCGAAGGTGTGGCCCGCTCGCTCCATGCCCAGATCAACATCTGGGAAGTCGCGCGCCCTATCGTCGAGGATTACATCAAAGGCTCAATCGGGCCGCGCGCCGTTGCGTCGGACTTGGCTAAAACGGCACGTGTACTTGCCCGTTTCGGACCACGTCTGCCCGGAATGGTCGAAATGCTTTTGATCCGGCAATCCGAATCGGTTCAGGTGCCACCGCGTGCCAGCCGGATGGGCCGGTTTTTGTGGCTGATCGCCGGTGCTGTGCTTGGCGCGGGTGCCATGGCGCTCTTTTTCATGATCGACTAAGCGCCGCCAATTCCAGTTCCAGGCCTTCGGCATAGATCGGGTCGCACTCGGTTTTCCACGCGCAATAGGCTGCCATGCGCCAATGATGCCATGGGGCCAGCGCCGCAAGCCGGGCCGCGGTTTTCGGGCACCCATAGGCTGCTATGAACTGTGCCGCCTCATCCGCTTGCAACGGACGCCCGCGATAGGCCAGTTGCATGGCGGGGGACAGGAAAAGGCACAGGTCTTCGACAGGATCGCCCTTTGCTGGACATTGCCAATCAACCAGAATGGGCACGGTGCCGGTGATTATGTTTGCCGGAACAGGATCACCGTGCAAAAGGCACCGCTGCCCGGAGGGTGGGATTTCACCAACAGGTTGTCTGGCCGCGATCCGCGCTCTGGCTTCATCACGCAACAGCTTCAGAATTGCTTTTGTCTGCCCAACAATTTCTGCCGATCCGTCCGGCGCGTCTGACAAATGGCCGCTGAAAGACGCGTCATGCACGCGGCGCAGCAGCTTGGCTGGTTGATTCGGCCCGGCGCGCCAAAGCGCGCCATCCCGATAGCTATAGATAATGTAGCGCGTTCCTTGGTGCTCGTCACGTGCCAACGGCGTTGGAGCAAGGCCCAAGTGATGCAACCCAGCCAGAGCAGTCCATTCCGCATCGGGTTCATTGGAGAACAGCGGGTTAACTGTGTCCGCATAGCATTTCACCACACGGTGACCTACACGCCACAAGCGGTTCGTCCGCCCGCCCTTAAGCGGATGCCAAGCCTCTCCATCCGGCACGTAACCCGCTATTTCCAGAGCTTTCCTGAACCCGTCCATATCCGCGCCGCTTCCCTTTAAGGCAGGCGACACTAGACCGAAACAATCACTTGGGCAAGCACCCTAGGAGGGTTCACGGATGGCAGTGATCGCGCCAGCCGTCACGCTTGTTCCACCTTCCAGAACAAGAACAGTGCCGCCGTTTTCTCCCCGCGCCTCGATGATCCGGGCATAGATTTCTGCGGTCTCGGTCAGAACCACTTCGCCATTGGCGCGGCTTTCCACCTCGAAACTATAGACACCATCGGGCAATGGATTCCCATCCGCATCAACCCCGGCCCATTCAAATGATTCGGCAGAAATCGGCAGCGCCTCGCGTTGCACCTCGATTCCGTCCGCGTCGCGCACGATCAGGTCCACTTCGTCCGCAACGGCCGCTGGATTTGGGGCAATCGTGATCGGGGATCCGTCAAAATAGCCGGTAGCAGGCGCACGCGCTTCCATTCCGACCCAACCGGACAACTGCGCCATGCCCATGACGGACATCTGGCCAAGCAAGCCTTGCAACAGATCGTTGGACAGCACCTGCTGTTCGACCGAACTGAAGGTGGCCAATTGTACCGCATAATCCGACGAATCCACCGGGTTCAAAGGGTCTTGATTTTGCATTTGCACGGTCAGCATCCGTAGAAAGGTTTCGAAATCCGAACTGAGCGTGGTGCTTGCCCCTTCGGTAGCGGCGGTGCTTATACCTGCCTGCTTGGCATTGGTGCCGGAATAGGCCGGCTGGATGGAATCGAGTGTCATATCTGATCCTTACAGTCTGAGATCTAGGGCATCGGACGCCACGCGCAGTGCTGTCGTCCGTCCGGGCGCGTCGGAAATATCTGTCAGCTCACCCGTTTTATTTTCTTCATCGGGCTGACTGTCGGACCCGTCGCCCGCCAGATCACCAGCGCCGGATTGCTGGTTAAAATCAAAGCTGATCGAGCCATAGCCAAGGGCGCGAAACTCCTGCGCCAATTGGTCGATATGCCTTCGCATCAGGTCGATTGTCTCGGGCCGTTCAGCGGTCACACTCATGGTTATACCGCTGTCCACCGCATTCAGGCTAATCCGGACCCTACCCAGTTCTTCAGGGTTCAGCGAAAGCTCGACGGGGCGGTCGACCGCGCGCGGCAAGGCCTCGACCAATTGTGTTCCGATGTGGCGCGCAATCTCAGGCCTGGACACGTTGATCATCGGATCAAACCGTGTTGGCGATGCGGACAACCTTACATCGGCAGGCATGTCCATACTGGCATCGAATGAAACGGTGGCACCCTCCTCAGCCAGAAACAGGGTCTGCTCCGGTAGCGCAGGGGTTGGCGCGACCCGAGGCGCCTGTACTTTTGTTTCAGGGCGCACGGCCTGCAACGCTTTGTCTTGGATCGGCAAGACAGGCGGTTCTTTACCCTCGCCCCCGGGCGCAGATGGTTTTGTGTTGCGCACAGCACCGCCCGATGGCGCAATTCCCATGATCCGTGCGGTTTTTTCCACGTCCACTATTACCGCCGCTTCAAAGGCATCGGCCTGTAGAGCCGGGGACTGTAAAGGCGCGGATTTAGCCGCTTGGGCCATTTCGGGCTGCACCGGCACCTTGGTAACAAAGGCTCGCTCGACCCTTAGGCCACGGTCCAATTGAAGGCCAAAGATATGTGTCATGGTTGCTTGCTGATTCTGACGAGGTCCCGCCTCGATGCGTGGCCCTACTATCGGCGTCACCTCTCCGTCCTTTTCTGCGGAAAACGCCGCCTTTAAGGACTTGCCCAATTCTGCGTTGTCGGACGCGGAGACGTCCGCAGGCATTAGGGTCGATTTTGGCTCTGCTCGTGTGACCGGCGCAACGGTATCCTTCTGCATGGATTCAGGCACATTGGCCCTTCGGATGCGGCTATGGACAAGCGCCGCCTGCGTATCGGCAAACCGCGTTTTACCCTCATCGGTCGGCGCTTTTTTTAGCGGTGCCTCGATAGCAGCTGCTTCAGCCGTTTCCGACTGATTATCAGAACCATCCCCAGAATCCGTCTCTGGCGTATCGGCAGGGTTCACCTCTTCGGCATGTTCCTGCGATTCGCTTCTTGCCGAAGTTTCATCCTTTTTGAATACGGTGTCGAAATCCTCTCCCTCGCGTTCCGGCATAGGTTTCTTGGATTCTGGCGCTGTGCCTTTGGGGGGCACCGTCGCTTGGGTCAATGGCATGAATGTCTGCATTTCAGCTCCGGGAGTTCTTCCGCGATCCTCTGAATATGCCTTGCCTTGGTTACCGCATCTTTACCGGTTTCTGCGCAAAACAGAAAAAGTCCGAGCAATTGGAGATATCAACCATGTCCGAAATCATCGCAGCCACCAATGGCGCGCAACCACCTTTCAAACCCATCACCAGAGACGCGGAACTCAAACGGGTCGCAGAGCAGTTAGAAGCCACCTTCCTGTCGGAAATGCTCAAGGAGGCCGGGCTTGGCAAAACCAGTGAAAGCTTCGGGGGCGGCGCCGGCGAAGAGCAATTCGCGTCTTTCCTGCGGCAAGCCCAGGCCGAAGAAATGGTGAAGGCGGGCGGCATCGGCCTAGCCGAATCGCTCTACGAAGCACTGAAGGAGAGAGAGAATGGAAACTGACATGCACAGCGACAAACCACACGACATCATCAATGCGCTTGATGACCTGCTGGAACGCGAGCGCGAGGCGCTCTTGAACGGTGACCTTGATGCGATCTCGCGCCTGCTGGAAGAAAAGGAAGAATTGTTCGACCGGCTCAACACCATGTCGCAGGAACGATCACCCGATCTGAGCGCGCTCAAAGGCAAGGTTCAGCGCAATCAGGCGTTGTTGGACAATGCCCTGAAAGGGATTCGCGCCGTCGCCGCCCGAATGAGCGCCATGCGCAAGATCCGCCGCTCTCTGGATACCTATGACGAAACCGGAAAGCGCACCACGATCGAAGGCCAGAAGGCAGCACAATTGGAAAAAAGGGCGTGATTTCAGATTTGTATCAAATACACCTGAGATCGAATTGAGGACTTAGCATTCCCTTAGCACTTGCAAGCGCATCTTGTCGATGCATCCAAACGGGTGGCACCGCTCCGGTGATCTTTCCGGTGCGGTATCGGTCAGAAGACTTTCGGTCCGTCCTTTGGGGGCGGGATACTCAATGGCGCAAAAGCGCCGCAGCGACTGAAGGAAAATGCTATGTCCAGCATTCTGACAAACAATAGCGCAATGGTTGCGCTGCAAACTCTTAAATCGATCAACTCGAACCTGTCCGATGTTCAAGGTCAGATTTCGACCGGTAAGCGTGTCGGCTCCGCCAAAGACAACTCCGCCGCCTGGGCCATCTCGAAAGTAATGGAATCCGACGTGAAGGGTTTCAAGGCAATCTCCGACAGCCTTGCACTGGGTGAATCCACCATCGCCGTGGGCCGCCAAGCTGCGGAAACGATCACTGACCTTCTGACCGACATGAAAGGCAAGATCGTCGCAGCTCAGGAAGACAACGTCGACAAGGCGAAGATCCAAAATGACATCTCTGCATTGCGCGACCAGATCTCGGCTGTGGTCGGGGCTGCACAGTTCAATGGCCTGAATCTGGTCGATTCCGCTGGTACTGCCAATGTTCTCGGTTCGCTCGACCGCGATTCTGGCGGCAACGTGACCGCCACCTCGATCACCATGAACAAGCAGAACCTGTCCACCGGCAACTACACGGCCGCGGCGGCGTTCACCGGCACCGATGGTCTCGCCGTTGACAACGATGACTCTTTCGGCTTCTCGCTGGATGCAAATGGTGGCACCAATGAGGATGGCACCATTGTCATTGTTGACCCGACCTATACTGCGGGCGACAAGCTACAGTTTCGTCTGGGCGACACCGACGTATCCTATACGATCAGCCAAGCTGACATCGACGCAACCTCTACGGCGGATGTTGTCGCCCTCGGCGTGAAATCCGCGATCGAGTCGTCGGGTGCAAACGTGTCCGTTGACTATAATGTCGCAAACTCGGGCACTCTTGTTCTGACCAACGAAGACACGACCAACTCGCTGTCGGTCAGCGGTCAATACCTGAACGCATCTTCCGGTGGCCTTGGTGCACTGTCCGCCATTGACGTTACCTCCGGCGCGACCGCTGCTCTGGGTTCGATCGAAACGCTGATTGATACGGCGATCGACGCTGCCGCTGCATTCGGTTCGGTCGAAGGCCGCATTTCGATCCAGGCAGACTTCGTGTCCAACCTGACCGACTCGCTGAAAACAGGTATCGGCGCAATGGTCGACGCAAACATGGAAGAGGCATCGGCCCGTCTGCAAGCCCTGCAAACCCAGCAGCAGCTTGGTGTTCAGTCGCTGTCAATTGCCAACCAGGCCCCACAGACCCTGCTGTCGCTGTTCCGTTAACGGCACAGCTCCGGGAGCGCATAATGCGCTCCCGGAATTCTCTGAGCCATCCCACGCTTTGAAAACGGAAGAACTCCACAGTGAACTCGCATCATCTCGCACAACAGGCATACAGCAACAGCGCAGCGCCCACCCGGACAGCGCGCGCCACGGAATATGCCGCTTTCGCAAAAGTCACTCATAGGCTGAACCAAGCCGCTAGGAAGGGCACACTCGGCTTCGCCGAACTCGCCGAATCCCTGCACGACAATCGCAAGTTATGGACCTTGCTCGCGGTTGATGTTGCAGACGACGAAAACCAACTGCCGACCGAACTACGTGCAAAAATTTTCTATCTTGCGGAATTCACGCAAGCGCACACTCGAAAGGTGCTAAAGCGCGAAGCGTCGGTTGCTCCTCTCATCGAAATCAATGCCGCAGTCATGCGCGGCCTTCGTAATAGGACCTGAAGTCATGAGCGGTCTTGTCTTGAAACTGAGCCCTAAGGAAAGAATCCTGATCAACGGCGCAGTCATCGAAAACGGGGATCGTCGATCCCGCTTATTCATAGTCACGCCTGATGCGAACATTCTTCGCCTGCGTGATGCCATTCACCCGGACGAAGCCAACACACCTGTGCGTCGCGTCTGCTATTCCACACAACTCGTACTGTCGGGCGATTCCGATCCCGACGATGCGCGACATCAATTGCTGCTGCGAATTGAAGAGTTGAGCCAGGTATTAACCGATCCGGATAGCCGCACACACCTGTCGGCAGCCACCGAAGCCGTGCTTTCCGGCCAATTCTATCAGTGCCTAAAAGCACTCCGTGCGCTTCTTCCGCGTGAAGATCGCTTGCTGGCCGTGCGCAACTCATGATGTTCCGACCGATCATACCGACTGGCGGCCTGGTAGGTTGGAAATTCCTTGAGCGGACACAGGATGCGCAAATGAAAGCGTTTTCCAATAGTCCAGCCATCGTGACTGACACGCAGTACTTCAAAGAGAATATCGGTAAAATTAATACCGCTGACGATTTAGTTGCCGACCGTAGACTAATGCGCGTCGCCTTGGGCGCTTTCGGTTTGCAGGATGACATCGACAATAAATTCTTCATCAAGAAAATACTAGCGGAAGGGACGCTGGACACCGGCTCCCTTGCAAACAAGCTCTCTGATGAGCGCTACAAGGATTTGACGCGGGCCTTTGGTTTCGACCTAGGCGTGCCAAGCTCCAAACTTTCAAGTTTCGGGGCCGAAATCACGGCAAAATACCGTCAAATGCAGTTCGAAGTCGCCGTGGGCGCGCAAGACGATTCAATGAGACAGGCGATGAATGCGGCCCGCGCATTGCCCGAACTCGTGACATCGGAAAGCGGAGAAAGCATCAAGTGGTTCGAAATTATGGGAAATCCACCTCTCAGATCGGTGTTCGAGACGGCATTGGGACTCCCCGATGCCTTCGCCCAACTCGATCTTGATAAACAGTTAGAGATATTTCAGGACAGGTCTAGCAGCCAGCTGGGCCTCGATTCCCTGTCTGAACTCGCTGACCCTGAGGCGTTGGACAAGCTGGTTCAACGCTTCCTGCTCAGATCCCAAATAGAAAGCTACCAGTCATCCGTCTCGTCCGGTTCAGTTGCCCTGATGCTACTGCAATCGTGACTAAGAAACGAATGGCGCGGTGATTGACGACACATGAACGCTTATCTTGAACAGCCGAACGTGGTCGGCGGCCCGCTCTGAATTTTACTTTACAGCGCTCCGAACGGTAATCCCCCCATTTTTAGTTGGGCTCAGCCATAGAATTTACGCGGCTGTTTTCAGTGCTGTGATTGATGTGGTCTTGTCCCGGTTTAGTTCCGGTCTCTTTCGAGTGTTGAATGTCACTGAGAACTGACCCGGTATTTTCACCGAGATTTGACCCGCTCTTAGTTATGTATCGGCGGCTATGCTTTGGTCAATGTGGTGGCCTC
>JGI24025J20009_10000169_pt1 | contig 51196 bp, 50 predicted proteins | sample Cruoilmetagenom3_FD_20009 | JGI IMG/M metagenome (IMG submission 20009)
AACCCGGTCGGCCTGTGTCGGACCAAGCCCCACACCGTCAATAAACGCACCAGAGGCATCCCGCCGCCCGGTTGTCAGCAATTCCCGCACGCCGGGTTCACCTACCTTATCGAACTTGTCGATGGTACGCAGGATCGCGTCGTGATCGGCGGATTTGTTCGGGTCGACCATTTCCAGCACACCGTTCAGAACCTTGCGGTTGTTGATCCGCACCACATAATCGCCACGGGTAATCCCCGCCTCCTCCAGCGTGTCACACAGCATGGCGCAAACCTCGGCATCCGCCGCCATGGACGCCGACCCAACCGTATCCGCATCACATTGATAAAACTGGCGAAATCTCCCCGGTCCGGGTTTTTCGTTGCGCCACACCGGTCCCATCGCGTAACGGCGATAGGGCGTTGGCAAATCGTTGCGGTGCTGGGCAAAGACCCGCGCCAAGGGGGCGGTCAGGTCATACCGCAACGCCAGCCAGTCTGCTTCATCTTCCTGCCAGGCAAAGACACCCGCATTGGGGCGCTCCACATCGGGCAGGAACTTGCCCAGCGCCTCGACAGTTTCCACGGCCGAAGATTCCAGCGCGTCAAAGCCATAACGGTGATAGACCTCGGCAATCGCGCGCAGCATTTCGGCACGTTCGCGCACCTCCACGCCAAAGTAGTCACGAAAACCTTTCGGTGTCTCGGCCTTGGGGCGGGGCTGTTTGCGGGTTTTGGCCATGGCTTTGTCCTTAGGCAACCGGTACGCGGCGCGGTCTAGCCCAAGGGCGGGCGATGGGCAAGGCAAGCCGGTTGGCCTTGGGGCGTTACGCCTGATAAGAGCGGGACAAAGAGGAGTATTCCCATGCAGCATCTGGAAGAACGCATCGCCCATCTGACCCGCTCGCTTGAGGATCTGAGCGATGTGGTGGTTCGTCAGCAGGGCGAGATCGACACCCTGACCCGGCGGGTACGGATGCTGATGGCACGCGAGGGCGAACGAGAAGCGGCGCAGGGCAGCGGCGTTGTCATGGGCGATGACCGCCCGCCGCATTGGTGAAATCCGCCCTACATTTCTTCCACCGACAAAACGCCCTCAAGGCTTTTGATCGCGCCCTTGATCTGCGGGTTGATGGCAAAGTCCTGGCCCAGGTCCATATCAACCTCGCCCGGCAATTCCGGGTCCATCAGGCAGAACTGAACCGGGCCTTTGCCGGTGCCGCGCGCGGCGGTTGTGGCCTCTTCCAGAACGGTTGCAACGGTTTCGACCGCGTTCACATCATCGACAAACACCAGCAATCCGGCTGACCCGGCCTGCGCCACGGCCGCATCAATCGGCACCACCGAGCGGCCCAGCAGTTTCAACTGGTCGGATTCCAGCGTGGCCTCTGCCGTGATCACCACCTTCGATCCGGTTTCAAGGTATTCACGCGCCTTTTCCAGAGTATCGGAAAACAACGTCACCTCGTAAGCGCCGGTCGGGTCCGAGATCTGGGCAAAGGCAAACCGGTTGCCACGCGCAGATTTACGTTCCTGACGCCCCGCCACAACACCGGCCATTTTTGCCACCAGAGGCCCCGCTGCGGCCTTGGCCCTTACTTCATCCAGCGTCAGCACACCCTTGCGTTTGAGCGGGGCCATATAATCGTCAAGCGGATGTCCCGACAGGTAAAAGCCAATTGCCCTGAACTCTTCGGCCAGCCGCTCGGCAGGCAGCCAGTCTGGTGCGGATGACAGGCGCGGTTCGGGCAGATCCTCGCCAGCTTCGCCGAACAGCGACACCTGAGCCGAGTTTTTCTGGTCATGAATCGCTGCCGAATAGCCCGACAGCGCATCAAGGCTGTCCATAACGCGGCGGCGGTTGCGGTCCAGCTGGTCAAAGGCTCCGGCCCGGGCCAGCATTTCAAGCGGGCGCTTGCCGACCCGTTTCAGGTCGGCCCGGCGGGCAAGGTCGAACAGGGTGGCAAAGGGTTTGGTGACCCCATCCACAAGGCGCGCGTCAGTGATCAGACGCATCGCTTCGACCCCGACATTCTTGAGCGCGCCAAGACCATAGACCAGCGCGCCATCGACCACGTCAAACGTCGCTTGGGACCGGTTCACACAAGGTGGAACATAGGGCAGGTCCAGCCCCTTTTTTACCTCCTCAAAGTAAACCCCCAGCTTGTCGGTCAGGTGGATATCGCAGTTCATCACCCCGGCCATGAATTCCACCGGGTGATTGGCCTTGAGCCAGGCGGTCTGGTAACTGACCACCGCATAGGCCGCCGCGTGGGACTTGTTGAAACCGTAGTTGGCAAACTTGTCCAGCAGGTTCCAGACCTCGGTCGCGGTGTCCTCATTGACGCCGTTTTCCGCCGAACCTTGCATGAATTTCGGGCGTTCGGCGTCCATCGCCTCTTGTATTTTCTTGCCCATGGCGCGGCGCAAAAGGTCGGCCCCGCCCAGGCTGTATCCGGCCATTTCCTGGGCAATCTGCATCACCTGTTCCTGATAAACGATGATGCCTTGGGTTTCGTCCAGAATATGGTCGATGGTCGGGTGCAGATTCTCGCGTTCCTTGAGGCCATTCTTGACCTCGCAATAGGTCGGGATGTTCTCCATCGGCCCCGGTCGGTACAACGCCACCAGCGCGACGATATCCTCGATGCAGGTGGGTTTCATGCGTTTTAGGGCATCCATCATGCCCGAACTTTCCACCTGAAACACCGCCACGGTCTTGGCGGCGGCGTAGAGCTTGTAACTGGCCTCGTCATCCAGTGGGATAGCGTTTATGTCGTCGGTGGTTCCCTCTGCCGGGACATAAAGTTCCCGCCCGTCCGTCGACTGGTGCAAATGGCGGCCAGAGCCAAGGATCAGGTTAACCGCGTTCTGGATTACGGTCAGGGTTTTCAGGCCAAGAAAGTCGAATTTGACCAGCCCGGCCTGTTCCACCCATTTCATGTTGAACTGGGTCGCCGGCATATCCGAGCGCGGATCCTGATAAAGCGGCACCAGTTCGTCAATGGGCCGATCACCGATCACCACACCGGCGGCATGGGTCGAGGCGTTGCGCAGCAGCCCCTCGACCTGTTTGCCGTAGGTCAGCAGGCGGTCGACCACTTCTTCTTCGCGGGCCATTTCCCGCAGGCGCGGCTCGTCCGCCAGCGCCTTTTCGATGCTGACCGGTTTGACCCCTTCGACCGGGATCATCTTGGACAGGCGGTCGACCTGCCCATAGGGCATTTGCAGCACCCGGCCGATGTCACGCACCGCCGCCTTGGACAGCAGCGCGCCAAAAGTGATGATCTGGCCGACTTTGTCGCGGCCATATTTTTGCTGCACGTATTGAATCACCTCTTCGCGACGATCCATGCAGAAGTCGATGTCAAAGTCAGGCATCGACACCCGTTCGGGGTTCAGGAAACGTTCGAACAACAGCGAATAGCGCAGCGGGTCCAGATCGGTGATGGTCAGCGCATAGGCCACCAATGACCCGGCCCCGGACCCCCGCCCCGGACCCACCGGGATGTCATGATCCTTGGCCCATTTGATGAAATCGGCAACGATCAGGAAATAACCGGGAAAGCCCATGCCCTCGATGATATCCAGCTCGAATTCCAGCCGTTTGTGATAGTCTTCGACCGGGGCGGCGTGTGGGATGACAGCCAACCGGTCCTCCAGCCCCTTCAGGGACTGTCGTCGCAGTTCTACCACCTCGTCGTCGGCGAATTTCGGCAGGATCGGGTCGCGACGGTAGGCCATGAAGGCACAGCGTTTGGCGATCTCGACGGTGTTTTCCACCGCTTCGGGCAGGTCGGCAAACAGCGTCGCCATTTCCTGCTGGGATTTGAAGTAATGCTGCGCCGTCAGGCGGCGACGTGGTTCCTGCTGGTCGACATAGGCCCCCTCGGCGATGCAGATCAGCGCATCATGTGCCTCATACATGTCAGAGGTCGGGAAATAAACGTCATTGGTCGCCACCAGCGGCAGGTTCATCGCATAGGCCATCTCAACGTGGCCACGTTCGCTCAGGCGTTCCGCCTCGGGCTGTCCCGCCTCGCCGGGATGGCGTTGCAGTTCGATATAAAGCCGGTCGGGGAAGGCCCGCGCCAGCCGTTGCACCAACGCCTCGGCGGCCGGGCGTTGCGCGGTTTGCAGCAACATGCCCACCGGCCCATCGGGTCCTCCGGAGAGGCAAATCAGACCAGCGGAATGGGTTTCCAGCTCCTCAAGTGTCACCTGAGGCAGTTGGCCACCCTTACCTATATAAAGGCAGGAATTCAGCTTCATCAGGTTTTCATAGCCCTGCTCGGATTGGGCCAGCAGAACCAGAGGTGCCGGTGTTTTGGGTTTCTCTCCGGGTTGCATGCTGAGGTAGGTCAGATCGACCTGGCAACCAAGGATCGGCTGGATACCCGCACCACTGGCCGAAACAGAAAATTCCAGCGCCGAGAACATGTTGTTACGGTCGGTGACGGCAATTGCCGGCATGCCCGCCTTGCGGCAGAGGTCGGGCAGTTTTTTCAGCCGGATGGCCCCTTCGAGAAGGGAGTATTCGGTATGAAGGCGAAGGTGGATGAATCGTGGGGTGCTGGTCATGGGCACAAGCTAACGCAGGGATTGATCCAAGGAAACGGGCTTGGCTGAACTTTTGAGATCAAGCGCAATACCTGCTGATTATCTTGACTAATTTGAAGGTCTGTTCACTTGGGACTTGTATATGATTTAGATCAAGTACATGAATTATTGGAATTAAGTTTGGATTATTGGGTAAACTGGCTTGGAATACCTCGTCAGAATGCCGCACCGCAGAACAGCTTTTCCTTGCCAGAAGGCCACGCAGCTTTCTAACCTTGGAGAACGAACAGGGCCCGCTTCTCTTTCTACGTCGCATCGAAGGAGGGCAAGAAAGGCCGGGGAATGTAACGCGACGGGTTTTCAGTTATGGACATCACGTTTCTTCTAAACGGAGAACTCGTGTCGCTGCCCGAGGTATCCCCAACGGCGACGCTTTTGGATTGGTTACGCGAGGCGCGTCAACTGAAGGGCACCAAAGAGGGGTGCAACGAAGGTGACTGCGGCGCGTGTACGGTAATGGTGACGGACGCGGACGGGGCAAAGGCGCTGAACGCCTGCATCCTGCTGCTACCGCAATTGCATGGCAAGGCGGTGCGCACGGTCGAGGGAATTTCCGGACCGGATGGTCAGTTGCACCCGGTGCAGCAGGCGATGATTGATTTCCACGCGAGCCAATGCGGATTTTGCACACCGGGGTTTGTGGTGTCGATGGCGGTCGCGCATCTGAACGGGGAACGGGATTTTGACACCGCACTGGCTGGCAACCTGTGCCGCTGTACCGGATATGCGCCGATCATCCGCGCGGCCGAGGCGGTGGCGGAAGTGCCGGTTCCCGAGTGGATGAGACTTGATCAGGAACTGGTGGGTGAAGGCACGCCGGCGGCACAAGGCCATCTGCCCTTCAGTCCGGATTCGGCCGATGCATTGGCGACAATATATGCGGCCAATCCTGACGCGACGCTGGTGGCCGGGGCGACGGATGTGGGGTTATGGATAACCAAGGCGCTGCGCGAACCGGAGCCGATGATTTTCCTGAATCGATGCGCCGACCTGAAGACCATTGAGATCACCGATGATACCGTGCGCTTTGGCGCGATGGTGGATATGAATGCGATGGGCACGGCGATGGCTGAACTGCACCCCTCCTACGCCGAAATGATCAGGCGGTACGCGTCTGTTCAGGTGCGCGGAGCGGCGACGGTAGGGGGCAATATCGCCAATGGATCGCCCATTGGGGACAATCCGCCGGCGCTGATTGCGCTGGGGGCGGTGCTGCACCTGCGCAAAGGGGATGTGCGGCGGGAAGTGCCACTGGAGCAGTTCTTTGTCGAGTATGGGCAACAGGACAGACTGCCGGGGGAATTTGTCGAGGCGGTCAGTTTCGCCCGACAAGAGGACCGGCTGAAATGCTACAAGCTGACCAAGCGGTTCGATCAGGATATTTCCGCCGTTTGCGGCTGTTTTTTTCTAAGCTTTGAAGGCGGGGTTGTGACCGACGCGCGGATTGCCTTTGGTGGGATGGCAGGCATTCCCAAACGTGCCCGCGCGGTTGAAGCCGCTTTGATCGGGCATCCGTGGACGGATGCAACAGTGCAGGGCGCGTTGCCGGCGTTCGACAGTGATTTCGCCCCGATGAGCGATATGCGCGCCTCGGCCCGTTACCGGCAAGAGGCCGCACGCGCTATGCTGCTGCGGTATTTTGCCGAAAGTCAGGGGGCACCGGTTTCTGTGCTGGAGGTGAGCGCATGAGCATTCCAAAGCCCCTGCCCCACGACGCCGCACCGCTGCATGTGGCCGGTACTGCGCGTTATGTTGACGACATTCCGGTGCCCGAGGGCTGTCTGCATCTGGCGTTTGGTCAGAGCGGCATTGCGCATGGGAGGATCATTGCGATGAACCTCGATATGGTGAAAAACGCGCCCGGTGTGGTGGCGGTTCTGACGGCAGAAGATTTGCCCTTTGCCAATGATGTGTCGCCTTCAGCCCATGACGAGCCGCTTCTGGCGACAGGGACCGTGCACTATTTGGGACAGCCAGTGTTTGCCGTGGTGGCAAACAGCCATCTGGCGGCCCGAAAGGCGGCGCGACTGGGGCAGGTTTCATACGAAGAATTGACCCCCATTCTGAGCATCGACGAGGCACTGGCGGCACAGTCACGATTCGAGGAAGGCCCGCGCATCTATGAAAAGGGCGATGCCGGGGCGGCGATTGCTTCGGCAGAGCACGTGGTTGATGGTACGCTGGAAATTGGTGCGCAGGAGCATTTCTATCTGGAGGGTCAGGCTGCGTTGGCGTTGCCGCAGGAAGGCGGTGATATGATCGTGCATTCCAGCACTCAGCATCCGACCGAAATTCAGCATAAGGTAGCCGAGGCGCTGGGTGTGCCGATGCATGGGGTTCGCGTCGAGATCCGGCGCATGGGCGGCGGGTTTGGCGGCAAGGAAAGTCAGGGCAACGCGCTGGCCGTGGCCTGTGCCGTGGCCGCAAGGGCGACGGGGCAGGCCTGCAAGATGCGCTATGACCGAGATGACGACATGGTCATTACCGGCAAGCGGCATGATTTTCGCATTGAGTACCGCGCAGGGTTTGACGGTCAGGGGCGCATTGCCGGGGTGGAGTTTGTGCAATACGCCCGCTGTGGCTGGGCGCAGGATTTGTCGTTGCCGGTGGCGGACCGGGCGATGCTGCATGCGGACAACGCCTATCTGTTGCCCAGCGCCAGGATCGAGAGTCATCGGTTGAAGACCAACACCCAGAGCAACACCGCCTATCGGGGGTTTGGCGGGCCGCAGGGGATGGTCGGAATCGAGAGGGTTCTGGATCATATTGCGCATGCGTTGGGGCGAGATCCGGTTGATGTCCGACGGCTGAATTATTATGCCGAGGCGCAGGGAGGGGGGCTGTCTGCCCCCCGCGCGGCACAGCCGCGCCCCCCCGAGGATATTTCCAGACCAAAGATGGATAATACGACACCATATGGGATGGAGGTCGAGGATTTCGAACTGCATGGGATGACAGAGGCGCTGTTGGAAAGCTGTGATTATGCCAGGCGTAAGGCAGCGGTTGCCAGGTGGAATGCCAAGAATGAGGTGATCAAGAAGGGGATTGCCTTTGCGCCGGTCAAGTTCGGGATATCCTTCACGCTGACCTTTCTCAATCAGGCCGGGGCGCTGGTGCATGTGTATCAGGATGGTTCGGTACATCTGAACCATGGTGGCACCGAGATGGGTCAGGGATTGTTTCAGAAGGTGGCGCAAGTGGCAGCCACGAGGTTTGGAATTCCGCCTGAGATGGTGAAGATCACCGCGACGGACACGGCCAAGGTGCCCAATACATCGGCCACGGCGGCGTCGTCGGGCAGTGATCTGAACGGCATGGCGGTGAAAGCCGCCTGCGACACGATCCGCGACAGGATGGCCGGATTTCTGGCTGAGAGGCATCAGGCTGATGCCGAAGATGTAAGGTTTGAAGGCGGGAATGTTCACGTCGGCGAGACTGTTTACAGCTTTGCCGATGCTGCGGGCCAGGCATATATGGGGCGGGTCAGCCTGTCCGCGACCGGGTTCTACAAGACGCCAAAGGTCGAATGGGACCGGATCAGCGGACGGGGGCGACCGTTTTATTACTTTTCCTATGGCGCGTCGGTGACCGAGGTTGCCGTGGATACGCTGACCGGTGAGAACCGCATATTGCGCACCGATATCCTGCATGATGCGGGGGCTTCGCTAAACCCCGCGCTGGATATCGGTCAGGTCGAGGGAGCCTATGTACAAGGGGCCGGCTGGTTGACCACGGAAGAGTTGATTTGGGATGATCAGGGCGGTTTGCGCACCCACGCGCCATCGACCTACAAGATTCCCGCCTGTTCGGATCGGCCTGACATATTCAATGTCGCGCTTTGGGATGGCTCCAACCGGGAGGAGACGATCTATCGCTCAAAAGCCGTGGGCGAGCCGCCATTCATGCTGGGCATTTCGGCGTTTCTGGCGCTGAGTGATGCGGTGGCAGCCTGCGGTGCCGGCTATCCGGCGCTGAATGCGCCAGCCACGCCCGAGCAGGTCTGGTCAGCGATCAGGAGGCTGCGCGATGGGGTTTGATGTTGCTAAGCTGCGTCAGGCCGTCGAGCGCCACGGGCGCGTGATACGAGTGGTGATTGCCGCTTTGCGCGGATCCAGCCCGAGAGAGGTGGGGGCGGCGATGCTGATCTGGGAGGACGGGCAGTCGGGCACCATTGGCGGTGGTGCGCTGGAATACGAGGCGGCTGGCGCGGCAAGGGATCAGCAAGTGGCGACGAGGTTGACAAGACACGCGCTGGGGCCTGATCTGGGCCAATGCTGTGGCGGGGCGGTGACGTTGCTGAGCGAGGTTTACGACATGGCGGCGGTGGCGGCCCTGGACGGGGACGACGGCGACGTGGTGGCGCGGCCTGTGGATGGCGTCGGCCCCATGCCGCTGAGTGTGGGCCGTCTGTTGGCGCAGGCGCGCGGGCAGGGTCTGATGCCCGAGGTGCAAATTCTGGACGGCTGGATGATCGAGCGGGTGCATGTGCCAGACCGACAGGTTTGGATATGGGGTGCGGGCCACGTGGGGCGGGCTTTGGTGCAGATTCTGGCCCCGCTGCCGGATGTTGCGATCACCTGGGTTGATTCTGCGCCCGAACGATTTCCCAATCAGGTTGAGGAAGGCGTGACGGTGGTGCCGGCGGCCCGGCCTGCGGATCTGGTGCGCCACGCGCCGCAAAACGGCGAACATCTGGTGGCGACTTATTCCCATACGCTTGATCTGGAGTTGTGCGACCAGATGTTGCGGCACGGGTTTGCCTTTGCCGGGCTGATCGGGTCGGCGACCAAATGGGCGCGGTTCAGAAATAGACTGGCGGCACTCGGGCATGGGCCGGAACAGATTGCGCGGATCACCTGCCCAATTGGTGACCCCGCCCTGGGCAAGCACCCGCAGATGATTGCCGTGGGAGTTGCGGCACAGTTGTTGGCCCCCCCAAGGCAAGTGGTAAACAGGAAGGATCAACGCGCGTGACAAATCCCTTATTGAGCCTGCAAGGGCTAACCAAGGCCTATCCCGGCGTGATCGCCAACAACAATGTCTCGTTTGACATCGGCGAGGGCGAGGTACACGCGCTGCTGGGCGAAAACGGTGCCGGAAAATCAACTCTGGTCAAGATGATCTATGGGTTGGTCAAGCCCGACAGCGGCCAGATGCTGCTGCGTGCAGAGGCCTTTGCCCCGGCCGAGCCACGCGCCGCGAGAGCCGACGGTATTGCCATGGTCTTCCAGCATTTTTCTCTGTTTGATGCGCTTGACGTGGCCGAGAATATTGCGTTGGGCATGGAGAACCCGCCGCCGATGCGGGATCTGGCGGCGCGTATCCGGCAAGTCTCGGAGGATTACGGATTGCCGCTGGACCCCTATCGCACCGTGGGCGACCTTTCCGCCGGGGAACGCCAGAGGGTCGAGATCATCCGTTGTTTGTTGCAGGATCCCAAGCTGTTGATCATGGACGAGCCAACCAGTGTTCTGACCCCGCAGGAGGTGGAAATCCTGTTTCAGACGCTGCAAAAACTGCGTTCTGAGGGGACTTCGATTTTATACATCTCGCACAAGCTGGAGGAAATCCGCACGCTGTGTGATCACGCGACGGTTTTGCGGCTGGGCGAGAATGTCGGGGAATGCACCCCAGCCGAGACCTCGGCCAGCGAAATGGCTGAACTGATGGTTGGGTCGGGCCTGAAGCCGCCAGAACGCAAGGGGCGGGATCTGGGCGAAGTGGCGCTGGATATCAGCGGATTGTCCGTACCGTCGCCATCGGCGTTCGGAACCGCGTTGAAGAATGTGCATCTGACAGTGCGAAAGGGCGAGGTTCTGGGCATCGGCGGGGTCGCCGGAAACGGCCAGGATGAACTGTTGGGGGTGTTGTCGGGAGAGACGCGAACCGATGCGGATGCCGTCAAGTTGCATGGGCAGCCGGTGGGCCGGATGGGGCCGACTCAGAGGCGGAAACTGGGCCTGCTGACCGCGCCTGAGGAACGTTTGGGCCACGCCGCCGCCCCGGATATGAGTCTGACCGAAAATGCGCTGCTGACCGGCTCGGCCCGGGAGGGGCTGGAAACAAGAGGGTTTCTGAAGTGGAAAGAGACCGAAGCCTTTGCCAACAAGATCATTGAACAATTCGATGTACGCACCCCCGGCCCGGACAATGCAGCCCGGTCGTTGTCGGGCGGCAATTTGCAGAAATTCGTGGTCGGGCGAGAGGTATTGCAGCGCCCCGAAGTTCTGGTGATCAACCAACCAACCTGGGGGGTGGATGCCTCGGCGGCGGCGGCGATCCGGCAAGCGATACTGGATCTGGCCGCCGGGGGAACGGCGGTGATCTGCATCTCGCAGGATCTGGACGAGCTGATGGAGATATCGGACAGTTTTGCCGCGCTGAACGAAGGGCGGCTGAGCGCGCCAAAGGATGCGTCCGGTCTGAGTGTGGAGGAAATCGGCCTGATGATGGGTGGTGCCCATGGGATGGAGGTGGCGCATGTCTGAAGCCTTGCACAACAGAGATTTCATGCCTCGGGCGGGGAGGTCGAGCCGTCCTGCAAATGCTCTGGGAGAGCGTTTCAGGCGAAAACGGGCGGAGCCCTTAAACAGAAGAAACAGGGGGCTGCGATGATCGTTCTTGAGAAGAGACCACAGCCATCAAAAGCCTGGTCACTGGCAACGCCGCTGGTTGCGGTGCTGGCGACGATGGTGTTTGGCGGTTTGTTATTTGCCGTATTGGGAAAGAACCCGGTGGAGGCTATCAGGATCATTTTCTACGATCCGTTGTTTGGTGAATTTGCGTCCTACTATCGGCCGCAATTATTGGTCAAAGGCGCGCCCCTGGTGCTGATTGCAATCGGGCTGAGTCTGGGTTTCAAGGCCGGGATATGGAATATCGGTGCCGAGGGACAGTATATCATCGGGGCCATCGTCGGTGCCGGAGTGGGGTTGGCGTTTTATCCGCTTGAGGCCTGGTACATATTTCCGCTGATGGTGGTTGGCGGGGCGTTGGGCGGTTGGATCTGGGCAATGATACCGGCGCTGCTGAAAGTGAAATTCGGGACTAATGAGATCCTTGTGTCGCTGATGCTGGTCTATGTGGCCGAGCAATTGCTGGCCTCGGTGTCCCTGGGGTTGCTGAAGAACCCGGAGGGGTTTGGCTTTCCGGGCAGCCGAAACCTGAACGATTACGCCAGTGCCAACAGTTGGATAAGCCAGGAAACGGGNATGCACTGGGGGGTGGTTGCNGCGATGATCGCGGTGATTTTCGCCTATGTACTGCTCAACCGGCATATGCTGGGNTTTCACATTCGCCTGACCGGAGAAGCGCCAAGGGCGGCAAGGTTTGCCGGGGTCAACCCGGGAAGGTTGATTCTGTTTTGTCTGGGCACATCCGGTGCGCTGGCCGGGCTGGCCGGGTTGTTCGAGGCGGCAGGGCCGACCGGGCAGATCAGCATTGATTTCAATGTCGGGTACGGGTTCACCGCGATCATCGTCGCGTTTCTGGGCCGGTTGCACCCCGTAGGCATTCTGCTGGCGGGCGCGCTGATGGCGCTGACCTATATCGGTGGTGAGATTGCTCAGTCGCAAATGGGTCTGCCTGCGGCGGCAATCCAGGTGTTTCAGGGGATGCTTTTGTTCTTCCTGTTGGCGTTTGACATACTGACCAATTACCGCGTGCGGCTGAACACCAGAGAGGTGGCGTGACATGGATCTGAGTGCAATCAACCCGGTCCTTCTGGTGGCTTCCCTGATGGTCGCCGCAACACCGATCCTGCTGGCCGCCATTGGCGAACTGGTGGTGGAAAAGGCCGGCGTGCTGAACCTTGGTGTCGAAGGCATGATGATCGTCGGGGCGATCAGCGGNTTTGCCATCGCCGTTGAAACCGGGTCGCCCTGGCTGGGATTCATTGCCTCGGCCATTGGAGGCGCGCTTTTGTCGCTGTTNTTTGTGTTCCTGACGCAGGTGGTGCTGGCCAATCAGGTGGCCAGCGGGCTGGCGCTGACNCTGTTTGGTCTGGGGCTGAGCGCGCTGATGGGGCAAAGTTATGTCGGCGAGCGCCCCCCGCCAATCGGACANCTGCACATTCCGGTTCTGAGTGACCTTCCGGTTATCGGGCCGATCCTGTTCAGTCACGATCTGATCCTTTATCTGGGAATCGCCATTGTTGCAGGCGTCTGGGCCGCACTGAAATACACCCGCGCCGGGCTGATCCTGCGGGCGGTGGGGGAAAACCACGATGCCGCCCATGCGCTGGGCTACAAGGTGGTGCGCATCCGTATCATGGCGATCATGTTCGGCGGGGCCTGCGCCGGGCTGGGTGGTGCCTATATTTCGCTGATCAGGGTACCGCAATGGACCGAAGGCATGACAGCCGGAGTCGGCTGGATCGCACTGGCGCTGGTGGTGTTTGCCAGCTGGAAGCCGTGGCGGGTTTTGCTTGGTGCCTATCTTTTTGGCGGGGTGACGGTTGTTCAGCTGAATCTACAGGCAGCAGGCGTTGCCATTCCGGTGGAGTATCTGGCAATGTCGCCCTATCTTATTACAATCATTGTGCTTGTAATCCTGTCGAAAGACAAAAGCAGCGCACCAGCCTCGCTGGGACGTATTTTCCACGCCTCTCACTAGAGGCCAACTTTACCTGCCTCGCACTAGGGGCCAACAAATCACAACACGGGAGTTCCTGAATGAAACTTACAACTCTGATGACAAGCGCCGCTTTGGCTCTGGGTCTGGCAGGCGGTGCCATGGCCGAACCGACCAAGATCGGCTTTGTCTATGTCGGCCCGGTCGGCGATGGCGGCTGGACTTACGAACATGACAAGGGCCGTCAGGCGGTCGAAGCCGAGTTTGGCGACCAGGTCGAGACGCAGTTCGTCGAGAGCGTCGCCGAAGGCCCCGACGCCGAACGAGTAATGACCCAAATGGCGCTTGGTGGTGCCAAGCTGATCTTTACCACCTCGTTTGGCTATATGGACCCGACCATCAACGTCGCCAAGAAGTTCCCGAAAGTGAAATTCGAACACGCCACCGGCTACAAGACCGCCGACAACGTGTCGGTCTATTCGGCCCGTTTCTACGAAGGGCGGGCGATTCAGGGCACCATTGCCGGGCGCATGACCAAATCCAACATCATCGGTTATATCGGCTCGTTCCCGATCCCCGAAGTTATCCGGGGCATCAACAGCGCCTATATCCACGCCAAGAAGGTCAACCCGGATGTCCGTTTCAAGATCGTCTGGGCCTATACCTGGTTTGACCCCGCCAAAGAAGCGGACGCCGCCAAGGTGCTGATCGAACAGGGTGCGGATGTGATCCTGCAACACACCGATTCCACCGCGCCGCTGGCAGCAGCCGCTGATGCCGGCAACGTGATCGGCTTTGGCCAGGCCTCCGACATGAGCGAATATGCCAATGGTCCGCGCGTGTCGTCGATCATTGACAACTGGGGGCCTTATTATGTCGAGCGGACCCGCGCGGTCATCGACGGCACCTGGGCGTCAGTGAACACTTGGAACGGCATCGGCGCTGGCATGGTTGGCATCGGCGAGATCACCGACAAGGTGCCCGCAGACGTCAAGGCCGAAGCGCTGGCCCTCAAGGACGCGATTGCATCGGGCGCATACCACCCGTTCACCGGACCGCTGAACAAGCAGGACGGGTCTGTCTGGCTGAAGGACGGCGAAACCGCGGATGACGGCACGCTGGCCGGCATGGGCTTTTACGTCGAAGGCATTGAAGGCGATATCCCCAATTAGAGTGTATTGCGTTTGATAGAATTCAAGCGTTCACTCCGGCAGGTGAATTCAATTGAACGCAGCACGCTCCAATTCGGGCTACCTTGAGACAATCGAAAAGGCCCTGCACCAGCGGGGCCTTTTTTTTTGGTTGGAACTCCGATGCCGTTTGTCCGTTTTGGGGTCAAACAGGTTTCAATTCAGTCAATTTCGCCACGCAACATCCCGGCAACTTCCCTATGGCGTGGACAGCCGACAAGGTGGTCGTTCACCAGCCCCACCGCCTGCATGAACGCATAGACAATTGTTGGCCCGCAAAACCGAAACCCGGCCTTTTTCAGATCTTTCGAAACCTGCTGTGACAAGGGCGTGAACGCTGGCACCTCATCCAGGGTTCGCCAGCGGTTCTGCAACGGCCTACCGTCCACGTATTCCCACAGGAACCGATCAAACCCCTGATCTNNCTCAATCTTTTGCCANGCTTGGGCATTGGAAATCGTCGCTCTGATCTTGCCGCGATGGCGAATGATCCCCGCATTNCCCAGCAGGTTTTCAACTTTATCCTCGCCCCAGCCGGCAATGATATCNGGATCGAATCCCTCGAACGCCTCGCGAAAATTGTCTCGCTTTTTGAGGATNGTGATCCAGCTCAGCCCCGCCTGGAACCCGTCCAGTATCAGCTTTTCCCACAATATGCGGCTATCATACTCTGGCACACCCCATTCGTCATCGTGATACGATTCATAAATGGGGTCTGGCCCTGCCCATCCACATCTCTCCACCTCAATAGCTCCCCTATGACTGCGACCGGNCCAAATTGCNGCAAATCCCGGTCAAATGCGAGGTTTAAGGACCGGTTCATGAAATTCANCGAATCTGTCGCCAAGTGAATCACATGGGCGAAATGGAAACAGAATGCTGCAACGCCGCAAGATGAAGGCAGACATGCCGGAAGGTTCTGACAGTCCGCTGAACGCGGCGGTGGCGGGGCGTGACCGCTCGACCCTCGACATGGTCAAGGAGGCTGTTCAACACAATCAGACCATGCTGGCCTTTCAACCGGTTATGCAGGCCCGCGCGCCGCACCAGGTCGCCTTCTACGAAGGGTTGATCCGGGTGCTGGACGAGACCGGGCGCGTGATCCCGGCCCGCGAATTCATGCAGGTCGTTGAAGACACCGAATTGGGCCGTGATCTGGACTGTTCTGCGCTGGAAATGGGTCTGCGTACCCTGGCGCGAAACCCGTCTGTGCGGGTCTCGATCAATATGTCGGCGCGCTCGATCGGATATCGTCGCTGGATGCGTGTACTTGAACGCCACCTTAAAAAAGACGCAACAGTTGGTGAACGCCTTACCCTTGAAATATCTGAGAAATCCGCGATGAGCCTGCCCGAGATCGTTGTTGACTTCATGGATCGCCTGCAGGAACGCGGAATTAGTTTTGCCCTGGATGATTATGGTACCGGTGACACAGCTGTGCGGCATTTTCGCCAGTTCCTGTTTGATCTGGTGAAAATCGACGGCGAATTTGTGCGCGGCATCCATTCCAACCCTGACAATCAATTCCTGACCCGTGCGCTAATTGCCATTGCCCAGCAATTTGAGATGCTGACGGTCGCGGAATCAGTTGAAACAATTGAAGATGCCGAATTTCTTGTTTCCATCGGCGTTGATTGTTTGCAGGGCTATTTGTTCGGTGCGCCTACGGTGCGCCCGCCATGGATTCCGTCAGAGAAGCAAGAGGCACGTGCATAGACCACCCGCCAGACGCTAATAACGCACGGCTGTTGCTGCAACTGCAGCAATCGGATATGTCCCGGTGTGCAAGGGCGGGAGTTTCGGGCGCTCTGGCCGTGAATCCCGGCCCTCGTGCCCGCAAATGTCCCGGCCATTTGATGGCAGAGGACCGGATCACATGACCAACGTAGTAATTGCATCAGCCGCACGCACAGGCGTCGGCAGCTTTGGCGGCTCGTTCGTCAACACTCCCGCCCATGACCTGGGTACCGCCGTACTGGAGGCCGTGGTTGAGCGCGCCGGCATTGAGAAAGGCGAAGTCAGCGAAACCATTCTGGGGCAGGTTCTGACCGCCGCGCAGGGCCAGAACCCTGCACGCCAGGCACATGTGAACGCAGGCCTGCCACTGGAAAGCGCCGCTTGGGGTATCAACCAGGTTTGTGGCTCTGGTCTGCGCGCAGTGGCGCTTGGGGCACAGCACATTGCCCTTGGTGATGCCGATGTCGTTGCCGCTGGTGGCATAGAGAACATGACACTTAGCCCGCACGCTGCCAATCTGCGCACCGGGCACAAGATGGGCGACATGAAATACATCGACACGATGATTCGTGATGGGCTTTGGGACGCATTCAATGGCTACCACATGGGCCAGACGGCCGAGAACGTCGCCAATAAATGGCAAATTTCCCGCGAGGCGCAGGATGAATTCGCCGTGGCCAGCCAGAACAAGGCCGAAGCGGCACAGAAGGCCGGAAAATTCGCCGACGAAATCGTGCCATTCGTTATCAAGACCCGCAAGGGCGACATCACAATGGACAGCGACGAGTACATCCGCCACGGCGCGACCATGGAGAGCATGGCCAAGCTGCGCCCGGCCTTTGTCAAGGACGGCTCGGTCACGGCGGCAAACGCCTCAGGTCTGAATGACGGCGCGGCGGCTACCTTGCTGATGTCTGCAGCGAACGCCGAACGGCGTGGCATTCAGCCGCTGGCCCGCATCGCCTCGTACGCCACCGTTGGTCTGGACCCGTCGATCATGGGTGTCGGACCGATCTTTGCCTCGCGCAAGGCGCTTGAAAAGGCCGGCTGGAAACCCGGGGATCTGGACCTCGTGGAAGCCAACGAAGCCTTTGCGGCCCAGGCCTGTGCGGTGAACAAGGATATGGGTTGGGACCCCTCGATCGTCAACGTGAACGGCGGTGCCATCGCCATCGGCCACCCGATCGGTGCCTCGGGATGCCGCATTCTCAACACCCTGTTGTTCGAAATGCAGCGCCGTGACGCCAAGAAGGGACTCGCTACTTTGTGCATAGGTGGCGGTATGGGTGTTGCGCTCTGCGTTGAACGCGACTAACAAAAGTGTGTGCGCAAGATAATTGCGCACACACCACTTGTTTGGTAACGAAGTTACCGACCCAACGTTTGGAGATTTACATGTCCCGAGTAGCCCTCGTCACCGGAGGTAGCCGTGGAATCGGTGCCGCCATTTCGATTGCACTGAAAGACGCCGGATACATTGTTGCCGCCACATATGCCGGTAACGACGATGCCGCCGCCAAATTCACCGCAGCAAATGACATCAAGACATATAAATGGAACGTGGCCGATTATGACGAATGCGTCGCAGGTATCGCCCGGGTCGAGGCCGACCTTGGCCCGGTTGATGTTCTGGTCAACAATGCCGGCATTACCCGTGATGCTCCGTTTCACAGGATGACCCCGGATCAGTGGCACGATGTGATCAACACCAACCTGACCGGCGTATTCAACATGACCCACCCGGTCTGGCCCGGCATGCGTGAGCGAAAATTTGGTCGCGTCATCATCATCTCGTCGATCAACGGTCAGAAAGGCCAGTTCGCACAAGTGAACTATGCGGCCTCCAAGGCGGGCGATCTGGGGATCGTCAAATCGCTGGCCCAGGAAGGCGCACGCGCCGGCATTACCGCCAATGCCATCTGTCCCGGTTATATTGCCACCGACATGGTGATGGCCGTGCCCGAAAAGGCCCGCGAAAGCATCATTGCGCAGATTCCAACTGGCCGCTTGGGCGAACCGGAAGAGATAGCCCGCTGTGTGGTATTCCTTGCCTCAGACGACGCTGGCTTTATCAACGGATCGACCATCTCAGCCAATGGCGGTCAGTTTTTCGTCTGACGCAAAGATTTGCGTCCAATCATACGAGAAAAAATGCAAACACGGGAAAAGCGCTTGTTCGTCAAAGGGTAGGCCCTTTTCTTGTCCCATCATTCCTGTCGAGGATGTCCCGACCGCATGACCAGAACACGCGCCACCGCCATTGGCTTTGTTGCCGTATTACTGTGGTCCCTGCTGGCGCTGTTCACTGTCGGTTCGTCCCCGACCCCACCCCTGTTGCTGAACGCGATCTGCTTTTCCATCGGCGGCACGCTGGGGCTGGTCTGGACCGCTACGACGGGCGGGCTTTCACAACTGCGCATTGTGCCGCTGCGCGTCTATGCCTTTGGCGCATTTGGTCTGTTTGGCTATCATGTGCTTTATTTTTCCGCCCTGCGATTGGCACCGGCCGCCGAAGCCGGCTTGATTGCCTATCTCTGGCCATTGCTGATTGTTCTGTTTTCCGGTCTGTTGCCCGGCGAGAAACTGCACGCCGGGCACTTGATTGGTGCCGTTCTCGGATTTGCCGGAGCGGCCTTCATCATCACCGGGGGCGGGTCGGGGTTTGACCGCCAATACCTGTCGGGATACGTGCTTGCCTTGCTATGCGCCCTTACCTGGTCCGGGTTATTCGGTGCTTTCACGACGTGTGGGAGATGCTCCGACCTCCTCGGTCGCGGTATTTTGCGGAGCCGCTGCCATTGCCTCCTGGGGCCTGCATTTCACAATCGAAGAAACGATCTGGCCGCAGGGTGCTACAGGTTGGTTGTCGACAATCGGCCTTGGCCTTGGCCCTGTCGGACTGGCGTTTTATGTCTGGGATGTCGGCGTGAAACACGGGGACATCCAACTTCTCGGCATCAGCTCTTACGCGGCACCGCTCTTGTCGACATTGGTCCTTGTGATGGCCGGGTTTGCCGCGCCGTCATGGGCGCTGGCCATTGCCGCCGCACTTATCACAGGTGGCGCGCTTATTGCGGCGCGCGCCAGCCTGAAGGCCGTCTAGCGTGAGCCGCTAAACCGACAATCGTTCTATTTCTTCTTTCAGTTTCAGCTTCTGTTTCTTGAGCGTGGCAATTTGCAACCCGTCCACACCAAGGGCACGCTGGGCTTCTTCGACTTCAAGGCTCAGGTGCTGATGCTTCTTTTTCAGTTCCGTCAGGTGCGCGTTCAAGCTCATGGCAATCCTCCTCTGAATCAGTTGCCGTTTGAGTTGAGCATATCTCTGCCCACCTGTCACGTCGCAGGCGCATTATTTTTGTCATAAAATTGACGCATGCGCCAATCTCCGCTGGTCGGTCAGGGCCAGTTCAGCGCCGCGCCTTCTCGCAATATCTGCGCGATTTCAACGGTGTAACTGTCACCGTCAGCCATGTGTTCAGCCCCTTTGTGCAAGATCACAGGCGCATGCAGAATAAAGGCCGCCCGCCCGTTTTTGCGGGCACGCAAAATAACCAGATCAGGGGATCGCCCCGGTCTCGCCGCGAGTGGCAGCACCTCAAGCGAGCCAAGCCGACCGGAACACGCCACCAGCAGTTCCGGCAACCGGTCCACGCGCTGGATCAAGTGCAAATAGCCTTTGGGGGCCAACCGCTTTGCGGCGACCTCCACCCAGTCGCTCAGCGGTGTCTGTTCTCCCAGCGCCATGCGACGGCCGGCATTCAGCGCCAAGGTGTGCGCGCCCTCCCGGTAATATGGCGGGTTGGCTATCACATGATCATAGCTGGTTTGCCGCACGCCCATGGGCAAGGCGGTCAAGTCGGTGGTGATAACCTCCAAAGCGGCCCCGTTTTCCACCGCATTCTGTCGCGCCAGATCAGAATATTCCGGCTGCATCTCAATCCCGGTCAGCGCCAGCCCCGGAACCCGCGCCGCAAGACATAAGGCCGCCGCCCCTGCGCCACACCCCAGTTCAAGCACCGTCTGGCCGGGCACTGCCGGAACGCAAGCAGCCAGCAACACCGGATCGACCCCGGCGCGATACCCGGCGCGAGGTTGCCAAAGTCGCAACTTTCCACCCAAAAACGCGTCATGCGTCAGATCGTCCTGCGCAAAACTCATTGCCCCAAAGAGATCTCATTGTCCCGCATGACCCGTACAGCCCGATCATAATCATCCACACGCACCATCATGCGACGCGGGAAAATTCCTATCCCGCCTTCCAGGATGCTCATATTTACGTCCATCTGAAAGCAGTCTATATCCTCGCCCTGAAGAAGGGCGGTCGCAAATGCCATGATCGTAGGGTCGGTGCTGCGCAAGAGTTCCTTCATGGGATGGGTTTAAGGGCAAGGCGGGCAATATGTCGAGCCTTGTGACAGGAGTGTGATGCAAACCGGCACGATTACCAAACCGCACGAGCAGCTGGCCAAGGCGCTGGCCGATGAAATGGCCGCAGTGAATACGTTGATCGCTCAGCGTATGGCGTCCGAACACGCGCCCCGCATCCCACAGGTTACCACGCATCTGGTCGGAGCTGGCGGCAAACGTTTGCGCCCGATGCTGACCCTCGCTGCCGCAGAGCTATGCGGCTATTCGGGCGAGCACCACATATGTTTGGCGGCAACCGTCGAATTTATTCACACAGCAACGCTTTTGCACGATGATGTGGTCGACGAAAGCGGCCAGCGCCGGGGCAGACCGACGGCTAATCTGTTGTGGGACAACAAATCCAGCGTTCTTGTGGGCGACTATCTGTTTGCCCGCAGTTTTCAGTTGATGGTGGAAACCGGGTCGCTGCGGGTTCTTGATATTCTGGCAAATGCCTCGGCGACCATAGCCGAGGGCGAAGTGCTGCAACTGACCGCCGCAAGCGATCTGGATACGGACGAAGGTATTTATCTGCAGATTGTGCGCGGCAAGACCGCAGCACTGTTTTCCGCCGCCACGCAAGTCGGTGGGGTCATTGCCAAAGCCCCTGAAAATCAGGTTACAGCACTGTTCGACTATGGCGATGCACTTGGCATTGCTTTTCAGATCGCTGACGATCTGTTGGATTACCAAGGCGATGCTATGTCCATTGGCAAAAACATCGGTGATGATTTCCGCGAGCGCAAGCTGACCCTGCCGGTAATCAAAGCTGTGGCCAAGGCCACACCAGACGAACGGATTTTCTGGGAACAGACAATTGGCAAAGGCCGGCAGGAAGAGGGCGATCTGGAGCGCGCTCTGAAGCTGATGCACAAATATGATACTTTGGAAGCAACCCGTGCAGATGCGGTTCTGTGGGCCACCAAGGCAAAATCCGCGCTCTCCGCAATGCCCGAACACCCGATCCGGACGATGCTGAATGATCTGGCTGACTATGTGGTTGCGCGCCTGAACTGAGGAAACCGGCCGGGCCGATCTGTGTCACTCAATGCAGGTTACAGGGTTTTATCCACCAATCAGGAAAACCCGCCTTCAGGGTCTTAACGGTTTCATCCCTCGTTTTATCGTCCCGCATTATGGCAAAGCAGGTCGCGCCAGACCCGGACATGCGGGCCAGCAAACAACCGTCGCTTTGGCGCATCGCCTGCAAAACCCGGTCAATCTCGGGCACCAGCCGAATCGCCGAGATTTCGAGGTCATTGCGCTGCGCCGCGAGCCAGGTGATCCAGTCCGCACCTTGCAGGTCGGGCAGTTGTCTGTCCATCGGGGCCAAGTTCTTGCGTTCCAGCCCCTGAAAAACCGCCCCAGTTGGCATTGAAGCGCCTGGATTTATCAGAATCAAAGGCAGCTTTTGCGCGCGCCCTAAACGTTCCAGATGATCCCCGATTCCCTGCATCCGGATCAGACCATCGGCCATACAAAGCGGCACATCCGCGCCCAGTGTCAGGATCTCGGCCGGATCCGGGACCGGCTTGCCGGTCATACGGGAAAGTGCCTTCAGGGTTGCAGCGGCGTCAGATGACCCGCCGCCAAGCCCCGCAGCGGACGGCAGGTTCTTCTCTAGGTGAATATCTGCCGTAACGCCCATCANTTCGGCGGCCCGAAANACCAGATTACCCCGATCAGCCGGAACACCTTGGGCCATTGGGCCACTGATTGCGAGGCGTGTCCGCTGCGCTGGTGACACCGTGATCCGGTCGCCGATATCGGCGAAAACAACCAGCGAATCCAACAGGTGATATCCGTCTGGGCGTTGGCCGGTCACATGCAGGGTAAGGTTGATTTTGGCCGGCGCGAAAACCTCAACGTTCGTCATCAGTCACTTTCAATGGTGGCGCACCTTCCTCGGCCAGAACACCATCGAGTCCGATTTCGAGTTTGCGGCGAATACGATCCGGATCAGCCTCGGCGTTCTTATCTTCGGGGTCAACAAATGACAGNGCGCGTTTCCACTGAAACTCGGCCTCGCGCAGACGCCCCACCGACCAGTAGACATCCCCCAGATGATCGTTGACCACCGGATCCACGGCCATCAGTTCAACCGCCTGTTCCATGTGCCCAACCGCTTCGTCATACCGGCCAAGCCGGAACAGAACCCATCCCAGACTGTCGACAATATACCCGCTGTCCGGGCGCGCCGCGACGGCGCGTTCGATCATCTCCAGGGCCTCATCAAGGTTTGCTTGCTTTTCAACCAGGGAATAACCCAGATAATTCAAAACCTGTGGCTGGTCCGGCTTAAGCGCGAGAGCGGCACGGAAATCCGCCTCGGCACGGTCCCATTGATCCAGACGTTCATGGCTGATGCCGCGTGCATAATACAGAAACCACCTGCCCTGTGCATCCTCCTCAGTAAACGCCAGCGCCTGATCATAAGCCTTTACAGCCGCAAGATAATTCTCTTCCTGGCGTTGTAAATCGCCCAAAGCAGAATGCACCCTGGGAAGATTGGGAAAGTCCTGCGCCAGGCGATCCAGAACTTCAATCGCCGCATCCGGCTTGGCCGCACGACGCAGTGCCTCGGCTCTGCCAAGCTCGGCCGCATGACGGTCGGGGCTGCCTTGCGGAACTTGTTTGTAGGTCTCCACCGCCAGGTCATACTGCCCCAGACCGTCCAGAATTTCGGCGCTCAACAGCAATGAGTCAATATGGTCCGGGCGCAGGAACCCGGCCAGGCGCGCATAGATCAGGGCATAGTCGCCCGAGGCTTCGCCACTCAGGGCAGCACCGATGAGGAAGAAAACTTCGGCCATCCCGTCCGGCACTGAAGTGATGTGGTCAAATGGCAGCATCTCGCCCGCAGCAAGCCTGTCGGCAACACTGGTCACTCCGGGATCAAACACCCCCGGGAACGTATCGGCCAGCATTTCCAGCGCATCCTCATTGCGCCCGAGTTGCGACAGAATCTGTGCCCTTGCCAGTGCTGCACGGCGCGACATTGCCGTCAGCCGGCCTTCTTCCTGGACAAAAATTGCATCCGCGCCCTCGAAATCACCGACCATCGCCAGGGCCATCGCCTTATGGTAAAGCGCAAAGCCCCGCAGGCCACTTTCGTCGGCAACGGCATCGAATTGCTCAAGCGCCTTGGCCACGGACCCCGCGCCCATGTAGGCCCAGCCCTTTACCAGCCCATCCACCAACGGGCCAATTCCATCGACATCGGTTTTGCGCGCCAACAGCGCATCGTAATCGCCTGCTGAAATCAGGTTGGCCACAACGACCATATGGGCAACCTGACTTTTTAGGCCAAGGTCTTCCATGATTTCCGCCACCGGCAAGGCCTGGTCAATTTGGCCCAGCGCCAATTGCGATGCGGTCACACTTTCCATCAGGTTCGGATTGTCAGGATCCTGAACCAGAGCGCGGGTAAAATACTGCACAGCGGATTCAAAATCACTGTTTCTGGCAGCTTGTCGGGCCGCCAGATAAGCCCCGGATTCGGTCTGAGCAAACCCGCCGCCCGGAATGGACATTACGACAGCGATCACAGCCCCGGCTGCTTGTCTAAACGTTAAGAAACCCAATGGATATGCCTCACCTCATGCTTTGACGCATACGCTAAGCGCTCTGATTGGCGGGCGCAATGGCACAGGCGAACGTACAGGCGAATGTACAGGTCATCGCTCTGTTCTATGTCGCGTTATTCAGGCTCATGGCATCATAAGATGAACAAGCCATGAGCGCCGGGCTGTTCTTCGGTCGTTTTATTTTCGTTTCAGCAAAAGCAAACGTATCTCGGACCGCCTTTTGCAGATCAGGAACTACGCGGGATCACCACAATCTCGACCCGGCGGTTCAGGGCCTTGCCCTCTTCCGTCAGATTCGAAGCGACGGGCTGTGCCTCTCCCCGGCCAGTTGTTTGCAGCCGATCATAGGTCACACCGCGCGATTGCAGCACATCAGCCACCGAACTGGCACGTTGTTGCGACAACGTCGTATTGTAGGCCGCATCGCCGTCACTATCGGTATGGCCGATAATCTGCACCGAAGAATCCGGATAACGCAGCAGGTTATCCGCCACTGCGTTCAGATCGGACTGTAAGGCCGGGCGCACGGTGTAACTGTCTGAGGCGAAAGTAATATCCTCTGGAAGCGAGACGATCAGCCGATCACCGGTGTTCTGGATTGTGATGCCGTCACTAGCCAGTTGCGACCGCAGCTCGGCCTCTTGTTTGTCCAGTTGATTGCCAACCACACCACCTGCGATGGCCCCGGCCGTTGCGCCGATGATTGCCCCTTTCGCTTTGTCGTCCGATGTCAAAGCACCGATCCCCGCACCTAAAAGGCCGCCGAACAACGCCCCTTGTTCGGTCTTGTTGGAGTTGTCGGCACTAAGTCGGGCCGGATCATTGCAGGCACTCAGGCCGACCACGGTGCACAGCGCCGCTATTGCGGGAATCTTGAGGGTCATTATGGATCTGCCTTTTTTGCTCTTGCCCCGTTGCCCGGAAGCTATTGTCTTTACTGTAACGCATTTCGCCTCCACATTGAATCCCCTTTGGTGCCGGGTGCCGTTGAGGCCCGCCAAGGGTCTGCGCGGCGAAGGGATATTACGATACAACAAGGCGGTTTATGCTCAGGACCGGCGTTTTGCATACGGCGTGATATCGCCTATCCGTCCGCCCTTGCCGCCTCGTAGGCCAGCATGGCACGCTTTACGGGCAGGCCCCAGTGATAGCCACCCAAACCGCCCGATTTGCGCAGGGCACGGTGGCAGGGGATCAGCCAACTGATCGGATTGCGCCCGACAGCCGTGCCGACAGCCCGCGCGGCGCGGGGCGCGCCGATTGCGCCGGCGATTTCGGAATAGGTGGTGACCTGGCCCGAGGGGATGGTCAGCAGTGCCTCCCAGACCTTGATCTGAAATGGCGCGCCGATCAGGTAGAGCGGAGCCGTGCTTAAGGTGCCATCCGAACCAAACGCCGCCAGCACCCAGGGGCGCAGCATCATCGGGTCTTCGACATAATGCGCTTTGGGCCAGCGCGACATGAGGTCGGCCATGGCCGGTTCGGCCCCGGTTTCACCGGCAAAGCCGATACCGCAGATGCCCTTGGCGGTGCCCATGACAAGGGCCGGGCCAAAGGGGCTTTCGAACCAGCCCCAATAGATCGTCAGCCCGTCGCCGGCNCGGGCGAATTCGCCGGGGCTCATCGATTCCCAGCGCAGGAACAGGTCATGCAGGCGCCCGCCCCCCGACAGGCCAGAAGCAAGCGAGGCTTCAAGTGTGGTGAAGTGATCGCGCAGCAGCGCCTTGGCGTGGCCAAGGGTCAGGTACTGCTGATAGCGTTTGGGGGACACGCCGACCCATTGCGAGAACAGGCGTTGAAAATGGGCCGGGCTCATGTCCATCTGTGAGGCCAGCTGATCCAACGTCAGCCCCTCGCCGCCCTGGTCGATCAGGTCGATCGCCCGGCGCATGACGTTGTAGTGATAGCCTTGTTCGTTAGCCGCGTTGCCGTGTGCCTGGACGTTCATGGTTGTTCTCCTTGCTCTGGGTTGGATTTACGACCCCACGCACCGTTGTGCGACCCGGAANATGCGCAACCGCCCAACGCCNCACTAATTGACAGAGGTAAGCCCACCATTATGCTGGCAGCATGACACAGGATACCGTTGAAGTCTTTGGTAACCCGGACCAGCAGGGTCTTCAGCGCAGGGCCGCCGCGCTTTGGACATTGCTGAAGGCCGATCCGGTCTATTCCTGCCATGGACGCGCGCTGGCGGTGTCCGGCGGTTCACCCGGCACGATCAGTCAACAAATAGCCCTGCACACTTGCAGGGCGTCGCTCCGAGCGAAGGTGTCACCGACGCATTGGCCGAAGCCCGCTGCGATGCCCTTCGGGAGGCCGGCCTAAATATAGATGAATACGTTTCGTGGCATGGCGGTGCCAGTGCTGTTGAAGCGGCGCGCCATATTCTGGCGGACCGGGCGCTGCCCGACGATCTTGAACTGGTCACAGTCGGGCCAGAGACCTCTGCCGAAGAGTTGGCGGGGCTCGACGCCCTGACCCAGTCCTGCGATGTCCTGCTGCCCATGGGCCGGTTCATCCGCGGGCTGGAACGCCCTGCCGTCTGCCTCATGGCGCGCGACCCCTTGGGGCGGATCGTTGGGGCAACGGCGGCGGTTGCCCAGTATCACCCGGACCATCCCAAGGCGGACAGGGTCTGGTGGGGGATGCTTGCCACCGATGCAGACCGCCGTGGACAGAGCATCGCGCTGGTTATGGGTGCGCACTCGCTGACCGCAATGGCCGACCGGCATGGGTATTCGCGCTTTTTCACCGGCATCCGTGCAGGCAATGCCCCGTCGGAAAAACTATGTGCGAAACTAGGGCTCGCCCCGACCGGCGAAGTCGACATGATCGCCATCTGTCCCGAGGCTTTCTCGGGCGGGCAGTTGACGAAATAGCCATCAGTTTTGCCGTTGCGACCATCGCGCGGCTGCGGCATTAATGCTCGGATGACAAAGCAACTTGACTATCACACGATCCGCGAGATTTTCACACGGTTTCAGGCAAACGAACCCGAACCAAAGGGCGAGTTGGAGCATGTGAACGCCTATACTCTGGTGGTCGCCGTGGCGCTGAGTGCGCAGGCGACTGATGTGGGAGTGAACAAGGCAACGCGTGAATTATTCAAGATCGCCGATACGCCGCAGAAGATGCTTGATCTGGGCGAAGAGGCGCTGATCGGGTATATCAAAACCATCGGTCTTTACCGCAACAAGGCAAAGAACGTCATGAAAATGGCGCGCATTCTGGTGGATGAATACGGCGGCGAGGTACCCAATTCACGCGCCGCGCTGCAATCACTGCCCGGTGTGGGCAGGAAAACCGCCAACGTTGTCCTGAACATATGGTGGCAGATGCCGGCGCAGGCGGTGGACACGCATATCTTCCGGGTTGGCAACCGCACCGGCATTGCGCCGGGCAAGGACGTGGACGCGGTGGAACGCGCCATCGAGGACAACGTTCCGGCCGATTTCCAGCAACACGCGCATCACTGGCTGATCCTGCACGGCCGCTACACTTGCAAAGCACGCAAACCGCTGTGTGGCACCTGCCTCATCCGCGATCTGTGTCAATTTGAGGAAAAATACATACCATGAAAACCTATCAACTCGTCGGGATCGGCAATGCGGTTGTCGATGTGATCACCCAAGGCGACGACAGCTTTCTGGACGATATGGGCATCGAAAAGGGTATCATGCAGTTGATCGAACGCGAACGGGGCGAAGTCCTGTATGACGCGATGAAAACCCGTGTGCAGACACCGGGCGGGTCGGTGGCCAATACCATCGCCGGGGCCGGGGCGCTGGGGTTGAAAACGGCGTTCATCGGTCGGGTGCATGACGATACGCTGGGGCATTTCTATGCGGATGCGATGAATGATGCGGGTATTGATTTCGTCAATCCTCCGGTAAAGGGCGGGGAATTGCCGACCTCGCGGTCGATGATCTTCGTGTCGCCAGATGGTGAACGGTCGATGAATACCTATCTCGGGATTTCATCGGAACTCAGCTCTCAGGACGTGCCGGACAAGGTTGCGGGCAAGGCCGAACTGATGTTCCTTGAGGGCTATCTGTTCGACAAACCCAAGGGCAAGGCGGCCTTCCTTGAGGCGGCGCGGGCCTGCCGCAAGACAGGCGGCAAGGTGGGCATCGCCATCTCCGATCCGTTCTGCGTCGACCGGCACCGCGGCGATTTCCTGGCGCTGATCGAGCACGAGATGGATTTCGTGATCGGCAACGAGGACGAAATCAAGTCGCTGTTTGAAACCGACCGGCTTGAGGATGCTCTGGTGCTGACGGCAAGCCTGTGCCGGCTGGTGGTCTGCACCCGGTCAGGCGATGGGGTGACGGTGATGTCGGGGCCGGATCGAATCGACGTGCCGGTGGACAAGATCGTGCCGGTGGATGCCACCGGGGCAGGCGACCAGTTCGCCGCCGGGTTCNTGTTCGGCATGGCGACGGGGCGCGACATGGAAACTTGNGCGCGTATCGGCAGCGCCTGCGCGCGCGAGGTGATTTCTCATATCGGGCCGCGTCCGGAAACCGATATGGTCGCTCTGTTGAAATCCGAGAGGCTTTTGTAAACCCGTGAGCGTCCCTGTTCTGAGCAATGGATTCTATGATGTTCCGCCGGGAAAGCTGGCCACGGTTGTCACCCATCTCGAGATGCGCGCCCCTGCCCCTCTGCGCCCCGGCAAAGCACCGGACGAGGTCACGCTTGTGCCAATCCCCAGCCCGGATCCGGGCTGGTATCGCGATCTGTTTACCCGCGTCGGCGGGCANGACTGGCTGTGGTTCTCGCGCCTTAAAATGACCGACGCGGATCTGACAACCATTCTGGGCGACCCAAAGACNGAGGTCTTTGCACTGGTTCAGAATGGGCAGGCCGAAGGGCTTCTGGANCTGGATTTCCGAGCCGANCGCGCCTGTGAACTGGCATTTTTCGGAGTGACATCGGCGCTGATCGGCANCGGCGCGGGGCGGTATATGATGAATANGGCGATCACGCGCGCCTGGGCACANCCGATTGACCGGTTCCATGTGCATACCTGTACTTTGGACCATCCGGGCGCGTTGTCGTTCTACATCCGCTCCGGTTTTATCCCTTACCGTCAACAGATCGAGATTGACGACGATCCTCGCCTGAGCGGAGAGTTCCCCAAAAGCGCCGGGCCTCACGTGCCGGTTTTTACCTGACACCTGCCAACAAAGCCCGTCAGGGATTGTGGAGCATCTTCCCCGACCGGAATTGATCGTTACCGCCCGGATCGTGCCTGAACCAGACCCTCGCCTATGCGGCTGCGCACATCGGCCTCTTCCCGCTCGATTGCCGCCAGTGCGGCGCGCAATTCCGCCCTGACGCCGTGCAATTGATCTACCAGAGATATCACCATCCCCAGTGCGTCATTCTGCAAGTCGAACTGTTCTGCCAACTCGCACAACAGCTCTATCCGCGCGATATCCATCTGGCGATAGACCGGTCCGGTGTCGGATTGAAGCGGGATAACAATCTCTGCCTTGACGAAGGAAATCAGCTGTTTTCGTGTCAGACGCGCCACGACTGAAACGACATGGTCTTCGGAAAAATGCCGGCTCATATCTTCATCCCCCTGCGTGGATCATATGCGTTTTCCTTGCGCCATTCCTTCATGTATTCCGCCAGGCCATCGTCAATTCGCGGCGGTGATATGATGGACAGTTCCACCCTTTGATCACCCCGTTTCTTGGCACCGCGGGATTTGACCCCGCGCCCGCGCAGGCGCAGGATCTGACCGCTGCTGGCCCCTTTGGGAATGCTCAGGCTGACCTTGCCGTCAATGGTCGGGGCCGCCACCTTACCACCCAGCACGGCCTCGTCCAGCGTGATCGGCAGAGTGATCACAATGTCATCCTCGTCGCGGCGAAACAAAAGATGCGGTCGCACGGACAAAGTGACCAACGCATCGCCGGGGGGGCCGCCACCCATCCCGGGGTTGCCCTTGCCGCGCAACCGGATTGTCTGGCCATCCGCCACGCCTTCGGGGATTTTCACCTCAAGGGCAGAGCCATCAGGCAGCTGTATCTGCGTTTTCCCACCCTTGACGGCGTCCAGAAACGGAACTTCCAACGCAAAGTGACTGTCAGCCCCGCGCGCCTGAAACCCCTGTTGCGTATAATGACGGGAATGCTGCGCCCCATCGCCGGTCCTCTGGCGCAGGAACTCGGCGAAAATATCCGAGGCATCTGCGAAATTCTCGCTTTGCGGCCCGGACCGATACGGGTTTCCGGGGGCTTCGGCATAGTCGCGGTAAAACTGCCGCTCGGGCCGCTCTGCCCCGGATGCGTCAATTTCGCCCCGATCAAACCGGGCGCGGGTGTCCTTGTCTTTCAGCAGATCGTAGGCGGCGGCGGCGGCTTTGAACTTTGCCTCGGCCTTTGCGTCATCGGGCTTGAGATCCGGATGGCACGTGCGCGCAATCTTGCGATAGGCTTTCTTGATTTCAGCGTCAGTGGCGGATTTGGTCAAACCAAGTGCCGCGTATGGGTCGTTGCTCATCTGGGCCTCTGCCTGTTTCGGTGTCCACCTGGCATAAATAGGGGCAATACGTCAGGTATCCAATCGCATTGCCGGTATTTCCTGATCAGACAGCTAACGCGGAAAGGACCAGAAGTCCTTGACGTGTATCAGATGGTCTTACCGCAAAAGATGCCCGGAAAAGGCCGCCAGCACCTGGGTATAGATCCCGCGTTTGAAAGGCACGATACTGGCCACCAGCTGATCAGCGTCCAGCCAGCGCCAATGGGTGAATTCGGGATGTTGCGTGGCAATATCAACCTGATCGTCACGGCCTGTGAACTGCATCAGGAACCAGATCTGTTTTTGCCCGCGAAACCGCCCCTTCCAGATCTTCGGCACGATGTCATGCGGCAGGTCGTAGGTAAGCCAGTCCTGCGTCTGGTCCGTGATTCGCACCAGATCACTGGTCACGCCGGTTTCTTCCCACAACTCTCGCAAAGCCGCATCGCGCACGTCCTCTCCCTTTTCCACGCCACCCTGCGGCATCTGCCAGGCATCGCCAAACTGATCGTTACGCTGGCCGACAAACACCTGCCCCCGCGCATTGAGCAGCATCACACCGACGCAGGGGCGGTAGGGAAGGTTGGCAATCTGGTCAGGTGTCATGGTAAATGGCTCCGGGTTGATACCTCTTGTCTAGCGCCCCACACCTTAAGTGCAAGCGGTTGACGCGGCGTTTGACGTGACAAGGCGCGCGCGGGCGGCGAACCTGGANNCAGACCGATACCGGAGAGCCCAAAATGACCACCTACCCCCACCTTCTTGCCCCGCTTGACCTTGNCTTTACCACCTTGAAGAACCGCGTTCTGATGGGTTCAATGCATACCGGGCTGGAAGAAACCGGTGACTGGAACCGGGTGGCCGAGTTNTATGCCGAACGCGCACGGGGCGAGGTTGGTCTGATCGTCACCGGAGGTATTGCCCCGAACCGNGAGGGCGGTGTGGCCCCCGGAGCTGCGGCCATGGGCAANCAGCAGGATATCGACAACCATTCGATCGTGACGCAGCGGGTGCATGACGCCGGTGGCAAAATTGCCATGCAGATCCTGCACACGGGCCGCAATGCGTTTTCGCCGGAATGCGTGGCACCCAGCCCGGTAAAATCTCCGATTTCACCGTTTAGACCGAAAGAACTGGACGAGGACGGGATAGAAAAGCAGATCGCCGATATTGCCGCCACCGCCGTTAACGCACAACAGGCTGGCTATGACGGGGTCGAGATCATGGGGTCGGAAGGGTACTTCCTGAACCAGTTCCTTGTCACCCACACCAACAANCGCACCGACCGCTGGGGCGGCAGTTANGAAAACCGGATGCGCCTGCCCATCGAAGTTGTGCGCCGGGTCCGCGCGGCGGTGGGCGATGAATTCATCATCATCTACCGNNTGTCGATGATCGACCTTGTCCCCAACGGGTCCACCCACGCAGAGGTGGTGCAACTGGCGCAGGCGGTGGAACAGGCCGGCGCGAACATCATCAACACCGGCATCGGCTGGCACGAGGCGCGAATCCCGACCATTGCCACCTCGGTTCCGCGCGCGGCCTTTGCCTGGGTAACGAAAAAGCTGATGGGCAAGGTGGGTATCCCGCTGATCACCTCAAACCGGATCAACACGGCAGAAGTGGCCGAAGATGTGCTGGCCACGGGCTGCGCCAATATGGTGTCGATGGCCCGACCGATGCTGGCGGATGCGCAATTCGTGGCCAAGGCGATGGCGGATCAGGGCGAAAGGATCGCGCCGTGCATTGCCTGCAATCAGGCCTGCCTGGATCACACGTTCGGCGGCAAGCTGTCGACCTGCCTGGTCAACCCACGCGCCTGCAATGAAACCGAACTGGTGATCGGGCGGGTTGCAAACCCCAAGTCGGTCGCCATTGTCGGCGCTGGCCCGGCCGGGTTGTCAACCGCGCTGGCGGCGGCCGAGCGGGGGCACCGTGTGACCCTGTTTGACAAGGCGGACGAGATTGGCGGCCAGCTGAACCTGGCCAAGCAGGTGCCGGGCAAGGAAGAATTCCGCGGGCTGGTGGACTGGTATCGCACCATGATCGCAGACGCAGGCATCACACTCACCTTGGGTACCAAGGCCAGCGCCGATGATCTGCAAAGGTTCGACGAGGTGGTGATTGCCACCGGCGTGATGCCGCGCGACCCGGGTATTCCCGGTCAGGATGGCGAACAAGTACTGACCTATGTCGACGTGCTGCGTGGAAAGGCCAAGGTGGGTAAGCGGGTTGCCGTTGTCGGGGCCGGAGGCATCGGGTTCGATGTGGCCGAGTTTCTGGTGCAGGAGGGTGCCAGCGCCACCGAAGACCTGCCTGTCTGGATGGAAGAATGGGGCGTCACCGACCCCGAGGCGCACCGCAGTGGTCTGGCACCCGAGGGGCCACAGCCGCACGCTCCGGCACGTCAGGTGACGTTGTTGCAGCGCAAGGCGGAAAAACACGGGCGGCGGCTGGGCAAGACAACCGGGTGGATTCACCGCACCGCGTTGAAGATGAAGCACGTGGAATTTGTCGGCGGCGTGAACTACGAGCGGATTACTGACAAGGGGCTGGAAGTGTCCTTTGGCAAGTCTCATGAAAACCCGACCCTGATCGAGGCCGACACCATTGTTCTGTGCGCCGGGCAGTTGTCTGAACGCTCTCTGGCGGATGCGTTGATTGCCAAAGGCGTCACCCCGCATGTTATTGGCGGCGCGGATGTCGCGGCGGAACTGGACGCCAAGCGCGCCATTGATCAGGGCACAAGGCTGGCCGCGACGCTTTAGGCGCGACCTTCGCCTTCGGACCGGAATATGGCGCTCTGAATGATCGTCCTGTTGCCTTTCCGGCAGTGCGCGCCCCAAGCGCGCACTTATATCCTCTTGTTTTGTAATAATAATATTACGGCTCAGGCCATCCTGAACACCCGAGGAAACAATGTGTTCCCCTGTTTCCGTGCCATCAACGATCCCTGACAAAACCCCGATATTATCCCAAGCACGCCCCGTTCTTGCCCAGATTGAACGCGATACACAGGTCTACGAAAAGAATAATAGACGAGGGACCGAGCATGGATCGACTGACCGAAATGGAAGCCTTTGCCAATGTAGTGGATCAGGGTGGATTCACCGATGCGGCAAAAAAAATGGGCATTTCCAAATCTGCCGTTTCCAAGCATGTGTCCAGCCTTGAGGCACGCCTTGGTGCGCGATTGTTGAACCGGACAACCCGGCGCGTATCACCAACCGAGATCGGTCTGGCCTATTATGATCGCGCGCGGCGTGTTCTGAACGATGCCGGCGAAGCGGATGCGCTGGTTACATCAATGCAATCGGCCCCTTCGGGGTTGTTGCGAATATCGGTGGCGACCGATTTCGGGGTCAATCACCTCTCGCCTATTCTGGGCGAATTTCTGGCGGACTTTCCGGATATCACCGTGAACATGGTGCTGAACAACCGCTACGTAGAGCTGATTTCCGAAGGTTTTGATATGGCCGTGCGCCTTGGTGAGTTGGAAGACAGCTCTCTGCGCGCCCGTAAACTGACCGAAACCACCAAACGAATGATCGCGTCTCCGGCCTATTTTGAGAAATACGGCCACCCGCAGAAGATTGACGATCTGAACGCTCACAAGCTGTTGCACTATTCCAATCAGTCCAGCGGAAATGTCTGGAAGCTGACCGCCCCATCAGGTGAAAAGCGCCAGGTCCGGACTGCCGGCTGGCTAAGCGTCAATGACGGGCAGTCCCTGCTGAATGCAGCCGTTTCCGGCCTTGGTATCGCTTACCTTCCCAGCTTTCTATTCGGAGAGGCCCTGGAGCAGGGGCTGGTCGAAGATGCCATGCCCAACCTGCCGGTTGAAACAACGGGCATATACGCGGTCTATCCGCCCGGTCGGTTCACCCAACCCAAGGTGCGCGCCTTTATAGATTTTCTGGTCCACGCCTTTGCCGACAAAGGCCCGTCGGACTGGTAACAAATTCGCATTGTCAGATCCTGTTGAGTTCAGCTTTATTCACCCTTCACGGTGAACGCATGAAACCGACAAAACGTAAACACCTTAGCGGGACAGCAGTATCGCCTCGACCCGCCTGTTTTCCTCGCGCCCTTCATTCGTCAGATTCGAGGCCACCGGGGCAAGATACCCCATGCCTTCGGCCTCGACCCGTTCGGGCGCAATGCCGTAGTGATCAGTCATCCGCGCCCGCACCGAGCCCGCACGACGTTTGGAAAGTGAGATGTTGTTGGCTAGCAACCCCACACTGTCAGTATGACCAACCAAGGCAATCCGGTCATCGGGGTGTGATTTCAGGAAATCTGCCAGTTGCTGCAGAGAGGCAAACGGCCCCTCCCCCAACCGCGCGGCCCCGGTCTCAAAAACCAGATCGGCCAGAACCACATGCCCCTCGGTCTGTAAGATTTCTGCAAGCCCGCCCGGCCGGGCCGGTGGAAGGTCCGGCCCAGCGCCCTGCGCCGGCGCGACAACCTGGCCCCCGTTCCCTTGCGGCGAAACATGAATCGCCTGGACATAAACCGCATTTCCCGCCCGGCTGACCAACAGGCTAAGCGCTTCGTTTTCGCCGCGCACCGCCCCAAGAAAGCGATAGTCGCGGATGTTCACGTGCATGTCGGGGGCAGGAATAATCTCGACCCCAAACCGGAAATCAAAGCCACCGCAATCCTGATCGCGGCACTCGTACAGTATTTCATAGCCTGCCGCTGAAATCTGATCCTGCAAGGGGGCCAGCACCTGCAATGTGGTTGCACCCGCACCATCCAACCGCCAGCTTTGTCTTTCGACTCTTCCTTCAAAATCACGCGCTGGCACGGTGCCGGCAAACGGGCCGACCGGCAACGCGTAACTGTCCAGCGGGCTAACCCGGTCGCCAAGCAGGCGCGCACGGGCCGGCAGGTTCAAATCATTTGCCGGTGCCGGCAAAGGGGCCAAAGTGGCAAGGACAAAACAAGTAGCAAAGCGGCGTAAGATCATCTGGATTGGGCGTGATACTCTTCATTGGGTTTCATGGCTATCGCGCTGGCCACCCGGTTGGTCATGTTGAAAAAGCCGGCGACATTGGCAATGTCCCAGATATCACGGTCACTGAACCCGACGTCACGCAAGGCCTGGCGGTCCGGTTCCTCGATCGTGGCACTGGCCGTTGTCATCTTGGCGGCAAAATCCAGCATGGCGCGCTGACGCGCATCCAGAGGGGCGACGCGATAGTTCATCACCAGCATTTCCCCCAGTTTCGGATCCCCCGACAACTGCCGCACCGCCGCCCCGTGCGCGACGAGGCAATAGAAACAACGGTTGATCGACGACACGGTGACGGCGATCATTTCGCGCTCCAGTTTGCTCAGCCCGCTATCGGCCAACAACAGGTCGTTGTACATGCCGGTGAAGGCATTCAGCTTGTCGATATCAAAGGCATAGGCCTGAAGCACGTTGGGGATCATCCCCAGTTTGTCGACACAGATGTCAAAGTACTTCTGCGTTGCCTCGGGCAGCGGATCGACCATGGGCAGGTCAAGGGCGGTTGGTTCTTTGGATTGGGTCATTTTGAGTCTTTCGCTGATGGAAGGTGGCGGTAATGATATCGTCCCACAGCGTCCATACCAAGGGACGCGTAGAGCGCATTTGCACCGGTATTTTCGGCTGTGCAAATGACGGAGATCGTATGTGCGCCTTCTTTGGCGGCCCAGAACGCGGCGGCGCGCATAATCCAGCTACCACCTCCCTTTCTGCGCTGGTGCGGCGGAACCTCGATGGCGTGAACCATTGCCGTGCCGTCATGAATCGCGGCAAAACCGACGCCGCCGGGCTTGTCGTTACTGCGCCCGAACAACCCGGTCTTTGGCCCTTTGACCCGGCCCATCACGGCTTGCCTTTCGGGACCGATTCCGCCGGCGGCCCAGATCTCGCGCATGATCTGTAACGGTTCCCAGATGGCAAAGGCGGTTACGCGTGGCATCTCCATGTCGGTCAGGCGTTCAACCGGACAGGTATAGATCACCACGGGATCAACGATGGCGTATCCTCGCGCTTCAAGTATTGCGTCCAGCGCCTCGTCTGCGGGGCGGATCATGAACAGGGGTTTTTGCCCCATCTCGCGCATTGCGGCCTCGGCCAATGCCGGATCATCCCGACCAACCGGCGCATGGGCGGTGGTCGCTGATACCCGGCTACCGCCGCCTTGCCCTTGGCGCAGGGTCCAGGGGCCACGCCGTGTCACGTTTGCGGCGGGCCATGTGCCGTCAACCACGTCGAAGAGGGCGGTGTCGTCGGTCATAAATCAATCTCCTGTTTCAGCCGTGTCATTGCCGCATTGATAAGCGCGGCCTCGCTGCCGCGCACCACGACGTTGGCCCCATAAATACCATTGTTATGAAACGGATAACAACCGATGGACAGGTCCGGAAAATCCCCTGCAAGAACGGCCAGAGGCCCGGCAATGTCCCCTTCGCCACGCAGGATGCGCAAGGATTGCGACAATAGCGGCGCTCCGCCTGTCAGGTTCGCCAACAAGCTGGCGACCATGGCCTTGAATACGTCGGGCACCCCGGCCATCACATGCACGTTTTCCAACGTAAACCCCGGAGCCGTAGACACCGGATTGTCGATCAGAACCGCCCCGTCCGGTATCCGCGCCATACGCAGCCTTGCCTCGTTCAGCTGCATGCCCATTTTCTCATACCGCGCCTCAAGAAGGGCGCGTGCGTCGTCGCGTATGTCGATTTTTGCACCAAAGGCCGCCGCAATACAATCGGCGGTAATGTCGTCATGGGTTGGGCCGATACCGCCGCTGGTAAACACATGATCATACCTGTCCGACAGCGCCTGCACTGCTGATATGATCGCCTGTGCGTCATCGCTGACAATGCGAACCTCGGCCAGATCCAGCCCATGTTCGGTCAGTTGCCCAGCCAGAAAATACATATTGGCGTCTCGGGTGCGCCCCGACAGTATCTCGTCGCCGATTACCAGCATTGCAGCGGTTTGATTGGCCATCATACCCTCTTTCGTACATCCGTCCGGGCAGGTATAGGCCGGTGCCATGCGGTTTCAAACCCCTCTTGTCCCGGCCCGGCTGATACGTCGCTACAAACGCTTCCTGGCCGATTGCCGGCTGGAGGACGGGCGCGAGGTGACGGCACATTGCGCCAATCCCGGCTCGATGCTTGGGTTGGCCGCGCCGGGCATAAAAATCTGGCTGGAGCCCAACGACGATCCCAAGAGGAAGCTGAATTTCGGCTGGCGGCTGGTGGATCACGAAAACGGGCATTTCACCTGTGTCGATACGTCGGTTCCCAACCGTGCCCTGCGCCACGCATTGCAGGCGCGCGCGGTTGCGCCGCTGGCGGAATACAAAACCGTCAGGCCAGAGGTAAAGTACGGCAAGAACAGCCGCATTGATTTCCTGCTAAGCGAGCCGGGGCTGAAGGACGCCTATGTCGAGGTCAAAAGCGTCACGCTAAATCGCCGGCCCGGACTGGCAGAGTTTCCCGACAGTGTGACCGCGCGCGGGACAAAACATCTGGGCGAATTGTCAGCGATGGCAGAACTGGGGCACCGGGCGGTGATGCTTTATCTGGTGCAACGTACCGATTGTACCCGGTTTGATCTGGCCCGTGACATTGACCCCGTCTATGCGGCAGCCTTCGGCGCGGCCCGTGCGCAGGGGGTCGAAACCTTGTGTTTCGGGACCATCATTTCGCCTGAGGGGGTCGATTTGGGCAAGCCTTTGACGATTGACGCCTAGGGTCTGGTTCTTTCTGCAATTGCGCACTACATAACCCGCAAACACCAAGACGATGGAGCCTGCGGTGAACAGTGACAATCGCGGCCGTCAAACACGCGACGGCATCCGAATTTACGACGCGGCTGATTTTGCCGGAATGCATGTAGCAGGCGCGCTTGCGGCACAGATTCTGGACGATATTGCCCCACACGTGGCCCCTGGCCAGACCACCGAGTATCTTGATCGGCTGATCACTGACATGGTTGACGGTGCCGGGGCGAAATCGGCAACGATTGGTTACAAGGGCTATCAGCATGCCAGTTGTATCTCGGTCAATCACGTGGTTTGCCACGGCATTCCCAGCGCCAAGAAGCTGAAGGATGGCGATATCGTGAACATCGACGTGACGGTGATCGTCGACGGCTGGTTTGGCGATACCAGCCGGATGTATGTGGCCGGCAAGCTGCATCGCAAGGCCGAACGGCTGATCCAGGTCACACATGACGCGCTGATGAAGGGCATTGAGATGGTCAAGCCCGGAAACACGTTTGGTGACATCGGTCACGCAATCCAGACCTTTGTCGAGGCCCACCGGATGAGCGTGGTCCGCGATTTCTGCGGTCACGGGCTGGGCCGGGTGTTTCACGCGCCGCCTAACGTGCTGCATTATGGCCGCCCCGGCACCGGTGCCCGGCTTGAGGAAGGCATGTTCTTTACCATCGAACCGATGGTAAATCTGGGACGTCCCGAGACAAAGACGCTGGCCGATGACTGGACAGCTGTAACCCGCGACAAATCTCTGTCGGCGCAATTCGAACATTCGGTCGGCGTGACGTCGGACGGGGTTGAGATCTTCACCTTGTCGCCGGGTGGAAAGTTCCACCCCACTTACGGGGATTAATCAGGTAGAATCCCCCTCTGTCGCGAAAACCCATTTCCATTCAAGCAGTCAGCCACGCAGCAGGGTGACATGGGTATCGCCATATTTACGGGTATTCAGAACTTCAAACCCTTCGGGAGCCTGCATCGGCGTGTTTTCCTCGAGCACTACCAAAGCGCCGGGGGCCAGCCAGCCACCGGCCTGAACCACCTCCAACGCCCGCGTGCCCAGCCCCTGCCCGTAAGGTGGATCAATAAACACCAGATCAAATGGCGCTCCGGAACAAGCCCCCAACCGGGTAGCGTCGCGCTTGATCAACTTTGTCTGACCGGCACAGTTTGTCAGAGCGATGTTCTGACGGATCAGCCCCGTTGCCACCCGCCCGTCATCGACAAATGTTACATGCGCCGCGCCGCGCGACAACGCCTCAAGCCCCAGCGCGCCGGTACCGGCAAACAGGTCCAGAACCCGCGCGCCCCCGATCACATCAAGGTGGGTCAGCACGCTGAACAGGCTTTCGCGGACCCGGTCGGTTGTGGGGCGCAGATGCGCCGCCCGGTCGCCCTTGCCAACCGAAGCCAATGCGCGGCCCCGGAACTGTCCGGCAATGATCCTCACGGGCGGAGCAAGGCCTTGAGATCGCTGGACGCATCCGCAATCATCGCCGGGTCGGGCGACTTGCCTGCCTCGATCAATCGTTTGCCGATCATGTAGCTGCGCGGGTCGTTCATTGCATCCACGGCCAGCAGGGTGTCACCCTGATAATACCAGAACGACACGGACTGCCCTTGGCCCTGACCCTGTCGGGTAACAACCCGGTCATAACCAGTGTTCAGCCCGGCGATCTGAAGTTTCACGTCATACTGATCCGACCAAAACCACGGCTTTGCCACATAAGGCACGTCGCCACCCAGCATGTTGTCGGCCACATTTTCGGACTGATCAATCGCATTGGGCACGCTTTCAAGCCGGATGCGCCCACCTTTGTACGGAAACGAAGCGCAATCCCCCGCCGCCCAGATCGAAGGCTGTGACGTGCGTCCAAACTCATCGACTTCAATGCCATTGTTCAGACGCAACCCTGCTGCCTCGGCCAAGGCAGTAGACGGGGTGATGCCCACGCCAACCACGACAAAGTCGACCTCCAGTTCGCTGCCATCGCTCAGCACCGCACCACATACACGGTCGTCCTTGCCGACCAGTCGGTCCAGCCCGATACCTTCGCGGATATCGACCCCTTGCTGCCCATGCAAAGCCCGAAAATAGTCGCTGGTTTCCGGCGCGGCGACCCGTTGCAGGATGCGGTCGGACATTTCAACCAATGTCACCCGAACGCCCTTTTTAGCCGCCACCGCAGCGGCCTCCAAACCGATATAGCCGCCGCCGACGATCAAAGCGCGCGCACCTTGAACAACAGCCGGGGCCATCGCATCCACATCCGCCAGACCGCGCACCACATGCACTCCGGCCAGATCACCTCCGATCGAGGCAGGCAGGCGGCGCGGCTCTGATCCCGTGGTCAGCGCCAGTTGGTCATAGGTGATAACCTCGCCTCCGGACAGGGTCACGGCCTTGGCCGCAGGGTCAATCGCCGTAACATTCTGACCCAGTTTCAGGGTTATGTTCTGATCAGCGTAAAAGGCTTCGGGCCTGAGGAACAGCCGATCCAGCGCCATGTCGCCCAGCAGATATGCCTTGGACAAGGGGGGGCGCTGATACGGCACCACCGGCTCGGCCCCGATCAGTGTGATTTCCCCTTCAAAGCCGCCTTTGCGCAGCCTGGCCACAAGGGACGATCCCGCCTGTCCTGCCCCGATCACAACAATATGGTTCATTTCGCCCATCGGACCCTGCCGGTTTATCTAAAACATTTTGCGTTTTATCTGAGCCAGTGTATCACCTTTGCCACCGAAGTAGCTATAGAAAGTACAATGGCGTTCGGTGGTAAAGGTAATTCACATCAAACGCAAAACGCCATAATTCATGGCCATTCCGAAGGCGACTGTATATTTGGCTCATATGCAAAGACAATTCCAGTGAGAGAAAAAAGATGACCATTTCCAAAGGTGACAGATTGCCAGCCGCGACATTGGTGCAGATTGGCGCGAATGGGCCGGAACCGGTTGCGCTGGGTGAACGGACCGCCGGGCGCAAAGTGGTGATATTTGCTGTGCCGGGGGCCTTTACCCCAACGTGTTCCTCGGCGCATGTGCCCAGCTTTATCCGCACCAGGGATCAGTTCGTCTCCAAAGGCGTTGACGAGATTATCTGCGTTTCAGTCAATGATCCTTTTGTGATGCAGGCCTGGGGGGAAGCCACCGGGGCCAATGCGGCGGGGATCACCATGCTGGCGGATGCAGACAGTGCATTTACCACAACCATCGGCATGAATTTCGACGCCCCGCCGGCCGGGCTTTTGGCGCGTTCAAAACGCTATGCGATGCTTGTCGAAGACGGTATCGTAACGGTGATGAACGAAGAAACCTCGCCAGGGGCGTGTGAAATTTCTGCGGGCGAGGGCCTTCTCGACGCGATGTAACCCGGCACCAGCACAACCAGTGGTCCCCAAAACATATCCGGGACCACTGATGGCCCCAAAGGACCGGCCACTGTTATTCCAACCCGTCCATCTTGCGCGCCAGCTTGGCATCCAGCGCGCTTAGCCCGCCCAGATCGTGGGTGGTCAGCACCACTTCAACCGTTTTGTAAACATTGCACCATTCCGGATGATGGTCCCACTTCTCGGCCCAGAGAGCGACGCGGGTCATCCAGCCAAACGCATCGACAAAATTGTCAAACACATAGGTCTTGGCAATGGCGTCGCGCCCCTGCACCTCTTGCCAGCCAGTTTTCAGAAGCGGCTCAAGTAAAAGGCCGCGGGCTTCGTCAGACAGTAGTTCGCTCATTCAGGTTCCTCCGCTTGTTCGTTTCTGAAGGGGCCGTATTCCGTCAGCACTTCGATTTCTTCGGCCACGGCGGCACCTTCGGCCTCCAGGTATTGGGCAATGGCCCCGGCAAACCCCGGATCGCCCACCCAGTGCAGCGAATGGGTTTGCACCGGCAAATAGCCGCGCGCCAGCTTGTGTTCCCCCTGCGCGCCCGCCTCGACCCGCTCCAGACCTAGGTCGATGGCCATTTCGATCGCCCGATAATAACACAATTCGAAATGCAGGCAGGGGTGGTGCTCGGCGCAACCCCAATAGCGCCCGTAAAGAGTTGACCTGCCGATGAAATTCAGCGCTCCGGCCACCCAAATCCCGTTCCTTTCGGCCAGAACCAGGGCGATATCGTCGCGCAGATTGGCCTGTGCAAGATCAAAGAACGCCCTTGTCAGATAGGGGGTTCCCCATTTTCGTGCGCCTGTGTCCTGATAGAAAGTCCAAAAAGCATCCCAGTGTTCGGGGCGTATACTATCGCCCATGAAGGTTTGAATCGTGCCTCCAAACCTGTTTGCCTGCACGCGTTCCTTGCGGATATTCTTGCGCTTGCGCGATGACAGGCTGGCCAGAAAACCGTCGAAATCGGCGTACCCCTGATTCTGCCAGTGGAATTGTTGCGTGGTGCGCCGCATCAGGCCCATCTGTGCGCCCGCTTCGGCCTCATCCGCGTTGCAGAACGTAATATGCAGGGACGAAACCTCGTTGTTCGCCGCCAGTTGCACCGCACCCTGAACCAGTGCAGAACGGCCCGCTGCCTCGTATCCCCGGCGCACCAGAAACCGCCGCCCGGTGGCAGGGGTAAAAGGCACGGCAATCTGTAGTTTGGGGTAATACTGCCGTCCGGCACGTTCATAGGCCTGGGCCCAGTTGAAATCAAAAATGTATTCGCCGTGGCTGTTCGTTTTGACATACATCGGCGCGCAGGCGATCAGCAGACCGTCAAGATGGGCGGTCAAATATTGCGGTTGCCAGCCAGTTCCCGGCCCAACAGATCCGCTGGCTTCCAGGGCAATCAGGAACCGGTGCGTGGTGAAAGGGTCATCGGGGCGGGTACCGTCAACCGACTCGGGGCAGGCGCAGGCATCCCAGTCCTGCGGCGCAATCTGCGACAGCGAGGTCAGTACCTGAATTTCTATCGGTGTCTGGTCCATGCAATCCCTTTGCCTGACCATTATCTGTGCGTTCCGACCAGTGGATCAAGCGGGAATGGAGGCGAGATAGCCTTCGAACGTCACATTGTCGGCGTATCGGCGCGCTTCCGCCTCTTCCTCGGGCGAGCGGATCGTCCAGCACAGGACCGGCACACCTGCTCGGCGCAGTTCCTGCACGCGGGGGCGGGTCAGATCGTGCATCTCGTGGCTGATGAAACCGGCCCCGCAACGCTCGAAATCCGGGAAATCCCGCAGGCGGGCGCAGGTGGCGGCAGACAAGGGGAGATGCGCAGGATCATAGCTTTCGGTTACCAGACCTCGTGGCAGATCCGGGGCCAGACGGGCCAGTTCGGCAACACTGTGCGGGTTGAAGGACATCACCGCCACCGGGCCGGTATACCCCGTCAATGCCGTCACAGTTGCCGCGTCCAGCACGCCGATGTCCGGCCCCATTCCACCATCCTGGTCCTTCAATTCGATCAGCAAGGGGGCCTGCCCGGCCACCAGTTCCAGTATTTCGACCAAGGTCGGGATGGTCTCTCCGTTGCTGTTCTTCAGGGCAATCTGCCCGGCTTCGGCGGCGCTGCACTGGCGGATGGCACCGGATTGGCCGGTCAGGCGACCCATGTCATAATCATGAAACACCAAGGCTTGGCCATCACTGCTGAGTTGCAGATCAATTTCGATACCATAGCCCGCCTTGATCGCCGCGCGAATGGCCGCGCGGCTGTTTTCGGGCCGCCCCCGGCTTGCGTCATGCAATGCGCGGTGGGCGACAGGAACCTTTAAGAGAGCCTCGGGTAGNTTTGGGGTCATCGGATCTGAAAAATGCCTTCTATTTCGACCGCAACCCCCAATGGCAAAGATGCCGCCGACACGGCAGAGCGGGAATGGCGACCTGCCTCGCCCAGCGCCTCGACAAGAAAGTCGGACGCCCCGTTCACCACTTTTGGCTGGTCGGTGAAATCATCCGTGGAATTGACAAAACCGGTCAGTTTGACCGCCCGCACCAGCCGATCCAGATCGCCGCCACAGGCCGCGCGGACCTGCGCCAGCAGGTTGATGGCGCAGGTCCGGGCCGCAGCGGCACCGGATGCCACATCCATGTTGTCACCCAGTTTTCCGGTGATCAGCCCACTTTCATCGCTGGAAATCTGGCCCGATACGTAAACAATATCCCCGGCCTGCACGAAAGGTACATAATTGGCCGCAGGTGCCGGCGCATAAGGCAGGATCACACCCATACTGGCCAGTTTGTTTTTGATGCTCATGATCATGTCCTTTCAGAATCCACAGGCTCGTCGGACGCTAACCGGGATGTGTCACGGCGAAAAGCCCCATTTCAGGTCGCGAGAGTTCTGCGGGGCATGAAGTGACATCAAATGTGCTGTTTCATATGTGCCACTAATTCGTTATGTGATCCTCATCCATCTTTGATCCGCTCCGAATTTGTTTAGGTGTGCACCTTGATGGCCAGGCCCGACTGAGAAACTGGATTTGTACCCAATGCGATTGACGCAGCGCCCTGTTATTGCCGCTATCGTACTGATTTTGGCCGGTTTGCTTTCCGCCTGCGCAACCCAAACCGCCGAGCAGCGCGCCAGCGGCGAGATCTTCGACCCTTACGAGCAAACCAATCGCAAGATTCACGACTTCAACAAAGTCATAGACAAGAACCTGTTTCGCCCGGCCTCGACCGGCTATGTCAGCCTTATTCCGGAACCGATGGTGATCAGCTTTACCAACTTCTCGGAAAACCTGTCATTGCCCAGCGACGTGGTGGATGCGCTGTTGCAGGGCGACCTGAAAACCGCCGGCAATGGCGTGGTGCGGTTTGTGATCAATACGACAGTCGGCTTTGCCGGACTGGCCGATCCGGCCACCGATTTCCAGATTCCCCAGGTGGATACGGATTTCGGCGAAACGCTTCATGTCTGGGGTTTCGGCGAGGGGCCGATTGTCGAACTGCCATTCTACGGGACCACCTCGCGACGGGACGCGGTTGGCGTTGTAGCGAATTTCTTTACCAACCCGCTGACATTCGCGCCCACCAGACCGGTTAAGAACATTGGCTTCTGGGCAGAATTGCTGGAGCGGATGGGCGACCGTGGCAATTTCTCGGACACGGTTGATTCCATTTTGTATGAAAGTGCTGACAGTTACGCACAATCGCGGATTATTTACCTTCAGAACCGCCGCTTTGAACTGGCAGGTGACGACCCGGACAGCTATCTTGAAGCGTATGACGACCCATACGCAGATATCTACGGGGATCTTTATGCCGAGTAATTTCCAGTTTCGTCGCATGCTCGTGACATCCGCGCTGGCCGCGCCATTGCTGGCCGCGCTGCCACTGCCTGCCCTTGCCCTTAGCGAGGCCGCGGCGCGCAGTTTGGTGAACAAGATGGTGGCGGATATCAACAAGGTGATCGACTCGGGTAAATCCGAACCGTCGATGATCCGGGATTTCGAAAAGCTGTTCATCAAATATGCCGATGTGCCGATCATGGCACGCTACGCGCTGGGGGTGGACGGGCGACAGGCCAGCAAAGCGCAGATGCGTGCGTTTACCAAGGCGTTTCAGTCCTATATCTCGAACAAATACGGGCGTCGGTTCCGGGAATTCATCGGTGGCACGCTTGAGGTAAGATCAACCCGCAAGATCAAGGCCGGCTACGAGGTCAAATGCACCGCCGTCCTGACCGGAGAAGCGCCGTTTGAAGTCACATTTCTGGTGTCGGACAAATCCGGGCGCGACAAGTTCTTCAACATGTTCATTGAAGGCGTGAATCTGTTGTTGACCGAACGTACCGAAATCGGCGCGATGCTGGACCAGCGCAAGGGTAACCTCGACCAATTGACTGCCGATCTGAAAAAGGCCAGCTAACGACTTGCAACGCGGCTGGCCGGTCGCCCGTCAAGCCCCAAAGGGCTTTCTTCGCCGGGCTTCACTAACGGTTTNCTGGTTTGGGCGGTTTTCCACCGCCACCTTTGCCGCCAAATATGTCGCGCANCACCTGATCCACCACCGATCCAAGCGACCCGCCACCCCTGTTGCCGCGTTCCGGTCCAAGTGTTTGCGTGCTCGGTGCGGGCGGGCGCATTGGCAGTGGTTTCGGCTCAAGCCCCTCCTGCACACGGATCATCGTTTCATGCCAGATTTCGGCGGGCAATCCGCCACCGGTCACGCCTTTCAGCGGCGTGTTGTCATCATACCCCATCCAAACGCCAGTTACATAATCCGCCGTAAAGCCNATGAACCAGGCATCACGCGCGGCCTGAGTCGTGCCGGTTTTTCCCGCCGCCTGCCACCCCGGCAGGGCGGCGCGACGACCGGAACCTTCACTCACGACCTTTTCCATCATCCAGATCAGCTGTTCCGCCGCACTGGTCTGAATAACTCTTTCACCGATCCCGCCTCCGGCCCCCATCAACGGGTTTTCATCGCCCAGCAATTGCAGTTCGATCAGACCATAAGGCGTCACGGATGAGCCCCCGTTGAGGATGCCGGCATAAGCCCCGGCCATCTCGATCAACGTGCTTTCCGATGCGCCCAGCGCCAGCGCCGGACCAAGAGCCAGGTCGCTTTGGATGCCGAATTCGCCCGCCACGCGGCGCACCAGATCGCGCCCGACACTTTCCGAGATCTTCACCGCCGGCACGTTCAGCGAATCCCGCAGCGCGCGGGTCAGCGTCACATCGCCGTAATGCTTGTTGTTATAGTTCTTGGGGCACCATTCACCAGAACCGGGAATGTTCTGGCAGTACGGTTCGTCCAGCACCAGATCATTGGGGGAATAGCCCAGCTCCAGCGCCGTCGCATAGACAAACGGCTTGAACGCCGACCCGGTCTGACGCAGCGCCTGCGTTGCCCGGTTAAATGCCCCGGTTGCGCGGGTGTCGCGCCCGCCGACCATTGCCCGCACAGCCCCGTCGGCGGACATGACGATGATCGCCGCTTGTGCCTTGGACCCTTTCTTCACCTTTTCCTGAAAGATGAACTGCATTGCCTCTTCGGCCGAGGCCTGAATACGCTGGTCCAGCGTGGTGCGGATGAGCACGTCCTCAGTCGTGTTGCGGGTGAAATATTCCGGCCCGCTCGACATCACCCAATCGGCGAAGTACCCCCCGGCGCGGGCAGCCGCCGCCGAAGAAAGCTGGGCGGGGTGGTCAATCGCCTTGCGCGCCTCAGCCGCATCCAGATAGCCCTGATCCTGCATCAGCCCGACAATCACCCCGGCCCGGTTCTGCGAGCGGGTCAGGCTGTTGGTCGGGGCATAGCGGGTCGGTGCCTTGAGCAATCCGGCCAGCATCGCCGCCTCTGCCGGGTCCAGTTCGGCCGCCGATTTGCCAAAGTACCGCTGGCTGGCAGCGGCAAATCCGCGTGCCCCGGCCCCCAGAAATGCCCGGTTCATATAGACTGTCAGGATCTCGTCCTTGGAGTATTTCACCTCCATGGCGATGGCAAAGATCGCCTCTTTGGCCTTGCGCCAAAGCGAACCCCTTCGGCATCCTGCCTCGTATTCCCGCTCGGTCTGACCGGCCGACGGGTCATACGGTTCGCCCAGGCACAGCAATTTGGCCGTTTGTTGGGTGATCGTCGACCCTCCATGCCCCGACAGAGGCCCTCGCCCTTCGCTCAGGTTGATGCGCACCGCGCTGGCGACGCCGCGCGGGCTAAGTCCGAAGTGGCGGTAAAACCGTTTGTCTTCGGTGGCGATGATTGCGTTCTTCAGGTGTGGTGAGACGGAACGGGCCGTAACCACACCGCCAAACTGATCGCCGCGCCAGGCAAATACCTGGCCTTCGTGGTCCAGCAACGTCACCGACCCGCGTGCGCGCCCGTCCAGCAAGGCATCGACGTCAGGCAGGCCTTTGTAGATGTACCCGACAGCGGCCGCGACCAGCAGGGTCGCGACCAGACCAACGCGCCAGGTCACAGACCAGATCAGCCGCAGCACCCAGCGAAAGGCCGCCCGACAAGCCGCCCGGATTCGACCGAAAAACCCGCCGCCCCCGCGCCGCCTGTTGGCTCCACGCTTGCGGGCGGCGGGTTTGGCCGCCTTCCGGGAGGTCTTTGCCTTGGGTTTCGCAGACGCGCGTTTCGCACCCGCGCCACGTTTGGCAGCCGGATAACGTTTGTCCGCCCTGAGAGGCGGCTTGCGTCGTCTGGTATCTGTCATGCTTAACCCTGCCCGGTCTTGGCCTTTGCGCCACATTACCCCGATGCACCTGGATTGTAGAGGGGGAAGCTTTGGTAAATCACCTCCTTCATTTGCGCACAAATTTTGGGCTTATTTCACTTTCTGCACAATATTTGCTCATTCACCCAAGTGAAGCACGGGATTCTGCGGGGGAATCGTTCCATTTTTCGGCTAATCCCGCTTTTCCTGCTGAAGCAAAAAACCGCAGGGCTACCTGCATTTGAAGAGGGACCGGAAGTGAAACTCATAATAGCGACAATCAAGCCGTTCAAGCTCGACGAGGTGCGCGAGGCACTAACCAGCGCCGGTGTGCGCGGCATGATGGTGACCGAAATAAAGGGATTTGGCCTGCAATCCGGCCATACCGAGATTTACCGCGGCGCGGAATACACAGTGAACTTTGTTCCCAAGATCAAGCTCGAGATCGTTGTTGCCAACGAAGTGGCTGACGAGATTGTCGAGACAATCACCAAAACCGCCCAGACCGGCAAGATCGGCGACGGGAAGATTTTTGTCATCGACGTGGAAAACGCCGTGCGCGTCCGCACCGGTGAAACCAACGAAGACGCGCTGTAAAGACGCGCCAAGCCTGATCAAAGAGAGAAGCGACATGAAAACCAATCTTGCAAGAATAACCGGCCTTGCCACCGCCCTGTCGGCGCTGGCCCTCCCGGTTTTGGCGCAATCCACCGAAGCGGTCACCGAAGTTGTTACTGATACCATGGACAAGGGCGATGTTGCCTGGATGATGGTGTCCACGCTGTTGGTCCTGATGATGATCCTGCCGGGCCTTGCCCTGTTTTATGGCGGCCTGGTGCGACCAAGAACATGCTGTCGGTGCTGATGCAATGCACCCTGATCACCGCACTGGTGATGGTGATCTGGGTGGTCTGGGGCTATTCGATGGCCTTTGGCGGCGGTACCAGCCCCTATTGGGGCGGGTTTGGCAAGCTGTTCCTGGCCGGTGTAACGATGGACAGCATGGCAGCCACCTTTACCGACGGCGTTGTGATTCCTGAATTCGTGTTCATTGCGTTCCAGATGACCTTTGCCGCCATTACTCCGGCACTGATTGTCGGTGCATTCGCGGAACGGATTAAGTTTTCGGCAATCCTGGTGTTTGTCACTCTCTGGGTTACGGTTGTCTATTTCCCGGTTGCCCACATGGTCTGGGACGGCGCGGGCCTGATTTTCAACATGGGCGCGCTTGATTTTGCCGGCGGCACCGTAGTGCATATTAACGCTGGTATTGCCGGGCTGTTCGGCGCGATCATGGTAGGCAAACGGACAGGTCTGGGCAAGGACATGATGGCCCCGCATTCGATGACTCTGACTATGGTTGGTGCTTCGCTGCTGTGGGTTGGCTGGTTCGGCTTCAATGCCGGGTCCAACCTTGAGGCCAACGGCGGTGCCGGTCTGGCAATGATCAACACCTTCACTGCCACAGCCGGTGCCATTCTTGCATGGTCGCTGATCGAAAGCGTGTTGCGTGGCAAGGCGTCGATGCTTGGTGCAGCCTCGGGCATGATCACAGGCCTGGTGACCATCACACCAGCCGCCGGTTCGGTTGGCCCGGTTGGTGCCATTGCACTGGGCGCGATCGCATCGCTGGTGTGCTACTACTTCGTCTCCACCGTGAAGAACAAGCTGGGCTATGACGACAGCCTGGACGTGTTCGGCATCCACGGTGTTGGTGGCATCGTCGGTGCGGTCGGAACCGGTATCTTTTCCGCCGGCAGCCTTGGCGGCATCATGGGCGATGACTATTCGATGATGGGTCAGACCTGGATCCAGATCCAGGCCGTGGTCATCACCATCGTCTGGTGCGCCATTGGTTCGCTGGTGCTTTACAAGCTCGTGGATATGCTCATCGGTCTTCGGATTACTGAAGAGGACGAGCGCGAAGGTCTGGACCTGACCAGCCATGGCGAATCGGCCTACCACTCATAAGAACTGACGAAAGCCCAAACGACCGCCCGGATATTGCATCCGGGCGGTTTTTCTTTGGGCTGGCAGTTTTTTTAAACCGGCAGATCTTCAAGCCCTTGCAGGCTTTCATCTCATGAGCTTACCGAGGGGTTCCGGTGCCGGCTAAACGCCAACGTCGACGATCGCCTGCGCCANGATCGGCACTGTCCGGGCATTCAGCCCGGCAATGTTCATGCGACTGTCNCCGATCATGTAGATGCCTTGTTCTGCCCGCAACCTCTCGACCTGTTCCGGCGTGGCCCCAAGGCGCGAGAACATGCCGCGATGTTGAGCCAGAAAGGCAAACCTGTCTGATCCGGTCAGGCGTTGCAATTCGGATGCCAGTGACTGACGCAAGCCCAGCATCGACAGGCGCACATCTTCAAGCTCGGACGCCCAATCAGCGCGCAATGCGTCATCATTCAGGATCATCGTTACCAGCCGCGCGCCATGATCGGGCGGGAAGGAATAGTTCTGTCGGTTGAGAAAGGCCAGCGTGGCTTGATTAAGCTGGCGTTGCCCGGCATCCTGACTGACCGCCATCAACAAACCGGTGCGTTCGCGGTAGATGCCGAAGTTCTTGGAGCAGCTGGCGGCGATCAGACATTCAGGCACGCCCGCGGCCACCATCCGGGTTGCTGCCGCATCCTGTTCCAGACCGTCGCCAAAGCCCTGATAGGCGATGTCGATCATCGGCATTGCG
>JGI24025J20009_10000171_pt1 | contig 50616 bp, 44 predicted proteins | sample Cruoilmetagenom3_FD_20009 | JGI IMG/M metagenome (IMG submission 20009)
CATGTGAGGATTGCGGCGGCCAATGCTCTGATCCCGATGCGGAGTTGTCGCAGGATGATTGCATGTGGCTGGGCAATCGGCTGGACCGGATGGAGGCCGCGCGCCCGTCTGACGTTGAAGAGCCGCACCAGCTCACCACTGGCGAGGAGGAAGATGCCGGGGCCATCGAAATGCGCCAGCTCCTCGCGTTTGAGGAAGGGGTGGCGCACTGGTGGCTGATCGTTACCGAAGCGGAATTGTCCGCGCGCCTGCTCACGCCGACCGGAGAGGGTGGGGGTGCCAGCTTTGCCGAACCCGCGCCAGGCGAGGCAGATGCGCGGCGAAATTTCCCTAATTGACGAAAAAGGCGTATTCTCTCTGTCAGAAAGAGAGGATTGTTATGCTGCGACTTGGGACTATCGCACTTACTACAGCGCTTGCAGGGGCCTTCGCGCTGGCTGACGCCGCGCCGGCAGCGGCGCAGGACAGCGAATTTGTCGGGGTGGCCATGTTCAGCGAATATGTGGTCGGCGGCAATGGGACGGAGGACGCCCTGGGCGATTTCGATTCCGAATTCGATCTGGCTGGCGGACGCATCTGTTACTACCTCGATACCGATGGCCTGCGCAATCCGAACGGCATGGCGATCCATGAGGCAGAGCATGGGGAGAACGGCCCGCGGGTGGTGACGTTGCAACTGCCCGTCGAGCCGGGCGATGAAACCTGCGTCAATGTGGAGCGCGCGGTGATGGAACGGATCCTCGCCAACCGGGAGGATTTCTACATCATCGTCACCGTGATCGGAAAACCGGACGGGGCGATCCGCGGCCAGCTTGCGCAATAGAGTGCCGTAGTGCCGTGCTGATGTTGTTTGTCGGGCAGTGAAAGGCGCCCGTCGGACTGTCGGAGTCCCTCGTCGGTCAGCCATTGCCTTTGTGGAGGAGATATGAAGCCGCGCTTGCCCTTCGCGGTCGCTGTCGGTTAGGTGCGCAAAGCAACATCGCAGAAAGGGACGTCTGCACATGGCAACCACCGCACCAGCGAGGCCCAAACCGGCCTCCAAATCTTCCTCGGAACGGGAATTCACCGTCAAACCGCTCTTCGCAGAGCCCTATTTCGTGACCAACATCGCCGATGTAATCACGCCGAAACAGGTCGAATTCTGCAAGAATTTGGTGATGCTGGAAAATCAGGTGAACAGCATTTCCGAAGAGCTGTATCTGTTCGAGCGCAAGGAAATGGCGAGCATCAAGAAGGCAGTGGACGCGGCGCTGGCGCAATTCACACGTGAGGTGATGGGCATTTCGCAAAAGCTGGAAGTGACGCAAAGCTGGGCGCTGAGAAACCCGCCCGGCGTGGGGATGCACGGGCACACGCATTCGAACTCGGTGGTGTCAGGCTCGCTCTATTTCGCGCCGATGCCCGATCCGCCGGGGAACATGATTTTTGAACGGCACAATCACTATCGCCAACTGGAACTGGCGGTGGATGCTGAACGGACGAATATCTACAATGCGCCGCGCAATGCGATCGTGCCGAAAGAGGGCGATCTGGTGCTCTTTTCCAGCGCGATCCAACATTATGTGGAGGAGAACCAGTCCGATCAGGCACGTCATTCCATCGCGTTCAACACCTTTGTGCGCGGCACGATCGGATCGTTCCGCGATGTGAGTGAGCTGNAGCTGTAGCTGTAGTGAGAGGGCTTTCCTACAGTCGGCGATTATTGTGAGGAGAATGGAGCCAGAGCGTTGATAGCGCGGGCTCGCTCTTTCTCAGTCCTCGATCAGTTCAAGTTCGACACGGGCGTGGCCGCGGCTGATCATGCCGATCCGCTCCGCCGCTGCGCGCGAGAGGTCTATGGACCGCCCGCGGATAAACGGCCCGCGATCATTCACTCGCACCACCACTGACCGGCCATTGCGCGGATTGGTCACTCGGACCTGACTGCCGAACGGCAGCGTGCGATGCGCGGCGGTCATCGCGTTCATGTTGAAGCGTTCACCATTGGCTGTGCGTCGCCCGTGGAAGCGGCGGCCGTAATAGCTGGCAACGCCATTGCCGAGCGAAGTTGTGGCGGGTTCGGGCGGGGTGGCCGGCTCGATCGTGGTGATATCGACCGCGTGGCCGGGCAATTCAGGCTCTACCGGGGTGTCGAAGCTGACAAACGCCTCTTCGAACTCAGCATCATCGCTGGGGGCGAACACAGGTGCGGAGGCAGGGGCAGGGACTTCCACGGCGGCAGTGCTCATTTCGACCTGTTGCTGCGCATAGCTCGCGCCGGTCACTCCAAAAAGCACGGTTGCCGCCAAGAGTGCTACGATCCGAGGTCTAGCCCTGTTTGCCTGTTTCCCATCCATGGGCAAGGCAGATACCGGAAAGTTCCTGATCCTTCCAAAGTTGCAATCGGTTGACCGATGCCTCGCCTCCATTCGTCGCAGAAATGGGACAAATACGCGATGAATCGCCGTGTTCTGCATGCGAGAACCTTGCTCACGGTGACGGATTTTCGTGAGAATCAGCCATAATGCCGCGCTGGTCGATGGCGAAGGCCGCATCATGCAAAGCCGGAATGGTTGGCGGATGGCTCAAACAGAAATGGGGCCGGCATTGCTGCCGACCCCACTCTCACTGGCGTGTGGACCCCCGAAGGGATGCTTGGCGCCTGGCGTGTCTTCTTCAGTTCCACGTTCCCGAAGGATCGCTTCCCTTCCGAATATGTCGCCCGGCGCTCGCGCCGGTGCCGGAGCAGATTTTCCGATTGGCGATATCGCAAGCGATCTCAGCCATTCTTTCCACCTGTCCGAGACCAGTCTTGTCCTCTGATGTCTCAAGCGGCTCTTTCCGCACCTCAGTGCTTCCAGTTCCATCGACACCGGATTTCTCCTCCGGCCTTAACCAATGATTGCTTCTTGTGGTCTCAACAGTCCAGTTGATTTTCAGCTCCCGAAAGAGCCTTCCATCTTCCTTTCCTCCTCCGCGAAAATGCTATCATCGCGTCGAATACTTCCCATCTCTCCTGTATCAAGATCGGCAGGCGATCCTTCGTGGCGGAGACTTTCTGTCTTCGATGTTTTGAAGATGCCGATGCCAACCGAGTCGGGCAAGGGCGCGAGCATCGACTTATCCACTTTTGGCAGGAATACCAGTGGACAAGGGTGGATAAGTCAACGGCTCGGCGTATCGGGCGAAACTATCCGCACTTTTGCGATGAACCGGTGTCAAGCAGCCGCACTTGCAGCTTACCGATCGCGCTTGGCGAGCAACCTCAGCCGGAGCGCATTGAGCTTGATAAAGCCTGCCGCATCGGCCTGATCGTAGGCGCCGGCATCATCCTCGAACGTCACATGCGCTTCGGAATAGAGCGAGTTTGACGACTTGCGACCGACCACGCTGGCCAGTCCCTTGTAAAGCTTGAGGCGCACGGTGCCGCTGACCTTCTCTTGGCTAAGGTCAATCGCTGCCTGGAGCATCTCGCGCTCAGGGCTGAACCAGAAGCCATTGTAAATAAGCTCGGCATATTTCGGCATCAGCTCATCTTTGAGATGCGCCGCGCCGCGATCCAGCGTGATCTGTTCGATCCCGCGATGGGCGACTGCATAGATCTCGCCGCCGGGTGTTTCGTACATGCCGCGCGATTTCATGCCGACGAAGCGGTTCTCGACCAGATCGAGCCGACCAATGCCGTGCTTGCGGCCCAAATCATTGAGAGCGGTCAGCAGCGTCGCCGGGCTCATCGCTTCACCATTCAATGCAACGCCGTCACCGCGTTCGAAATCAATGGTGATGTATTCGGGCGTATCGGGAGCCTGCTCCGGGTGGTCAGTGCGCGAATAGACGTAATCCGGGGTCTCTTCCCACGGGTCTTCCAGCACCTTGCCTTCAGACGAGGTGTGCAGGAGGTTGGCATCGGTTGAGAATGGGCTCTCGCCGCGCTTGTCCTTGGGTACCTGGATCTGGTGCTTTTCCGCCCATTCGATCAACGCGGTACGGCTGGTGAGGTCCCATTCGCGCCAAGGCGCAATCACGGTGATATCGGGATCGAGCGCATAGGCGGACAGCTCAAAGCGGACCTGATCATTACCCTTGCCGGTGGCGCCATGGGCGATGGCATCTGCACCTGTCTCACGCGCAATCTCGACAAGGCGCTTGGAGATCAACGGACGGGCGATGCTGGTGCCGAGCAGGTAATCGCCTTCATAGCGGGCATTGGCGCGCATCATCGGGAAGACGAAATCGCGCACGAATTCTTCACGCAGGTCTTCGATATAGATATGGTCGTCCGGAATGCCCATCAGGCGAGCCTTGTCGCGCGCAGGTTCAATTTCTTCGCCCTGACCCAGATCAGCGGTAAAGGTAACAACTTCCAGTCCGCGCTCGCTCATCAGCCATTTGGCGATGACGCTGGTATCTAGGCCGCCCGAATAGGCGAGGACGACGCGTTTGATATCCGACATGTATGTATTCCCGTTGGCAAAGTCGCGCCGCGCGTAGCAGCGTGCATCTGTGGCCGCAATCAGTCTATCTCTTCGGCGCCAATCTGCGGGTTGCGGCGAGTGACGTAATTGAGCCAAGCCTTCGGGCGGCGAAGATAACGGCTGGGCACGTCCACGGTCAGCCCGACCATCTCGGCCATGCGGGCGACGAAGTGGATGCAGTTGTTCTCATCCAGATCATAATAATCGCCCGGATGATTGCGCCACGCCAGCACTTCAGCGCGCAGAAGGCGGTATTGCGCCGGGGTGACGGTAATCGCGAAATGGTGATTGGTGTCTTCGATTGTATCCTCAGTCTCGGTGACAATCATGTGCTCTGCCGGGCCCGAAGTAATTGCCTCTGCGCTGCTGCGCGCGGAGAAACCGAAGTTCTCATTGACTGCCGTTCCATCCTCCAGCTCGCCTTCGAAAATCACAAAGGTGTGCGGATAGCGGCCCCACAGGACCGAACCGTTGAAGGAATGGAAATGGACATCGATCTGCGCCCATGCGGGCGTGGCAACGCCCAGGCCAGCCAGCGCCAGCGTGATGGCGGCGAGCAGCCTCATGATGGTTTTGCGAAAGGGAGTGGTTGTCATGATTTACCCTGTGTTTGAATGGCTTGTGTCGGTCTTCGGCGCGCTGGCGACATCGCGTAGCAATCCGGGCAGATAAAACGCAAGACCCCCTGCGCGCAACAGGAAGCTTGCGCTCATTGCAATCCAGACGCCCCAATTGCCCGCCGGGCGCAGCGCGATGTCGAGCGCAATATAGAGCACGGTCGCTGCCACGCCTGCATTACGCAGCGCGCGGCCCCGTGTGGTGCCGATGAATATGCCATCCAGCATCCAGCTCGGCATTCCCACCAGCGGCACCAGCGCGGCGAAGGGGAGGAAGGTGCGCGCCGTCTGGCGCACTTGCGGATCGGTAGTCAGAAGATCGATAATCATGCCGCCCGCAAGCAAAAAGATGAGCGTCAGCATCACGCCACCAAGCAGTGCAAATTCGCTGGTCAGGCGGATGGCGCGTTTGAACCGCTTATGGTCGCGCGCGCCGTAGGCTTGGCCCACGCGCTCCTCTGCGGTGAAGGCAAAGGCATCGAGAATGAAAGCTGCGACATTGATGAATTGCAGTAACACGTGGTTGGCCGCGAGTGCTTCATCGCCGATCCGCGCGCCAGCGTTGGCGAACCATGCGAACAGGAAAAGCAACGCAATGCTGCGGATCATGATGTCGCGATTGACGGCGAAAAGCTGGAGCAAGCGTTCGCGCTCCAGCAGCAGGCTGCGCGGCGTGCGGCGGGCGAGGGCGAGTATGTTGATCCCGGCCACGCGGCCTACGATCAGCAGACCGAGCGCCAGCGCGATCCATTCAGCGCAGGCGGTGCCTAGGCCCACGCCATAGGCCCCCATGTCCAGTCCCCACACGAACCACACATCGAGCGTGATATTGGCGATATTCATCGCTATCTGCAACGCCAGCGCCTCGCGCGTGCGGCCAAGGCCGAGCAGCCAGCCATTCATGGCATAGACCGCCAAAGCAGCAGGCGCGCCGTAGAAACGGCCCTGCATGTATGCCGATGCTTCGCCGGTAACCGCATCCGACCCGGCCATCACGGCAAAGGCCAGCTGAGAAATTGGGACGCTCAATGCGAGGATNACGACGCCCAGAGCCATGCCGATGCCGAGCGCGCGCAACAGCAGCGCATCGACCTCGCGCGGGTCGCCAGAGCCATTGGCCTGCGCCGTCAGCCCGGTCATGCCCATGCGCAGGAATCCGAAAGTCCAGAACACGAGATTGATGATCGTCGCCCCGAGCGCCACGCCCGCCAGCGCAGTGGTGTCTCCGGTCCGTCCGATCACGGCAGTATCGACAATGCCGACCAGTGGCACCGTCGCTTGCCCAAGCATGATCGGCCAGGCTTGCGCAAAGACAGAGCTGCGAGTGAGGGGGCGAGGGGCGGTCATTCTTCGCTCTTACGAGAATTCATCGTCATTGCGAGGAGCCGTAGGCGACGCGGCCAGCCAGCCAGCCAGCGCAGGGCTGGACTGGTTGGCCTTTGGCCGACTTCGTCCCGCTGCGCTCGCAATGACGATGACGAGGGGTTTGTCCGAGCACGGCCCAACCGCGCTACTTCTCCCGCAGGCGGGAAGGGGCGGGCACAGGACTTACTCTGCAGCTTCCTTCATCGCCGGATCGAGATGCCAGGCGGGCGGTTCTTCCAGCCCGCGCAAGCGTTCTGATTCCTCGTACATATAGTCGCGCGTCATCGGGATGGCGGCGCGGTCTTTCACGTAGAGGATTTGCCAATTGACCATATTGCCATTGCGGAAGCTTTGTTCTGCGCCGGCGAGGTAGAACAGCCACATGCGGTAGAACACCTCGTCATACATCTCGATGATCTCATCCTTGTGCATGACGGTGCGGTTGTACCATTCCTCCAGCGTGTGACAGTAGTGGAAGCGCATCGCTTCAACGTCCATCACCTGCCAGCCAAACTGTTCGCTCTGCGTGACAAGCTCGGACAGCGCCGGAATATAACCGCCGGGGAAGATATACTTGCGCGTCCATGCATCGGTGAAGCCAGGGCGTCCAGCACGTCCGCAGCAATGGCTGAACATCACGCCATCGGGCTTGAGCAGGCGGTGCGTGTGCTCGTAAAATTGCGGGTAGTGCGGCGTGCCGACATGCTCGAGCAGTCCGACCGAAGTGATCCGGTCAAACTTGCCCTCGACATCGCGGTAATCCATCAGCGCGAACTTCACCTTGTCAGAGACGCCAGCCTCTTCCGCGCGCTCCTTGCAGAAGGCGATTTGATCGGGCGCCAGTGCTACGCCGAGCACTTCGCAGCCAAAGGTGCGATTGAGATACAGCGCGAAGCCGCCCCAGCCGCAGCCAATATCCAGCACCCGCATATTGGGGCCGTTTTCCTTGGTGATGTTCAGCTTGGCGGCCATGTGGGCCTTCTTGTCGAGCTGCGCCTTCTCCAGCGAGTCATCCAGATCGCGGTGATAACCCATCGTGTATTGGCGGTCCTCGTCGAGGAACAGTTCGTACAGGCGGCGCGTCAGATTGTAGGTGTGCTCTGCATTCTTGCGCGCTTTGCTCTTCAGATTGACGCTGTCCGCCTTGGCAATAGCTTTCTGGATAGCTGTGCGGATTGCACCCTTGGGTTTGAGCGGTGTATCGCCCAGCTTCTTCGCGTTTTCGGTCACGTAGAGAATCATGTCGCGGATATCGTGCGGTTCCTCGACAACCAACCAGCCCCACATAAAGGCCTCACCTGCGCCGCATTGCGGATAGCGGGCGATATGGTTGGCGGCCTTGGCATTGGTCAGGCGAATTTTCATCGGGCCCTTGTCCATCCCGTGCACGCCCNGATCGACACCCGGNCCATATTCATAGACCTTGCCNTCATGGTCGGTGATGATGAATTTGCCGCGTTTGATCGCCTGCTTCAGAAATTTGTCGAGCAGCCACATAGGCCCCAGTCCCCTCAATTATCTTGTTGTCCTTCAATCCGGGGTTTGCGCAGCGTTTGGCGACAAGTCAATTGTGCGATAGGTTTGTCAGCATGAGCGAGAACAAGACCAAGCCGACCGCGCTGGCTGTCGAGGAATTCATTGAGGCGGTGGAGCATGACGGAAAGCGCGCCGATGCCAAGGCGCTGGACGCGCTGTTTCGCCGGGTGACGGGCGAAGAGCCGGTGATGTGGGGGCCGAGCATGATCGGCTACGGCACCTATCACTACAAGTATGATAGCGGGCGCGAGGGAGACTTCCTGCGAACGGGCTTCTCGCCGCGCAAAGCCAAACACTCGATTTATCTCATGGGCGGATATTGCGACGAGTTGACGGGCACAAAAAACGACGCGCTGCTCGCCAAGCTAGGCAAATATTCGCAAGGCAAGAGCTGCCTTTACATCAATAAGCTGACTGATGTGGATATGGCTGTGCTGGAGGATCTGGTGCGACTGAATTTTGAAGCGATGAACAAGGTCTATCCAGCAGTAAACCAGTGACCTTCGTCATTGCGAGGAGCCGAAGGCGACGCGGCAATCCAGATAGCGCGGGACTGGATTGGTTGGCCTTTGGCCGACTTCGTCCCGCTGCGCTCGCAATGACGAAAGAGGATCAAATCCCCGCATACCACTGATATCCTGCCACATCTTCCCAATACCCGCCTTTGCCGCCGTTAATGTCATCAAGGCTGGCGACCACTTCGATGCCGGTCAGATACTTGGGATGCTTGTAGCCCAGCTGCCGTTCAAGACGCATCCGTAGCGGAGCGCCATTGCGTGTTGGCAGGGCCTCTCCATTCAGCTGGTGCGCCACGATCGTTTGCGGGTGCATGGCATCGTCCATGTCGCAGCTTTCGTAATAATCGACGCGGCGGCGATTGTCGGCAGAGCCGCGCATAAAGAAATCAGCACAGCGGAACACGATGAAATTGGCTTCCGGCTGGACACCTGCCGCTTCAAGTATTGTCGAGAGTTGCGGGCCGGTCCATTCACCAATCGCGCTCCATCCTTCCACGCAATCGTGGCGGGTCACCTGCGTGCGTTGAGGCAGAGCGCGGATGTCGTCCATCGACAGTTCGGCAGGATTGTCCACCAGCCCGCTGACAGACAGCCGCCAATTGGCGAAGCCTTCTGCCTCGGCGGCGCGATATTCGTCGCTGTCCACGGTCTGATTGCCATTACCGCGGAAAACCGGCGATGCGGCGGAACGGTCATATTCGGGCGCCATAGTAATGCGGCCACCGCCCAGCGCGCGGTGCAGGCCGCGATGCCAATTCTCCGCGCCATCCACCAGCTTCTCAAACCATTGTGTGTCGCCGATTTTGGAGCAACCCGCGAGGAAGGCCGCACTTGCCGCAACCAGGAAATTACGCCTCTGCATCGGTCGTCTCCTGAGGCTCGTTGCCGGTAACCATGGAACGGATCTGCTTGATCGGACCGGACAGCAGCACCAGTGCAATATGCAGCACAAAAAATGCAATATGCAGCACAAAAAAGCCGAATAGCAGCCATGCAGCGATAAAGTGCAACGAGCGTGCGCTTTGCCGCCCGCCGAAGACATCGGTCATCCACGGCCATGCGGCCTCCATGCCGGGGCTCATGACCATGCCGGTGAATATCATCAGCGGCAGCAGGATCAGGATGACCGACGCGTAGGCGATCTTTTGCAGGATGTTGTACTTGCCATCGCCGTGTTCAAAATTGAGCTTCGCGTGCTCCTTGATGTCAGTCCAGATATTGGCCAGCCGCCACTCGCGCGCGCGGGCGAAGATATCGCGGACCAGGTGGCCGTTTGCGAAAGCCGCCACCATGAAGGCGAGCAGGCCAAAGGCGAATACCAGTGAGAACAGCACATGCCAGTCGCGCGCGGCGGACAGGCTGTAATAATCGGGGATCGTCATCCAGCCGGGAAAGCGCGGTACTTCCAGCCAAGCATCGGCGGCAGCAAAGCCATCATTGCCCCAATAAAGCCGTCGGTGCGCGTTGGAGATGTTCAGTCCGCTCATGAACAATATAATCAGGCTGAGCGCGTTTGCCCAATGCCACAGCCGCGTGGTCAATGCGTGGCGCTTGCGCGGTTTCACGCTGTTGTTCACACCCCAATTCCTTCGCGTTCCAGATAAATGACGTCGCGCGGCTGGCGCAGCAGATGCTGGCCGGAATCGACGTAAATGGACTGACCCGAGGCGAGCGGTCCTTCGGCAAGGAACAGCGCGGCTTCGGCCACTTCATCGGGACCTGTGCGCCGTTTCAGCAGGTTGAGCAGGTGCGAACGCTGTGCCTCCTCGTCAGATTGGTCGTGGCTCGGCAGGATAGCGCCTGGTGCGAGCGTGTAGACGCGGTCATCGTCTTCAGTGACCATTGCCATCATACGCGCAGCCACATCGGCAGCGGCCTTGCTCATGGTGTAGCTGAAGAAATCGGGATTGAGATTGGCGAGCTTTTGATCGGTGACTTGAATCACACGCCGTCCGNCATTGCTGCGCGCTTNGGCGAGGAAAGCCTGCGCCATGAGGGCAGGTGTGGCGGCGTTTACTTGCATGGCCCTGTGGTTCGTCGCTGGATCAAGGCCGGTTACATCATCAGCCGCAAAAGTGCTGGCGGAATTGATGAGGCAGCGCCAGTCGGCAAGCTGCGCGGCGAGTTGGTCCACCATGCGCGCGCCCTCTTTGGGATCGGACAGGTCGCCTTGCACGGTTTGCGCGCTGGTCAATTCTGCGGCGAGCGCATCCGCTTCTTCGCCGGAAGTGTTGTAATGGATGATGACATGCCATCCCGCCTCTGCAAAGCGCCGCACTATGGCTGCGCCAAGGCGCGTGGCTCCACCGGTAACAAGGACGCTTTTGCCTGACATTCATGCACCTTACGCCTCTGGCGCGGCGTGGCAAGTATCTCTGATTTAGTCCTTTTCGGGCACTTTTTCGCGCAGCTCCGCCAGCCACACATCTGCCACTGCATCGCTCGGTGCGCGCCAGTCTCCGCGCGGGGACAATGCGCCGCCTGCGCTCACTTTCGGGCCGTTGGGCAGGGCGCTGCGCTTGAACTGGCTGAACTGGAAGAAGCGCTTGCAGAACTTTTCCAGCCAGCTGCGGATGGTGGCGAGGTCGTATTCGTTCTTGCGATCCTGCGGGAATTCATGCGGCCACAGCCCGGCTTCGGCATCTTTCCACGCGTGCCAGCATAGAAATGCGACATGGCTGGGCGATTGGCCCCACCGCAATATGTGGTGGAGGAAGAAATCGTTCAGCTCATACGGGCCGATCATGCTCTCGGTGCTCTGGATCGCGCCGTCTGGTCCGGCGGGCACAAGTTCGGGGCTGATTTCCGTATTGAGAACCTCTTCCAGCGCCTCGTCACAGTCGGAGGAAAATTGATTGGTGCGCGTCGCCCATCGGATCAAATACTGGATCAACGTCTTGGGCACGCCTGAATTGACCGCATAATGGCTCATCTGATCGCCTACGCCATAGGTACACCAGCCCAGCGCCAGCTCTGACAGATCGCCCGTGCCGATCACAAAGCCCTTGTGATGGTTGGCGAGGCGGAACAGGTAATCCGTGCGCAGGCCGGCCTGCACATTCTCGAACGTCACATCGTGGACCGGTTCCCCGTCAGCGAAGGGGTGGTTCATGTCATCGAGCATCTGGCGTGCGGCTGATGTGATGTCGATTTCTTCGGCGGTCGTCTCAAACGCCTCCATCAATTTCCACGCGTTGGACTTGGTGCCGTCTGATGTGGCGAAACCGGGCATGGTGTAGGCGCGGATGGTGGAGCGGGGCAGGCCGAGCATATCGCAAGCCTTGGCGGCCACAATCAAAGCATGGGTAGAATCCAGCCCGCCCGAAATGCCGATCACCAGCGATTTCGCGCCCGTCGCCTGCATCCGCCGCATCAGCGCGTCGACCTGAATGTTGAACGCCTCGTAACAATCCTCGTCCAATTTGTCCTGACGGTTGGGGACGAAGGGGAAGCGGCGAATGGCGCGTTCCAGCCCGACATCGCCTTGGGTATAGGCGTGGTCGAAGCCGATGGTGCGGTAAGTGTCTTCGGGCCGTCCGGCATCCTCTGCCGCATCGTTGAATGTGCCCATGCGCATACGTTCATTGAGAATGCGGCGCGTGTCGATATCGGTGACGCACAGTTCCGGCTCCAGTTCGAAGCGGACGCTTTCGACCATCAGATCACCCAGCTCATAGACCATGCCCTGACCATCCCATGAAAGATCAGTCGTACTCTCGCCAAAGCCGCTGGCGGAATAGGCATAGGCGCAGACGCTGCGGCTGGAAGAGGCACGGCACAGCATGTGGCGTTCGTCTGACTTGCCGATGGTGATATTGCTGGCAGAAAGGTTGAGCAGAATCGTTGCGCCAGCCAGTGCAGCCATGGTCCCGGGCGGGTTGGGGCTCCAGTAATCCTCGCAAATCTCGATCCCGAAGGTGAAGCCGGGAAGGTTCGTGGCGGAGAATATCAGATCGGTGCCAAAAGGCACTTCCGCGCCGTTCACCGCCAGCCACAGATCCTGACAATTGTTGCCACGCGCAAACCAGCGCTTTTCATAAAATTCGCGGTAATTGGGCAAATAGCTTTTGGGCACCGCGCCCAGCACTTCGCCATGCGCAATCACTACGGCGCAATTGTAGACCCGGCCATTGCGCCGCAGCGGCGCGCCGATGACGAGGGCTGGGGCCAGATTTTCGCTGGCGGCACGGATCGTCTCGATCCCGGCCTCAGCAGCTTCCAGCAGGGCAGCCTGCATATGCAAATCGTCCAGCGCATAGGAGGACAGACACATTTCCGGATAAAGCAGCAGATCGACATGGCGATCATGCGCCATCTGCGCCTGCTCGATGATCCCCTGGGTATTGTAGACCACGTCGGCTGTGCGCGTGCGCGGCGTGGCCGTGGCCGTGCGCACGAAACCGTGGCTGTGCATGTCGAAGAAATCATAGGTATCGCGGGCCATCATTGTTCCTGCCAGTGGAGGGTCGTGCCAGTCGCCGGGCTGACATATGCCGAGTTCGGCGAGACGTTTCTGTACCGGAGAGCGCGCAATTTTGCCCTTGGCTTCCCAGCCGTAGATGGTTTGCGCGCTCCATGGTGGCGGTTCGCCATAGCGCAGGCCAAATTCCTCCGCCGTGAGGGGAGGGTTATGGCGCTGCCGCCAATCGCGGATTAATTGCCCGGCACGGTGCATGGCGTGCCTATTATCCCAAAAGGATAAGCAATGGTAGAGGGAAATTTGGGCGTAACCAAGGACGCCGCCGCTCGAAGGGGAAGCGAGCGGCGGCGTCAGAGGTGGGGGGTATGGAGCTATTCGTGTGGGCCGCGGCGGTGGTTACAACGGCGCGCGAAAATTATCGGCAGCGGGCATTGCCCCGATCAATTTCGCGGCCAATCAGCGCGCCACTGGCAGCGCCGATGATAAGGCCCGTGGTTGCCATCGGTCGTATCGAGCGAGAAGCCGCGCTCAATGATCCGCGCCCCGCCGCGTCCGCCACCACAACCCAGCTCAAGGATATGCGCTGCGGGGCTTAGGCGATCCAGAAAGCCATCGAGATCGCGGCTGGGCGCCTGCCCGTGGCTGAGCGTGTAACTGGGGGCAGATTCTTCGTAAAAGGCAAGTGTTGCCGGGTCTGTCACCCGGTTACCGCAGCCGCTTCTTCAGCCTCTGTCGCCTCACGATCCAGCTGCGCTCGGCTCTTCTTTTCCGCTGCTGTTTTCAATTGGCCGCAAGCCGCATCGATGTCGCGTCCGCGCGGGGTGCGGATTGGCGCGCTGATGCCGCCGGCAAAGACGATGTTCGAAAAAGAGCGAATGCGTTCTGGCGNTGAACATTCGTAATTCGCGCCCGGCCATGGGTTGAATGGAATGAGATTNACCTTGGCGGGCAGATCATAGTGTTTGAGCAGGCGGACCAGNTCATGCGCATGTTCGTCGCTGTCGTTCTTGTCCTTCAGCATCACATATTCAAAGGTGATGCGCCGCGCGTTGGACGCGCCGGGATAATCGGCACAGGCCTGCAGCAGTTCCTCAAGGCCGTACTTTCTGTTGATCGGGACGATTTCATCGCGAATGTCCTTGGTGACGGCGTGCAAGGACACCGCAAGGTTCACCCCAATTTCTTCTCCGCATCGTGCCATTGCAGGCACGACACCGCTGGTCGACAGCGTAATGCGGCGTTTTGACAGGGCCAGCCCGTGGCCGTCCATCACCAGCTTGAGTGCATCACGGACATTGTCGAAATTATACAGCGGTTCTCCCATGCCCATCATCACGATATTGGTGAGCAACCGGCCATCCGCGCGATACTCTGCCTCGTCCTCGACCTCGGCCCCAAGTTCTGCCCCAAGTTCTGCTCCAAGTTCTGCGAAGTCCATGCGGCCCTTGGGCCATTCACCCAGTGAATCGCGCGCCAGCATGACTTGGCCGACGATTTCTCCGGGCGTCAGATTGCGCACCAGCCGCATCGTGCCGGTGTGGCAGAAGGTGCAATTGAGGGTGCAGCCGACTTGACTGGAAACGCACAGCGTGCCGCGATCAGCATCGGGGATGAAGACCATCTCGAATTCATGGCCGTCAGCCGTGCGCAGCAGCCATTTGCGCGTGCCATCGGTGCTGTGCTGGGCCTCGACAACATCGGGGCGGCCAATCACGAAACGCTCGGTCAACCACGGGCGCATGGTCTTGGCGATATCGGTCATCGCGTCGAAATCAGTGACACCGCGATGATACAGCCAGTGAAACACCTGCTTGGCGCGCAGCTTGGCTTGTTTTGTGTCGAGGCCTGCGCCTTCGAACAGGGCTGAGATATCCGCTTTGGGCAGACCGATCAGATCCACGCGTCCATCTTCGCGCGGCGTGATGTCACGCGCGACGGGAACCGGATCAACCTGTCCGGGAATGCTCATCAGTGTCGTATCGGCCATGGGAAGCAGCGATATAGGGCGCGCGGCGTGGTTTGGCTAGCTGCTCTGCGAACAGCCGAGGCTTGCCGCATCAATTGCAGTGGCTGCGCCTGCAAGCGAATAGCTGTCGGTAAAACGATTGCCGCGATTGTCGGTGGCGCTGATGCTCATCCGGCCTGCTGCGCGCATGGCGCTGACGATCTCAAGGTCGGTGGATGCGTCAGCAGCCCACGCGTCACCATCACCGGCGGTAAGATTGAAACGCTCACCCCCAATCGCCAATCGTACTCGCGGATTGTCAGCAAGGCGGCGACCGAGCCGGAAATGCACCTGCGCGCTGACATTGCGGGCGGGCCAAGTGCCGACACTGGCAAATGCATCAAAATCGCGGCGGCTACTGCGCGTTTCAGCTGCGGCGATGGCATAGCAGCGCGGGGTCTCTGGATCACGAAATGCGCCCCAATCACCGAACACGCCAAGGCTGTCGCGCGCCGACAAGGGGCTGGCGACAAGCAGGAGGAGAAGGGGCAGTAAGCGGCGCATCATACCTATTATATACACGCGCGATGCGCGCGCGCGAGTGCTGAAAATCGTACCGACATTTTCCGGTTTTTCTGGCATTTTCCGAAGATTTATGCCATATGAATGAAGACGGAGGGGGTTCTCCTAGAAAACCCGAAAAAAGAAAGGCGCCCCGGGCTAATTGCCGGGAGGCGGTAAGAGAGATGAGCCTGTTTGCCGATTATAATCTACCCTTTGCAATTGCACTGGGGGTCATGTTTTTGCTTGGGCTTTTGCAAATTGTCGGTGTCGGGGACTTAGATTTCGGCGGTGATGTTGATCTGGATCTCGATTTTGACGCTGATCTGGATGCCGGTGCGGAATTCGCCGACCCGACCAGTGCGGGGCTTGGCGGAGCGCTGACCACGCTGCTGGGGCTGGGCAAAGTACCGTTCTTTGTCTGGCTGATGACCTTCCTGTTTCTGTTCGCGCTGATCGGCATGGGGGTGCAAGTCTTTGCTGACGATNTGACCGGATCGCCGCTGTATCCCTGGCTCGCCGCGCTGATTTCCGGCGGGGCAAGTGTTCCCGTCACCGCTACTTTGGTGCGCCCATTGGGCCGCATCATGCCGCAGGATGAAACCTCCGCCGTGCGGCTGGATAGCCTAGTCGGCAAGCGCGGCACGATTACAACCGGGAAGGCGGAAAAGGGTTCACCTGCCCGCACCAAGGTGCGCGACCGATTCGGTCATGCCCATTATGTCATGGTGGAGCCACATGAAGATGCCAGCGTGATCCCGGCGGGTGATCAGGTTTTGCTGGTGCGCAGAGAAGGCCAGACCTTCTTTGGCGTGCCATTGGCCGAGCGCAAGCTGGCTCCGATGAATTAGGGCCCCCTAATTAGGAGACGGCACGCCGGCCTGATAACAAGTTCAACAACAAGGAGAAGAAATGTTTGATATTGGTCTGATTGGATTGGTCGGGGGTATATTCCTCGTCCTCATATTTTTCGTGTTCCTCATCAAGCTTTACCACCGCGCGTCGAAGGAAATCGCCTTTGTTCGAACCGGTGTTGGCGGTGAAAAAGTGGTTATGAATGGCGGCGCACTTGTGTTGCCGGTTTTCCACGAAACCATGCCCGTCAACATGAACACGCTGGTGCTGCCGGTGATCCGTCGCGATACCGAAGCGCTCATCACGCTGGACCGCCTGCGGATCGACGTGAAGGCGGAGTTCTATGTCCGCGTGAAGCCTGACGGCGAAGCGATTGCCATGGCCGCGCAGACGCTGGGTCAACGCACCATGCAGCCTGAAGCGCTCAAAGACCTCGTCGAAGGTAAATTCGTCGATGCGCTGCGCTCGGTTGCGGCAGGAATGACGATGAACGAGCTGCACGAACAACGCGCAGATTTCGTGCAGAAGGTGCAGCAGGTGTCGTCCAACGACCTCGCGATGAANGGGCTTGAGCTGGAATCGGTCTCGCTGACCGGGCTCGATCAGACCAGCATCGAACATTTTAACGCCAACAACGCCTTCGATGCCGAAGGTCTGACCAAGCTGACCGAGCAGATTGAAGCGCGCAAGAAACTGCGCAACGATATCGAGCAGGACACGCGCGTGCAGATGGAAACGAAGAACCTCGAAGCCGACGCCAAGTCGTTCGAGATTGGCCGTGACAAGGAATATGCACGGCTGGGGCAAGAGCGCGAGGTGGAAGTTCGCCGCGCATCGCAAATGTCCGAAATCGCCCGTGAGCAGGCCGAACGCCAGCGTGAAGCCGATGCTGCACGGATCGAGGCCAAGAAGCAGGTCGACGCGCAGCAGATTGAGGCGGATCGACTGGTGGAAGAGGCTCGCATCGATCAGGTGCGCGCTCTCGAAATCGCCCGGCAGGAACAGCAGATCGCTGTCCAGAACAAGTCACGTGAGGAAAGCCAGGCCAAGGCAGAGGCCGACGCCGCCCGGGCCAAGGCTGTCGAAGCTGAAGAGCAGGTCGCCACGGCGCGTGAAAGCGAGATCGCCGAACGTCAGAAGAAGATCGAGCTAATCGAAGCTGCCAAGCAGGCCGAACGCGAAGCCATCGGCATCAAGGTGGAGGCAGAGGCGGAGCGCGATGCAGCCTCCAACCGCGCCGAAGCTCTGCGCCTGGAAGCGCAAGGTGAAGCCGAAGCTGAAAAGCTGAGCGCCGATGCTGCACGAGTACGCTTCGAAGTCGAAGCTGCGGGTCAGCGGGCTGTGAATGAAGCTGCCAACATCCTCTCGATGGAGCAGATTTCATTGCAGACGAAGCTGGCGCTGCTCGAAGTGCTGCCGGAAGCCATCCGCGAAAGCGCGAAGCCGATGGAAGCGATTGACTCGATCAAGATCGTGCAGGTCGATGGTCTTACGCAGAACTCTGGCCCTGCTGGTTCCAGCAATGGTGCTGGCGGCGGCGGATCGGGAAACCTCGCCAATGATGCGGTCGCGGCAGCGCTCGCCTATCGCGCACAGGCTCCGGTTCTCGATGGTCTGATGAAGGAGCTTGGCCTGACCGGTTCCTCGCTCGGCGAGATGGTGAAGGGCGCGACGGATGGCGAAACGGACACGCAATTCGCTCCGACGCCGGAACTGACCGACGAGGTGGAAACGCCCAGCCTGTTTGTGCAGGATGCAGACGAAGGCGAGAACGACGAGGACGCAGAAGCGGCCGACTAATCATAGCCTCACTACAAAACGAAGGCCCCCGGTTCGCGCTGGGGGCCTTTTGCTATTGGGGATAGGTGATCGTGATCACTTCCCACTCCTTCTCGCCGCCGGGAAGTCGGACATTGCGTAGATCGCCAACTTCGGCGCGACGCAGGGCGCGGGCAATTGGGCTGGACCAGCCGACGCGGCCCGCGCTCGCATCCTGTTCCTTGTCGCCCACGATAGTAAGCGTACGCTCCTCATCATCCTCATCGGCGATGGTCACGGTTGCGCCAAAGAACACCCGGCTCTTGTCTGGCTGTTCGCGCGGATCGACGACTTTGGCGAATTTCATCACTTTGGAAAGATAGGACAGCTCCCGGTCAATCTCGCGCATACGCTTGCGCCCGTAGAGGTAATCGCCGTTCTCGCTGCGGTCGCCATTGCCTGCCGCCCAGCTGACGATCTCCGTAATTTCGGGCCGCTCAGTGCCGAGCAGATGGTCATAGCGGGCTTTCAGCGCGGCAAGGCCCGCCGGGGTGATGGGATTGGTTCTGTCGGTCATAAGGCGTGGTGGCAGTCAGGCCTCGGCAGGAACGGTGCGGCGATAGAGGTGCCAGGTCGCATGGCCCAGCACCGGTAGCGTCACCAGCAGGCCAAGAAAGGCTGGCAGCATCGAGAGGAACAGCACCAAGGCGATAATTACCGCCCAGCCGAGCAGGACATTGCGATTGGCGCGTATGCTGGCGAGGCTGGTAATGATGGCTGTGATGAAATCGACATCTCGGTCCACCAGCATCGGCAGGCTGATCACTGTAATTGCGTAGAAGGCCAGCGCGATCAAAGCGCCGACAAGGCTGCCCACAACGAGCATCGCAATTCCGGTTGGTGTGGCCAAAGCTGCAAGGGATTCGCCGCCCATACCTGCCTCCGCCATAAAGATTGCGAAGATGCCGTGGGCGATAATCACCCAGAAACTGAAGGCGACGAACAGAATGCCGCCCATCAGCAGCAATTGCTCATCCCCGCGTCCGCGCAAAGCGCCCAGAACTGCGCCCCAGCGCATAGGAAGATCGCTCTCCCGGCGGCGGCTGACTTCGTAGAGGCCGACAGCCGTAAAAGGCGCGATCAGCGGGAAACCGGCGATGGCCGCCCACCACAGCAAGTCGACGCTGCCCGCCAATGCGAGGGACAATCCAAAGCCGAACGCGACATAGATCGCGGCGAAGAACAGTCCGAACAGTGGCTGCGCGCGAAAATCCTGCCATCCAGCAGCCAAAGCGGCGCGCAGATCGGCGAATGTTAAATCGTCAGCGACTTTGACGGGCTGAGCTTGTGCGGTTGCGTCCATGGGGCTGTCCTCCTCCAGATCCTCCGAGGAGAGAATTTGCCTGAAAGGACGGGTCACTGCAAGCGGCTCGGTCTACCGCAGGAAATCGCTCACATCGCGGCTTCGGCCCATGCTGGCGCGTTCGGGATAGAGCACTTCGTAGACCACAGCGTTTTCGACTACGCGCTGGACGTAGTTCTTGGTCTCGAAGAAGCTGATCTCCTCAATCCAGCGGAGCCAGTCGCCGGTCCGGCGCGGGTCTCCATTCTCGCGCAGCCAGCGGTTCACATTGCCGGGACCGGCGTTGTAGGCGGCGATGGCGAGCGGGTAGCTGCCGTCGTAATAGGCGATCAGACGTTCGATATGATTGCTGCCCAGCCGCATGGCGTAGGACGGATCGTTCATCAGGGCGCTGGCTGAGTATTGCACGCCTGCGCGGCGCGCTTCCTCGCGTGCGGTGGCGGGCATGAATTGCATGATACCGCGTGCGCCCGCGTGGCTGATAGCGTTCTCGGCAAATTGGCTTTCCTGCCGCGCGAGCGCGTGGATCATCGTCCAATTGCTGCCAGCTGGGGTTTGCAGTGTGGGATAGCCGATGCGGGTGAAGCCTTCGTGGCCGTCAGCAGCGGCAAAGTCTGACAGATTCACCGCCAGATCACGCCGTCCGATTTCGCGCGCCAGTTCAGCGACGAGAATGTGCTCGCCCATCGTCTCGGCCTGATCGGCGATACCGCGATAGAAGCGGATGCCAGTGGACCACGGCGCATCGCGGGCGACTTCGGCAGTGGCCTGGGTGATCGGGGCGGAAAGAAATGCCTGCCGCTCTTCCGGCGTCGGTTCACCTGCCGGGGCAGCTTGGTAGGGCGGCAATTCGCGGCCCAGCCGTTCCAGCGCAAGCAGACCGTAGAACCGATCATGATATTGCGCAGCCATCTCGTAATGCTGCTCGGCCTCGGCGGTCATACCCGCTTGGCGATAGGCTTCGCCGGCCCAGAAGAAGCCCTTGGAGCGGGTCTGACTGGTGCGCGCGGCGGTGCCATATTGGTAGAACAGCGGTGCAGCAGATGCGCCATCGCCGAGGTGCCACAGGGCATTGGTGCCGCCCGCCCACATCAGCGACGTGTAATCATCGCGCAGCTTGTACTCCATGGTGGAGATATCTTCGCCCGGCGCAAAAGCCTCAACCGCGCGAGCGGCGACGCGCGGCGTGTCGGGACGGCTGGCGGCGCGGCCCACGGCAAGCAGTTCAGTGATCCAGCGGGTGCGATCAAAGGGGACGGAGGCCAGTTCTGGCCCGTCCACGATCATGCGCACGGCCCGGCTTGCGCGGCCTTCCTGCCGCAATTCGCGGCTGCGATTGTAGAGATAGCCCGGATCGGCAGTGGCTCCGGCAGCAGAGGTTGCTCCGTCACCGCCTTGCAGGATGGAGAGCCGCGCTGCGAACACTGCGCGTTTTCCCTGTGAGACGCGGGCGATCTGGCGTGCAGCAGCATCGGATTCGCGCTGCCACAGCAGAGCATCCATGCGCTGATCGTGATCGTCCTGGCTGAACGCATTGCCATAGGTGGCAAACAGCGCAGCCTCTGCCGTCGGGCTCATTTCGCCGCCGCGCCATGCCTCTGTGGCCCAGCGCTGCGATGTGGCGCGGTCCGGCCCCATCAGCGCGAGCGCATAATGCGCCTTGGCGTAATTGGTGACCGGGTCCTGCGCTTCAAAGAATTGCAGCAGCAGGGCGGGGTCGGTGAATTCTTCTCGCAGACGCCGCTCTGCCCGGGAACGCAAAGTCGTCTCATCCGGGAAGCCGGGGTTGGCGATCAGGAAATTGGCATAGGCTGTGAACGGCAGCTGCGCCTCGCGGTCTTCCCACAATCGTTCCCACCGCGCAATCTGCGGCGCCATGGGGCCGGGGCCCTCTGCCACCAGACTGGCGCGGGCATTATCCCATGCGCTTGCTTCTTGCGCAGAGGCGGAAATCGGGGCGACCAAAGCGGTGGTCGCAGCAAGGGCTATATACAGAGGAAGTCGAACCATGCTGGACATTGTGGCACGGCTCTCCTTATCAGGCGCTGAATACATTATTCCTCCATCGGGGGATTTTTGGGCGGCATGACGAATGTCTGCCTCTATATCAAACACAACGCAGGAGCGGCGACAATGTTTTCAGGTTCGATACCGGCTCTGGCGACTCCATTTCGCGACGGATCGTTTGACGAGGATGCCTATCGGCGCTTTATCGACTGGCAGATCGACAATGGCACAAGCGCGCTGGTGCCATGCGGCACGACGGGCGAAAGCGCGACGCTGGACAATGATGAGCATCACAAGGTTATCGCCGTGTGTGCCGAACAGGCCGCTGGCCGGGTGAAGGTGATCGCGGGCGCAGGCTCGAACGATACGCAAACCGCACTGTGGCACGCCAAGGAAGCGCAGATCGCCGGAGCCGATGCCCTGCTGTTGGTCGCCCCCTATTACAACCGCCCCTCGCAGGAGGGCTTGCTGGCGCATTTCAGCTATCTGGCGGAGCGCACCGAATTGCCCATCGTGCTCTATAATGTGCCGGGCCGGACGGTGACCGATATATTGCCCGAAACCGTGGTAGAACTGCACCGCCGCTTTCCCGAGAAGATCGTCGCACTGAAGGATGCGAGCGGAGTCCTGTCGCGCGTCGTCACACAGCGCATGGGCGCGCCTGACCTATGCCAGCTTTCGGGCGATGATCCGCTGGTGCTGGCTGGTTATGCCTTGGGACAGGTGGGCTGCATCTCGGTGACCGCCAACGTCGCGCCAAAGCTGTGCGCTGATTTCCACGCGGCGGCTGCGGAAGGTGATTTCGCCACCGCGCGCGAGATCAACGAAAAGCTCTACCCGCTGCATAAGGCCATGTTCGCCGACGCCTCGCCTGCACCGGCCAAATATGCGCTAAGCAGACTGTTCGACTGGTTTTCGCCCGACGTGCGGCTGCCGATTGTGGAATGCTCTGACGCGGCGAAGGCGGCGGTGGATGCGGCGATGGATTTGGCTGATTTGTAAGTTCGTCATTGCGAGCGTAGCGAAGCAATCCAGTCCCGCACTTCTGGATTGCCGGGTGGCCGGTGGCCAGCGTCGCTTCCGCCTGCGGCCCCTCGCACTGACGACCAATTGGGAATGAGAATGAAAAACATCGCAATCGCCGCCGCAGCTCTCGCGCTGACGTCCTGCTCCACCATGCCCAACACTCCGCCGCCTGCGCTGGACACGCTTGCGCGGCAGTATCTCGCGTTGCAATTGGCGATTGGCGAGAAGGACCCCGGCTATGTTGATGCCTATTACGGGCCGGAAGAGCTTGCCACGAGTGCCGCTGCGCAGGCCGACGACATTTCGCTCCCCATCCTGCAAGCGCGCACCATCGCGCTCGATGCGACCTTGCGGTCCCTTCCAGTCGAGCCGGGCAGCGTCGAGGCAAGCCGCGTCCGCTATTTGCGCGCCATGCTCAATTCCGCCAAAGTCCGACTGCGGATGCTGCGCGGAGAGGAAATTCCGTTTCAGGATGAGGCTGAGGGCCTGTTTGGCGTGCGGCCCGAATTGATCGACCTGACAACGCTCGACCCGGTGCTTGAACGGATCGAGGAATTGGTGCCCGGCGATGAAAGCGACGGCCCGCTGCATGAGCGGGTGAATGCTTTCCGCGATCGCTTCGTAATTCCCAATGACCGGCTGAGCGCGGTGATAGACGCCGCTGTCGCAGAGTGCCGTGCGCGCACTCTGCCGCATATCCCGCTGCCCGACACCGAAGGCTTCACCCTCTCGCTTGTTACAGACAAGCCGTGGGGCGGGTTCAATTATTATCAGGGCGATTACCAATCTGTGATCGAGATCAACACCGATCTGCCTACAAGGCTGGACCGCGCCGTGGATGTCGGTTGCCACGAGGCATATCCCGGCCACCACGTTTATTCGACGCTGATCGAGCGCGACCGCGTGAACGCCATGGGCCAGATCGAATACACCCTTCTGCCGCTGTACAGCCCGCGCGCGATTATCTCTGAAGGTAGCGCGGAATATGGCGTGAAGCTGGCCTTTCCGGGCGACAGCCAGCTGGAATATGAGCGCGACGTGCTCGCTCCGCTGGCGGGACTGGATGCAAGCGACCTCGAAGCCTATTACGAATTGCGCGAGGCGACCGGCGACTTGTCCGGCGCCTATTACACGCTCGCCGCCGCCTATCTCGATGGCACGATGGAGCGCGAGGAGGTGATCGAGGCCTCCATGCGCTACCGCCTGCAAAGCCGCGAACGCGCCGAGCAATCACTACGATTTATGGACACCTACCGCAGCTATGTGATCAATTACGGCCTTGGCGAAGAGATCATCGGCAATGCGGTGGAAGCTGCGGGCGAAAGCAGCGAGGCACGGTGGGAGCGGTTTATCGGCATTCTCAACACGCCGACCTTGCCGGAGGATTTGATGTAGGCATCAGGCTCGGCGCACTGCGAAGTTGCGTTCCAGCTCGTGTCGCCGAAAAGCCGGTTCAGGATGTCGTCGGGTCGGTAGGCGAAGCATCGGTCAACCCGCCAACAAAGCTGTGCATGAGCTTTGCACCGTCAACATCAGTCAGGGTCGGCATCGTCCATGCGCGCTTGGCCTGCGAAGAATTGTGTGCGTTCATTGGAAAACCTCCAGGTGCGACGGAAGTTTGATTGCCGCTAGCCTTGCGATGACTATCTGGCAATCCGGCTCTCTATCGCTCTTTCCAAATCATATGGCGCACCCTACATCGCGCGCATCATGGCTCGTCCCAAACCCACAACTTTCGACAAGCAAAAAGTCGTCGCCGAAAACCGCAAGGCGCGGTTCAATTACTTTATCGAGGAAACCTTTGAAGCAGGGCTCGCCTTGCAGGGGACCGAAGTGAAGGCATTGCGCGCGGGCGAGGGGACTATTGCCGAAAGCTATGCCGAGGTGAAGGACGGGCAGGTATTCCTCATCAACGCCAACATCCCTGAATTCAGCCATGGCAATCGCAACAATCATCAACCCAAGCGGCCGCGCAAGCTGCTGCTGCATGAGCGGGAAATCAACAAGATGCTTGGCGCGGTGGAGCGCAAAGGCATGACGCTGGTTCCGCTGTCGATCTATTTCAACAGCAAGGGCCGGGCAAAGATCGAACTGGCACTGGCGAAGGGCAAGCAAGCGCACGATAAACGCGCGACGATCAAGGACCGCGACTGGAAGCGCGACAAGGCCCGATTGATGCGTGAAAAAGGCTGAATGCCTTCTTGCGGATAGAGGCCAGTTACGAATCCGAGAAGGTAGGACCGTCCACTACAAAACCCGTCAATGCTTCAATCGAGTCGCACTGGCTATCTAGGATGGTCAGCACCGGGCTCTTCCATTCGCGGCGTTGCCTTTTTTCGTCTTTTTGCATGGACATATCCTTCGTCGTCTTGTGTACGCTTTCCATACCGAGTGGAAATGACAAAATTCATAATAGTCTGTCGTTAAGCGGACATTGTTATCTCATCGTCTAACACCATCTTACAAACAAGCGCGCTCTGGGTATAGGTGTGCAGGCGAGACAATGTTCAACAAAGCGATCAATTGGCTTTCGGCGCGGCTGCCGAAAATGCCCAAGCGCAAGGAGATGGAGCGCAACCGTTGGCTTGCGCCTATCGCGCATCGCTTCGGTCGGTCCGAACTGTGGCGCTTCACCCGCCGGTCAGTCCCGCGCGGCGCGGCTTTGGGCCTGTTTGCCGCTTTTATCATTCCCATCGGGCAGATTTTTCTCGCGGCTTTCCTCGCCCTTCCTGCCCGGGCCAATGTACCGGTCGCTGCGGTCATCACCTTCGTCACCAACCCTTTCACCGTGCCATTCTGGCTGGTGGTGGCAAACAAGGTTGGGCGCTTCACTTTGAAATTTGATCCCGAAACCATGGAAAGCGCCAAGGCGGCGCTTGAAGACGGCTGGTGGGTGCAATTCGGCTGGTGGTTGCAGACTGCCGGGGTCACTGCCTTCGGATTTGTCGTTTTGTCAGTCGTCACGGCGGCAATTGGCTATCTGTTGTCCAGTTTCCTGTGGAGGTATGTCGTTGCACACAAGTGGGTGAGGCGACCGGGCCGTGGGAAGGTGATAGAAGCCGCCGAATGAACTTGGCGAATTTGCAGGAATCGCGGCGTGTAGTGGACGGCTTGGCTGTGGCCGCAGCCGTGCTCGCCAGCGTGGCGCTGGTGCAATATGCCACAGACAACGCGACGGCCACGCTTGCCTATGCTGGCGGGCTGGTGGTGCTGGGGCTGATCGTGTTTATCTCCGCGCGGATGCCGAAAACGGCCGCTGTGGAAGAGAGCAGCGCAACGCCTGACTGGGCCGTGACCGTTGCCGCCATTGAACAGCGCGATGTTGCCATCGCCATCACCGACCGCGCCAATCGCCTCGTCTGCGCCAATTCTGCCTTCGAACTTTGGTTCGGATCAAGCAATGGTCCGCCGCGCCTGCCGGTTGACGGAGCGAGTGCGGATCAGCTCGCTCGGCTGGCCCGCTCGGTATGGCGCGATGGCAAGGGCGAGGATGTCACCATTGCGGATGAAGACCGCGGCTGGACCGCAAGCGCTGTACGGGCGGGGCGCGCGGATGACTATCTGATCTGGCGGTTTGCTCCCATCGTTCGCAGCGAGCCGATTGTTTCGATTGCCAAACACATCACCGGCCTGTTCGGGCGTGTGCTCGGTTCTGCCGGAATTGCCGTGGCGCTGGTTTCGCCCGATGGCACGGTACGCGCGGGCAATCCGGCACTGGCGCGGCGTGCATTCGGCGATGAAGCAGCGCGCATGACCGGGCAGGAATTCGTCCAACTGCTCCGTTCTGATGAGCGCGAGCGGATTTACTTCGCGCGCGAAGGCAAGAAAGGCAGCCCGCAAACACTGGTGCAGGTCCCGCTTGCCGATCCCGAAGAGGCGGCGCGTGAGGNCATTCCCGGCGAGGCCGCTGCGGAAGCNCCCTCGCTGATGCTGCTGATTGATGCTGGCATTGGACTGGGCGGCTGGAGCGGCGAATCCAAGGGGCAGGCGGTGCAATTGGAAGGATTGCTCGAGCAATTGCCGCTCGGCTTGGCGACGACCGACCGCGATGGACATTTTCTTTATGCCAACCCAGCCTTCCGCCGTGCGGCCGGGATCAGCACAGGTGATCTGCCGCCCTATCCGGGCGATGTCGTGGTGGCGCGTGACAAGGCCGCCATGTCCGATGCCGTGCGCCGTTTCGGGCAAGGACCCGCAAGTTCAGGCGATATCGCTGTGCGCCTGCGCAGCGAGCCGGATGAGCCTGTCAGCATGGGCCTTGCCGGAGTGCGCGGCTTGGGCGAGGCCGCAGTGCTGCTCAGCCTGGCCGACACGACCGAAGAGGCGCGGCTCAAGCGGCAAGTGGCGCAGGCAACCAAAATGCAGGCGGTCGGCCAATTGGCAGGCGGCGTCGCGCATGATTTCAACAACGTGCTCACCGCGATCATTGGTTATTGCGACCTGATGTTGCTGCGCCACACGCCGGGTGACAGCGATTATGATGATATCCAGCAGATCAAGGCGAACTCCAACCGCGCGGCCAGCCTGACGCGGCAATTGCTGGCGTTTAGCCGCCAGCAAACCTTGCAACCCGAAGTTATCCAGCTGCCGGATATTATTTCCGAAGTCAGCCAGCTGCTCAAGCGTCTGCTGGGCGCGAAGATCACTCTCAATGTGCGGCATGACCGCGACCTTGGCCCTGTTCGCGCCGATCCGCGCCAGTTGGAACAGGTCATTATCAATCTGGCCGTCAATGCGCGCGATGCGATCCAGTCTGCACATGGCGGGGAGACGGCCACAGGCACGCTCGCCTTCGCCACGCGCCGGGTGGAGGCGAAAGACATCCGCCGCATGGGCAGCGAGATTATCCCGGCGGGCGATTACACCGTGCTGATCGCAGAGGACACTGGCGGCGGCATCCCGCAGGATGTGCTCGCCAAGATTTTCGAACCCTTTTTTACTACGAAGGAGCAGGGCAAGGGCACCGGTCTGGGCCTCTCAACAGTCTATGGCATCGTGAAACAATCGGGCGGCTTTATCTTTGCAGGCAATGCCAAGGGGTCTGACGGCCAGATCAAGGGCGCACGTTTTACCATCTACCTGCCGGTCCACAATCTCTCCGAAGAGGATATGAAGAAGGTCGAGGCAGAAGAACAGGTGCGTGAATGGTCGGGCGGTGGGACCATCCTGCTGGTCGAGGATGAGGACATGGTGCGCGCTGTCGCCGAACGCGCGCTGGCGCGGCAAGGCTATACTATTGTCACGGCCGCCGACGGGGATGAAGGGCTGGAAGAATTCGCCAAGGACCCGGATCGCTTCGATCTGGTGCTGACCGATGTGGTGATGCCAAGCATGGATGGCCCCGCCATGGTGCGCGAGATTCGCAAGACCCGTCCGCGACTGCCGATCCTGTTCATGTCGGGCTATGCCGAGGAACAATTGCGCGGTGAGATCAATATTGAGAATATGCACTTTGTCGCCAAACCGTTCAGCGTGAAGCAGATCGGTGAGAAAGTGGCTGATGTGCTGCGCCAGTCGGTGAAGAGCTAAACCTCTCTATTCTGCATCCGGGCGATTGCCTGTCCGCGCACCTTCCTGCAAACTGACCCATGACAAGGCGTTCAGACGCCATACACCCTGTGATACTTCATATCACGTGCGTTAGTTTCAGGAGGGGACATCCACATGACCAAGCGCATTTTCGCCGCCAGCCTGCCTATGTTGAGCCTGTTGGCTGCATCCACACTCGCATTTCCCGCTTCGGCCCAGCAGGGTGAACCATCCGCCGAGGAAAGCGCGCAAGGCGATGTCTCGGTCACGATCTACCAGAACAATCAGGCGCTGGTGCAGGATATCCGCCAGCTCAATATCCCGCGCGGCACCACGCGGATAGAGTTTCCCGATGTTTCTGCGCAAATCCGCCCGCAGACGCTCAGCTTCAATGCCGATGGCACTGCGATTGTTGAACAGAATTTCGATTTCGACCTGCTAACGCCGCAAAAGCTGATGGAAAAAGCCATCGGCCAGACGGTCACGCTCGTGCGCACCAATCCCGCTACCGGCACCGAGACGCGCGAGCAGGCCGAAGTGCTCTCCACCGCAGGCGGCGTTGTGGTGCGGATTGGCAACCGCATCGAGGTGCTGCGCGATGACGGTCTGCCGGTGCGCGTTATTTTTGACGGCGTGCCGCCAAATCTGCGCGCCCGGCCCACGCTGTCTGTCACGCTCAATTCCAACCGCTCCGGCACACGCCCGGCCTCGATCCGCTATCTGACGCCGGGCCTTGGCTGGACCTCCGATTATGTCGCTTTGTACAATGAAGCGCGCGGCACGGTGGACATGCAGGGCTGGGTCACGCTGACCAACAATACCGGCACCACCTTTCACGATGCGGACACGCTGCTTGTGGCCGGAACGCCCGGGCAGAGTGGCGGACGCCCGCGCCCGGACATGGTGCGCCCCGGCACACAGACCGCTGATCGCGAGCGGCTGGGCGATTTCTACCTCTATCCGATCGATGGCCGCACCACGATTGCCAACGCGCAAACCAAGCAGGTGAGCTTCCTCGACGTGCAAAGCGTGCCTGCTCGCCGGATCTATTCGATCCGCAGCAATTGGCTCCAAAGTGATTCAGACTTCCGCCCCGCCAGCAGCGCGATCAGTTTCAATTCCAGCCGCGAAGGCGGATTGGGCGATGCGCTGCCTGCCGGTACGGTGCGGTTCTACCAGCGCGACATGCAAGGCAATCCGCAGTTCATCGGTGAGAACAACATCGGCCACACCCCGATGGGCAGCACGCTGTCCTTGCGCACAGGCGATGCCTTTGACGTATTCATGCAGGCCGAGGTCGAAAACCGCCAAGTCATAACGCCCGCCGAATTTGAACGCAGCGCGCGCTACCGCGTGTTTGAGAATGGCGAGCTGACGCGCGAAGTTCAGATTGACCGCACGGTCGATTACTACCGTACCACCATGCGTTACACTTTCACCAATGCGAAGCCCGAGGCTGTCGAGGTGGAAATGACGCAGGGTGGATTGGATCGGGGCTGGTGGGGCCGCGATTTCCGGGTGGTCTCCGAAGATGTCGAGGGGGAGCAGATCAATTACGGCAACCGCCGCTACCGCGTGCGCGTGCCCGCCAATGGTGAGCGGGTGGTGCGCGTGACCTACGAATCGCGGTATTGAGGGGCAGGCGATGAAGCGCCTTCTGCAAGGTTTGCGATCCTTAACTCCCCTCCCGTTCACGCGAGGGGCCGGGGGCGGGCATGGGTGCGCCAGCCCCCACCCCGTTGCGACTAGGCTCACCTGCGGTTCACCAAGTCTCACTGCCCCTCCCGCAAGCGGGAAGGGAGCGATGGCTTTCATCCTCGCCGCTTTCCTAACAACTCCCGCCAGCGCGCAGGACCGCACTGCCGTGGAGGCCTCCGCACCTGAAGACCTCGCCGTCACCGTCTATCGCGATCCCAATCGCCGTGAGGGGCAGGCGATGAATCCGGACTGGCCGCAGGGCTTTGCGATGATCAGCGAAACGCGCACGGTCACTCTGCCGCCGGGCGAATCGACAATCCGCTTTGACGGCGTGGCAGAGGGCATGGTGGCCGTCTCAGCCATCGTCACCGGACTGCCGGGCGGAACGATTGAAAAGAACCGCAATGCCGAACTGCTCAGCCCCGCTGCACTGGTCAACGGGATGCTGGGCAACCGCGTGACGATCACGCGCACCAATCCGGCGACGGGCGATGCGGCGAGTGAGGACGCAATTGTCCGCACCCGCGCCGATGGCGGTCTCGTGCTGCAAACGCAGGATGGATATGAGGCGGTGCGCTGTTCCGGCCTGCCCGAACGCCTGACCTTCGATGGTATTCCCGATGGCCTTTCAGCCAATCCGGTCTTCACCATCGACACAGCCGATGAAAGCGGCGGCACCTACACCGTGACCCTATCCTACCTCGCGTGGGGTTTCGATTGGGAAGCGAACTATGTCGCCACCGTCCACGACGGGCGCGACAGTGACGATATCCGTTTCGACCTGACCAGCTGGCTGACGATCCTCAACGATAACGGCCAGAGCTTTGCCGATGCGGAGTTGATGGCTGTTGCAGGCACGCTCAACATCGTGAGCAATTTCGAGCAATTGGCCGCGCCACCAGCCGCGCAGCCNTTGCGGCTCANNTGCTATCCTNTNGGTAGCACGGCAGCNGGNTCGCCGGTGCCGATTTATAATGATCCGGCGCCACCGCTTGCCTCTGTGGGCTATGATAATGCCCAGATGATTGTGGTGGCAGGCGCTAGGCGTAGCGAAACCATGATGGAATCGGCTGCTCCGGTCGCGGTGATTGCGGGTGAAGAGCAACTCGGCGATCTGAAGCTCTATCGCGTGCCGGTGCCTGTCGACGTCAATGCGCAGGGGTTGAAGCAGGTCGCGTTCCTGCGCGAGGAGGCTGTTGAGGGTGAGATTATGTATCAGGTCGCCTGCGGCCCATCGGCCGAGGATGACTTCGAGCCCGCTGAAATGTTTCTCGAGACCGTAAATAACGAAGCTAATGGCCTGGGTATGGCAATGCCGGCTGGAGGCGTCACAATTTTTGAACGCACGCCTCAAGGCGAGTTCCTGGTTTCGGAGACAAGTTTGCGAGATTTCGCACTTGGTCAGGATGTAGAAATCGAGCTTGGTGACAGTTCGCAAGTTTCGCTCGCTTGCGAAGCACATCGAGACGGAGGCGAACACCACGCCGTGGAGGCGCAACTGACTAACGCCAACTCTGAAGCGGTCAATGTCCGCATAGAACTTGGAAGTAGCAGTTATTGGCGCGTTCGTGGCATAAGGTCAAACCTACGGAATGGGCAGCGAATCGTCGAAGTGCGAGTGCCGGGAAATGGAACACGCACACTAAATTGGACGGCAATCGAAGCGGACCAATAGTTCCAGATACGCCCTAAATTCGACATCAGACGGCCAATCCAACAAAAAATTCGTTCCACTCTTGTTCTTATGGAACAAAGTGGGTACAAGCTACGTCAGTTGATGAAAAGGGATGACCCCTAGCGAACTGATGGAGGCCGTGTCATGGCAGGTGCGAATTTGAAGCTCGTCGATAAGGAAAACACAGTGGATCGTCAGAAGGCACTCGATGCCGCACTCTCTCAGATAGACCGCGCATTCGGCAAAGGCTCGGCCATGAAGCTGGGCAGCAAGGAAGCGATAGAGATCGAATCGATTTCCACCGGCTCGCTCGGTCTGGATATCGCGCTCGGTATTGGCGGCCTTCCCAAAGGCCGCGTGATTGAAGTTTATGGTCCGGAAAGCTCAGGCAAGACCACGCTGGCACTGCATGTGCTTGCAGAAGCGCAAAAGGGCGGCGGCACGGTTGCCTTTGTCGATGCCGAACATGCGCTTGATCCCGGTTATGCCAAGAAGCTGGGCGTCGACATTGATGAGCTGATTGTATCGCAGCCCGATACGGGTGAGCAGGCGTTGGAAATCGTCGATACGCTGGTCCGCTCGAACGCAGTGGATGTGCTGGTTGTCGATTCGGTTGCCGCGCTGGTGCCGCGCGCTGAAATCGAAGGCGAAATGGGTGACAGCCATGTCGGCCTGCAGGCCCGCCTGATGTCGCAATCTTTGCGCAAGCTGACCGGTTCGATCAACCGTTCGAAGTGCATGGTGATCTTCATCAACCAGCTGCGCATGAAAATCGGCGTGATGTACGGTAATCCGGAAACCACGACTGGCGGCAATGCGCTGAAGTTCTACGCTTCGGTTCGTCTCGACATTCGCCGCACCGGCCAGATCAAGGACCGCGATGAAGTTGTGGGCAATTCCACCCGCGTGAAAGTGGTGAAGAACAAGGTCGCTCCGCCGTTCAAGCAGGTTGAATTCGACATTATGTATGGTCAGGGCATTTCCAAGGTCGGAGAGATTCTCGACCTCGGTGTGAAAGCGGACATTGTCGAAAAGTCCGGCTCATGGTTCAGCTATGACAGCGTGCGAATCGGGCAGGGCCGCGAAAACGCCAAGACTTTCCTGAAGGAAAACCCAGAAGTTTGCGCCAAGTTGGAGGCCGCTATTCGCGGCAAAACCGACGAGGTCGCCGAGGAGATGATGACAGGGCCGGACGCGAACCCCGAAGACTGATCCTCAAGAAGGCATGGGCAAAGGATTTTCCTTTCAGGACACTGCTCCAAGTGCTCCACATTAGCCCAGCCTTGCGAAACCGGAGCCGGCGAAGGTGGAGATAACTATCCACCACCGCCGGCTTCTTCGCATTTGTACTTTATTATACTCTCTCCATACTACACTGGGTAGTGCGCTTTGAAATCAGGGGGTAATTTTGGCTAACAAGGACGATTGGAAAGGGCAGGTCGGAGCTGCCTGGGCAGAGGAGTGGCGTCGCACGGACCGCAGCTTTGGCCAATTGACCGAGGAATTGCTTGGCAAAATGCGTGGCTTCTCCTTTAGCCATGTGCTCGATATTGGCTGCGGCGCAGGTGAACTTTCGCTCGCGACCGCGCGCGGAAGGCCCGACGTGACGGTCTCTGGTATCGACATTGCACCGCGCCTTGTCGCTGTCGCCAAAGAGCGCGGCGCACATCTTCCCAACGCTTCATTTGCAGTTGCAGACGCAAGCGTGTGGCGAAGCGATCCGGCAGATGCACCCGACCTGCTAAGCTCACGCCACGGCGTCATGTTCTTCGACAATCCCCCAGCCGCCTTTGCCAACCTCTCTGCGCAATCTGCGCCGGGCGCGGGCATGCTGTTCTCCTGCTTTCGCACGCTCGCTGAAGATTCGGTGTTCACCGAAGTCACGCGCCTGTTGCCAGAGCCGCCCGAACCGGGCGATCCGCAGGCGCCGGGACCCTTCGCTTTCGCCGATCCATCAAGGGTCGAGGGTATCTTGAAAGAGGCGGGTTGGTCGCAATTTTCTGCAACGCCGTTTGACTACCCGATGATCGTCGGGACGGGAGTTGATCCGGTTGAAGACGCCGTGAACTACTTCTCACGTATCGGACCTGCGGCAAGATTGGCGTCGGTGCTCGAATTCGGAGCGAGGGAACGGTTCTTCGACCGGGTGCGAAGATTGGCCGAACGGCATTTGCACGGCAATATCGTTGCGCTTCCGGCTGCTGCATGGATCGTCACTGCTCGCAAGGCGTAAGGGGTACAGGATCGGTTGCCGACAGTTAGGTGAGCATTGCGCTTGTCGCAGGCGGTCGCAGCGCCTAATTCGCATCCCATGCAATCGACCAACGACCTTCGCCGCGCTTTCCTCGACTATTTCGTCGCCGCCGATCACCAGGTGGTGCCGTCCGCGCCTCTCGTGCCGCATAACGATCCTTCGCTGATGTTCGTCAATGCCGGTATGGTGCCGTTCAAGAACGTGTTCACCGGTGTCGAGACTCCTCCCGGTCCAAGGGCGACCAGCAGCCAGAAATGTGTGCGGGCTGGCGGTAAGCACAATGATCTGGACAATGTCGGTTACACAGCACGGCACCTGACGTTCTTCGAAATGCTCGGCAATTTCAGCTTTGGCGACTATTTCAAGGAACGGGCGATAGAACTCGCCTGGGGCATGGTCACCAAGGAGCTTGGTCTCGATAAGGACCGCCTGACGGTAACCGTCTATCACACCGATGATGAGGCATTCGACCTGTGGCGCAAGATTGCGGGACTGCCTGAAGAGCGCATCATACGGATCGCTACCAAGGACAATTTCTGGGCCATGGGTGCAGATGGTCCATGCGGACCTTGCTCTGAAATTTTCTGGGATCACGGGCCCGAAGTCGCCGGTGGTCCTCCCGGTTCGCCGGACGAGGATGGCGATCGTTTCGTAGAGATCTGGAATCTCGTGTTCATGCAGCACCTGCAACAGGCCGACATGATCACTGGGGACTTGCCACGCCCCAGCATCGACACTGGCATGGGGCTGGAACGGATCGCGACGGTTATGCAGGGTGTGCATAACGTCTTCGAGACCGACACCTTCCGCACGCTGGTTTCGGCCAGTGAGGAATTGGTCAAGGCAAGCGCTGATGAAACGGCGCTTCCAAGCCACCGGATCATTGCCGACCATCTGCGTTCGACCAGCTTTCTTATCGCCGATGGTGTATTGCCGTCGAACGAAGGGCGCGGATATGTGCTGCGCCGGATCATGCGCCGGGCGATGCGCCATGCGCACCTTCTGGGTGCAGACAAGCCGTTGATGCACCGCCTTGTGCCCACGCTGGTGAGCGAAATGGGACAGGCTTATCCCGATTTGCCGCGTGCGCAGGCGCTTATCACCGAAGTGCTGGAACGTGAGGAAACGCGATTCCGCCAGACGCTGGACAAGGGGCTCCGGCTGCTTGACGACGCAAGCACCGATCTGGGCGAGGGCGACAGCCTGCCCGGCGAAACAGCGTTCAAATTGTACGACACTTTCGGCTTTCCTTACGATTTGACCGAGGACGCTTTGCGCAATCGCGGTGTCAGCGTTGATCGCGATGGTTTCGATGCTGCCATGGCGCAGCAGAAGGCGGCTGCGCGCGCGGCATGGAAAGGCTCAGGCGCGGCGACCGATGATGAGCTATGGTTCGACATTGCCGAGCGCGAAGGGGCGAGTGAATTTACCGGATACACTGCCACGCAGGGCGAAGGCCGGGTGGTTGCGCTGGTCGTCGATGGCGAAGAAGTCCAGTCCGCTGACAGCGGGCAGGACGTGATCGTGCTGACCAATCAGACGCCCTTCTACGGCGAAAGCGGCGGTCAGATGGGTGATACTGGCACAATTTCTGGCGATCACCGTCTGGAAATTGCAGTCACCGACACGTCCAAGCCATTGGGCCGCCTCCATGCACATCACGGCACTATCAAGGCGGGTCAGATTGCTGTGGGTGATACCGTCCATCTTGCGATTGATGCGCAGCGCCGCGATGAAATCCGCGCGAACCATTCGGCCACGCACCTGCTTCATGCGTCGTTGCGCAATCATCTGGGTGAGCATGTGACACAGAAGGGCTCGCTGGTTGCGCAAGACCGGCTGCGTTTCGACTTCTCACATCCCAAGCCGCTGACGCCATCCGAAGTGGCGGCCATTGAAGCCGAAGTTAACGCCGAAATCCGCGCCAATGAAGAAGTCGTGACTCGGCTGATGAGCCCGGACGATGCTATCGAAGCGGGCGCGATGGCGCTGTTTGGCGAGAAATATGGCGAGGAAGTGCGCGTGCTCTCCATGGGCCAGTCCGATTGGCAGGGATCAGGCAAGAGCTATTCGGTCGAATTGTGCGGCGGCACCCACGTAAACGCGACCGGCGATATCGGTCTGCTGCGTATCATCGCCGAGAGTGCGGTTTCATCGGGCGTGCGCCGGATCGAAGCGCTGACGGGCGAAGCGGCCCGTCAATGGATCGTGGGCCGGGAGGACATGCTCAAATCGGTCGCAGCCACGCTCAAGACCGCGCCGGATGACGTTGTAGAACGTGTTGCTGCTCTGGTCGATGAACGCAAACGGCTCGAACGGGAACTCGCGGAGGCCAAGAAACAACTCGCGCTAGGCGGCGGGGGAGGGACCTCTGCAGCAGCTGACGAAGATGTCGGCGGCGTGGCATTCAGCGGCCAGGTGCTCGACGGAATGAACCCACGCGAATTGCGCGGTCTGCTCGACGAAGCGAAGAACCGGATGGGTTCCGGCGTCGCAGCGATTGTCGCGGTGAACGAAGGCAAGGCTGCGGTCGCGGTCGCCGTAACCGACGATCTGACCGAGCGGCACAGCGCGGTCGATCTTGTCCGTGCGGGCGTGGAGGCTGTCGGCGGCAAGGGCGGCGGGGGCCGACCTGATATGGCGCAGGGCGGCGGACCTGATGGTGCCAAGGGCGATGCTGCCATCGCAGCTATCCGTCAGGTGCTGGCAGGCGAGACAGTCGGATAGTTTCTACCGGAAGATGCAGGCCGCGCCGCCCCACATGGTGGTTATGGCGGCGTCATCTTCGCTCAACATTGCGTGAACGTGGTCGCCATAGCGTTCGATGCCGAGAGTCGAGTCCGGGAAATCGCCCATCCAGTCTGGCAGTTGTTCACCCGACAGGCCGATATGCGCNCCATTGGGAAGTGTGATGCGCGCAGGCAGGAAAGCGCCCTCATTNATGCTCCAACCCACCAGCGCGCCCTCGTCAAAATGCAACGACAACGCGCCGAAATCGTGGAACTCCAGCGGTCCGACAGGGCATTCTGCAAGACTGTTCGAGACAGTCGGCGTGCCCAGCAGGTCCGTGAGCGCCGCGTCGGCTTGCGTATCGCTGCTGCCGAACGGAAGGCGCTGGCTGATGCCATGATCGGGCCTCAAGATCGTCAGCCCATGGCCATCCAGAAGGACGCGCGATTCCATGGCGGCTTCGTAGAATTCGTTCGGAATGGGCATGGTGCATTCGAAGGATGCGCGCTGATAGTCGAGCGTTCCTTCAAGGCCGGAGCCTTCGAAGACTGTGCCGCCGTTGGCAAATCGGAACCCATCTTCGACGATCTCACCAGTTAATTCGATGATGATCGTGTCTGCGCCGTCAGCCGGGTCGAAATACAGGAGTGCCACTCCAGCCCGAGCGGACTGGATTTCGACAATCATCGATGCGCCATCATTGCGCGCGCATTGATATTGGTCATTGAAAGATGCCTGCGCCGGCGTCGCGGCGAGTAGCGCGGCTACCCCAAGGCCAGCGGAAGTGGCCGCAGCGAAAGACTTGCCCATTGTCATGTCCTGTCCCCCCAATTGAACCGGAAGTCAGACTGGATCAGGAGCGATTGACTGCGACTTAACGGCGCGCTTTGTCTTCTGAAAGGATTAGCCTTCCGTCGTGCTGGTGCGCAATTTCGGCTTGTGTTCCAGAGCGCCGTCTTCCTGAATACGGTTGCGAAACTCGTCGCGCTTTTCGTGGATCGAGGCGATCACTGGTCCCATCGGTACGCCAATATCTACCAGCACTGCCTCGGACAGCTGGAGAGAACTTTCGAGCGTTTCAGGCACAGCGGTGCTGGCACCACTGCGATACAATTCGGCCGCATGGAAGCTGTCCCGCGCGCGGGCGATGATCGGCAGATCCGGGTGTGCGCTTCGCAATTTCTTGGTCATACGCTGGGCAAGGATGTGTTCGTCCATCGTCAGGATGACGGCGGGTGACTGGCCAATCCCCAGATTGTCCAGCGCATCTTCGCGCAGGGCGTTTCCGAAGACTGCATAATAGCCCTCGCGCCGCGCCTCTTCGACGATGTCGGGATCGGAATCGATGGCGACATAGGGTTGGTCGTGATGCTGCAGCATCTGGGCGATCAATNTGCCGACNCGGCCAAGTCCGACGATGATGACGCGCGGNGTATCGGGCTGGCCTTCAAGCTCGTCCAGCGACGGGGCCGGATCGACCGAGCGCGCGACGCGTTTGCCCAGCATTGCCAGCAGCGGGGTCACGGTCAGGCCAATAGCGATCACGATCTGCCAGAAGGCTGCCGTNCCCGGTTGGATCAGCATNGCGCTAGAGGCAGCNGCCAACACGATGAGCGAGGTTTCCGACGGGCTGGCCATGAGGATGCCNGTCTCGGTCGCAGTCGCCTTGCGCGCGCCCATCAGCCGCAGCAGCACGCCCGTCACCAGCGCCTTGAGCANCAATACGCCGACCACTGCCATGGTTATCATGCCGAGATTTTCCCAGATCGTGGCGAGGTCGATGCCCATGCCCACGGTGATAAGGAATACGCCCAGCGCGAGGCCCTTGAACGGCTCCATGATCCCTTCGACCTCGGTGTGGTATTCTGTCTCCGCGATCAACAGTCCGGCGATCAGCGCGCCCACGATTGGGGACAATCCGACAAAGGCCGTCGCAAGGCTCGCTCCGATCACCACCAGCAGGCTGGCAGCGAGGAACAGTTCGGGGCTCTTGGTGCGGGCGGCCTGCGCGAACAGGCGCGGCAGGAGAAATCGTCCAGCGACCATCATGACCGCGACCACCAGCGTGCCTTTCCACAGCGTGTCGAGCAATCCGGTCCAGCCGTCCGCACTGGCCGTGGGGGCAAGTGCACCGAGGAGGAAAATGACCGGCACGATCATGATGTCCTCGAACAACAACATGGAAAGCGCCGCGCGCCCCACTGGCGTATTGGTGCCCGATATCGGCAGAACCAGCGCCGTAGAGGAAAAGGCGAGCGCAAGACCCAGCGCCAGCGCGCCGGTCCAATATTGGCCCATCATCGACAGGAAAGACGCGATCAGCGCGCCGATAATAAGCAGCTCCAGAGCGCCAAGGCCGAATACCAGCTTGCGCAATTGCCATAGCCTGTTGAAACTCAACTCCAGCCCGATGGCGAACAGCAGCAGGGTAATCCCGAATTCGGCAAACGGCTCCAGCCGGTCTGGGTCGGTAATCGTAATGTGGCTGAGCCATTCATACTCGAACACCATGCGCCCAAGGCCATAGGGTCCCACGAGCAACCCGACGAGGATGAAGCCGATGATCGGCGTTACCCGGAACCGCGCGAACAACGGGATAATGATGCCTGTTGCGCCAAGGATGACCAGCGCGTCTTTCATCAGAGGAGAGATCTCGGCGTGGTGCATGGCGTTACCTATGACAGAGGCGGAGGCTTCGCTGCAACTGCGAAATGGGGCGGGGGTGTCTCGGTTGGCAATTCTCTTGGTAAACCCTGCCCGGCCCGTGACACGCGCACTGGGATCGTTATGCAAGCAGACATGGAAACAGCAACGATCATCGCTCTCGCCGCCTATTTCATCCTGATGCTGGCCATCGGACTTTTCGCGTGGAAACGCTCGACCGAGGATAGTGAGGGCTATTTGCTTGGCGGGCGGAACCTCCATCCGGCGGTCGCGGCGCTGTCTGCCGGGGCGAGCGATATGTCGGGCTGGCTGCTGCTTGGCCTTCCGGGTGCGCTTTATGCCACGGGATTGGTCGAGGCATGGATCGGCATCGGCCTGTTCGTGGGGGCTGTCATCAATTGGATCGTCGTCGCCCCGCGCTTGCGTAGGCAGACGGTCGAATACGGCAATGCGCTGACGATTCCGCAATTCCTCGCCAATCGCTTCCCGGACAAGGCCGTGGCGCTGCGCGTGGTGTCAGCGATCATCATCGTGGTGTTCTTCGCGGTGTATTCAGCAGCAGGGCTGGTCGGCGGTGGGCTGCTCTTCGAAAGCACATTTATCGACAGCAATGTGATGGGCCTCTCGCCCTACATGGCGGGCGTGCTGCTCACAGCGCTCGTGGTGCTGGCCTATACGATGGTGGGCGGATTTCTGGCGGTGAGCCTTACAGACTTTGTGCAGGGTTGCATCATGGTCGTTGCACTGGTGGTGATGCCGCTGGCGGTGCTGTTCGGCGATGGCTGGGGCAATGTTGGCAGCACGCTGACCGCAATCAGCCCGGACTACCTCAGCTGGTTTGGCGGACTAACCTTCGTTGGTTTCCTGTCCGCTGTGGCTTGGGGCCTCGGCTATTTCGGACAGCCGCATATTATCGTGCGTTTTATGGCGGTGCGCGAGGGCGGGATCCCCGCAGCGCGCAACATTGGACTCAGCTGGATGCTCGTCGCTCTGGTTGGAGCGCTGGGCGTTGGCCTTGCGGGCCGCGCGCATGTCGAGATGAATGGGCTGACGCTGGAAAACCCGGAAACAATCTTCATCCTCCTCGCCAATACGTTATTCCATCCGTTTGTGACGGGCTTCCTGCTGGCGGCACTCCTAGCGGCAATCATGTCCACGATCAGTTCGCAGCTACTGGTATCGTCGAGCTCTTTGACAGAGGATTTCTACCGCTTGTTCCTCAAGAAGGACGCGAGCGAGCGCGAAATGGTCAATGTCGGCCGCGTCTGCGTGGCGTTGGTAGCTGTGGCTGCCATCGTGATCGCGAGTGAACCTGACAGCGGCGTGCTGGCACTGGTCTCCAATGCATGGGCCGGTTTCGGAGCTGCGTTTGGCCCGCTGATTATTCTGTCACTGACATGGAAGCGCATGACTGGCGCGGGCGCTGTCACGGGGCTGATCGTCGGTGCGGGCACGGTGATGGCGTGGATCGCATTGGGCTGGAACGGTGAGTTCCTTGGCGGGCCGGGCGTTTACGAGATCATTCCGGGCTTTGTGGCCGCGTGGTTGGCGATTTGGCTGGTGAGCTTGGTGACGGCCAAGGATGCGGAGACTATGGCGGCCTAGGAGCTAATCCTAGACCGCCATCCCTTAGTCTCGGCTTAGCCCAGACCCTGCTTGTTCATTTCGACTTCGAGGCCTTCAACGATAGCTTCGAAGAACTGCTCGGTCGTCATCCAGCTCTGGTTCGGGCCGATAAGCAAGGCGAGATCCTTGGTCATCTTGCCGTTTTCAACGCATTCGATGCACACGCGTTCCAGCGTCTCGGCGAAGGCTACTACGTCAGGCGTGTTGTCGAACCGGCCGCGATACATCAGGCCGCGGGTCCAGGCGAAGATGCTGGCGATGGGGTTGGTCGACGTCGCCTTGCCTTCCTGGTGCTGGCGATAGTGGCGAGTGACGGTGCCGTGCGCGGCTTCGGCTTCCACCGTCTTGCCATCGGGCGTCATCAGCACAGAGGTCATCAAGCCGAGCGAACCGAAGCCCTGCGCGACGATGTCCGACTGCACGTCGCCATCATAGTTCTTACAAGCCCACACGAACTTGCCGTTCCACTTCATTGCGGCGGCGACCATGTCGTCGATCAGGCGGTGTTCGTAATGGGTGCCGGCTGCTTCGAACTTTTCCTTGAAGCCTTCTGTGTCGAAAATCTCCTGGAACAGGTCCTTGAAGCGGCCATCATACTTCTTGAGGATGGTGTTCTTGGTCGAGAGATAGACCGGCCAGCCACGGTCGAGGCCGTAGTTGAAGCTGGCGCGGGCGAAGTCGCGGATGGATTCGTCCAGATTGTACATCGCCATCGCAACGCCGGGCTTTTCGAATTCGAATACGTCGAGGTCGATGTTTTGGCCGTCTGCACCTTCGAAGACGAGGCGCAGCTTGCCCGCGCCGGGGATCAGAGTGTCGGTGGCGCGGTACTGGTCACCAAAGGCGTGACGGCCCACAACGATGGGATCGGTCCAGCCGGGCACAAGGCGCGGGACATTGTCGATCACGATAGGTTCACGGAAAACAACACCGCCAAGGATGTTGCGGATCGTGCCGTTGGGTGAACGCCACATGCTCTTGAGGTCGAATTCTTCGACACGCGCTTCATCAGGAGTGATGGTGGCGCACTTCACGCCGACGCCGTGTTCCTTGATCGCATTGGCGGCATCAACGGTGATCTGGTCATCCGTCTCATCCCGCTTTTCGATTGAGAGGTCGTAATACTTCAGGTCGACATCGAGATAAGGCAGGATCAACCGTTCCCGGATCCACTGCCAGATGATTTTCGTCATTTCGTCGCCGTCGAGTTCGACAACCGGGTTTTTGACCTGAATTTTCGCCATGGGGCTTCCCTGTCTTTCGTCTTGAATTGTGATTGAGTTGGCCGCGTCCTAGCAGAGCCTTATCGCGGCGCAAGGGAGGGCGCGGCTTCAATTCGTGCAAGGTCGGCAAATGTGGCGATCATGGAAGGTGCGATATGGGCGAGGGCGATAGCGGCACGCGCGCCGAGCCGTGTTTCGGCAAGATGCCATGCGGTTTTGGCGAGCCGCACAGGCTTGCTGGCCTTGCGGGCGAAATCGCGCTGGTAATCTGGCGCGCTGCGGCCTTCAAAGTAGTGCTCCGCTGCTGACACGCCGCTGGCCAGCGCGATGGAGATGCCTTCGCCAGCAAGCGACGGAATAACCGCTGCCTGATCGCCAAGCCGGAACAGGCCGGGCGTCGTCGTGTCGCAGATCCAGCCATAGGGCACTGCGCCGATGGTGTCGCTGCGGACATCGCGCCAATCATCGTCCAGGCGCTCCGCGAGTGCCGGACTTTGCCGTGCAAGCCATGCAAAGACTTCTTGCGGGGAGCCACCGGCGCGGGCGAGGGCAGACTTGCGCATGGCGAGGCAGAAATTGGCGGAGCCGCCCTCTTGTAGAACGATTCCTGCGTAACCGCCTTCGAACAGATGCAATTCGATGGCTCCGGCGATCAGCCGGTGCCGTTCTGGCGTAGCGGGCAATCGCAGACGTAGGCCGAGAGTGGCGTCCTTGGCATCGCGGGGCCGCGACTGGCCGCGAACATCGTGCTTGCCGGTGGCAAGGAAGATGGAGGTGGCCTGCCAATCGCGGATTTTTCCGTGCGCGACGCCGTCAGCGAGGCCACGTATTTCGTCGAACTGTACATCGACGCCCAGCTTGTTCGCGGCGCCGCGCATGGCTGTGTCGAGCGCATGGCGCGACAGGCCATAGGCGCTATGCGGCAGGTCTAGCGACGCAGTGCGCCTGCCATCAAACAGCCGCAGCCGTTTGACGCGGTGCGCACCTGCCGCGTGAATATCAACACCCAGATTTTGCAATTGCTCTGCCGTGCGCCAGCTGAGGAAACCGCCGCACAGTGGATCACCCACCTGTTCGTCACGGTCGATGAAAGTGGCCAAAGTGCCGTTCTTCGCCAAAGAGATAGCTGCTGCACATCCGGCAGGACCCGCCCCGAGGATGAGCGGCTGTGTCATGAATTCACTCGTTCAACGCAAAGGCGGAAGGGGAAGTGCCGTTCAATTCGCGCTTTTGTAATCCCCGCTTCCGCAAGCAGCGCGTCCCAATCCTCCGCCCGGTACGAACGGGCAATGGAGGTCCGCCCGTCTTGCCGCACAATCTCGTGCCACCCGGCCAGCTTGGCGAGAATGGGATAGCCCATATAGCTTGCGGCGTGGCGGTGAAGATCATTCACAAACCATCCTGAGCGCGCCTCGCTTTCCATAAAGCGCAGGAACAGCACCAACTCGTCTCGAGACATGTGGTGAGCGACGAGGCTGGAGATCACGAAATCCCAGCGATTGTCGATCAGATCGCCGTAATCGCCGGTTCTGTAGGTGATGGGGAGGTTGGCTGGCGTTGCTTCACGCGCGGCTTGTTCACTGCGCCGATTGAGGTCCACGCCGACCAGTTCAGCCTTGATGCCGCGTGCCTTCGCCCAGACCGCAATTTCGCGCAGCATATCGCCTTGGCCAAAGCCCACATCCAGCAGTTTGAAGCTCTTGCGATCACCAATTGCGCGTTCGAGAAATTTCAATGTCGGGCGATAGGCCATGGTCACGCGGTTGACCTTCGAAAGATCGGCCAGAACCGCGCGATATGTTTCCTCCGGCAGCGCCGGATCGTCCATCAGTTCTTCGGTCTGAAGACGCTCTTCAAGCATCGCTTGCCACCCAGCCAAAGCGCAGGCCTTCCATGGCAAGTCCCGGCCCGAATGCCATCGCAACGCCGCTTTGAGGGCGGTCGCGCATCAACCGTTCGAGGACGAAAATCACTGTCGCTGATGACATGTTACCAAAGTCGCTCAACACGCCGCGAGAGGCGTTGAGCGCATCTGAAGGCAAGTTCAGTCCGCGCTCGGCTGCATCCAAAACGCTGCGTCCACCCGGATGCACGGCCCATGCCTGAGGAGCTTCGTCGCCAAGGATGGTCGCCTGCAAAGCGGGATCGTCCAGCGCCTCTGCCAATCGGCCCGGCACAGCGCCTGACAGGTGCATGGCAAAGCCGGTGTCGCCCACAGTCCAGGTGATGAGGTCCTTGCTGTCTTCCAACGCGGCGGAAAGCCCTTCGCCAAGTCCAAGCCCTTCGCCCTCGGCGCAGACTATCGCCGCCGCAGCTCCGTCTGCAAATTGCCCCATGGCAAGAAGGCTTTCGAGATCTTCGGTCTCCTGCAAATGCAGAGTGCAGAGTTCAACCGAGACTGCCAGCACGCGCGCACTCGGATCAGAGCGGACAATATGGGCGGCGGTGCGCAGCAGCGTGATGCCAGCATAGCAGCCCATAAAGCCAATGCTCACCCGTTCGACATTTGATGCAAGATCAAGCTGGCGCGCCAGCACTTGATCGAGACCGGGTGCCATAAAGCCAGTGCAGCTGGCGATCACCAGATGTGTCACACCCTTTGTCGAAGGTAGGTTTGCAATGGCTTTCAGCGCCAGATCGGGCGCGGCTTCGGCATAGCGGTGCATCCGTGCAGAGGTGCTGGGCGAACCGTTTGACATATAGAAGCTACCGAAATCCATCGCCGCATCTCCGCCCGAGAGGACGGAATAGCGATGATCGATCCCGCCGCGCGACTCCATGCGAGCAAACAGCGCTGCCTTGCGCGGATCGGTCAGCTGCTCCTCTGCCCAATGCGTGTAGCGCGCATGGACATCGCAATCGGGCACCGCAGTCGCGATAGCCTGAATGCGCGGTGTGACCCTGGGATGGCTGTCATCCATTACTAAACCCAAACGGGCTGGAGCGCTGTTGGTGCCGTATCAGCCGCAGATTTTCGCCCTTGCCGCTCCATATTCAGCAATGATCTGCTCACAGATCGCCTTGGTCGGCAAGACCTCTCGCGCCGAACCAACGCCGTGTCCGGCGGACCAGATCGTCTTCCACGCCTTGGCCTCTTCATTGAGCGACATCTGCCCTCCGTGATCGGGCAGGGTGGCGGCATCCAGGCTTGGCGTCATGAAATTCGCGCCAACACCTGTTACCTTGTCAGTGTAGGTGATGTCCTTGGCGGTGGCTTCCAGCATCATGTCTTTCTGACCTTGCGGAGCCAAGCTTTCTTCAGCGGTGATGAAGTGGCTGCCGAAATAGCCGAAATCGGCCCCCATCGCCTCTGCGGCAAGGACATGCCCGCCATGGGACATGCTGCCGGATAAGATGATCGCGCCGTCATAGAAGTCGCGAATCTCGCTCACCAAGGCAAAGGGGCTGAAAGTGCCCGCATGGCCGCCTGCACCCGCTGCGACGGCGATAATGCCATCGACCCCGGCTTCTACGGCTTTTTCGGCATGGCGACGCTTGATCACATCGTGAAACACCAGCCCGCCGTAGGAATGCACGGCATTCACCAGATCGGGCACAGCACCCAGCGATGTGATGATCAGNGGCACCTTATGCTTGACGCACAATTCCAGATCATCCTGCACGCGCGGATTTGACGGATGGACGATCAGGTTCACGCCATAGGGTGCATCATCATCGTTCAGCCGGTCCTGAATCTCCTTCAGCCAATCCTCAAATCCTTCGCTCGTGCGCTGGTTGAGCGCAGGGAAGGTGCCGCACAGGCCAGCCTTGCAGGTTTCCACGACCAAATCAGGCCCTGATACGAGGAACATTGGCGCGGCAATCGCAGGGATTTTCAGTCGCGCCTTGAAATCATCAACGGTCAAAATGCGTCCTCCGGCATATCCATCATGCTGGCCTTGCCGCTCTTGATCGCCATGAACTTCGCCGTTGCGGGCGGCAGAAGACGGTCGAAGAAGAATTGCGCCGTGGTCAGTTTGGACTTGTAGAACTGCTCTTCGTTAGTGCCATCGGCCAGTTTCTGGTGAGAAATCTTGGCAGACTTTGCGAAGACATAGGCCATCGCCACAAAGCCGAGCAGGTGCAGATATTCATAGGCTGCGGCGGCTGCTTCTTCAGGATCTTTCAGGCCCTTTTGCGCGATGTGCCCGGTGGACAATTGCAATGCGCCGAAGCTCTGTTGAAGTGATCCAACTAGCTTGCCGATGTGCTCGTCACCCGCATTGTCTTCGATGAACTGCGACACGGGATGGAAGAAGGCGCGCAAATTGCGGCCCATGCGATCGGGTAGCTTGCGACCAACAAGATCGAGCGCCTGAATGCCATTTGCACCTTCGTAAATCTGCGCAATCCGCGCATCGCGGGCGAACTGTTCCACGCCCGATTCCTGAATGTAGCCATGGCCACCATAGATCTGCACCGCATGATGCGCGCTCTCATGTCCGAGATCGGTGAAGAGCGCTTTGACCACCGGCGTCATCAGGGCGACGAAATCCTTGGCGCGTTCCCGCGCTTCGGGTTCTTTCGCGGCATGTTCCGCATCGATGGCACGGCTGACCCATGATGCGACCGAACGGCTTCCCTCATTATAGGCACGCATGGTCATCAACATACGGCGCACATCGGGGTGGACGATGATCGGATCGGCAGGGCCATCCGGGTTCTTGGCCCCCGAAAGCGAGCGTCCCTGCAAACGGTCTTTCGCGTAGTACACTGCCGATTGGTAAGCGATTTCGCCCACGCCAAGGCCCTGCATTCCGACAGCGACGCGTTCGGTGTTCATCATCGCAAACATGGCTTCAAGCCCGCGATGGGGCTCGCCAACAATCCAGCCTTTCGAATTTTCGAAACTCATCTGGCAAGTGGCCGATGCATTCAGACCCATCTTGTGTTCGATGGCTGTGGGGCCGGCATTGTTGTGATTGCCGAGCGAGCCGTCTTCATTGGGAAGATATTTCGGGACGAGGAACAGGCTGATCCCTTTCACGCCAGCAGGCGCATCGGGCAAGCGAGCCAGCACGAGGTGGATGATATTTTCAGCCAGATCGTGATCGCCCGCGCTGATGAATATCTTGTTGCCGGTGACAAGCACGCTACCGTCATCCTGTGGCTCTGCCTTGGTGCGCAGCATGCCGAGATCCGTGCCGCAGTGCGATTCGGTCAGACACATCGTGCCAGCCCATTCGCCATTGGCCATCCTGGGCAGGTAGAAATTCTTCAATTCATCGCTGCCATAGGCTTCGAGCGAAACCATCGCGCCGCCGGTCAACCCCGGATAGAGGCCGAATGACAGATTGGTGGAACAGCTCATTTCCTCGACCATCTTGGCGAGGGAGTGCGGTGCACCCTGGCCGCCCCATTTGGGATCGACTGCCAGTCCGGCCCAGCCGCCTTCGCAGAATTGCTTGTAGGCATCCTGAAAGCCGTCGGGCGTGCGCACAACACCGTTCTCAATGCGGCAGCCCTGCTGATCGCCCGGCCAGTTGAGCGGCAACAACACGTCGCGGCAAAGTTTGTTGGCCTCTTCAAGAATGGCCGCTTTCATATCCTCGTCGAAATCCTCGAACCCTTCGAGATCGCCGAAACCGTCGTCAGTGTGCAGCTCTTCAAGATTGAAGCGCATATCGCGGATGGGGGCTTCATAGACTTGCATTGGACAAATCCTTTCAGGTCAATTGCGCAGGGGCTTGCCGGTTTCGAGCATGTGCTCGATCCGCGCCTGCGACTTGGGATTGCGGGCGAGGCGCATGAAAGCTTCCACTTCCAGCTTCAGCAGCTGCGCCTCCGTTATGGTTTCGGTGATGTCGGTATCGCCGCCGGTCAGCACATTGGCAAGTTCGCCAGCCACTGTCACATCGTGGTCGGTAGCCTTGCCCTGTTTGTGGAAGCTTTCGACAGCCAGTTCGATCGCTGCCTTGCCGGTCGGACCGGGCAAGCGATACTCGGGCTTTTCGGGCGCTTCATAGCCATCGACCATCGCCAGTGCGCGTTGTTTGGCATCAAACAGCAGGCGATCACGGTTCATCGTGACTTGGTCATCGCGGCGCAGGAAACCGAATTCCTTCGCTTCGGCAGCGGATTTCGCCACTGTCGCTGTTGAGACGATTTCGAACACCTTGCTGACTGCGGGCATCGGCCCCTTCGGCTGGCGAGGATTGTCCTGCCAACGACTAAGCATTTCGCCGCAGCCACCCCAGCCAGGGATGATGCCAACGCCGGTCTCAACCAGGCCGATATAGGTCTCCGCATGGGCCTGAATGGCATCGGAGCTGAGGCAAATCTCGCAACCACCACCCAGCGCCAGACCGAACGGAGCGGCGACGACCGGGAAGGGCGCGTATTTCAACGCCTTATAGGCATCCTGCCCGCCGCGGATCGACTTTTCGACTTCACTCCACGCGGCAATATTGACCGCGAACAGCGCGAGGCCGAGGTTGGCCCCTGCCGAGAAATTGCTGCCTTCATTATAGACAACCAGCGCCTTGTAGTCGCTCTCCACCAGCGCAATGGCCTTCTGAATAAGCCTCATAACCTGCTCGTCCAGCGCGTTCATCTTGCCGGTAAATTCCAGCGCGACAACGCCATCGCCAACGTCCCACAGGGCGGCAGAGCCGTTCTTCATGAGCGGTTCGGACGAGAGCTTGATGTCTTCCAGCAGCAGCACACCTTCAGGACGTTCGACGTCATGATAGGCGCCGTCAGTGCCGAAATACTGCCGCTTGCCGTTCTCGATGCGGTAGAATGTCTGATCGCCAACCTGTTCAAGGATAGCAGGCACCGGAATATCGCTGGCCGCAAGCTTTTCGCGCAGCTTGGCCGGGCCAATTTTGTCCATCATTTCAAATGGACCCATCTTCCAATTGTAGCCGAGCTTCATCGCATCATCGACGCCGACAATTGTCTTGGTCGCTTCNGGAACGATGCTGGCTGAATAGGAAAGGGTTGGGCCGAGCACGGACCAGGCATAGTCACCGACTTTGCCCTNCATCTCGATCAAAGCGCCAAGATCACCCTTGGCAGCGCGGCCACGCACAATGCCGGGCCGTGCNGCGGCGCGATATTCGCCGCTCTTGAGATCCTTGGCTTCTTTCACCTTGCCACCGCCTTCGCGGTTGATGCGGTAAAAGCCGCCAAGGCCCTTTCGGCCAGTGTAGCCGCTCTCGATCATGTCCTCGATCAGCTTTTCACTGCGGGCGATTTTCACATAGGGATCATCGGCAGGCAGGGTGCTGGTGAGCGACTTCATCAGATGCGGCATCAGGTCGATGCCGATAAGGTCGATCAGGCCAAAAATGCCGGTTTTTGGAACGCCCATTGGACGTCCGCCAATNTCGTCGGCCTCTTCAACAGTAATGCCAANATCGAAGGCCGAATTGACCGATTGCTGAATCCAGAACGTGCCGACGCGGTTGGCGATAAAGCCGGGTGAATCCTCGGCATCGACAACACTCTTGCCCAGCTTGCGATCAACGAACTCGCTGACCNTCGCCACGGTGCCAGCATNGCTNTGCGGACCGGCCACAATCTCGATCAGCTTCATATAGCGTGGCGGATTGAAGAAGTGGGTGATCAGAAAGTCATTCTTGAACGCGTCAGAGCGGCCATCGGTAAGTTGTGCGAGCGGGATGGTCGAGGTGTTCGATGACACCGCAGTGCCCGCCGTGCGGACAGCTTCCAGCTTGGAATAGAGGTCCTGCTTGATATCGAGCCGCTCTATGATCGCTTCGACGATCCAGTCGCAATCCGCGACCTTGTCGAGATGATCTTCGATATTGCCGGTTTCAACCAGCTTGGCCGCGCGCTTGCTCATGAAAGGAGCAGGCTGCGTCTTGAGCATCTTCTTCACCGCGCCCTCGGCAACGGCGTTCCGATTGTCGCCATCCTTCGGCACGATGTCGAGCAGCAGCACGGGCACACCGGCATTGGCGACCTGTGCAGCAATGCCAGCACCCATCGTGCCAGCGCCGATCACGCAGACTTTGCTGATGGATTTAGATGAGTTGTCCTTTGGCATTATGCGGACTCCAGAATGGTCGCGATGCCCTGACCGCCACCAATGCACTGTGTGGAAAGCGAGTACCTCTTGCCTTCGCGCTGCAACAGGCTGGCGGCTTTACCCACGATCCGCGCGCCAGTTGCGCCCAGCGGGTGACCAATGGCAATCGCGCCGCCATCCAGATTGATCTTTTCTTCGGAAATGCCGAGATCGGCAATACAGGCCAAAGACTGGCTGGCGAAGGCTTCATTGAGTTCCACGATATCGATATCGTCCATCGTCAGGCCAGCACGCTCAAGCGCTTTCTTACTGGCTTCAACCGGGCCGATCCCCATGATTTCGGGCGCGCAGCCGGATATGGCCATGCTCTTGATCTTCGCGAGGACTGTCAGACCGTTTTTCGCGGCGTAGTCAGCGCTGCACACCAGCACGGCGGAAGCGCCATCGGTTAGCGGGGAGGACGTGCCAGCGGTGACCGTCCCGTTTTCGTCGAATGCGAGCTTCAGACCAGCGAGATCTTCCGTCGTGGTGCCGGGGCGGGGCGTACCATCTGTATCGACCACTGTGCCATCGGGCAGGGTGTAGGGGATGATCTCATCCTTGAACGCGCCCTTTTCCATCGCCGCGCCAGCCTTGTTCTGGCTCTTCACAGCAAAGGCTTCCTGCTCTTCGCGCGAAAGCGAATATTTCTTGGCCACGTTTTCAGCTGTGTCACCCATCCCGAGATATGCCGCGCTCTTCTTCATCAGTGCGGGGTTGGGCATCGGGTTGAAGCCGGTCATGGGGACACGGCTCA
>JGI24025J20009_10000172_pt1 | contig 50585 bp, 49 predicted proteins | sample Cruoilmetagenom3_FD_20009 | JGI IMG/M metagenome (IMG submission 20009)
TCGGGAATTCCGATGATCCGACAACGCCGAATATCTGGTTGCCGATGGCATCCGTGATTTCCTGCGGCGTGGCCGGAATTTCCGCCCCCGCCAGCGAGGCCACGACAATATCGCGGGTGCGTTCATACATCAGCCACATGCCGATCATATAGCCGCCCAGCCCGAAGAACGCGAAATGCCCAAGGCTGAGGATGCCGCAATAACCCCAGACAAAATCCATCGAGATCGCCACCAGACAAAGCGCCAGCGTCTTGCCCAAGGTCTTGACGAACGAGGTGGAAATCATCCCAAGGCCAAAGCCTTCGGACAGCACCGTGACGACCAGTGTGAACAGCGCCAACAGGCCGATAAACACCAGAACCGATGGGTTGCGGGACAGAAAGCTGCGGTTCATCGGCCTAATCTCCTGCGGCGCGGCCTTTGAGGGCGATGATGCCCCGTGGCCGGAATTGAATGAAAATGATGATGAAGATGATCATATAGGTCTGCGCGGCCAGCGTGTTCGCCGGGTTCATCCACTCGATGCCCTTTTGCAGGAAGCCGATCATCGTCGCCCCCAACAGCGCGCCCCAGATGTTGCCGACCCCGCCCACAACCACGGTCATGAAGGATTGCACGATATAGTCGCTGCCCAGTTCCGACGTCACCTTGGCATAAAGCCCGATCGCCACGCCGGCCACACCGGCGATGCCCGACCCAAGGCCGAAGGTCAGCATGTTCACCCGTTCAGGATTGATGCCCATGCCGCTGGCCATGCGCGGGTTCTGCGTCACGGCGCGGGTTTCAAGGCCAAAGCGTGTACGCTTCATGATGAACAGGAACAGCCCCAGAAACAGCAGCGCCAGCACGAAAATGGCGATGCGGATATAGCTGATCGACACCACATCGTTCATCACCCACGCCCCGTCCAGCCACGCGGGCGATGTCAGGGGGCGCGCTTGCGTGCCAAAGATGTTCTTGGCGATCTGTTGCAGGGCAATCGACACCCCGAACGTTGCCAGAAGCGTTTCCAGCGGGCGGTGATACAGCCAGCGGATCACCAGACGTTCCATCGCCACGCCGGCCGCGAAGGTCACGATGAACGCCGCCGGCAACGCCACAAGGATCGAGATGGTGTAGTCAGGGATGATCTGTTGCACCACATAGCCGGTATAGGCCCCCATCATGATGAATTCACCATGTGCCATGTTGATCACACCCATGACGCCGAAAGTGATGGCCAGACCAATCGCCGCCAGAAAATAGATCGACGCCAGCGACAGCGCATCCAGCCCCAGATCCAGCGCCTGATTGACCCCGACGCGGGTTTCAATGTCGGCCAGNACGGCACGGCCAGCGTCTGTGACAGGCGCTGACGGCTCAAGATAGGCATCAAAGAACACGTATTCGGCCAGGGTNGCATCACGTTCCGCCGCGGTGATGCGGGGCGGTACATTGCCGGCCTTGGCCAGCGTATCATAGGCCGCAATCCGCGCCCGAGGGTCGTCCAGCGTGGCCAAGGCCGCACTGCCAACCCGGCCTCCGACGATATGTTCGCCAAGTGATTTGCGAATGTCATCGCCCGTGGTTTCGGCCCGGGCCAGCCCCGCCGCCACCAAAAGTGCATAGGCATCATCGGCGGAAATATTTTCGCCTACAGTANGTTGCNGGGCAATGTTCATGTCNCNGGGAATCGCGCCCTCTGCAAATTTCAGCTCTGTGGCCAGCAGCGGGTTAAGGGTGGCGCGCACGTCAACGCCCAGGTCTTTGGCCACATCGTTTATGGCGCTGATCCGGGTCGCGGGATCGGGGTCGAAACGGATGCTCAGCAGCGTGTTCAACCGTTGTTTCAGCGCCAGAATGTCGGGGTTGTCTTCGCCCTCCAGGGAGGCGCGCAGCGGGGCCAGCAATTCCGGCGCGGGGTCGCGTTCGATCGACTGCAACGCGGCGCGGCGCAGGACCGGGTCGGGGTCAGTTAACTGAAACCGGACCAGCGATGTGGCGATCAGCGCGCGCACGCCACTGTTGGGCTTGATTTGCTTCAGCTCTTTCTTGGGGAAATCGCCGACCGGTTGCGAGGTGTCGAAATCAAACAGGCGGAACACCTTTGGTTCGACCTCTTCGCCGTAAAAGAACAACCCGTCCGCCTTGCGCTGCCAGATCTCGCGCGCCTGCCATTTTTGCAGCACGACCTGCGCCTGATCCAGACCGCTGGCGGCCAGCAGATCAATGACCGGTTGAATGGTCTTGCGCGAGCTTTTCTCGATCAGCACGCGGTTGTCTTGCAACAGCGCCTGAACCGAGCCTGCCACCGACTCTGTCTGAGCGGCCAGCGCGGGCACAAGAAGAAGCAGGGCCAGAAGGGCCGAAAAGAGATGACGCATTTTTGGGGGTGCCTTATTCAGAGAGGGGGCCGCAGCCCCCTCTCGTCCTGGTGCTTAAGTTAGTAGTTGGATAGTATCTGCACGCAGGTCTTGGTTTCGGTGTTGTACATACCGCAACCAAGATCTTTCCAGTCGGACTTGAGAACAGCCGATTCAGGCAGGAAGTCGGTCCAGGCGTCGCCCGGTACTTCGCTGGTCTGGCTGATGATGTCGAACTGGCCGTCAGCCTGAATTTCACCGATCAGAACCGGCTTGGCCAGGTGGTGATTGGGCAGCATCACGGCGGTGCCGCCGGTCAGGTTGGGAACCTCAAGGCCGTACATCGCAGAGCGCACGGCATCGACATCCGTTGTGCCTGCCTTTTCAACCGCTTGCACGTACATGTTAAAGCCGATCACGTGGGCTTCCATCGGGTCATTGGTGACGCGCTCGTCGCCGGCAAAGGCTTTCCACTTGGCGATGAACGCCTCGTTCAGATCGGAATCAGCCGACTGGAAATAGTTCCAGGCCGCCAGATGGCCAACCAGGTTAGAGGTGTCCAGACCCGACAGTTCCTCTTCGCCGACCGAAAAGGCAACGACCGGAATGTCATCCGCCGACACGCCCAACGCGGCCAGTTCCTTGTAGAAACCGATGTTGGCATCGCCGTTGATGGTGCTGATAACGCCGACTTTTTTACCATCGGCACCCAAGGCAACCACGTCCGCGACAATCTTGGACCAATCCGAATGGCCAAACGGTGTGTAGTTCACAAAGATGTCTTCCTTGGCGATACCTTTGCCCTGAAGATAGCTTTCAAGAATGTTGTTGGTGGTACGCGGATAAACGTAATCGGTGCCCAACAGCGCGAATTTCTCGACCCCCAGTTCGTCCAGGAAATAGTCTGTCGCCGGAATGGCCTGCTGGTTCGGTGCCGCGCCGGTATAGAACACGTTCTTCGAGCTTTCCTCGCCCTCGTACTGCACCGGATAGAACATCAGACCGTTCAGTTCTTCCAACACCGGCAGGGCCGATTTGCGGCTGACGCTGGTCCAGGACCCAAAGATCACATCGACCTTTTCAACCGACAGCAACTCGCGCGCCTTTTCAGCGAACAGCGGCCAGTCCGACGCGGGGTCAACCACCACGGCCTCGATCGGGCGACCAAGGATGCCGCCTTTGGCGTTCTGATCCTCGATCAGCATCAGCATGGTGTCTTTCAGCGTGGTTTCGGAAATCGCCATGGTGCCGGACAGCGAGTGCAGCACGCCGATTTTGATCGGCTCTTCGGCCTGCAAGGATGCGGCCATCGCGCCAAGGGCCACAGTTGCGGCAAAGGCAGTTTTCTTGAGGGTCATCAAATTCTCCTGGCGAGGCGTCCGGCCACATTACGCAAAACGCATGCTTGGCCTGGATTCGCCCCGCAACATTAGTGTTGCAAACGTGTGGCGGCCTTTGGGTTTTCAAGGTCTCATGGTCGTCACACACCCGATCCTTGCCGCAAGAAGATTGCGTAAATGACCGGACAAGCGCATCAAGGCGGGATCGCAATTTTTGTACAACATCCCTCTGGGCCAACCCGTTCAGGGAAAGAGGTTAATGCCCGTAAATTACGCACCCAAACGTCTGTCGCTTATTTTGCGGGCATTTATTGCGCACAAATCCTCCAAACTCACTCCAATATCCGTTGAAACCGGGATTCTGGTGGCAAAGACCCTGCAATATTATAGCTGTGCCAAATCTTCACCATACCTTCACCCCGGAGGCGACCATCCCTGCCACGCTGACCCATTGCGCTGAAACGCCCCCTGAAACGCGCCCGCTCCAGCCGCGCGCCGTGGGGCGTGCCAGTGTGTCCTGCAAGGCACGCGACGGGCGCAGTGTGCTGGACCGGCTGCACCAGCAGGGGTCGATGAAACTGCTGTTCCCGCAAACCCGCGACACTGCCCTGACCGGTATCGTGCTGAACACCGCGGGCGGCATCACCGGCGGCGACCGGTTTGATATATCGGCCCATGTGGCACCGGGCTGTCATATGATCCTGAGCACCCAAGCCGCGGAACGTGCCTATCGCGCCCAGCCGGGCGAAGTGGCGCGGATCAGCAACCGCATATCGGTTGGCGCGGGTGGGCGGATGGACTGGCTGCCGCAGGAAACGCTGATCTACGACGGCTCGGCGCTGCGCCGGACGCTGGAGGTTGATCTGGAGCCGGATGCCCGCCTGCTGATGGCCGAACCGGTGATCTTCGGTCGTACCGAAATGGGCGAGGTTCTGGAACAAATCGCGTTTCGCGACAGCATCAATGTCCGGCGCGCCGGGCACATATTGTTCGCCGACCGCACCTTGCTGCATGGCGATGCCACAACCCGTCTGGGCAACCGTGCCACTGGCGCGGGCTGTGGCGCGATGGCCAGCGTCCTGCTGGTAACCCCCGACGCCGAAAGGTTTCTTGACCCCGCCCGCGCGCTGATGCCATCAACCGGGGGCGTCAGCCTGATCGGCGATGGTGTGCTGTTTGCCCGGCTGATGGCGGTGGACGGCTTTGATTTACGACAAACCCTTGTGCCGCTGATCGAACTGCTTGGCGCGGCAACGATACCGAAAACATGGATGATATGACATGCAACTGACCCCCCGCGAAAAAGACAAGCTGCTGGTGGCCATGGCCGCCGAGGTGGCCCGCAAACGGCTGGCGCGCGGCGTTCTGCTGAACCACCCCGAGGCGATCGCGCTGATCACCGACGCCGTTGTCGAAGGCGCGCGCGACGGGCGCAGCGTGGCACAGATGATGCAGGCCGGTGCCGAAATCATCACCCGCGACCAATGTATGCAGGGCATCCCCGAGATGATCCCCGAGATCCAGGTCGAGGCAACCTTTCCCGACGGTACCAAACTGGTCACCGTCCACAATCCGATCCGCTGACCCCTTTCCTATATCAAAGGCACTCCCAATGATCCGAACAACCCTGATCCCCGTTTTTCTTCTGCTTGCCACTCAGGCGTCTGCCCATGCGGACAAGGCGGTGCATCTGCACGGCTCCAGCACGTTTTCGGTGGTGCTGAGCGCGATGATGGGCCTTTTTCTGGTCTCCGCCACCATCGCCAGCGCCGTCCTGATCCGGATGCACGGCAAATGATCCCCGGAGAGCTGTTCCCCGCCGAAGGCCATCTGACCCTGAACCAGGACCGCCCCGCCATCACCTGCATGGTCGCCAACACCGGCGACCGGCCGGTGCAGATTGGATCACACTATCATTTCGCAGAAGTTAACCCGGCGCTGGAATTTGACCGCGATGCCGCACGCGGCATGCGTCTGGACATCGCCGCCGGCACCGCCGTTCGGTTCGAACCCGGCCAGCGGCGCGAGGTGGCATTGGTGCCGCTAAGTGGCGCGCGGCGGGTGTTTGGGTTTAACCAACTCATCATGGGAGACCTGTGACATGCCCCGCCAAATCCCCCGCGCCGATTATGCCGCCATGTTCGGCCCCACAACCGGCGACAAGCTGCGCCTTGCCGATACCGACCTGATCATCGAGGTCGAGCGCGACCTGACCACTTACGGCGAAGAGGTCAAATTCGGCGGTGGCAAGGTGATCCGCGACGGCATGGGCCAGTCCCAGACTACCCGCGCAAACGGTGCCGTCGATACGGTCATCACCAACGCGCTGATCGTCGATCACTCGGGCATCTTCAAGGCGGATGTCGGCCTGAAAGACGGGCGCATTGAACGCATCGGCAAGGCCGGCAACCCCGATATCCAGCCCGGCNTTGACATCATCATCGGTCCCGGCACTGAAATCATCGCCGGCGAGGGCAAGATCCTGACCGCCGGCGGCTTTGACAGCCATATCCATTTCATCTGCCCGCAACAGATCGACGACGCGCTGCATTCCGGCGTCACCACCATGCTGGGCGGCGGCACCGGCCCGGCGCATGGCACGCTGGCCACCACCTGCACGCCGGGGCCGTGGCACATTGGCCGCATGTTGCAATCTGCGGACGCGTTCGCCATGAACTTGGCTTTTGCCGGCAAGGGCAACGCCAGCCTGCCCGCCGCGTTAGAGGAACAGGTGCTGGCCGGGGCCTGCGCGCTGAAACTGCACGAAGATTGGGGGACCACCCCGGCGGCGATTGACTGCTGTCTGGACGTGGCCGACCAGATGGATGTGCAGGTGATGATCCACACCGATACACTGAACGAAAGCGGCTTTGTCGAACATACCGTCAAGGCGATGAAGGGCCGGACCATCCACGCCTTTCACACCGAAGGCGCGGGCGGCGGTCACGCACCCGACATCATCAAGATCTGCGGCGAACCGCATGTGCTGCCCTCGTCCACCAACCCGACCCGACCCTTTACCGTCAACACGCTTGAGGAACATCTGGACATGCTGATGGTCTGTCACCATCTGGACAAATCCATCCCCGAGGACATCGCCTTTGCCGAAAGCCGCATCCGGCGCGAAACCATTGCCGCCGAGGACATCCTGCACGACATGGGCGCGTTTTCGATCATCGCCAGCGACAGTCAGGCGATGGGGCGTGTTGGCGAAGTGCTGATCCGCACCTGGCAAACCGCTGACAAGATGAAGAAACAACGCGGGCGGTTGCCGGATGAGGCCGGCGAAAACGATAACCTGCGGGTGCGGCGTTACATTGCCAAATACACCATCAACCCGGCCATCGCCCATGGCATCGCGCATGAGATCGGCAGCATTGAACCCGGCAAACGCGCCGATCTGGTGCTGTGGAACCCGGCATTCTTTGGGGTGAAACCGGAAATGGTGCTGATGGCGGGGACAATCGTCTGCGCCCAGATGGGGGATCCCAATGCCTCGATCCCTACACCACAGCCGGTCTATTCCCGGCCGATGTTCGGGGCCTTCGGGCGCAGTGTTGAACACTCGGCGGTGACGTTNGTGTCGCANGCCGCACAGGCGGCGGGCATCCGCGACACGCTGGGGCTGGCCAAGCAGACGGTGGCGGTGAAGGGCACGCGCAACATCGGCAAGGCTGATCTGATCCTGAACGACGCCCTGCCGCAAATCGAGGTACATCCGGAAACCTACGAAGTGCGCGCCGATGGCGTGCTGCTGACCTGTGAGCCAGCCGAGGTGCTGCCCATGGCGCAACGGTACTTTTTGTTTTGAGCAGTCTGGTTCTTCGTCCAACCGACGGTCCCGAGGATTGGCGCGCGTTTCTGGCAAAGCCCGACCTTCACTGGAAAGCCGGTTATAGCGCCATGGAAACCGCCTTTTCCTGGGAAGCGCAAAAGGGACTGCCCCCGGAAATCGTCAGGTTATTTCCAAATGCCGAACTGCTCTTAGCCGTCCCCGAATACAAGGTGGCACTGCCCGGCGGCACAAGGGACAGCCAGAATGATGTCTTTGCCCTGTTGCGCGACGATGATGGGATCATCACCTGCATGGTAGAAGCCAAGCGCAATGAACCATTCGGCCCGACACTGGATGAATGGCTGAAGGACGCAAGTCAGGGTAAATTAACGCGGCTTGCGTCGATCTGCAAACTGTTGGGTGTTCAGCCCGATGATCTTGATGGCACCCTTCGCTATCAGCTATTTCATCGGGCGGCCTCGGCGTTGGTGACAGCGAAACAATTTCACACAAAGCGTGCCGCCCTTGTGGTCCAGTCCTTTTCACCCGAACACTGCTGGTATGACGATTATCAGGCTTTTACAGCCCTGTTCGGACTATCGCCCGACCCTGACGAATTGAAACGCACACTGCTTCCTGAAGGAACGGCGCTCTTTTTTGGCTGGGCCTCTTGTGCGATTCAGACGGAAAGCACACTGGGCTAATGAGGAACAATACACTTCACAGACCGCATTTAGGCGGACACAGACACATGGGCATTGACATGAAACCTACAGGGGCCACAATCCTCGCCGCATTGCAGCAAACGCAACCCGGCTATTCCCAAACGGGCCTAGCTCATGCTGCACTTGCAGCATACATTGACAGCCATACACCAACTATTCGTCAAAAAGGTATGGTTTCCAATGGCACACATCACTTCTCATCCGACTATCGCGCTTCCTGTTCTGGGGTATATCAGCCGCTTTTTCACCGCTATCGGCAACGGCCTGATACGCATGGGCGAAAACAACTCGCGTTTTCGTCAGATCGAGGCGCTGCAATCGCTGAGCGATGCGCAACTGGCCGAACGCGGCATCAAACGCGAAGACATCGTGCGCGTGGTCTTTGGCGGGCATTTCTATATCTGAGCCGTTCAGGGGGGCAATCATGACCGCCCCCGATCTGTGCGCACAGCGCTATGCCAACCATGCCCACCGGCCCGCGCCGGTCGGGCAGGTCAGCTTGGATTACGACGCGCGGTTCCTGCGCCGCAAGGTTCTGGAACTGGCCGATGGGCGGTACCTGCTGGTCGATCTGCCCCAGACCACCTCGCTTGATCAGGGCGGCGTTCTGGTGCTGGACAATGGCGACGAGATCGCCATCATCGCCGCCCCCGAACCACTGTTGGAGGTGACCGCCCCCGATCTGGTGCGCGTGGCCTGGCATATCGGCAACCGCCACACCCCCTGCCAGATCGAACCCACCCGTCTGGTGATCCGGCGCGACCACGTGATCGCCGACATGCTGGACAAGATCGGCGCAACCGCCCGAGAAATCACCGAACCGTTCACCCCCGAAGGCGGGGCCTACGGGCACGGGCGCACCCATTCGCATGCCCATTGACACCGCTGCCCTGCTGACCCTGACCCAATGGTTGTCGCCGGCCTTTCCGGTTGGCGCGTTCAGCTATTCCCACGGGCTGGAATGGGCGGTCGAGGCCGGCGATGTGACCGATGCGCCCAGCTTTCAGGACTGGCTGGCGGCCATTCTGAAGGACGGTGCCGGGCGCAATGACGCGATCCTGCTGGCTGCGGCCTACCGCGCGCACGCCGACACCCTGCCCGAGATTGATGAACTGTCCCGCGCCCTGGCCCCGTCGCGCGAACGGCTGATGGAAACCGGCCAGCAGGGGGCGGCCTTTGCCAACACCGCCTCGGACATCTGGCCGATGTCCTTGCCGGGCCTGACCTACCCGGTCGCGGTGGGCGCGGCGGCACGCGCCATGGGCCTTCCGTTGGCGCAGACGCTGGCGATGTATCTGCACGGGTTTGCCGGCAATCTGACCTCGGCGGCGATCCGGCTGGTCCCGCTGGGCCAGACGGCGGGACAGGCCGCCCTTGCCGCACTGGCCCCGGTATGTTCGGATATTGCCGAACAGGCGCAGGCGCAAACCCTTGACGATCTGGGATCTTGCGCCTTTATGGCCGATATTGCCTCAATGAAACACGAAACCCAATATACAAGGTTGTTCCAGTCATGACCTCGCCCAACACTTCCCCCAACGGGCCTTTACGCGTCGGCATCGGTGGCCCTGTCGGGGCCGGCAAGACCACCCTGACCGCGGCGCTGTGCCGGGCCTTGCGGAACGATTTCTCGGTCGCGGTGATCACCAACGACATCTACACGCAAGAAGACGCCGAAGCACTGATGCGCGTGCAGGCCCTGCCGCAGGAGCGCATCAAAGGCGTTGAAACCGGCGGCTGCCCGCATACGGCGATCCGCGAGGATGCCTCGATCAACCTGGCGGCAGTGGCCGATCTGAATGTGCGGTTCCCCGATCTGGACCTGATCATGATCGAATCCGGTGGCGACAACCTGTCGGCCACCTTCAGCCCGGAGCTGGCCGATATTACCCTTTATGTCATCGACGTCGCCGCCGGCGAGGAAATCCCCCGCAAGGGCGGGCCGGCAATCACCAAATCCGACCTGCTGATCATCAACAAGACCGACCTTGCCCCACATGTCGGGGCCTCGCTTGCGGTGATGGAGCGGGACGCGCGCCGGATGCGCGGCGAACGGCCTTTTGTGTTTGCCGCGCTGAAATCCGGGCAGGACACCACACGGATCGTTGAGCATATCCTGACAATTGGCGGGCTGAGCTGGCCAGACCGGGCCAACGAACCAGCCGCCTCCTGAATCAGGTCGCTTCGCGTTTTACCCGAAACACCACAAGGTACAGCGCCGGCACGAAGGTCAGGGTAATGACCGTGCCGGCAATGATCCCGCCCATCAGCGCAAAGGCCATCGGCCCCCAGAACACCTGAGACGAAATCGGAATCAGCGCCAGGCTGGCGGCGGCGGCCGTCAGGACAATCGGTCGGGCACGGGTCACCGTGGCTTCAAATACCGCATCCCAGGGTTTTACCCCGTCGGTGCGCAGCGCCTCGATCCGGTCCACCAGAATGATCGAATTGCGGATCAGAATCCCCCCCAGCGCCAGAACCCCAAGGATCGCCACAAACCCCATCGGAGCCTGCGCCATCAGCAGGGCCGCCACCACGCCGGTCAGGCCCAGCGGGGCCACCGACAGAACGATGAACGCATTGCGGAAACTCTGCATCTGCACCATCACCAGGGTGATGATGATCAGGATCATCAGCGGAGCCACAGCGGCAATCGGTCCCTGGGATTCGCTGCTTTTCTCGACCGCGCCGCCGGTTTCTATCAGATATCCCGGTGGCAGGCTGGCGCGGAACGTGGCAATGCGGTCGCTCAGATCCTTGACGATGGTTGCGGGTTGATCCTTGGAGGCAACAGCGGCTTCGACCGTGACGGTGGGCATGCGGTTACGCTGGATAACCACCGGCTGTTCGGTTTCAAAGCGAAATTCGGCCACGCTGGACAAGGGTATCGCACCACCCGTCGCGGTGTTGAGTTGCAGGTTGAACAGAGGCTCGATCGAGCGCGCCGCCTCGCGGCTGCCACGGGCAATGATGTCGACCAGATAGGTCTGATCGCGCAGTTTGGTCACCGCCGTACCGTCATAGATCGTGTTCAGCGATGTGGCGATATCACCTGCCGTCAGGTTAAGCTGGCGCGCCTTGTCCTGAATGATGTCGACCCGGATCACCCGCGCCGGCGCGTTCCAGTCCAGGGCGATATTCTCAAGCCGGTCGTCGCTGGCAACCACAGCCGCCATTTCCCGGCCCAGGTCGCGAACCTTGCTGATCTCCGGCCCCGACAGGCGATATTGCACGGGGCGCCCGACGGGGGGGCCGATATCCAGCAGCTTGACCAGCACATCAGTGCCCGGAAAATCGGCCTTGGCCACTGCGTTCAGATCAACCCGCAAGGCATCGCGCGCCTCGATCGTGGGCGTCTGAATAACGATCTGGGCAATGTTCGGTCCCGGCGATTTCGGCTCTGACGGCAGCAGGAAACGCGGGGCCGAGCGCCCGACATAGCTGGACCAGTAGGTGACCTCGTCGCGCCCTTCCAGATGGCTTTCCATTTGCGCAACCTGGGCGCTGGTCTCTTCGATCGAAGCGTTTTGCGACAGGGTCATGTTGATGATCAACTCGGTACGATCCGAGTTGGGAAAGAACTGTTGCTCGACGAAACGCATGCCATAGACCGAGGCGGCAAAGGCGGCGGCGGTCAGGCCCAGCGTGGGCCAGCGCGCCCACATCACCAGCCGCAGCAGCTTTTGGAACGTCCGCATTACCACGCCGGGCCCCTTGTGATTATGGCCCAGATCCTTGGCCAGGAACGTCACCCCCAGCAATGGGCTGAACAGCACGGCGACGATCCAGCTGACCAGCAACGAAACCGCAATCACCACAAACAGCGAGAAGGTGAATTCACCCGCCGCCGAAGAATTCAGCCCGATGGGAATGAACCCGGCAACCGTGATCAAAGTGCCCGACAGCATCGGAAAGGCAATCGTGCGCCACGCGTATGAGGCCGCCTCGCGCCGCCCATCGCCCTGTTCAAGCCGGTAAATCATCGTTTCCACGGCAATCATCGCGTCATCCACCAACAGTCCAAGCGCAATGATCAGCGCCCCCAGCGAAATCCGCTGCAACGTGAAACCGGTGTATTGCAGGACCACAAAGGTGATCCCCAGTGTCAGCGGCACCGCCAGCGCCACCACCAGACCGGCGCGCAGTCCAACCGCAACAAGGCTGACCAGCATGACGATGCCAACCGCCTCGACCAGCGCCGTGGTGAAATGGCCAACCGCCTCTTCGACGATGGCAGGCTGGTCCGAAACCTTGTGAATTTCAACACCAATCGGCAGTTGCGACCGGGCGTGATTTATCACTTCGTCCAGTTCTTCTCCGAAGGCCAGAATATTGGCCCCGGTGCGCATGCCCACCCCAAGGCCAATCGCGGTCTGACCGTTGAAACGGAACTCTTCGGTTGGCGGGTCGCGATAGCCGTGGCGAATGGTGGCCACATCGGTCAGGCGGAAAAACCGGTCACCGACGCGCAGGTTGACGTCCTCAAGGCTTTTGGCGTTCAGGAACTGCCCGCCGACCCGCACCAGCACCTGTTCGGGGCCGGAATCGACCACACCGGACGGCACAATGGCATTCTGCGCCGCAAGTGTCGCCTGAACCAGTTCCGGGCTGACCCGCAGCGAAGCCATCTTTTCCGGTGAGAAATCCAGATAAATCACTTCTTTGGGGTCGCCAAACACGATGACATTACCGGCATCGTCCAGTTGCTGCACATCGCGGCGGATGTCTTCGATCAGGTCACGCACTTCGCGCGGCGAAAACCCGTCAGAGGTGAAGGCATAGATATTGCCGAACACATCGCCGAAATTGTCGTTGAAATGAAACCCGGCGAATTCGGGCGGGAATTCGCCGCGAATATCGCCCATCATGTCGCGCACCCGCAGCCAGGCGCGGTCAATCAGCAACCCGCGGGTGGTGGCCTTGAGGTTGACGTAAACGATGGTACGACCGGGCCAGGTGATGGATTTGGTGAAATCCAGCTCATCCACTTCCAGCAGCTTCTTTTCGATCCTCTCGGTCACCTGATCCAGGGTTTCCTGCACCGTCGCCCCCGGCAGGCTGGCCGAAATTACCATGGTCTTGATGGTGAAGTTCGGGTCTTCCTCGCGACCGATATTCATATAGGACAAGGCACCGGCCAGCATGCTGATGACCATCAGGTACCAGACAAAAGACCGGTGTTGCAGCGCCCAGTCGGACAGATTGAAACGATCTTTCATCTGTGCACGCGCGGGCCGACAATCTGCCCGTCCCTGATCGAATTGATACCTTTGATGACAACTTCCTGACCCGCGCTGATACCGGCGCTTATCAATACCCGTTCCCCCAGTTCCTGACCAAGAGTCACCGGCGTGCGGTGCACAACCCCGTCAGGCCGCGAGACCAGCCAGACATAGGTGCCCTCGCCGTCCCTCAGAATGGCCGAGCCGGGGATAATGATGGCACGGTTGCCGATACGCGGCGGCAACACCCGCACCAGCGCGCCGATGCGAAAGCCGGGTGGCGGGTCGACCAGCGCGAAATGCGCCTGCCGGGTACGGGTCCGGCTGTCGGCGACCGGGTCGATGGATTGCAGCCGGATCGTGGCAGAGGTATCGCGCACCGCCAGCAGGCGGGCCTCGAATTCGGCGTTTTGCGGCAAGGCGGCCAACTCGGCCTCGCTGAGGTCGATGACCACTTCACGTTCCCGCGTTCCGGCCAGCCGCACCACCGCCTGTCCGGTCGATACCGCGGCACCGGCTTCGGCGGCAACATAGGTGATTACCCCGTCAAACGGCGCATGCAGTGTTGCCGAGTTCAGCAAATCCTCGGCCCGCGCCAGGGCAGCCTCTGCCTGCGTCAGCCGGGCAAGGGTCGCCGCGTGCGCGCGCTCGGCATCTTCAAGCCGCGACTGGCTTTCGACACCGCGTTCAACCAATGTCCGCTCACGCTCCATCTCGTCGCGGGCCGAGGCAAGCTGTTGCGTGGCAACCACCACGCCGGCGCGCGCCGCCCAGGCCCCCGCCTCAAGCGTTTCGGGATCCATTTGCGCCAGAACATCGCCCTGAAGCACGCTGTCGCCCAGGTTGACCCTGCGGGTGGCGATGGTGCCCGAAACCGGGAACCCCAGATCAACCTCGACGCGGGCGCTGACGATACCGATATAATCGCGGGCCGATTCAACCGTTTCACCGGCGATTTGACTGACAATCGGGCGCGGCGCGTGGACGGCATCGGCAGTATCTTCGGATTTACCACCGGCAAAGCCAGCCAGAGGATTGACAAGCGCCAGTATCAGCGCCGGCAGGAAGCTGTGCAAAAACATTACTTGTCCTCGATCAGGCGCACGATTCGCCCGGGGTACAGCAACTGGGTGCCTGAAGTGACAATGCGCTGGCCCGGGCTTATGCCGCTCTCGACAATGACATGGCTGTCGGTATATCGGGCGACTTCGATTGGCGACAGGCTTACGGCGCTTGTTTGCGGGTCGATCACCCAGACAGCCGGGCTGTCGCCCAACGCAGTCAGAACACTGTAGGGGACGGCAATCCGGGGCGGGCCGGTCACAACAAAATGGCCGCGCACCGCATCGCCATAATTTGCTTCCCGGGGTGGTTGGGTGATGCCCAGAGTGACTTCGACCGTGCCTTTGCCGGGATCAACCAACGGAGAAATCTTACGCACGGAACCGGCAAAGGTGATTGACGGTTCGTCAATCAGCGCCAGGGCAATCCTCAACCCTGCCGGATCCGTGATTGGCATCGCTTCAGGGGCGTCAAATACCGCATCCAATGCCTTTCCCAAAGCCAGTTCCAGAACCGGGCGGGCCCCGGTGACGACCTCTCCCGGGTCGGCAAGTCGATTGATGACAATCCCGTCAGCCGAGGCAAAAAGATAGGTGTCATTAAATGTCTTGTCCGCCCGCTTCAACTCGGCTGTGGCGCGCTCGACATTGGCTTGGGCAATGCTGTAGCGGCGTTCGGCCTCGTCGCGCCGAATGCGGGTCGTGGCCCCGCGTTTAAGGAACTTGTCCTCGCGTTCGAATTCTTCCCTTGCCTGGAACTCATCGGCCTTTGCCGCGTCCAGCGCCGCCTCGACCCCAAGTAACGCCTGTTCCTGCTGCACCGATTCAAGACGCGCCAGTTCCTGACCTTTTGTCACCTGATCGCCTTCGCGCACCGAAATCGACAGGATCCGCCCGCCCATGGGAAAGGACAGGCCAACATCCTCGCGCGCGGCGATCTCTCCGATCAGCGACAGAACCTGCTGGTCGACGGCCATCTTTGCCTCGACCGAATGAACCAGCAAGGGCGGTTCGGCGCGCGCATGGCCGGGGAACACGGCGTTTGCGCACAACAAAGTGGCTGCCAGAATGATCGGGCAAAGGTCCGATACCTTTTCAAACGTCATTCAGTTCTTCCTTACGCGGCACGTCAGAAACCTGCCATTTGGTGCCGGATCAAACACCGATAAAAAACGCGCGCCCTCGCCGGACGGGACCATTTATGCCGGTTCAAGTGCCCGATGTGCCTGGTCTTTGGCAGAGTATCCAGAAATCATGAACATTTGGATATTGGGGTCAGAGGCAGCTAAAACATGGCTCGCGATCGCCTATACCGTCTGGCTGGGTTAATCAACGGCAATGTACCTTTGGTTGTATTTTTGCTGTAAAATTCAACGCGGACATAACGCCATCCGGCGGCAGGCCCAAAACCGAGGCCCGGAACCGCGATCCAGAACCGAGATCCAGCCGTTCACTCGGCCGCCATCGCATCCTCGCCGAATGCACCATCAGTCTGCCAGCGCTGGGCGATGCCGCCCAGGCTGTCAAGCACCTGGCGCAGATCCTCGCCCCGTGGTGTCATCCCGTAAGTGACCGCCGGCGGGATGGTCTGGGTCTGTTCGCGCCAGATCACCCCGGCACCTTGCAACATGCGCAGACGCTCGGTCAGAACGCGGGTCGAAATACCCGGCACGGCCCGCTTCAGCACCCCGAAACGCTGAGGCCCCTGATCAATCAGAACCCAAAGAATATAGGTGGTCCATGGCCCTGTCAGCAGACGCAGGATGGCATCCATCGGGCAGGTAGGAGGATTTTTCTGTTTCATAACTCGATCCGCTAAAGCTGGTTACTTTCCAGTGCCTACTTTTCATTTAAAATCTCATTGCATAATACAACCATAGCCATAAAGGCCACTCCGGGCAAGAGATCCGGCAAAAAACCACCATCCTCCCCCAAAAAACCGGGGGCAAGAAAACCACCAACGGCTTTCGGAGAGATCCCGAGGCTTTTCCAACACATAAGGGACACGAACAATGAGCGACAAAACTGTGAAGATTGTCTACTGGATTGCGACCGGGCTGGTTGCGCTGGTCTATTTCGGAGGGGCGGCCTTTTACCTTTCATCCTATGAAATGGTTGCCGGGATGTATGAAGGTCTGTTGAAATTCCCGACCTACATCATCATGCCGCTGGCCATATGCAAAATCATCGCAGCCGTGGTTATCCTGTGGCGCCCGTCGACCTTCCTGTCCGATTTCGCCTATGCAGCGATGTTCTGGCATCTGTTGCTGGCCGCGTCGGCGCATTTGGCTGCAGGCGATCCGGGCTGGCTACCGGCGATTGTCGCCTGGGTTCTGCTGATCGTGTCATTCCTGACACAAAACCGTGTCCGCGCCACCAAGTCGCCCTATGGTGATGTACTTCGGGGTGCCGCATAATCAGGTTACCGAACAAACACCTGTGGGCGGGGGCCATCGCTGTCTGCCCACAGGTACATTTTGGTACAAAAGCGCCCCAACATGACCCGAATGCCGACGAAAGCGCATTCTCGTTCGGCTGAGGCCGATCATTTTTATCCACCAAAGCACAAAACAACCAAAACAAACTGAGGAGTTTACCCGAAATGACCAAAGGACATGTTGCAGGCACCGCCCCGATTGCTGTCGATGTAGTCGAAGGCAAAAGCTATTTCTGGTGCAGCTGCGGGCTGTCGGACAACCAGCCATTCTGTGATGGCAGCCACAAAGACACCGGATTCAAGCCGGTGAAATGGGCGGCGGACGCCTCGGAGACCAAACATTTCTGCACCTGCAAGCAAACCGAAGGCCAACCCTTCTGTGACGGAAGCCACCACGCGGTGAAATCCTGAAGAACCGGCCAGCGCCCGGATTTCTCCGGGCGCTTGTTCCGGGTCTATTGGGTGACGCGACCAAGGAACTGTTTCATTTCCGCGGCAATCTCGTCGCCATATTCTTCCAGCGCGAAGTGGCCGGTGTTCAGGGTATGGAACTCAAGGTCGCTCAGATCGGCCTTGTAGGGATGCGCGCCGTCCTCGGGGAAGATCACGTCGTTCTTGCCCCACATCAACAGCGCCGGCGGCTGGTATTCACGAAATAGCGCCTGCCATTTCGGATATTCGCCAACATTTGTGCCGTAATCCAGAAACATTTCCAACTGCACCTCCTGATTGCCCGGCCGGTCCAGCAGATATTGCACATGCCAGAAGTTATCGGGGCTGATGGCGCTGGGATCCTGCACGCCATGGGTGAACTGCCATTTGGTGGCGTCCAGTGTCAGAAACCCGCGCAGCGCGTCGCCATTGGCCACCGAAGGATCGGCCCAATAGGCTTTGATCGGATCCCAGAAATCGCGCAGGCCCTCCTCGTAGGCGTTGCCGTTCTGGATGATGAACCCAGCAACCCTGTCGGGGTTTTCAGCAAACATGCGAAAGCCGACCGGCGCGCCGTAATCCATCAGATAGACGCTGTATTTGTCGACCCTCTTGAGGTCCAGCAGATCGGTCATGATGGCGGCGGTATTGGCGAAGGAATACTCGTAAGTGGCCGCATCGGGCATGTCCGACGCCCCGAAACCGGGATAGTCGGGCGCGATGACATGATACTCTTCGGCCAGTTCCGGGATCAGGTTGCGGAACATATGCGACGAGGTGGGAAAGCCGTGCAACAGCAGAACGGTGGGGTTGGCCGGGTCGCCCGCCTCTCGGTAAGCGATGTTCAGCCCGTCGATCTTGGCGGATTTGAACTGCACCGAAGTTTCGGCCGGGTTGGCGGCCCAGGCATCTCCGGGCATCGTCACCGGCAAAAGCAGCGCACCGGCGATCAGCGCCGAGGCCGCAGTGTTCAAAAGCATGGTTTTCATGGGGGTTTCCTTTTTGGGATTGGTGGTCTTAGACCGCGCCTCTCAGCGCGGCATTTTCGGTTTCAAGGTCACGCAAACGGTCGCGCAGAACCTCCAGTTCCGGTTCCAGTTCCTCTGGCGTAAAGCGGCGCGGGATGTGGCGCGGACAGTTCCAGTCAAAGGCGGAAATGCGGATCGTGACGATACGTTCGATGGTTTGCGTGCCGCTGTGCACGCGGGCCAGCAGGTCGGGATCAGCATCCGGATCGACCATCACGACCTCGCCCCACAGTTTCAGCCGGCGCTGGTTCGGGTAATCCACCGCAATCAGCGACACACGGCCCGAATGGGCCAGATTGCCGGCGCTGATATACTGGCGATTGCCGCGATAATCGGCGTAAGCGATGGTGTGTTCATCCAGCACGCTGACAAAGCCGGGCGCGCCGCCGCGAAACTGGACATAGGGCCAGCCGGATTCGGAAACGCTGGCCTGAAAGAACCCGTCGCGGGCGGTGAGGAATTCGGCCTCGTCGGGTCCAAGCCGGTCGCCGCCCTGGCGGTCGTCCGACAGGAATTTACCATAGGCATGGGCCGATCCACGCGCCTGTTGTTCGGCCTGAACCAACGGCGTAAAGGCGATTTCCGCAAAAGCGAGTGGCATGGGGTTTCTCCTTGTTTTCGGCTTACAGGCCCAGGTCGCTCAGACCGGGGTGATCGTCGGGGCGCGCGCCCTGCGGCCAGTGAAACAACCGGTCTTTGGCGGCAATGCGCAGATCATTGATGCTGGCAAACCGCCGGGCCATGCGCCCGTCCGGCGCGAACTGCCAGTTTTCGTTGCCGTAAGAGCGGGTCCAGTTGCCCGCCCCGTCGCTCCATTCATAAGCAAAGCGCACGGCGATGCGGTTGCCGGACGCGGCCCACAGTTCCTTGATCAGGCGGTAGTCGTGTTCGACTTGCCATTTACCGGTCAGAAAGGCGTTGATTTCGCTGTGCCCGGTGACAAATTCGGCCCGATTGCGCCAGATGCTGTCAACGGTATAGGCGGGCGTGACCGTGTCGGGATCGCGGCTGTTCCAGGCGTTTTCGGCCATGCGGATTTTCTGGCGGGCGGTTTTGTCGTCAAACGGCGGCAAAGGCGGGCGGTTCATGGCGGGTGTTCCTTTGGAATAATTGCGCCCCGGCCCGGGGAGAGTTTCGCGAGGCAGACGAAACAAGGCCGGGGCGCGCGAGGGTCAGCGAGACAGGGTTATCTGGTCAAAAACAGGGCTGGTAATCAGCGGCAGGGGTTTGTGCGGGGCGACGATACCGGCCAGCACAATCGCAGCCCCAAGTATCAGCGGCGCGAACGTGGTTTTCAGCCTCAAAAACGGGCTGTGAAACGGGTGGCGGCTCAGGCTGTTGAACAGTGTCAGGCTTGTCATGATGCGTTCCTTTTGTTCAGCCAACGCGCGGGTTGGATCGGCTCAGGGGGTGGGCGACCACCCGAAAACCGGCGGTTGCCCAATGGTGTTCGTCACATCGCGGCGGCAATTTTGGCGACCACGTCATCGGTGGTCCAAAGGCCGTTGGCGACAAAGCGGAAGTTGATCAGAGCGGCCAGATATCCGTCGCCCTCGGGCAGTTTCGCGGCGGCCGTGCCATCACGCACCACAGCCACTTCGAACCCCTGCTCAAGCAGTTCGTACAGATGCGCCTGGGTACACAGGTTGGCCGACATGCCGGCCAGGATCACCTTGCTGATGCCCCGCTTGCGCAGTTGCAGCACCAGATCGTTCTGTTCCGGCCCATAGATCTTGTGCGGGCTGGTTACGATGGTTTCGCCGTCAAGGATCTGTTCCTTGTATTGCGGCATGAAATCCGCGCCTGACCCGTCAAACCCGTCCAGGGTCAGCGGCCCCTTGCGGTCGAACATGCCGATGTTATGCATCAGCTTTTCCAGCGGGCCTTCGAACTGCCAACCATGGTCGGTGGGGAAATAATGGTGCGGCGAAATGAACAAAGGCATGCCGCTGGCCTTGGCCGCATCAATCAGCGTCCCAAGGTTTTCGACCACGTTATGTTCGGTCACGCTCTCGCCGACGACGGCCCAGGTGACGCCGTCAGGTGACAGGAAGTCGATCTGTGGATCGGTGATGACAATTGCAGTGTCGCCCATGGTCACAACCATGTCGCTGGCCGGCAGGGCCGGTTCGGCGGGGTCAACGTAGGCCGCCAGAGTGGCGCTCTGGGCCTGCGCGGCATTGCCCGAGGAGGTGATCGCCGCGCCCAGCAGCAGCGGAACCGGCAGAAAAGCGGTCAGGAATGTTCTGAGGTTGGTCATNGTCGTCTCCGGTTTCTGGTTTGCATTTTTGATGCGTGTCGATGCCCGGACACTAGCCCGCNCCCGGCACATCAGAAATTCGGAGTTTTACCTAGGGGCAATTACGTATGCCGGCGAAACGGCGCGCGTTCAGGTCGTGACGCTTTTGACGGTCTCGATCAGAACCGCACCGGAAAACGGTTTCTTCAACAGGTGCGACACGCCCAGACGGCGAGCCGCGGCTTCGGTTGCGGCATCAGGATTGCCGGAAATCAGGATCACCGGAATGGTGCAGCCAACCGCATTCAACCGCTCGACCAGATCCAGCCCGTTCATACCCGGCATATGCACATCAAGCACCAGACAGTCGGGCGTTTTGTGTTCCAGCTCAGCCAGAAACTCCGCCCCGGATTTGCAGGTGGCGACCTGAAACCCGGCCAGTGACAGCATCACCAACAGCGAATCCCGCACCGCTTCGTCGTCATCAACGACCACAACCTTTATGTTGGCAAACTGGGAAATAGGATGTTCACTTTGCTTGTTGCCAAAGGGCCGCCCGGTGCCTCGTTTCGAGGCGACGGAACTGTGCCCCGCAAACCTAGCCATTGCCGCGGGGGCCGCAAATGAGGGTAACTACGTAGTCACCCGGCATCTTCCACCACCGCGCCGCCGGCGATGGCAAGCCGGACAAGATGCGCCAGATTGCGGGCCTGCATCTTGTCCATCGCCCGGGCCCGGTGAATTTCAACCGTGCGCGGGCTGATATCAAGGTTGAAGGCGATTACCTTGTTAAGATTGCCGATCACCAGTTCGTCCAGCACCTGCCGTTCGCGGGTGGTCAGGCGGGCCAGCCGCTGGCGGACTTCCCCGGCCTGATGCGCGGCAGCCCGGCTTTCGGCGCTTTTGCTCAGGGCGGCGCGCACAGCGGCGGTTAGATTCTCGGGGTTGTACGGCTTTTCGATGAAATCGACCGCCCCGGCCTTCATTGCCTGCACCGCCATCTTCAGATCGCCATGACCGGTCATGATGATCACCGGCAGGCTGACGCTGAGTTCACCCAGCCTTGCCTGCACTTCCAGACCGCTGAGGCCGGGCATGCGCACGTCAAGCACAAGACAGCCGTTCTGCGCCGGCTTCACCGCCGCCAGAAACGCGCTGCCCGAGCTGAATTGCGCAACGTTGAACCCGCCCGCCTCCAGCAACACGGCCAGCGATTCACGCACGCCATCGTCGTCGTCAACTATGAATACGGTTTGCGGCTCAGACATTGGCACCCTCCCCGATGGCGGCTGGCCCAATTGCGACGGGCCCAATTGCGACGGGCCCGATTGCGACGGACCCGGGCGCGACGGGCAAGGTAAAGGTAAAACACATGCCCCCATCCGCATTGCGATCGGCGCGGATTTTGCCATCGTGATCCTCGACGATGGTTTTGCAGATCGACAGACCAACCCCCATACCGTCGGATTTAGTCGTGGTGAAGGCGTCAAACAGCTTGTCCAGCAAAGCGTCATCCACACCGGGGCCGTTGTCCGAGACGCAAAGCTGCACCAGATCGTCGCCAACAGCCGTGGTCGAGATGGTCAGTGTCCCTGCCCGACGACCGCCAAGCGCNTCAAGCGCGTTGCGCATCAGATTGAACACCACCTGTTGAATCTGGATCTTGTCCACATGGATGCGCGCCAGATCACGGGCCGGCCTGACCTGAAAATTAATACCTTCGGCGCGGGCATTCGCGGCCAAAAGCCCGCTTGCCTCCTGGGCGATTTCATTCAGATCCTCAAGCTGCCGGTTGGATTCGCCTTTTTGCACAAACGCCCTCAAACCGGAGATGATCCCGCCCGCCCTTTCGGCCTGGGCAATCGCCTTGTCCAGATAGTCCGGCACCCTGGTGTCCGCACCTTCGGCCCCGATCATCATCTGGCAGGCCTGGAGATAGTTCATCACCGCCGTCAGCGGCTGGTTCAGCTCATGCGCCATGCCCGACGCCATTTCGCCCATCGCCCCCAGCCGCGCGCCATGATGCAGGTCGGCCCGCAACTTGCGCGCCTGTTGTTCAGCCCTGAGGGTGTCGCGCATATCCTGGGCAATCAGCAGGATACAATCGAGCCCCTGCACCTGGATCACGCTGGCAGAAATCCGCACCGGGATCTGTTCGCCGTTGCTGGCCAGACAGCTAAGGCCGTCGGTCCTGTCCTTGCCGCTTGTCAGCAGGGTCGCCACGAAATCGCGGTGTGCGTCCAGTTCATGCGGGTGCAGGTCTTCGGCCGTTTTGGCAAGCAGTACCTCGCGGGTAAAGCCCAGCATGCGGCAGGCCTCTTCGTTGACATCAAGAATATTGCCATCGCTGGCGCACACCAGAAATATCGCTTCGTGGGTACTCTCGACAATTTTTCGGTATCTCTCTTCGCTTTCCAACAGGGCCTGTTCGGCCTGTTTGCGTTCGGTAATGTCGCGAAACGACACCACCGCGCCGACGANTTCACCGCCATCAATGATCGGCGTGCTGATGTATTCGACCGGAAANCATGTGCCGTCCTTGCGCCAGAAAACCTCGTCGGAAACCCGATGCACCTTGCCATCCTTGAAAGCGGCATAGATCGAACATTCGATATTGGGAAAATGGCTGCCGTCCGCGTGCGAATGATGCACCAGCGCGTGCGATCCCCTGCCAACCAGATCTTCGGAGGAAAACCCGGTCAGACGCTCTGCGGCGGGGTTGGAAAAGGTGGTAATGCCGTTGGTATCAATGCCATAGACACCGTCGCCAGACGCCTCCAGGATCAGTTCCCGGTGTTTGTGAAGGGTTTCTTCGTCGGTCTGCATTCTGGTGTACCTGTGCTTGAATCACTAAAACAAAAGCCATTGGTGCGCGCATCTGGCCCGGTATTAATTGGCCTTCCGGTCAATACATCCGAAAAGGGAAAACATGCGGCCAAAGCCGCGTCTTTTCAACTTAAATCAATGGTGCGGCTCCAGTCTATTGTTTTTACGCGCAATATTCCTGGGTTTTGAACCGGTTTTCAAAAAAAATCGGACGGCCTGGGTATCTTGCCTCTTGTAGTTGTCGCGGTTGTGACGTTTCTTCTTACCAAATTTATTAGACTCCATTTTGCACCGCTTATTTCTAAAGCAGTTATGAGAATACATGTTATAACTAGCGTGATTTAACGTCCGGCCTCTGACCGTATAACGTCAGGATTCGACCCTGATTTTAGGGTTAACTGCATTGTATTGAGCAAAAAAACCAACCACCTTCCCAGGAAACCTTCCCCGTGACCACCATCGAACCAAGAGCCGGGGATCAGCCTCCAAGGCCAAAAACCGATGCTATACTGCGCGGGCTTGGCCGGATCCTGGCGACTGTTTTCTTCCGCGAGATTGAAGTCGTCGGCAAAAACCGGCTTCCCGACAGTGGGCCGGTCATTGTTGTCGCCAACCATTTCAACAGCCTGATCGACGGAGTACTTGTCGCCAGCTACCTCCCCAGATTTCCCCGCTTTCTTGGGGCAAGCACGATCTGGGACTACAAGCTCCTGCGCCCGCTTCTGAAAGCCGCCGGCGTCATCCCGTTTTTTCGCCACCGCGACGCCGGCAAAGTATTTGCCCGCAACCAGAGCTCGCTTGCAGGCACCCGGGATCTGCTCCGGTCGGGGGGCGTTCTGGCTCTGTTTCCGGAAGGGATCAGTCACAACAATCCCTACCTGTTACCGATAAAATCCGGCGCGGCCCGCATCGCGCTGGGGGCCGAAGATAAATACGGACCGCTGGGCGTGACAATCCTTCCGGTTGGCTTGGTATTTGCTTCAAAGAACCGGTTCCGCTCTCGGGCGCTGATCCAGATAGGCGCGCCGATCCGAATTGCCGCTGATTGTGGTCCGCGTGGCAGCGACCTGCGAAGAAACAAGATAAAAGAGATCACCCGCGAGATCGAAACAGGCCTTTGTGCGATCACCCTGAACTTCGACACCCGGGACTCTGCCCGTGTCCTTGGCCGGGCTGCTGACATCTGGGGGCAGTCGAACCCGATCCTTCCGGTCAAACAATCCCTTGCCGAAACCTTCGAAAGGCGTCGGGATTTTGGAAGCGGCTACAACTGGATGAGCGTGCATCACCCAGAGACAACGTCGGCCGTCATGAAGACCCTGACCGAATATGACGAAATGCTGGCTGCGGCGGGTTTGCGCGACGAACAGGTTGGGGCAACTTACGCGTCGTCTGCGATCTTTGGAATTGCCACACGGTCGCTGTTTGCGCTGATTGTCCGATTGCCACTGTCAATTGTCGGGACTGCCCTGAACTGGATACCATTTCAGATTTCCAAGGTGTTCGCCCGGGGCAAGGATCAGGACAAGATGGCGACCTGGTCACTTTTCTCAAGCATGATCATATTCCCGGGGCTGTGGCTGGTGCAGGCAGCGGTCTGTACCGCAATCGTGACGGGCTGGTTCGGNTTGTCATCAGGNTGGCTGGTTTTCCTGACCGTTCTGCTGGCCGCCCCNTTGACCGGGCGGGCAACNCTGAGATTTCACGACCTGCTCCACCGTTTGTACCACGAGGTACGCGCCTGGTTCATTCTGAGATCACGCAAAACCCTTGCCAGGCGTCTGGTGGCCAAGCGTTTGGAAGTGCTTGATCAGCTAACCGGCTTCCTCGCCATCTATCGACGGGAAAAGGGCGAAGATTAACCGCGTGCCAGTGTGTTGCCGGCACCGGCATTGACGAATGTGCGCACCTCCTGTTTGAACAGGGCAATCAGGGTTCTGAACGCCGCCGATGAGGTGATGGATTTGCGCATCGTCAGCCCGGTTGGAATCTGCCAGCTATATCCGGGATAGGCCAGCGCCTTAAGGTCCAGACCCAGCCCCGGATAAAGGAACGGAGCCGGCAACCCGGTCAGAAACCCGCGCGACAGGACCAGATCAAGCGCCACCCCAAGTGAGCCGGTCGAAACGCTGAAACGCGGTTCCGCACAGCCCGAGGCGGCAAAGAACCGCGCAACTTCACGGCTGCCCAGCGCGTCATAACTCAGCCGCACCCACGGCAGTTGCGCCACGGTGTCCAAAGGCGGCAATTGCCCCGAAAAAGCCGGATGCCCCCGCGCCGCAACCAGAACGTTCGACTGGGTGTAAAGCGGGATCGTGTCAAACAGATCGGCGTCGCCCGTGTCGCCCTCCTCAAGCCCGCCGGCATAAAGGCTGATCTCGCCCGTGCGCAGCGCCGGCAGCAATTCGGTGCCGACGCCGGTGCGCACCGAGACTTCGATATTGGGGTATTGCCGCGTCAGCCGTTCCAGCACCTTTGGCAGGAACACCGCCGCATAGGTCGGCCCGACCCCCAGCCGCAACACCCCGCGCGCGCCCTGTTTCGAGGCGCTGACATCGGCCAGCCCGGCGTTCCATTCCTCTTCGATCTGACGGGCGCGGGCGTAGAAATCCCGGCCCAGTTCAGTCAGGATCACCCCGCGCGCCGAGCGGTCGAACAAGGTCGCGTCCAGATAGGTCTCCAGCAGGCGGATGGATTTGGTCAGCGCCGGCTGGCTGATGCTGAGCTGTCGCGCCGCGCCCTGAATTGTCCCGGCATCGGCCACCGCCAGAAAATGCTTCAATCGCCAGATCTGTTGCATCTATAACCTATAGCTATATCAAACATACCCGATTGCATTAGCCAAGTGCAGTGAACCTGTCCATACTTGCCTGACTTTTTGGGGGAAACATGCGCACGGTATTTGTTCTGTTCGATTCGCTGAATCGTTCCGTGATGGGATGTTATGGCGGCGACGCGGTGGCGACGCCAAATTTTGACCGTTTCGCGGCCCGCGCGATGACATTTGAAAATCACTATGTCGGCTCGCTGCCCTGCATGCCGGCGCGGCGCGACATGCACACCGGGCGGCTGAACTTCATGCACCGGTCCTGGGGGCCGTTGGAACCGTTCGACAATTCCGCGCCCGAGCTGCTAAAGAAATCCGGCACCTATACCCACCTGATCAGTGATCATTTCCATTACTTCGAGGATGGCGGGGCCACCTATCACGGCCGCTATAACACCTGGGATTTCATCCGTGGCCAGGAATATGACCCCTGGATCGCCATGGTCAAACCGCCGATGGAGCGGTTCAGCGAGATGTATTCGGACAAGCATTATAATGTGCCAACCGAAGTCAAACGCCGCCAGCATCAGGTCAACCGCGAAGTGATCCGCGAAGAAGCGGATTTTCCCGGTCCCAAGTGTTTCGGGCGCGCCTTTGATTTCCTTGATATGAACCGCGACGCCGAAAACTGGATGTTGCAACTGGAATGTTTCGACCCGCACGAGCCGTTCTTTGCCCCCGACAAGTACAAAGACGCCTACAAGACCGACTATAAAGGCCCGATTCTGGATTGGCCGAAATACGCGCCGGTCAAGGAACAGCCCGATGAAATCGCCGAAATCCGCGCCAATTACGCCGCCCTTGTGGCCATGTGCGATGCCTGGTTCGGCAAGTTGCTGGACTATTTTGACGCGCATGACATGTGGGACGATACCTGTCTGATCCTGACCACCGATCACGGTTTTTTGCTAAGCGAACATGACTGGTGGGGCAAAAACCTGACACCCTATTACGAGGAAATCTCGCATATTCCGCTGGTGATGCACCATCCGGAATTCGCCGGGCGGGCGGGTACAAGGGTCAGTGAACTGACCCAGACCACCGATCTGATGCCGACCATGCTGGAACTGCACGGGCACGCAATTCCACCCGAGGTCACCGGCAAATCCATTCTGGAAATCGCCCGCGGCAACGCCAGCCACGAGGCGCTGATATTCGGCATGTTCGGCGGGCCTTTGGGCGTAACAGACGGAGAATACAGCTATTTCCTTTACCCCGATGATCTGTTCAACGAGGCCTTGGGCGAATACACCCTGATGCCGACGCATATGACGGGCATGTTCACCCCCAATGAACTGGCGACCGGCAAATACAGTATACCTTTTGACTTCTCCAAAGGGCTGAAGCTGATCCGCTATGATGCCCTGAACGAGGCACGCCGCCCGCCGGGGCTGGATGGCACCAGCTTTCATCCGTTTGAAACGGCCGTTTACCACAATATCAGGGATCCGAACCAAACGCAGCCGATCCGGGACCGGACCCTTGAGGCGCGGTTGCGCCAGCACGCCCTGCGCCTGCTGGTGCGCCATGATGCGCCACCCGAATATTACACCTGGATGGGGCTGAACCCCGATCAATCCTGAAAACCAATTCTTGAACACCAACTGGGAGGAACACATGTTCAATCAAATGAAGAAAATCACCCGCCGCACCGTTGGCGGGCTGGCCATGGCCGCACTTTTGACCAGCACCGCAAGCATGGCGNTGGCCGGCGATCANCCGACCATCAAGATGGCGATCAACCAGTCACCCTGGCTGGACAGCTTTATCGCCATGGTCGACAAATACGAGGACGAAACCGGCAACAAGATCAAGCTGGACGTATCGCCCTATGCCGGTCTGCTGGAAAAGGTCCGCAATTCGGTACGCGGCGACAAAGGCGAATTCGACCTGCTGAACATCAACTCGCTGTGGCTGTCCGAGATCTATTCCGGCGGTTTCCTGGCCCCCTTGGGCGAGCTGAGCGATGGCTATGCGCTGGCGGACGGCGTGCTGACCTATGGCGACACGGTGGCCTGGGATGCGGGCAATGGCACTTTCGCCGCCGATGGCACGCTGATGGGCGTGCCGGTGAACGGCAACGTGCAGGTGCTGTATTACAACACCGAAATCTACGACAAACTTGGCCTGAAAGAACCGACGACATGGGCCGAGGTCCAGTCCAATGCCGACGCCATTCAGGCCGATGGCAAGGCCTATGGTTTTGTCACCCGCTCGGGGCGCAAATCCATCGTCTACAACTTTACGCCTTACCTGTTCAGCCACGGCGGCAGCTTCTTTGAGGTCGGCGCGGATGGCATCAACATCACCATCAACTCACCGGCAAGCAAGGCGGCACTGGATACCTACGTTGGTCTGGCCACCAAATCCGGCCCCCCCAGCCCCGGTGCCGTGGAACAGGGCGATCTGATCCAGCTTCTGTCCACCGGACGTGGCGGTCAGGCGATTGCCGTGATCGGTGCCTGGGGTGGTCTGGAAAACCCGGAAAAGTCGGCAGTGGTTGGCAAGATCAACGCCGCGTTGATCCCGGCCGATGCCGGTGGCGCGGCCTCGTCGGCTGGTCACTGGGTTGCCGGCATCCCGAAGAACATCCCGGGCGAACAGCAGGCGGCGGCGCTTGCCTTCCTGACCTGGTTCCAGAGCAAGGAAGTTCAGACGGCTTACGTCAAAGCCGGCGGTGTGCCGGTGCGCGGCGATCTGGGTGGCGGGGCACTGGCCTCGGATGACACATACCGGTTCATCGACGCCTATTCGGCCAACGCGGCCAATGCGGTGATGGGTCTGCCGGTGCCGCAAGCATCCGAGATTTCATCGGCCGTTGCCCTGCACCTGAACCGTGCGGTGATCGGCGAGATGACCACAGCCGAGGCGCTGAATGCCGCTGCGGCCAGCATCGCCACCATCATGGAGCGTGAAGGCTATAAGGTCACACGCGGCGCTGATCTCTGAAAACGATCCCCCTGCCCCGCCTGATTTCAGGCGGGGCAATTTTTGGATACTCCCATGGCATCTGCCCCCCAAACCCTGACGCAGCGGCGCAACCGACGCTGGATTGCCGTGTCGTTGATGCCGGCGATCACGATCTTTGCGCTGCTGTCAGCCTTTCCGGTGTTCAACCTGATCGGGCTGAGCCTGTTCAAGGTCAGTTGGCAGGACGGCAAGGCGGTCTATGATTTCGTGGGCCTGTCAAATTACGATTACCTGTTCACCAAGGAAGAGATCTACTGGGCCGGGGTGCGCAACACCCTGATATTCGCGGTAACTGTCGTGACCTTCCAGATGTTGCTGGGGTTCACCATGGCGCTGGCGGTGATGCGGGCGGGATCGGTTGGCCGGTCCCTGCTAACCGGGGTTTTCCTGCTGCCCATCGTCATCCCGCCGATTGTCATCGGTACCATGTGGCGGCTTATTCTGGGCCGCGAATTTGGCCTGTTCAACCAGATCCTCGGGCTGGTCGGGGCCGGGCCTGTCGATTGGCTGGGCAACCCGGACATTGCCCTGGGCACGATCATGTTCGTCGATATCTGGCACTGGACGCCGTTTGTGTTCCTGCTGATGCTGGCCGGGCTTGAGAGCCTTGATCAGGAGGTTCTGGAAGCCGCGCGCATCGACGTGCGATCCTTCTGGCAGGAACTGCGTCATGTGGTGATCCCGATGATGCTGCCGACCATTGTCATCACCATGGTGTTCCGCATCATCCTGTCGTTCAAGGTGTTCGACGAGGTGTATCTGCTGACCTCCGGTGGTCCCGGTACGGCCACCGAAGTGGTCAATTTCTCGATCTACCGGGTGTTTTTCGCCGAGGACCGGGTGGGCGACGGCGCGGCCATGTCACTGGTGACGCTGGTGGCAGTGGCGGGGATGATCGTGCTGGCCAATCTGGCCATCAAACTGGCCCGGAGGTCAGACAAATCAGGGGACGCATCATGAGTGGCAACCGCGCCGGCATGGGCCGGGTTTTCTCGAACACGCTGGTCTGGGGCTATGCGCTGCTGGTGCTTGGCCCAATGAGCTGGGTTTTGTCCAACGCCTTCAAGTTTCAGATCGACATTCTGACCGGCAAGCTGTTCGCGCTTCACATGGCGCAACTTTGAACAGCTGATGTTCTCGCGCCAGTCCGATTTTCTTATGAACCTTCTCAACAGCGCAATCGTCGCCGGAACTTCGACGGTGATCGTCATCGTGGTGGCCTCGATGGCGGCGTTCACCCTGACCCGGCTTCAGGTGCCGGGATGGGTGCGCTGGGGCGTGCTGGGCTGGGCCTTGCTGTTTCAGATGTTGCCGACGCTGACTTTTGTGTCGTCATGGTACATGATGTTCAAAGCGGTCGGGCTGCATGGCAGTTATTTCGCCGTCATCATCACCCATGTGGTGTTCAACCTGCCGATGGCGCTGTTCCTGATGATGACCTTCATCAGCGCCCTGCCGCAGGAACTTATTCAGGCGGCGCGCATGGATGGCTGTTCTTACGGGACAATATTCTGGCGCATCGTCATGCCGCTGGTGCGGGGCGGGATCATCGCCACATCGGCCTTGATGTTCATATTCTCCTGGAGCGACTTTGCCATCTCTCTGAACCTGACCTCGACCGAAACCATGACCGCGCCGGTGGCCATTGCCACCTATGCGCAGGAATACGAAATCCGGGAAATGGCCGCCGGGGCGGCAATGTCGATGCTGCCGGCGCTGGCGCTGATCCTGCTGGGGCAGAAGTTTGTCGTGCGTGGCCTGCTGGCCGGTGCCGTAAAGTAATAGTGCGCGGCCTGCTGGCCGGCGCGGTGAAATGAAATGACGGGAAACCATGTCTGACCTTACCCTTTCATCCATTCGTAAATCCTATGGGGCCGTGTCGGTCATCAACGGGCTGGACCTGTCGATTGAACAAGGTGAATTCGTCGCCCTTGTCGGCCCCTCGGGCAGTGGTAAATCCACCCTGCTGCGCATCATCGCCGGGCTGGAGGACATCGACCAGGGCAGCATTACCCTTGGCGGGCGCGACATAACCCACGTCGATCCCAGTGATCGTGACATGGCGATGGTGTTCCAGTCCTACGCGCTTTATCCGCACATGAGCGTCGCCGACAATATGACCTTTGCCCTGCGCATGCGAAAGGCCCCGGCGGACGAGGTCCAGCGCCGCCTGAAATCCGCACTCGAAATCCTGCACCTGACCGGCTACGAGGATCGCAAGCCGGGGCAATTGTCGGGTGGTCAGCGCCAGCGGGTCGCCATGGGCCGGGCCATCGTGCGTGAACCGGCGGTGTTCCTGTTTGACGAACCGCTGTCCAACCTTGATGCCAAGCTGCGCGCCAAGACCCGGGCCGAGCTGCGCCAGTTGCACGAACGGCTGGGGGCGACATCGGTGTTTGTCACCCATGACCAGATCGAGGCGATGACCATGGCCGACCGTATCGTGCTGCTGGATCAGGGCATCGTCCAGCAGGTCGGCACCCCGCGCGAGATTTACAACAACCCCATCAACCGCTTTGTCGCCGGCTTCATCGGCTCGCCCGAGATCAACATGCTGCAGGGCCGTCTTGGTCGCAACGGTGACACGCCGATGCTGGATGACATCCCCCTGCCCGCCTCGCCCGAACGGCTGGCGGCGCTTGCGGCGCTGGAGGACGGGCGCGCCGTTGAGCTGGGCGTGCGGGCCGAGCATCTGGATATCGCCGCACCGGGCGGTGATGCCAGTTTCACCATGCGTATCGGCGTGGTCGAATTCACCGGCCATGACGCCTTTGTCACCGGCGAACGCGACGGCGCACAGATTGTGCTGCGGATCGAACCGGCCGCGCAGGAAACGCTGGGCGGCGATCTTGAGACCGGCAAGGAATTGTCGCTGAAGCTGTCTCGGGATGCCTGGCACCTGTTTGATGGTGATACCGGATTGTGCCTGACGCGCGTCTGAGCTGATGGATATATTCGGCCACCAGATTCCCCCCGACGCCCTTGCCGCACAGATCGGCAGCCCGGAACAGGTGGCCGGAATCCGCCAGTTCCGTCTGGATGACGGGCCACAAAAGGGCGGTCGCCTGATCCAGATCCGCAATGCGGCGGGCCTGTGTGTCGAGCTGCTGCCGGATCGCTGTCTGGACATCGGCCAGGTCTGGCTGAGGGGTGTACCCTTTGCCTGGATGGGACCGTGGGGCCTGCCGTCCAAGGGTACCGGCATCAGCATGGACAACGCCCTGGGCGGGCTGATGGCGACCTGCGGGTTCGATCATATCCGCCAGCCGGTGACCCACGCCGGGCATGACTATCCGCTGCATGGCAACATGGCGCTGACCCCCTGCGAGACGGTGGATCTGCGCCCTGCCCCTGCGCCCGGTGGTGACTTTGTTGTCGAGGCAACCACCCGCGCGCAAGCCCCGGACGGCGCGCAGTATACCCTGAACCGGCGCATCACCGTGCCGTTTGAGAGCAACGAAATCAGCCTTGAGGACCGGATTGCCACCGCCCCCGTCAGCCCGGTTTTTGCGCTGTATCACATCAATCTGGGCTTTCCGCTGATCGGCAAGGATACAACCGTCACCCTGAACGGTGCCTCCATATCCGACCGCCTGGCCCCGGACCCGCATGTGCAGATCGCTCCTGTCCCGGCCCAGCCCAACACCATCTGCGTCCAGAATGGCGCATCGGGGCTGGATGTCCTGTGCGACGGGGCGGACCTGGGGTGGCTGCAAACCTATCGGCGCACCGACACTGGCATGAACCTGTTCTGCATTGAACCGGTCACCCATGACCGCAAACCGCGCGCCGACTTGCTGGGCCATACCGCGCCGCAAACGAAATCGGGCCGGAACGTCACCTTGCGGTTCACGTTCCGGCCCTGAGGCGCTAGGGAACGCCTTGAGTTCTGGGGTTCAGCGGCTTTCGTTATCCCGAGGTCGCCGCCTCAAGCCCTCCGGTTATCCACAGCCAGATCGCCTCGCCTGATCCAAGCTGCGAAGTGCGCAGGAACGACATCCATTCGGTNTACATATCCGGCATCCAAAGGGTGATCGACGGCCAGGCGATCAGAACGCCCAGGGTCAGGATATCCATCGCCAGGAACCACATCACCCCCTTGAAGATCGTACTGATGGGCACCGCGCGCCCGACAACCGAAGCGATCATGAACACGTTGAACCCAAGNGGCGGCGTAATCAGCCCGATCTCCAGGTATTTGATCATGATCACACCGAACCAGATCAGCGACACACCATAGCTTTCTACCACTGGCGTGACGATCGGCAGGGTGATCAGCATGATCTCGATCGCGCCCATGAACGTGCCCAGGATGATATAGATCACCGACAGGGCAATGATCACCGGAAGCGCATGATCGCTGATCGAGGTGGCCTGATCGGCCATCCATTGGCCCAGACCCGACAGGGCCATGAAGCGGGCAAAAAGCATCGCGCCAAAGATGATGGCAAAGATCGAACCGGAATGGCGCAACGTATCGGTAAAGGCCGAGGCCAGCCGTTCACGCGTAAGCCGTCCGGAAAACAGGGCAATCAGGAATGCACCTGCCGCGCCAAGCGCGCCGGCCTCCATCGGTGTGAAGAACCCGATCATGATGCCACCCATTACCATAACGAACAGGACCACGATGCCCCAGCCGCCCTTGAGGGCGCGGAACTTTTCACCCCAGGTGGGGTTTTCGTCCATGCCCGGGGCCAGCTTGGGATTGATCCGCGCGCGGATCAGCACCATGGCGATATAGATGCCCGCCGACAGGATGCCCGGAATGATGCCGGCGATGAACAACAGCGCAATCGACTGTTCGGTGAACACCGCATAAAGGATCATCAGCACGCTTGGCGGGATCAGTGATCCCAGCGTGCCCGAAGCCGCCACAACCCCGGTGGCCAGACCCTTGTCATAGCCCCGCCGCAGCATTTCCGGAACGGCGATCTTGCCCATAGCCGCCGCCGTGGCCAGGCTGGAACCGGACACGGCCGCAAAGGCCGCGCACCCCATTGTCGAAGCCGCCGCAAGGCCACCCGCCGTGCGCCCGAACCAGATCCGCGCCGCATCGTAAATGTCGCGGGTAAATCCCGCCACATAGGTGATATACCCCATCAGCATGAATGTGGGGATCGTGGTCAGGTCAAAGTTCAGGACCGACCCGTAGGTATCGGCCGACAAAACCGCATCCGCCGCACGATCGCTGCGCAGCAGTGAAATACCGCCCCAACCCACCGCCATCAGCGCCAGTGCCACCGGCACGCGCATAAACATCAGCAGGATCATCACTCCGACACCGATGCCGCCTATTAGTTCACGTTCCACGGTTTTTCTCCCCGCCCGTAGGCAATACGGCGAATTCACCGCTGTCTTCTATTTCATGACCGCTTTCTTCGGGCAGCAACGGGGTCAGTACCCACCGCCCGTTGATCCGCACACCGCTGTCGTCGCGATCCTTCAAGACCACCGGCAACAGCAGCAACTGCACCGCAATTCGCGCGCCCCAAAAGGAAACCCCGATCATGAAAATCAGCCGTGGCGGCCAGGCCGGCAGGTCATAGATCGACCCATAGGTTATTTCCAGAAAATTATCGGGTATCTTGGGAAGGCTGACCATTGCCAGACGGGTTATCACAACAAAACCGATCGCCACGCCCAGAAGCCTCAGTATCAGTTTGCCGCGCGCCGGCAGGCCGTCGGAAAACGCCGTGACCTCGATATGTTCGCCGCGCCCCTGCAAGGTGCCCAGCATCAGGCAAATCAACAGAACCATGGTCCATTCCGCAAAGCTGATATCGTCGGGGATGGATTGTCCAAAGGTACGCCCGATCACCGAAAAGAAGGTGATCATCACCAGCACGGACAACGTGATACAGCCCGCCCGGACGATATTGTTGTCCAGAACATCCAGCGCGCTGGCTATCTTTGCCAGTTTCTCGACGGCGGCTTCTCTTTGCGACTCGATCAGGCACATCGCCGACAGGACAAAGACCACGGCCACAAAAACCAACAACAGATCAAGGAAGATTCCAAGGCCCCAAAGCGAGGCAATGTTCATGCCGGTCCAGAATGAATCCGGCGCGACAAGAAAGTGCGTATAGATATAGTATGTCAGCATGGTCGCCCCTGCTCGTGCGAAAACGGGATGATAGGGTGCAATCGACCGCACGGGTGGTTGCCGGGGCTGCCCAACCGGGCAGGCAGCAACCTTCGTGCGGTCGATTTCAGATGTTAGACCAGACGCTTACCAGGGGTAGCCGTCGGACTTGATCTTGGCCGATGCCGCATCGATCTGGCCCAGGTAGAATTCACCGATCTTGGGTGCGTCCGCATTGACCTGGCTGGCCTTCGCGACGTTGTTGTCATAGGACTTGCCCAGTTCGGCGGCCCAGGGCGCGCGCTCTTCGTCGGTCAGCCAATAGACCTGCATAGGATAGGTCTTGTCGACCTGGACCGTTTCCATGACTTCCTTGCCAAATTCGATCTCAACCTTGGCAAGGCCCTGTGACAGCCCGCCAAACGACTCCTGGAACACTGCCTTGTGCGCGTCCGACAGGTCGTTCCATGCATCAAGGCTCATGTAGTACATGTTGGTGTGCTGGCCCAGATCCAGGACGGTCACGTGATCGGCCACTTCGTTCAGCTTGTACTGATAGATCTGGCCGGTATAGCTGGCCGCACCGGTGATGGTGCCCTTTTCCAGCGTGGTATATGTTTCGGGGCCACGGATACGCACCGGGTTCACGTCCCATTCGCCGCTTTTGGCGGCAAAGGTATAGTGGCTNGACANCCGCATGGTCGCCCCGTNCAGATCAGCCGGCGTGTTATAGGTCTTGTTGCCGATCAGGATCACCGAAGCGATCGAATGCGACACNATGAACTTGACCCCATTGGCGGTGTCTTCCTCGGCGATGGCCGGGAATTCAGCGCGCGTGGCAAGCCAGGCCTCACGGATCGCAAACGGGTTGCCTGTTCCGGTCGATGTCGAGGACAGATAGTTCAGCGGCAGTTTCTGACGCACATAGGCCGGCACCACGATACCCATGTCGGCCAGCCCGCTTGAGATGGCGTCAAGGTTGTCGGCCAGCTTGGACAGCGACTGCTGATAATAAAACTCGATCTTGATCTCGCCACCGGTCTTTTCTTCGATCGACTTTGCCCAGGCCTCGATGATCGGCGACTGCGGCGCGCCGGGTGTGGCTGATGTGGTAAAGCTCAGGGTTCTTTCCGCCTGTGCCTGCAATGCCTGAAACGGCAATGCGGCCAGACCGGCAAGTGCGATATACTTGAATTTCATTGTATTCCTCCCAGAATAGTCGCCAAAGCGTACCTCGCTCTATCCGCCCCAATGCGGATTTTTATGCGCGGTTAACAAAAAACATTGCATAGTTGATTGCACCGGTCCATCTACTTTATGATGGCGAGCATCACGTACGTGATACTTCCGCGCCTTGCAGGAGACAGGACCAGATGAGTGACGATCGCAGATATGATGGCCTGGTCAAATCCGGGGTCAGGATCATCGAGATTCTGGAATTGTTCGAATCCGAGCGCCGGGATCTGAAGATATCCGAGATCGTCACAGCGCTTGGAATGCCGCAGTCAAGTGTTTCGATGTTGGTCAAATCGCTGTTGTCTCTTGGGTATCTTGTGTTTGATCCCGATACGCGGCGCTATCGCCCGTCCGAGCAACTGGCGTTTCTGGGCCACTGGGCATTGGGCACGCCGGACAGTGTGCAGCGGCTTGAGGACGTGATGCGCAAACTGGCAGATGACACGTCTGAATCGGTGTTGCTGGGCGGTCAGAAGGGGCTGCAAATGCAGTACCTGACCTTCATAGAATCGCGCCACCACCTGAGATTTACCCTTAATGCCGGGCAGTTACGCCCGCTGCATGGCTGCGGCCTCGGCATCATGCTGCTTAGCCGCAAAACCGATGACGAAGTGTGCCGCCTGATCCGCCACCACAATGCAGAATTCGGCGCACCGACGGGGCTGACATCGGAAAACCAAACGCTGGAGATGGTCGCTCAGGCACGCGAAAAGGGCTATTTTGAAACCGACGGTATCGTCACGCCTGGTGTCGGCACCATCTCAACACTGCTGCCCGAAGCGGTTTCAGGGCGCCAGTTGGGCCTGGCCATCGGCGGCCCGATTGCCCGGCTCGCCTCGCATCGTCGGGAATTGCGCCAGGCGCTGCTCGAAGCCGCAAACAGCTTTTCCACACCACAATAGCCCCCGCCCCGACAGGTCCGGGACAGGGGCATATCGTTTGGATCAAAGCCCTACATGCCGATCAGGTCAGCCTTGGCGATGATCTGATCAACGATGCGGATCGAGGCCACATCAACCATGCTGCCCTCGAACGTAACCGAACCCAGCCCCTGATCCAGTGCCTCCTGAAAGGCGACCTTGAGCTTGCGCGCCCATTCGACTTTGTCGGCGGGGGGCGAAAACACCGCTTGCGCGGTTTCGATCTGGTTCGGGTGGATCGCCCATTTGCCGACCATCCCCAGGATCATCGAGCGGCGCGCCTCCTCATAATACCCTTCGGGGTCGTTAAAGTTGCCATAAGGCCCGTCCACCGCGTCAATCTTGGCACAGCGCGCCGCGACGGTGATCTTTTGGCGCTGGTAATGCCAGATATCACCCGGATAGCCGGTCTCGCCGCCGATGTCGCGCAGCGAAACGCCCTGGCTGGCGGAATAGTCGCCCATGCCGAAAATCAGCGCCTCAAGCCGGGGCGATGCGGTGGCGATGGCGTCAACATTCTGCAAGCCCTCGACCTCTTCGATCAGAACCTCAAGGCCGATACGCTTTTTCAGCTTCAGCTTTTTCTCCATCATCGTCAGCAGCTTGTCGCAAAAGGTGATGTCATCGGCCGACAGCGCCTTGGGCAGCATGATCAGATCCAGATTGTCTGCGGCTCCCTCGACCAGTTCAATGATGTCCTCATAGGCGTATTCGGTGGTCAGGTCGTTGATCCGCACACAGCGGGTGGTGCGGCCCCAGTCCAGCCCGTTCAGCGCGTCGACGATCCGCTTGCGCGAGTTGCGTTTCTCGGCTGGCGCAACCGCGTCTTCCAGATCAAGAAAGACGTAATCCAGATCAAGGCCGCTGGCCTTCTGCATCATCTTTTCAGAGGCACCGGGCACAGAAAGCTGGCAGCGGCGCAGGCGTTTGGGACGTTCGTACATGGGTTGGTTTCCTTTGGGTCAGAGGCCAGGCAAATAGGCCGGTTGATAGACGGATCAGGCGACAGCGCCGCTGGCCCGCAAATGTTCGATCCGCTCGGCGTCAAAGCCGAATTCGGACAGGATTTCGTCGGTATGTTCGCCGGTCAGCGGCGCACGATGGCGCACCCCGCCCGGTGTTTCGGTCATGCGCACCGGCGTGCCGGCGATGGTCAGCTTGTCGGCGGCACCGGGCTGTTCGACCTGCTCCAACATCTTGCGCACGGCGAAATGCGGGTCGGCAAATATGTCGTCGGCGCGGTAGACCGGGCCAAACGGCACCTCTCCGCCCAGCACCTCGGCAATCTCGGCGCGGGTGCGCGCCGAGGTCCATTCGGTGACCACCGCCACCGTCTCGTCATTGTTGGAAAGGCGGATTTCATTGGTCAGGAACCGTGGGTCGGTGGCCAGTTCGGGCCGGCCGATCAGTTTGACGAAATGGTCCCAGAAATGATCCTTGGGAATGGCCAGCGAGATCCAGCCGTCCTTGGCCTGAAACAGGCCGAACGGACACAACAGCGGATGGCCGTTGCCCGAAACACCAGGCACCTGCCCGGTGCCCGAATACTGAAAGATGATGCGTTCGCAGATGGCCAGAATACTGTCGACCATCGCCACATCGACATATTGCCCCTGCCCGGTACGCTGGGCCCGCCAGCAGGCCGACACGATACCAAAGGCCGAAAACATTGCCGGGATGATGTCGCCGACACCGGGGCCGATCTTGGTCGGGTTGCCGCCCGGAACCGGCCCGGTGATCGCCATGATGCCACCCATCGACTGGGCCACCGGATCATAGGCCGGCCAGTTGGCATAAGGGCTTTCGCCACCGCGCGGATCGCCAAAACCCCGCACCGAGGCATAGACCAGCCGCGGGTTGATCTCGCGCAGCTTTTCATAGCCAAGCCCCAGCCGGTCCATCACCCCAAGGCGATAGTTCTCGAGCAATACATCGGCCGAGCGCACCAGATCGCGCAGCACGGCAAGCCCGTCTTCGGATTTCAGGTCAATAACGATGGACCGCTTGTTGCGGTTGATCGACGCGAAATAGCCGCCAAAGCCACCATCGCCCTGGGCCAGTGCGCCCTCCAGATGCGGCCCGACGCGGCGCGTGTTGTCGCCGCCGGGCGGTTCGACCTTGATCACCGAAGCCCCCTGATCGGCCAGCATCATGCTGGCGTAAGGCCCGGCCAGCATCGCCGTCATGTCGATAACCTTCAGCCCGTCCAGCGCGCCATCAACCACAGTATCCGTCATTTTACCCCCAATGGCTGCGCCGTTTCATCAGGGCGCGCCTTTCAGCCTGAACGCATAGCTTGTCGTCCTGGTTAAGGCCATAATGCTTGAAGGTGACAATGCCGGCGTCGTCGCGGTCAGAGGGTTCGACCGACAGCACCTCGGTGTAGGAATACAAGGTATCGCCGTGATAAACCGGGTTTGACAGGCGAATCTTGTCCATACCCAGTTCGGTTATCACCTGTTCGCCGGTATCCTGCGCGGCAAGGCCGATCACCATCGACAGGTTGATACCGCCAAACACCACCCGCTGCGCGAACATCCCGTGCCCGCCGGCCTTTTGCATCCGGTCCTCGTTGAAATGCCCGTCGGCGGTGTTCATCACCATGTTGGTGATCATCACATTGTCCATCTCGGTTACGGTCTTGCCGCGCGCGTGATGCCACAGATCNCCNGGNGTNAANTCCTCGAAATAGTTGTTGGGGCCGGTCAGATCGGCCAATTTTGGTTGGGCGCTCATTACTTTTTCCCCCAGGCGGCTTCGTATGCGCTGTCGGCGATGTATTTGTCGACATCCGATTTGCCGCCCAACAGTTTGTCCGAGATGATACGCTGCTGAATCTCCGAGGTACCCTCGAATATCTTGGTCAGGCGGGCATCGCGCCAATAGCGTTCGATGGCGTGCAACTTGGTATAGCCAGCGCCGCCCAGAACCTGCAACGCCTCGGAGGTGACGCGTTCGGCCATTTCGGTGGCGAAGTACTTGACCATCGACGATTCCTTGTCACAGCGCCGCCCCTCGTCAATCTCGTTACAGACGAAATACAGCAGTTGCCGCGCGGCCTCGATTTCGGTTGCCATTGTGGCCAGCTTGAACCGGATCGCCTGGAATTCGGTGATCGGGCGGCCAAACTGCTTGCGTTCCTGCGCATAGGCCAGCGCATCCTCAAGCGCGCCCTGCGCCAGACCGATTGCCCGCGCTGCGGTGTGGGCGCGTGCCCCTTCCAGACCGCCAGCCATGATCTTGAACGCCATGCCTTCTTCGCCGATCAGGTGTTTGCCGGGAATGCGGAAATCATCGAACGCCAGCTCGAACGTGCTCCAGCCAAAATAACCGATCTTGGGGATCGCGTTGCCCTTGATGCCCTTGGGCAGGGTGCCGCGTTCTTTTTCGATCATGAAACAGGAAATACCCTGCCAGCGTTTATTGGCCGAGGGCGGCGGCGCGGTGCGCGCGAAAATCGTCAGATAATCGGCCCCATCGGCAAAGGTACACCAGTATTTGTTGCCGTTCAGCACCCAGTCATCGCCGTCTTTGACCGCGCGGCACGAAATCGACGCCAGGTCCGATCCAGTGTCGGGTTCAGACAGCGACGATGCGTTCAGGTATTCGCCCCGAACCACGCGCGGCAGGTATTCGGCCTGCATTTCCTTTGACATGGTTTTTTGAATCCAGCCGCCCTGACCGCGCGCCACGATCGACGCCACCGACATCCAGCCGCGCGCCAGTTGTTCACAGATCAGGCAATATTCAAAAATGCCCANCCCCAGACCGCCGAATTCTTCGGGGATGGTAATGCCGAAATATCCCATGTCTGCCATTTTTTGACGCAGATCCATCGGGATTTCTCCGTCTGGGCCGTCCAGTTTGTTGGCCACGGGCAGAACTTCGCGCATGGTAAAATCACGGGCCACATCGCGGATCATGATCCGTTCTTCGGTGAAATAGCCTTTGCCGTCCTCGGAATAATTCATGTGCGTTTCCTCACCAGATTTGTACGTTCAAACCGCACGACTTCCTCGCCGCGCTGGTTGATGCCTCTTGTGGCCCATGTCACAATGCCGAAATCAGGGCGCTTGGCGCTTTCGCGCGCTTCGCTTACGGTGCTTTGGGCCGTCAGGGTATCGCCTGGATAAACCGTCGCGCCATAGGTCAGCTTGTTGACCCCCAAAAACGGGCCGCCGCCCTCGGACAGGTCTTCGACCGACATGCCGAACACCGTGTTGAACACCAGAAGCGGGTTCACCGGGCTGGTGTCATAGCCGTTTTCACGCGCCGCTTCGGCGTTGGTGTATTGCGGGTTGTAATGCATCGTCAGGATCGAGAACATCGTGTTGTCGCTCTCGGTGATGGTGCGGCCCCAGTGATGCGGGAACTCCTGTCCGACTGTAAAATCCTGATAGCGGTTGCCACGCGCCCAAAGCTTTGCTTCGGTCTTGAGGCGGGTCACAATATCCTGGCTGGACATATGCGCAGGTCCTTTCCTTTGAAACGAGGGATAAGATTTCCGGACAGGTCAGGTGATGGCGGCCATCAGCTCTGACAGGTTCGGGGCAAGATGCAGTTGTTGCGCGGCGCGGATCATCTGACCGGTGCGCGCCTCGCCAATGATCGGCGTAGAGATGGCGCGTGCCTTGGCCTCCAGCCGGGTGCGCTGCTGCGGCTGGTCCTTGGCCGGCACGCCGACATTGGCACGCCCCTTCAACACGGTGCCGTTGTTCAGCCTGATCTCGACATTGGCCCCGTGACGGCGGCCCGGTTCGGGGGTGATCGGGTTGATGTCGACCTTGGCCCGCAACGCCGAGGCCACCGGGTCGGCGGCATTGGCATCGCTGTAAAGCCCCAGATCGGCGGTATTGGCCCCGCCAACCACCAGGGCAACCACATGGCGGATCGAGAACTTGATATCCAGCCCGCTGCGCGGGTGGTGAATGTCGCAGACCCGCAGGCTGGCCGCCGGTATCTCCAGCGTGATCCCGGCCACATCGCCCGAAGTAATCCCGTGTGTCGCCACCAGATCGCGGGTGGCTTCGATGGCGGAATGGGTCAGGTAACAGGCGGCGTGAAACTTGAACAGGTTATTCTGCACCTCGTAAGGCGCGGACGGATCGGGCCGGAACGGTGCCGGTTTGAACGACGGCGACAGCACATCACCAAACCCCTGCTCGCATTCCAGCGCGTGTTTGCGCCCCTCAAAGCCACGCGCGGCCAGTTGCGCCGCAAACACCCCGCCGGACGAGGCATTGCCCGCGTGCATCGGCTTGGCCATGGTGCCGAACATACATTTCAACCCCGAAGCCTGCGTGGCCGCCAGCGCCAAAGCGTTGTGCATCTGTTCCTCGTTCAGGCCCAGAACCACCCCAGCCGCCGCAGCCGCCCCGACACAGCCCACCGTGGCGGTGGCGTGGTATCCCTGATCGTAATGCGCATCGCCCATCATCACGCCAAGCGCGGCGGCGACTTCGTATCCGGCGACAAAACCGGTCAGCACCCGCTCTCCACTGGCCCCGGTTGCTTCGCCCACGGCCAGCGCCGGCGGCGCGATCACCACCGAAGGGTGGCCGTGCATGTGCGAATTCACATCGTCGAAATCAAGCGCGTGGCTCATCGCGCCGTTGATCATCGCCGCGTCGCGCGCCGAGGCGCGCTTGTCCGAGGCAACAATCGTCGCCGCGCCGGTTTCCCCGGCCAGTTCGTCGACCAGTATCCGCGTCAAAGGCTCGCCCGAACCGGCCACCGTGACGGCGGACCAGTCCAGCAGGCAATCCTGCGCCCAGTCGCGCGCCTGCGGTGTTACNTCGCCCGGTGCAATGTCAGCGCACCACTTTGCCATCTCTTGAGTTACGCTCATCTTTTCCCCCGAACATCNTCCGGGTGACTATAAAAGACGCGCGAGGCGGCACAACTTACATCTGCAATCTGATCTTCAATATCACATCTATGATGANNCCGGGATTTCCTGCGGCGCGCGCCGGCCCATCACATTCACGATCAGCAGAACTGCGACAACGATCACGCCACCAACCTGGATGCGGATATCCGAGGGCCACAGACAGGCCGCCCCACCGGTGAATGCCAGCGTGCGCTGCACCATGCCGAACGGGTTTTCCATACAGCCCTGAAACGCCGCCGCGATGCCATAGATACCGATGATGGCAAAGCCGGTCACGGTCAGCATCGCCCCCCAGTCGCCCGACAACAGCGGCGTGTAGGCGAACAGAACCGGCACGATATAAAGCCCCTTGGCCAGCTTCCAGCTGGTGACGGCGGTGCCCATGGCCGGCGCGCGGGCAATCGCCGCGGCGGTAAACGACGCCAGCGCCACGGGCGGTGTGACATTGCTGTCCTGACTTAACCAGAAGATGATCATATGCGCCGACAACAGCGCCGCCAGCGTTACCTCGGGCGGCACCATCAGGTCGCGCAGCGGTGCGGCGATCTCCAGCGGCAGGCTGGCGATCAGATCGCCGGCCTGGGCGCGGGTCATGTCACCGGCCAGCAATTCCATCGCTTCGGGCACGCCCAGCATCAGGATGGCCCTGGCGGCGTCATTCAGGCTGCCATCGGCCAGCGCATCAATCACGAAACGGTCGGCGATCATACCGGCCAGCGCCGGGGCCGACAGGGTTGCCAGCACGATATAAGACGCCGTCACCGGCAGGCCCATGCCCAGGATCAGGCTGGCCAGCGCCACCAGAACCACCGCAATCAGGATATTGCCCCCGGCCCAGTCGGCGATCATCAGGCTGAACGTATTGCCCACCCCGGCCGTGGTGATGACATTCACCACCAGCCCCACGGCGCACAACAGAACCGCCGTCAGCACCATGTTCCTTGTGCCCAGCGCCAGCGCCTCGACCACGGCGCGCGGTCCCATTGGGTTCTGCGTCAGCCAGCTTGAGGCAATCACCGCGACGATGCCGATCACCGCCGCATAGGTCGGCGTGAAGCCCGACACCAACAGGGCGATCAACAGGCCGATCGGCAGCACGAAACTGGCCCCGCCCTTGCGGAAGGCCGCACCCAGGGTCTGACCGTTTGCGGCCATCGGTTGCAGGTTCAGGCGCTTGGCCTCGATCCGCACAAAGAACGCCACCGACAGGAAATACAGCATCGCCGGCAAAGCCGCGACCGCGACAATGGTTTCGTAAGGAATTTGTGTGAAGCTGGCCATCACGAAGGCCCCTGCCCCCATGATCGGCGGCATAATCTGCCCGCCGGTCGAGGATGCCGCTTCGACCCCGGCGGCGAATTTCGGCGGGAACCCGGCCTTTTTCATCAACGGGATGGTGATCACCCCGGTCGAGGCGGTATTGGCCACCGCCGACCCTGAAATCGTGCCGGTCAGGCCAGAGGATATGACCGCCACCAACCCCGGCCCACCAACCATCCGGCCCGCCACGGCGCGTGACAGGTCGATGATGAAATCCCCCGCGCCCGAGCGCAGCAGAAAGGCACCGAAGATGATGAACAGGAACACATAGGTCGATGAAATCCGGGCAATGGTGCCGAACATCGCATCATCGCCAAAGATCGACCGGAACGCCACCGATTCCCAGCTAAGGCCGGGAAATGAGAACACGCCGCCGATATATTGCCCCCAGAACCCAACATAGGTCAGCGCGAACACGATCAGCGTCGGGATGACCCAGCCGGTCAGGCGGCGGGTCAGGTCGATTGCGCCAAGGATACAGATGCCGGTGGCAAGCCAGTCGAGGACGGACAGTTTCACGCCCCGGTCATAGATCGCGGTTTCGGCCAGCGACAGGTAGATGGCGGATATGGCGATCAGCGCGCCAAAAATCAGATCGAAGGTCAGCAGGGCTTTGGACCCGGTCCGGCGGGTCAGCAGAGGGTAATAAAACGCCGCCAACAGGGCGAAACCGGCAAAATGAAGGGCATTGCGCTGAAACTCGGACACCACGGGAAACAGGGCGACATAAAGATGCGCCAGGGCAAACAGGGCACAAAACGCCGTCAGCGCCGTTGCCATTGCCCCTTTGGCAATGCGGTTGGGCAATTCGTCAGCGGTCAGGCTGGCGTTTTTCTGGCTGGTGTCGGTCATAATCATCCCCCCGAATGGTAAAATGCCTGACCCGGAAATTCCCGGATCAGGCGTGCTGAGCGCGATTACTTGGCGATCAGGTTTGCGGGGATATCCACGCCCACTTCGGCGTAGTAACGCGCCGCACCGGGGTGCAGCGGCAGCGGCAGACCGGCGATGGCGCGCTCGATCATCATCGCCTTGGTGGCCGGGTGGATGGCCTGAAGGAACGGCAGGTTCTCATAGATCGTCTTGGTGATCAGATAAACGTTTTCCTCGGACACATCGGCTGAGGTGGCCAGGAAATTCGGCTGGGCGATGGTATTCACGTCCGCCGTCTGACCGGGATAGGTGCCCGCCGCAATGGTGAACGGCGTCCACAGACCCCGGCCGCCGTCGGCTGCCTTAGCTTGCTCTTCGGTAAAGCTCAGCATGCTCACATTGTCACCCGAGGCGGCAAAAAGCTGGCTGATCGCGCCGGTGGGCACGCCCGCCGGGATGCCGACACCCTTGACCTGACCGTTCTGCAACGCCTCGGCCGAGGGACCGTACCCGCCATGCACCAGCGTGTAGTCGCTGTTGATATCGATACCCAGACCGGACAAAAGCGCCGCGTTCGAACCGATGGTACCCGAGTTCTGCTTGCCCAGTGCCATGCTCTCGCCTTTCAGCGCGGCAAGATCGCCCACAGTGCCGGTCTTGGCGACGTCCGAGGCAACAACGAACTGCTCGACATTCTGCCACAGCATCGAGACCGAGCGCAGGTTTTCCTGCGGCCCGACTTCGGCCAGCGGCCCGGTGCCGGTGGCGGCATAATACCCGTAAAGCCCCTGCATGATGCCAAACTGCGCTTCGCCTTCACGCAGCAGGCGCACGTTTTCGCCCGACCCGGCCGAGCTGATCGCCGCCATGCCGATCTTTTGCTTGGGTTGCAATTTCACCTTGACCAACGTGGCCAGCGCCACGCCCACGGGGTAATAGGTGCCGCCGGTGGATGCGGTGGCCAGAATATAGCTGGCTTCCTCGGCCTGCACGGCAGACACGGACAATGACATGGCGATGACAGACGCAGCCGCCGATTTGAAAAGCTTCATGGCTTCCTCCCAGAAAATCAGCCCCGTCATCGGGGCCGCACGCCGGAATGCTAAACCAGGCAGAGATCCCGCCCTATGAAAAAAACCGCGCATGGGCAAAAAAATGCCCTGCGGAAATCCGCGCGCGCCCCCACCGGCGGCACCGCCGGGCAAAATTGTCGGCGGCTTCGCCCTTAAAACAGCGTATCCTTGTCGATCCCCAGCTTGACGATCTTGTCGTTCAGCGTGCGCCGCCCGATCCCCAGCGCCTCGGCCACCGCCTCCATCCGCCCGCCATGTGTTTTGATCGCCCTGGAAATCAACGTGCGCTCAAACGTGGCAATCGCCTCGCGCAGGGTCTCGGGGATGTCGTCGTCGCCATCCTCGATCCGCAGCGCCCCGGCAACCGATCCGCCACCCCGGCGCGCCGCCAGCACGCGCCGTTCCGCGACGTGGCGCAATTCGCGCACATTGCCGGGCCAGTCGTATGACAGCAGCGTGGCGGTGTCGCTGGCGCTCAGATCCGGGGGGGCGACCTCGTAGGTTTCGGCAACCTGCGCGGTGAAATGCTGAAAGATCATGATCACATCCTCGCCACGGGTGCGAAGCGGCGGCAGGTCGATCTGAAAATTATTCAGCCGATACAGGAAATCGGCGCGGAACCCGCCCTCGGCCACCTTGGCCTCAAGCGTCTCGTTTGAGGCGGCAATCACCCGCACATCGGTCTTTATCACCTCATCCGANCCCGCCGGNGTGATCTCTCCGGTTTCCAGAACCCGCAGCAGCTTGGCCTGCGCATCAAGCGGCAAGGCCCCGACCTCGTCCAGAAAAATGGTGCCACCGTCGGCCTTGCGGAAAAACCCCTGCGGCCCGTCCCGGCCCCCGAACATCTGAACCCCAAGCGTATCGGCGGGCAGGTTGGCGCAGTTGACAGCAATGAAATCCGCCTCTCGGCGCGGGCTGAGGGAATGCAGCGCGCGCGCAATCAGTTCCTTGCCCGTCCCGGTTTCGCCCTGCAACAACACCGCCTGCGTTGTATCGGCCATCTCGAACACATCGTTGCGCAACGCGGCCATGGCGCTGCTGGGCCCCAGCAACACCCGGTCGATTCCCGACAATTCGCTTAGCTGCGCGCGCAGGCGTTTGGTTGTGGACATCAACCGATGGTTCTCGGCGGCGTGGCGCAGCACCCGCAGCAACTGGCGCGGATCGAANGGTTTTTCCAGAAACGAATAGGCCCCGTCCTGCATCGCCTTGACGGCCATGGAAATATCGCCATGCGCCGAAATCANCACCAGCGGCGGCGCGCTGTCCTTGTCCAGCGCGGCGAGAAACTCCAGCCCTGTCATCCCCGGCATCCGCACATCGGACAGGATCACATCCGGCGCAGACGCGCTCAGCGCAGACAGCGCCGCGCCGGCATCGCCAAACACCTCGACATCCCAGCCGGACCGGCCCAGCAGATGTTCAAGCGACTGGCGCAATTCGCGGTCATCCTCGGCGACGACAATCTTCAGAGGCACGCCTTTCATGTGTCCCCCCCGGCCAACGGCAGCCACAACGTGAATGCCGCGCCGCCGCCGTCGGCATCCCTGGCGTCAATGCGACCATTCATGTCGCGGGCGATCTGGGCCGAGATCGACAGGCCCAGCCCCATGCCCTCTCCGGATGATTTCGTTGTCATGAACGGTTCCTGCAAATCCTCGATATCGCGCCCTTCCAGACCGGTGCCGGTATCGCTGACCCGCACAAAGGCGCGATCTCCGTCCGTGTCAACCGCAACGGTAATCTCGCGCTGGTCCTGCCCGGCGACCGCGTCAATCGCGTTGCGCAGCAGGTTGACCAGAACCTGTTCGATGCGTTGCTGGTTGCCCGCCACCTGCACCGGGCAATCGCCAAATTTCCGGATCAGGGTCGCACCCGCCGCGCTTACGCCATGCGCCACCAACTCGCCCGCCGCATCGCAGGCGCGGCGCAGATCGAAAACGCTGGCCTCGCCGATGCCCGGCGTGGCGAACAGGCGAAGCTGGGTGTTGATGTTCTGCATCCGGTCCACCAGCCCCGAAAGCTGTGGAAAAAGGCTGTTGGGGGCGGCGTCGCTGGCGATTTCCTCGGCTGTCAGATAATTGCGCATCGCCGAAATCGGCTGGCCCAACTCGTGAGTGATCGAAGCGGAAAGCTGGCCAAGTGCCGCCAACCGACTGGCGCGCTCCAACTCGTCCTTCGCGGTTCTCAGGCTCGATTCCGCCGCCCGCCGCACGTCGATCTCCTGGGTCAGGCGCGCGCGGTCGGCATCGGATTTCCNCAGCGCCCGTTTCAACCGGGNCGAGCGGAACCCGNTAATCGCCACGATAAGCCCCAACAGCACGGCCAGTAGCCCGGCAATCACCAGCCCTGCCCGNTGACGAATGCCCGTCAGGCTGGACAACAGATGCAGGGTCCAGTCTTCTTGCGCGATCTCAGCTTGCGCCAACAGGTATTCCGCCCCGTCCAGCGTGACCCGCCCGTTATCGCCCACCTGCCAATCAAGTGGCATCAGGGGCTGATCTCCGAACTGTTGAAATTTCTCAAGATTCTGCCTCGCTAAGGCGCTTAGCGGCTGTAGGGTCCGAAATTGATCGCGGGTTTGGGACGCCAGCAAAACCACGCTGTCTCCATTGCTGACCAAAATACGTTCGCCGGATTCTTGCCAGGCGCGGTTCAACGCATTCAATCCGATTTTCACGACAATCACGCCAAAATTATTGCCAAGACCGTCCTGCACCGGGGCCGACACGAAATACCCCGGCTCGCCCGTGGTGGCCCCGATGGCGAAGAACTGGCCGGTTTCACCCATGATCGCATCGCGGAAATATGGCCGAAAGGTATAGTGTTTGCCGACAAAGCTGTTTGGGCTGGCAAAATTCGAGGCGGCAACCGTCTCGCCGTTCAGGTCCATCAGGAAAATATGATCGGCATTGGCGCTGTCGGCGAACCGTTTAAGCAGCGGACTAAGTGCCCCTGCGCTGTCATCCTCAAGGGCGGTTACCACTGCCGAATTCTGCGAAATCACAAACGGAAGGTGCCAAAGCCGGCGCAGCGCATCGTCAATTGTGTTGGCAAAAAATGCCGCCCTTTTTTCGGTTTGCAGGGCTTCGTGGCGCGAAAAATACTGCACCAGCGCAAAATACGACCCGACAGACACCACGGCCATGATCGCTATTGCGAGGATTATTCTGGGATATGGTTTCATTGTGCTGATGCCAAAGCTGGCCAGTCACATAACAGACCGGCGTTTGACCGCAAGAAATATCGCGACGATACCGCCACGACAGGAACGGCCCGCCCAACAAAGGACGGGCCGTTTCACGATCTGGCTGGCAGGCGTTATTCGCCTTTGAATGTCGCCTTGCGTTTTTCAAGAAACGCGCCGATGCCTTCGCGGCGGTCCTTGGTTTCATAGATGGTCGAGACGATGAAACTTTCGTAATCCAGCGCCGATGTCAGGTCCATCTGCATGCCCTTGTGTACCGTATGCTTGATGAACTGAAGGCTCATCGGCGCGCGGGTGGCCCAATGTTCGACCCTTTGCTTGGCCACCTCAAGCGCATCTCCCTTGGGCACCAGCTTGTTGATCAGCCCGATGCGAAAGGCGTTTTCAGCATCCACCGGATCGGCGTCGAACATCATTTCCATCGCATTGGCCGGGCCGACGACACGCGGCAGACGCATCGTGCCGCCCGCGCCGGCAACCGTGCCGATACGCGCGCTGGTGATCGCATAACTTGACCCAACGGCCCCGATCCGCACGTCCAGCGCCAGCATGAATTCGCAACCGCCCGTCATGCAGAACCCTTCGACCGCGGCGATGGTCGGCAGGTTGTTTTCTTCGAACGCGGCGCAGGTTTTGTGCCATTTGCGCAGATATGTCAGCGTTTCCGACGGCGAGCTAAGCGCCTGCGCGTCGTTCAGATCGGCCCCGGCGGAAAAGAATTCCTGCCCGCCGGTGACGATGATACCGCGCATGTCG